>Ga0315282_10006160_pt1 | contig 20168 bp, 11 predicted proteins | sample YL17G07_20_MG_FD_203693 | JGI IMG/M metagenome (GOLD analysis project Ga0315282, IMG submission 203693) | Sediment microbial communities from Yellowstone Lake, YNP, Wyoming, USA - YL17G07_20 | ecosystem: Environmental > Aquatic > Freshwater > Lake > Sediment | place: USA: Wyoming | collected... | reverse complement strand
ACTCCTGGCGAGCCTGCCACTGCTTCACCGGGCGGAGGAGGTCGTCGGTGTCATCGCCCCCAAAGTTCTCGGAGGCGTAGCGGACCTCCACTCCTGCCTGCCTGAGCAGGAAGCGGTAGTAGCCCGCTTCATCGTTGTCCACCCGGCCAAAGCGCTTGACGTCGTAGACGATGATGGTGCCAAAGGGGCAGCCGGGCTTCTGGGCGTCGGCCATCATCTGCTGAAACGCCTTTCGGCCCACCGTGCTGGTGCCGCTCACGGCGTCGTCCACGTAATGGCCCACCAGCTTGAACCCGTGCTCCTGGGCGTAGCGCTCAACGGCCTTCTTCTGGTCCGGGATGGACTGCTCCTGCCGGTCCGTCGACCGCCTGAGGTAGCCCACCGCCGCCTTGCCTCGCTCCGCTCCTCCAGCCTCTTCCTGTGCCATCGCACCTCCTCCTACAGGGGCTCATCCTACCCCTATAGGGCCGGAAGCTGGCCACACAGCAAGGGGAATCCGCCAGAATCTCTCGCCCTATCTCTTTCCCCGCTAAACACTTAGGGAATCCACGAGAATTCCGGCGAGCGCCGGCCCTTGCACGAGGGCCGCCTCGCCACGATGCCACGCGGGTCCGGGGTGTGGCCATCGTTACAGTCGCCTCAAGCTGCCTAACGGATCGCTTCCCAGCCTAGCCTGACTTTGGGCTTGTGGCCCGTGTGCCATTGGCGGATAATGCCTTCCGGTGGGAGAGGGGCGGAGCGGGAGCGGGGCCAGCATGGCAAGGGGCGAGTGCCTTCTATGTGGGTGCCCCGGCTCTCGCCTACGCGCGGCTGCATCCTTGTGCACTCGGCAGCTCTGAGACATACGGGTGCGGGGTCCAGGAGGGCACGGCAAGGCTGTCCACACCTCTGACCACGAGCGGGACAGGAGGATAGGGGTGGGCGATGCTCCCGCCATTCGTGAAGGTCAGCTGCTAACAGGACCGCTCTTCAGCGAGCCGATGCGCGTGGTGACCGCGCAAACCAGCGCCAACGACACGTGGCTCGTGGGCCTTGTGGGCACGCGCTCGGAGCGGTTCCGCAAGGTTACGCTCACTCGTGGCGACCTCGAGAAACTCACGGTCCTTGACTCCAAGTTCACCTTCGACGGCGACGGACGGCTCTTGCGTTTGGGCCTTCAGGCCTACTCGCTCGGGATCGCCTACGAGTTCGACCCATTCTTTGGCTTGTCCATTTCCCGCGTGGACCCTCTGCCGCACCAACTGGAGGCAGTCTACGACTACCTGCTCAAGCTTGCCCGAGTGCGGTTCCTGCTTGCAGATGATGCCGGCGCGGGCAAGACCATCATGGCCGGACTGCTCATCCGCGAACTCAAGCTGCGCAGCCTGGCCGAACGCATCCTGATCGTCGTACCAGCTAACCTGTCGTTTCAGTGGCAGCGTGAGCTCAAAGAAAAGTTCGAAGAGAAGTTCGTTGTGCTCAAGGGTAGCGACATCCGCGAGCAGTTCGGCGTCAACCAGTGGTTGGAGCAGAACCAGATCATCACCTCTCTCGATTTGGCCAAGCGGTTGGAAATCCTGCCGGGGCTGAGGCAGGTGCACTGGGACTTGGTCGTGGTGGACGAAGCTCACCGGATGTCAGCTGCAGATGAGACGCACAAGAGCCTTCGGTACAGACTGGGCGAACTTCTGCGCGACATTTCTGACCACCTGTTGCTGCTGACTGCCACGCCGCACAAGGGCGACCCGGTCAACTTCAGCCTCTTTCTCCAGCTCCTGGACGCAGACGCTTACGCAGACGTGAAATCCATCAGGCAGGCCATGGACCGCCGCCATGCTCCCTTCTACCTGCGCCGCACCAAGGAGGCCATGGTCTACTTTCCGGAGCGCAAACCCGACGGCACGTGGGTGGCCGAGAAGATCTTCACCAAGCGCATTCCGCATACGGTCGATTTCCGGATCGATGGGCCGGAGGACGAGCTTTACAAAGAGGTCACTCGTTTCGTGAAGCGCCAGAGCGCCAAGGCTGCTGTTCAAGGTGACGATCCCCGCGCCCGCGCTGTCGGCTTCTTGATGTCGCTGTACCAGCGCAGGCTCGCCTCCAGCACCTATGCCATCCGCCACAGCTTGGAGAACCGGGCCCACCGGCTCGAAGAGGGCCTGAAGAGAGCCCAGGAGCTTGCCCTTCTGGCACCACCTACTCTTCCCGACCCGGAAGACCTCGAGGAAATGGAAGAGGGCGAGCGCGAGCGCCTGGAGGAGATGCTGGAGGCCATCACGCTGGCAGGCAATGCGAGGCAGGTGCGCGAGGAGATAGAAGAACTCCTCGGTCTCGCCGCTCAAGCACAAGCCGTGGAGGATTCCGGGGCCGAAGCGAAGCTGTCCCAGCTCAAGGACCTTCTCCAGAGGGAGGGGTTCTTCGACCACCCGGACCAGCGGCTGCTCATCTTCACCGAGTTCAAGGACACGTTGGACTACCTTGTGTCGCGCCTCAGGGACTGGGGCTTCAAGGTCGGCTACATTCACGGCAGCATGAAGTCCGGTTCCCGCGATGACCCCGGCACCCGCCTCTATGTCGAGCAGCAGTTCACCGAGGGCGCGATCCAGGTGCTCGTGGCAACCGAGGCCGCGGGCGAGGGCATCAACCTCCAAGTCTGCCACATCCTCTTCAACTACGACATTCCGTGGAACCCCATGCGCCTGGAGCAGCGCATGGGCCGTATCCACCGTTACGGCCAGCGGAAGGACTGCCTCATCTTCAACTTCGTGGCTACCAACACGGTCGAGGGCCGTGTTCTCCAGCGCCTGCTGGAGAAGCTCCAGGAGATTCGGGACGCCCTGAACGAGGACGCGGTCTTTAACGTGGTGGGCGAGGTGCTCCCAGCTGCTCACGTCGAGCGAGTCCTGCGCGACTACTACGCAGGCAAACTTGGCGACGCGGACCTCGAGGACCGCCTGCTCAAGAACGTGGACGAGGCCCATTTCCGCGCCATCTGCCAGAACGCTCTGGAGGGTCTCGCTTCCAAGAAGCTCAACCTGGCGATGCTCGTCGAGCGCCGGGCGTTGGCCCAGGAACGTCGGGTGGTGCCCGAGACTGTCGCACGCTTCATCCGGGAGGCAGCGGAATACGCTCGCCTCGAGGTGAGGCCTGTCCCGAACCTTCCCCACACCTTTGAGCCGGGTCGAACGCCTCCGGTCTTGCGTGGGTACGAAAGGGAACCGGACTGGAAGCTCCCGCCCCTCGCAAACAGATACCCGCGGTGCTCGACGGACCGTGACACAGCGGAAAAGAACAGCCTTGAGTGGGTGACCCCTGGGCATCCCCTCTTCGAAGCCATTCGCAGGCATACACGCACGCAGGCCTCCGAAGCCTTCGGCAAAGGAACATGCTTCTATTCCCTTCAGCATGAGAAGCCTTCACGGATCGACTTCTACCGTGCCCGGGTTGTGGACGGCCTGGGCAACATCGCCCACGAGCGTCTCTTCGCAGTGGAGCTGGCTGAGGACGGCGACCCATTCTTGCGCGAACCGAGCATGCTGGGGAACTTCTCGCCTGCTGAGCCGCCCGCTGAACTGCCGACCATCGCCCTGGCTCCTGAGGCCTCTGCCTGGCTGCATGAGAACGCGTTCAAGCCTTTCTTGGACGAGGTCTGCAAAGAGCGCCTTGCAGAGGTGGACCGCATCGCCGATCACGTGGAGCTTTCCCTCACCGAGCTCCTCCAGCGCGCGGACGAAGAGATTGGAAGGGCGAACGAGGACAAGGAAAAAGGTCTCACCGGGGCTGAAGGCAGGCTGGCCCAGGCTGAGAACCGGCACGCGGAGCTTCTGGCCCGGCGGGAGCGTCGCCGCAAGGAGCTGGAGCAGCAGCGGTCGCTCACTCTCCAGGCCGTTGAGCGCATCACCAGCGTCCTTGTCCTGCCTCACCCAGAGAGGGAAGCTCCTGACGTCCGCCGGCTGCACCCAGACCCGGATACCGAGGCGGCGGCCATGCGGGTCGCCAGAGCCTACGAGGAGGCTCAGGGGCGTCACGTCGAGGACGTGCATGAGAAGAACCTGGGCTATGACCTTACCAGCCTCGACGTCAACTCGGGCGAGCTGCGTCTCATCGAGGTGAAAGGCCTCGGTGAGGCTGGGGGTGCCATCCTACTCACGCCCAACGAGCGTCGGGTCGCTGAAGACCGCCGGGACTGCTACTGGCTCTACGTCGTCACCAACTGCGCCACGGAGCCACGGCTCCAGGACCCGGTCAGAGACCCCGCTCGCTTGCCTTGGCAGGAGGTCACCAAGGTCCAGCACTACTGGCTGGAAGTGGATGCAATCGTGTGACCCAGTCCGAGTCGACAGAGCTTCCGTCTGATATGGAGGGAACTACAATGATCCAGAAGCTCACCCCTGAAGAAGTGGTGAAGGTGCTGAAAGGTGCGCCTGAGCAGGGCATATTCGACTGGAAAAGGGACATGTCTTGGGAGGGCGACGACAAGAAGAGCGAGGTCGTGAAAGACATCGTTGCGGTGGCCAATGGTACCACTGCGTCACCAGGTTTCGTCTTCTACGGGGTCGACGCTCGGCTTCCCAACCCTATACTCGGAATGAGCAAGAGCTACGATGATGCATCCTTCCAGCAACTCCTTCTGAACAAGGTCGATCCGCCTGTGGAGTTCCTGTACTACGAAGTCAGTCACGGACCCAAGGTTGTTGGCGTCGTCCACATACCCCCGAGTCGCCGCCGGCCACATATCATCGCGAGGGACTTCGGCAAGGTGCGGGAAGGGCAGCTTCTCATCCGGCGAGGCTCTTCAACGGGGGCTATGACTCAATCTGAGCTTTTAGAGATCTTCTACGGAGCCTCCAGTCCCTACTTAGCGGCGGTCCTTCGACACTACGGGATAGAGCCGTTGCAGACATTGGCCGAGGTTGCCCGCATGCGAGAACTCCGTGAGCAAATGGAGCAGATCAAGCGCGATATGCACGAGGTGGTCGGATTCTGAGCGCCCCACGAAGAAGTGACCATGATACCCAAGGAATGCAAGCGGCTGATTGAGGTGGACTTCCCGATTGCTGAGGTGTCGAAGCACTCGGCGCGGGAGAAGTCCATCCGCCATGGGCATCCGTCAACACTCCACCTCTGGTGGGCTCGACGGCCCCTTGCTGCCTGCCGAGCAGTCCTCCTGGGCTTGCTTCTGCCCGACCCGTGCGATGAGCACTGTCCGGAAGGCTTCAAGCCCAAGGCGCGGGAAGCCCTTCGGCCCCTGCTGAATGCGGGCCAAGGGGATGAAGGCCTCAGGAAGGCCATCCTCAAGTTCATCGGCGATTTCGCCAACTGGGACAACTCCTCCCATCCGGTCTACCTGAAGGCTGGTCGTGACCTGGTCAAGGCCGCGCACCCAGAGGAGACGCCCCTGGTCGTGGACCCGTTCGCTGGGGGCGGCTCCATCCCCCTGGAGGCGCTTCGCTTGGGCTGCGATGCCTTCGCATCCGACCTCAACCCCGTCGCCTGCCTCATCCTCAAGGTCATGCTGGAGGACATCCCCCGCCATGGGCCGGAACTGGCCAAGGAACTCCGGCGTGTCGGGAAAGAGATCAAGGAGAAGGCCGAGAAGGAACTGGCTGAGTTCTATCCAAAGGACCCGGATGGCGCAGCGCCCATCGCCTACCTCTGGGCGCGGACGGTCCGCTGCGAAGCACCCAACTGCGGCGCAGAGATACCTCTCGCAAGGTCATTCTGGCTCTGCAGGAAGGCCCATCGAAGACGGGCGCTGTGGTCCACGGTCGTTCGGCCCAAGGGCGACCCCCCGCGCGTGGAGTTTGAGGTCTTCGAGCCGAAGTCCGAGAGGGATGTGCCACAAGGCACGGTGACAAGGGGAAACGCAACCTGTCTTTGCTGCAACATGGTATTACCAGTAGCGCGCGTCCGGGCACAACTGCGGGAGCAACGGGGTGGAGCCGATGTGCTGTTCGACGAGAAAGGCAACCGCATTGGCGGTGCTCTGCTCCTCGCGGTGGTCACATTGCGGGAAGACGAGCGGGGCCGACACTACCGCCTCCCCACCAGGCGTGACTACCAAGCTGTCTGGAAGGCCCAAAAGCGCCTCAAGGAAATCCTGGACGACTGGGAACGCGGCGGCAAGAAGGGCCTTTGCCCCGTGCCGGATGAGCCTCTGCCCCCCATTGGCACGCTGGGCTTCCGCGTACAACGTTACGGCATGCTCCAGTGGGGCGACCTCTTCACCGCAAGGCAGAGGGTGATGCTAACGTTGTTGCTTCGCCTCATTAATGATTCGGGAGACATCTCCATACGTGAGCTTCTCGCACTTACTTTAGGCAAGTTGGCGGACAAGGCGACAAGTCTCTGCCGGTGGAAGGTCACCGCGGAGTACATGGCTGGCAACACATTCTCAAGGCAAGCTCTCCCTATCGTATGGGATTTCTGCGAAGCAGATCCCTTTGCTGGCGCGAGTGGCGGATGGGGAGAAGAGAACGTCTGGATATTAAAGGTAGTCGAAGAGCTGGTACGAACCAGGCTTCATGCTGCACAGGTTCAGCAAGCGGATGCTTGCGAGTCCTCGTTGCCCACGGAGACCGCGCCGGTCTTTCTTACCGATCCGCCGTACTACGATGCTGTTCCCTACAGCGACCTCTCGGACTTCTTCTTCGTCTGGCTGAAACGCGCTTTGCCGGGGCACCCTCTCCTTGTGGACCCCTTTGACGAACACAGTTCGCTCACCCCAAAGGAGCGCGAAATCGTCCAGGACGAAACCAAGCTATACGAAGGGAAACCAAAGGACCGGGAGTTCTTCGAGGCTGCGATGGGCCGAGCCTTCGCTGAGGGTCGCCGGGTGCTTCGAGACGATGGCATCGGCGCTGTAGTCTTCGCGCACAAGACGACCGAGGGCTGGGAAGCACTCATCGGTGGCCTGATCGCCGGTGGGTGGAAGATAACGGCTTCTTGGCCGGTGACGACGGAGATGGCCACCCGGCTCAGAGCCAGGGAGTCCGCTGCGCTGGCAGCGAGCGTCCACCTGGTCTGCCGACCGCGGCCCGAAGAGGCGTCCGTGGGCGACTGGGGCGAAGTGCTCCGTCAACTCCCCACGCGCGTCGGCGACTGGATGGAGCGGCTCCAGGGTGAGGGCATCCGTGGCGCTGACCTCGTCTTCGCCTGCATCGGCCCGGCACTGGAGATATTCAGTTGCTACCGGAAGGTCGAGACCGCTGAAGGTCGGGAGGTGAGGCTGGCTGAATACCTGGAGAAGGTCTGGGAGGTCGTGGGCCGGACAGCACTGGGACAGATCCTGGGCACGGAAGAAGCCCGCGCCCGCAACGCTGCTGCTGGTGCCCTGGAAGAGGACGCTCGGCTGACGGCGCTCTTCCTCTGGACGCTTCAGTCCAGCAATCAGGGCAACGGGACGGGCGCGGAAGCCGAATCCGAGGAAGACAGCGAAGGGCTCGACGAAGAAGAGGAGACCCCCAGAAAGGTGAAAAGGGGTTACACGCTCATCTACGACGTGGTTCGACGCTTCGCTCAGCCCCTGGGCATCCACCTGGAGGAGTGGGAGGACCGGGTCATCAAGACGGAGAAGGGGGTGGTGCGACTGCTCCCCGTTCGGGACCGGGCTGAGCAACTCTTCGGGAAAGCGGGAGCGGAGGCGGTGCCGGACGAGTACGAGGAAGCCCGGCGCGGGCCCATCCAGCTCACCCTGCTCCCCGATGAGGGCGCTGTGCCCGAGGTCAAGGGACGGAGGCGTCGGAAAGCTGGCGGAGGCGTTTCCGACGAGCAACTGAAGGCCCGCCGGGAGGCCACGACGCTCGACCGCGTGCACGCTGCCATGCTCCTCCAAGCCAGCGGCCGAGCGAACGCCCTGCGAGCCCTGCTCAAGTCCGAGCAGGAATGCAGCCCCGACTTCCTCCGCCTTGCCAACGCCCTCTCCGCCCTGTACCCTAAGGATAGTGAAGAGAAGCGTCTTCTGGATGCGATGCTCCTCGCGGTGCCAAGATGAAAGGAGAGTATAATGACTACAGCGATTCACGATAGACACGGAACAACCGTCGGTTGGCTTGATGGCGACATTATCCGGGACAGTTCCGGTCAGCATCAAGCTTTCATCAGAGACGGGAATATTTCTACCTATTCAGCCAAGCATATTGGTACATTTAGGAACGGCTATTTCAGGGACAGGAGCGGGCATGCAATTGGCTTCGTGAGAGGAGCGAGCGGCGGTCCGCTTACTCCGCTGCCAGCCTTGCCCCCCCTGCCTCCTCTTTTTCCGCTGGCCCCGATACCACCCATTCCGCCTATTCCTCCTGTGTCGCCTGTGCCATCGCTAAGCTGGTCGAACATGGACTGGGAGGAGTTCCTCGGGGAGGAACACTGATGGGACCTGTGCAAGACCGCCACACCGCGCAAGGAAGTCCGGGAGGGCCGGTCGTTCGATCCGAGCGAGTTTGCCTCCCTCGCTTACGGCAACGCGAGGCGGCCGAAGCGGTCGGCCACCAAGTTGTTCTCTAAGATGAAGAGACCGTAACAGGGGAGGATAGCGCTCATGCAGCCCTGGTACAAGGTGGTGACGCCGCGAAAGGAAGTGCGGGAAGGGCGGTCCTTTGACCCCAGCGAGTTCGCCATTGCCCTGGAGCAGGTGGTGGACGGGACTGCACCGGAGGACTACCGCGACCCGGTTCTCTTCTTCGACCGGACGTGCTTCACCCGAGCGCTCACGGAGCACATGGCCTTGGTGCTACGGCGTCTCGCAGGCGACACGCAGAACACAGCCCCCGTCATGGCCTTGATTACCCAGTTCGGCGGCGGCAAGACGCACACCCTCACCGCCCTGTACCACTTGATTCGGAACAGGGAGACGGCTGCGAAGCACGAAGGGGTGCGGTCGTTCCTCAAGGGAGCAGGACTTTCAAGCATCCCCTCAGCAAAGGTCGCTGTCTTTGTGGGCAACTCCTGGGACCCTTCTCCCGGCAACGAGACCCCGTGGGTGGACATCGCGAGACAGTTGGCTCAGGACGCAGGTGTCGCTGTTCTTGGTCCGGAAGCAAGGCAGAAAGCTCCCGGCACGGACAGCCTGAGAAGGCTCTTCGACGTAGCAGGGGGGCACGTCCTGGTCTTGTTTGACGAGGTGCTGAACTTCCTCAGCCGGCATCGGGACAAGGCGGAGGCATTCCGGGACTTCTTGGCGAACCTGGTCCGGGCCATGACGGGAACGGCGGGCTCCGCGGCTATGGTCAGCCTGCCTCAGAGCAAACCCGAGATGAGTGACTCGGACCTGCGCTGGCAGGACATCATCGCCAAGGAGGTCGGCCGCGTGGCCAAACAGCTGATCGCCAATGACGAGACGGAGATCAGCGAAGTGGTGCGACGCAGGCTGTTCGAGAACCTCGGCAGCGAGCGCATCTGGAAGAACGTGGCCAAGACCTATGCCGACTGGTGCTTTGAGCGCCGGGCGCAACTCCCGCCCGAGTGGACAGCGGTGGACACGGCCACCACCGAAGCGAAAGCACGTGAGCACCTGAGGACACGCTTCGAGATGTGCTACCCGTTTCATCCTGCCACCCTTTCCGTTTTCCAGCGGAAGTGGCAAACTCTGCCGCAGTACCAGCAGACCCGGGGGACACTGGCCATGTTCGCCCAGTGGATTTCCTGGGCATATCGGGAGGGATTCCGGCAAGCGAGAACAGAGCCGCTCATCACACTGGGATCGGCGCCGCTGCACGTACCGGAGTTCCGAGCAGTAGTCCTGAGCCAACTCGCTGAGCCTCGCTTGTCCGTGGGCATTGAAGTGGACATCGCCGGTGAGCACAGCCATGCGCGGCCGCTGGACGCTGACACGAAAGGTGCCTTGTACGACATCCACCGAAGGGTTGGCACGGCAATACTCTTCGAGTCCTCGGGCGGCCAGGCGGACAAGGTGGCACACTTGCCCGAGTTGCGGTTCGCCCTTGGTGAGCCCGAGGTCGATACGACTTCCGTGGACAACGCCGCCCTGGCCTTGGAGAACAAGGCGTTCTACATTCGGAAAGTGGGAACTGATGGGTATCAGATTCGACACAGCCCCACCATCAAGAAGGTCGTCAACGACCGTCTTGCGTCTCTGGACGAGGCCGAGGTGAAAAAAGCAGTGACAGCACTGGTCAGGGAACAGTTCAAGGCTGGCGCTGCTGTGCCGTTACTCTTCTCCCCCGAGAGCGGAGATGCTGTACCCGACTCGCCGCGGCTCACGTTGGTCGTCATGGACCCAGCGGTTGAATGGGACGGCCACCAGGAAACCCGACAGCGCGTCAAGGAGTGGACCGAAAGGCGCGGCGCCATGCCCCGCCTCTACCCGGCTGCTCTCGTTTGGTGTTTTCGGAGGCCCGGGCGTGATCTCCAGGGCAAGGTGGAGCTTTGGCTCGCTTGGGAAAGGGTGAGAAGGGAGGTCCGAGACGGGACTCTTGGCAGCGACTTCGACAGGAGGGAACTGGGTGACATCGAGGTCAATCCGAAGAGCGCCAAGGAGGAGGCGATAGAAGAGGTCTGGGGTGGATACCGATACGTGGTGCTTGCTGACAACCGAGAGGACGAGGGGATACGGGTGATCGACCTCGGGGCAGGACACGCAAGCACGGGTCAGACACTCACTGGGCGCATTCTCATGGCTCTGAAATCCGAAGGCCTGCTGAGTGAGTCTGTGGGAGCAGGCTACATCGAGCGGAACTGGCCACCCGCGCTAAAGGAGGCTGGGGCATGGCCGCTGGCGAGCCTTCGGCAGAGCTTCCTCAATGGGGCGCTGACGAGACTGCTCGATCCAGATGCGGTGCTGTGTGGCAAGATTACCGAGCTCGTCTGGAAGGGCGAGTTCGGCTTGGCTTCTGGCCAGAAGCCGGACGGTAGTTACGAGCGTGTCTGGTTCAATGAGCCCCTTTCTTCGGAGGAAGTCGCCTTCGAGTCGAGCGTGTTCCTCCTTTTGAAAGCTACGGCAAGAACCCTGAAGACACCCCCAGAGCCCGCGCCAGTCAGTACCGCTGGGCAAGTTCCTAAAGTCACGCCGGTGACGCCCCCCGCTGAAGGTCCGGGACCTGGACCGGGGCCTACGCCGGGAGTTCCCACGCAAACGTTCCGGATTTCTGGAGACGTGCCACCTGAGGTCTGGAACCGATTGGGGACGCGGGTGTTGCCGAAACTCCGAGGCGGTTCTGGTGTGAGGATCGGCATCGAGTTCACCGTGACTGTAGACAGCGGCCTTGCTCAAAGCTTCCAGGCCGACCTGAGACAGATTCTTGAGGACTTGGGGCTGTCTGGACGCGTCCAAATCGAACGCCAGTAGCAGCTCCGCGTCCTATTCTGCGTAATCGCTCACACTGATAATACGTGCTGGGCCCGGTAAGTCTGGGGACAGCCAATATGCTAGGCCACGGTCGCGTGCGGATATTCTTGAGCTCCACGTTCGTTGATCTTCGCGATGTCCGTGCGGAGCTCGTGCAGTGGCTCTCCGGGGTATTCGGCGCCGAACTGATCGTCATGGAGACCTTTGGCAGCGACGCTGAACCGCCAGACGTCAACTCGGTGAGACGCGTTCGCGAGTGTGACCTCTTCGTTGCCATCTATGGTCATCGATATGGTACTGTGGATGATGCAACAGGGGAGTCCATCACGGAACTCGAGCTAGATGAGGCAAGAAGAGCCCACAGCGCCGGGACCCTGAGAGCCATCTTGCTCTACTTGCTCGATCACGAGGCAACATGGCTCCGCGAGCATGAAGAGACCGACGAAATACGCCGCGCTGTTCAGAATCGCCTGAGAGACAAGGCTCGCCAGCACACCTACACACCTTTCAGGACTAGGGACGAGCTCTTCCTCTCCATCATGCGCGACGTCTATAGGACGTTGCAGGAACACTTCAACACTGCGCCGCTTCAGGTCCGCCCCTTCGTCCTCCCGGCTGAAAGGCATCTGGGTCAGCCTGTGGGGATGGAATTCCTAACCAGCCCGTACAGAAAGTATCTCATCGGACGCAGTGCGAAAACGGAAGAACTGATCACCAGACTCAACGGCGAGCCAATAGCCCTGCTTTTAGGAGAGTCAGGAATTGGAAAGACATCACTCATTCACGCTGGCCTGCTTCCTGCTGCGGCCGGCCGGAACTGGCGACCAATCTATACCCGGCCGTTCAAGCAGCCGTGTACGGACATCCTCAATAGCATCAACACCGCCGTTTTTGGACAGCGTCCCTCCTTTCGAGGATCGCTCGTCCGGCTACTGGCTGAGGTAAGCGCCGCGGTGCCCGAGCGAACGGTCCTCTTAGTGATTGACCAGTTCGAGGACGTCCTGACGGGGAGCACCGGCGGAGAGATGGACGAACTGATCGATGCTCTGAGCAGCATACGAGAGCTTTCCAGTCCTGACTTGCGGGTCCTGATAAGTTACCGCTCCGACCTGGAGGCGCGCCTGGGAGCCTACTGGCAGGCGATAAGCGGTTCACCACTGGGATTGCCAAGGACGTACTTGCTAGGCATGGAGGAGTCGGAGGCCTGGTCGGGCGTCGTCACCATCACGGGGGACCTGGGGGTAACCTTGCTGCTTACCAGCGCACAGGAGGAACGCATTAAGCGCGACCTCCTTGTCGCCAGCCACGCCGCCGGATTCCCGGATGTCTACCCACCATACGTCCAAATGCTCGTTGATCACATGTGGTCGTCATCGCATCAGGGGGCGCGCCCCTATACCTTCAGGGACTACCGCGCCGCCAGAGGCATGGATGGCGTGGTTGGTGGCTACCTGACCTCGCTTCTGAGGTACGCGCGAGATCAGAGGGGCCATGTGGAGTCCGTGCTCATCGCCCTCGTGAGAAGCTATGGGGTTAAGGCGCAGAGAACCATAGGCGAGATCGTGGCCGACACGCAGCTGGACCCCCGCGCTTGCGAGCTCGCCTTGGACAAACTGCTCGACCTCCGTTTGGTGCGGCATGTGGGCGAGTACTATGAGATAGCTCATGATTTCATCGCGCAGAGGATCGTGTCAGAGCTGGTGGGTTCGGAAGAACGCGAATTCAAAAGGTTCCGAGAGTTGTTGGCGTCGAAGGCCGCGGCCTATCAGACGACGGCGAACCTGCTTACCGCCGAGGAACTGTTGATGCTTTTCAAGCACAGGCAAAGGGTAGTTCCAGGTGAACAGGAGCTACACCTTATCCTTGTGTCTTGGCTCGAAGGAACGGGGCCAGCGCTGTACTGGTTGCTGGGCGCTGAAAGGGGCAAGCTCCTGGACTGGCTGCGGGCAGAGGAAACAAAGGAGAACCTTAGCCGAGACGAAAAAGTGTCGATCGTGCTTCTGCGGAAGAAGCTCGGGGAGGAACCCCTGCTCGAGGCCGATTACTCTGCGCTGCGTGGCTACCAGCTTTCCGCTGAGCTTGCTGGTCTTATCGTGCGGCGCCCCGCACTGGTTCCCCCGGATCTGGTCCTGCTTGGCCTCCGACATATCCGAGAGGAGGTAAGAACAGCCTGTTTGGAGGCCGTTGTGGCCAAGCTGACAGGTGGCGATTGGAGCTGGATCCGACGGCTCCGAGGGAGCAGCAGCCCCGCTCTTCGCGAAGCATACCAGCAGCTGGTCCTACGACATGACGTCCCAACTCCCCAAGCACCAGCCGGTGGAGATCGGGACCTCGAGGAGTTTGCGCTGCTGAAGAGAAGCTCCCTGAGTCGAAGTGCCGCTGAAGCCGAGGAAGTCCTAACCGAGCTACAAAGGACGCGCCCTCGCCTTCAAGCCCTCCTCTTTGCACGGGGACTGACCTACGTCCGGCAGGGCCGAATGAAGACGCTGTTGGTGGAGGCGACCCGCACCTCCATAGACAAAGCCGTTCTTCTGCTTGCTGCCTGTGCTGGCAAGATCGCTCGCACAGAATTCACAGCAATGTTATCGACCTACGAACAGTGGAACTCCAAGGAGAGTCAAGGTCGTAAGGGATGGGCTCTTCAGGCGAAGTCGACTGCACTCGCCAACGGCATCTTGCGCTGCATGTCCAAGGAACACTTAAGTGAGCTGCGGCGAACCATCGCGCGCGTGGCCTTAACACCGTCCTCGCGCGGAATTGTTCTTGCCTTACTGCGGAATGCGAGTCTGCGTGACCTTAGGTTGGTCCTTGGGCGCGTGGCGGCAACGAAGGAGCCGGTAGATTACTGGAATCACACTCAGCTGGCTTACACGGCTGGCCGGCAGATCGAGGGAAGGGCCCGCCGGGTCCCAAGGTTCCTATTGGACGTGGGTAACAGAGAAGAATTCTGGACATACGTTCCTGAGAAGGACCGAGCTGTGCAGCCCAAAAGGGCTCTGCTGCCGATCCAGTGCATAGAAAACAGGCGATTCTACGTTAGACTTGCAGCGTACGGCATGATCGGCGCCGCTAGTAGTGGCGATGAGGAGGTTTTGACGAGGCTTGCGGACCATGAATACGAGCTGATAGCGCGTACTGCTGCTGCACGTTTGGTCAGCTTGCTGGGGGAGGTCGCCCTTCAGAAGTTGGCCGCTAAGGCGGCCGATTGCGTCAAGGGTAGAAGAGCAGGACCATTTGCGGGCGTACTCCGAGCTGCAGAAATGGAGCATTTCGGGTTAGCCGCGCTCTGGTAAGCGACCGGTGTGTCAATACCCGAAGCCGGCGCCACGCCCAAGTGCCTGCACCCACCGCCCCGATGCCGCGATGGCAGGGGCGGTCCGGGGTGATGAGGTACATCGCATCCTTGCATGCCCTGGCGCGAGGCGAACGACATGACCCTCAGTCGTCCCCTATCCTGCCTGGCCCCCCCGACCATCCGGCGAGCGAGCAGCCAGCAGGCAGCACCTACGGAACCCCTCGCTGCAACTAGAAAACGTCTTCCTCCATCCACCCCTCGAGGAAGTTGCCCACGATCCTCGTGTCTCCCGGGAGCCAGAAGTTGCCGTTCCTGTCGGGGAAGATGATCTCTGTTCTTTGTCTTGGCTGCAGGGCTTCTACCATCCTCATGGCCAACTCCAGGGCGTCGGGGCCGTCGTCGTGGGCGGCCTTGGGGAAGTACTTCAGCTGCTCCAGGAGCTGGTGGTGCTTTCGCGAGAACCTGATCGTGCCGCCCTTCACCGAGGGGTGGAGGCTCTGGATGCGGCCGACTTTGTCGCCGGTGTGCGTGACGGGGACGACAGGCAGGCGTACGCCCTGCTGGGCGGCTCTGCGGAGAAGCGTCGTCCCCAGGAACTCCTGGAACTGGTTGGCCTCAAAGCCAAAGGCCACGTAGGGGCGGTACCGACCCAGGCGGATGATGGCCTCGATGGTCTCGTCGGGTGTCAGACGCGCGATCTCAGCATCCAGCACGTAGAGGAGGCCCTCCTCCATGTCAACCGCCAGGGTGATGATGGCGGTGAAGTCACTCGTTTGACCCTTGCGGCCCAGGCTGGGGTCACAGCCCCCGATGAGGCGACACCTCCCCCCGAGCGCGGTCAGGAGCTCATGCTCAGTGCGATAGTCGTCGTCCCAGTAGTGGAAGTTCTCCTCCCGGAAGAGGCACTCAGCCGGGTTGACCGGTTCATTCTGCTTCTCAGCGTCAAAGCTGAAGCGTCCGTCCCTCTCCCGCTGCACCATGAGGTCGTAGTAGCCCTCGTGCTCGGGCCAGAGCACTTCGGTCCCCCGAAGCATCTCCGCCTCGTTGGCCTTGTAGAAAGCTAAGGCGGCTTCAGGTCCCCTGACTCCCTCGTGCTCCTCCTGCCCGTCGTAGATGCGAGCCCACCCTTCCCAGAGGTCTCCTCGCTCAGCCCAGCGGATGACAGCCTTGTAGCGCCGGCTCTGCCAGCCCAGGGCGCCCTCCGGGTCGGTCAGGTGAGCCAGGAGGGAGTCGTAGTGCAGGATGGTGCCGATGACGACCACATTGGTCCTCTGCGAGCCCACCTTGAGCACCGTCCGTTCAAACCACTCCTGGAGCTTCTTCCTCCGGTCGGGCGACTGGGCGCCTTCCACGTTCTCCACATCGTCCAGGACGATGAGGGTGGGGCGGTGCTGCTCGTGGCGTCGGCCGCGAACGTTCTGGCCCGCACCCAGGGCGGTGACCTTGACGCCGTTCCGGGTGATGATCTCCTCCTGACGCCAGCGGGGCGGGCCTGGACTCTGCCCGGGCAGCTCGCAGGCCTCGGGGAAGTCCTGCTGAAGGAGGGGATTGTGCTCAAGCTCCTTCTTGATGAAGCTCAGGGCGTCGACGGCCTGCTGGGCCGTATCTGAGAAGAGGACAATGTACTCCTCCCTCCCGGTGCAGATGCACCAGAGAGCGTAGACCGCGCTGACGATGGTGCTCTTGGCACTCCCCCGGGGGGCAGCGATGGCAATCCTAGCACCCCGCTTCTCCGAGGCCTCCTTCAGGAGCTGATGGAGCTCCCGGTGGAAGCTACAGGATGCTGCCGTAAGGTACTTGTCCCCCAGGTAGACCCGGCCAAACACCTCAGCTGACTGGGAGGCAGCGAGCCGGCGTAGGTCACTTGCCGCTCGTTGCAGGGCCCGGATCCTCCGACTCGGTCCCTTGTCCCGTGTCGTCATGACTGGACTCCTTTCCGTTCTCGATCCCTTCTGCAAGGCTCTCCAACTCATCAGCAACCTGACACCTGGGAAGGAGCGCCTTGAGCTGCGTCACCCTCCCAGCAACCTCAGGTGGAACGTCCTTGGAATCTCCCACCACAGCTTCGAGCTGCTGAATCTGTACCCTAATCTCGTTGTAGGTCGGCGCTAGCCCAGTAAGCTCGTGGGTGAACGCCCCCTTGACCTCAGTAGCGGCTGTGGGCAGGTAGCCCAACTTCTGGAGGCGCTCAACGAGTTCGTCACGAATCCGCCAGGCGAGCCGTTCCGCATGGACCCGCTCCATGGGCGAGAGTTCCCTGCTCCTCGCCTGCCTGCGGATCCTGTCGATGGCCATCTCGCCATGCGCCACCAGAGCACCTACCGTCTCCCTGACGAACTCATCACCTGGCTCGACGGCGTGGGCCTTACGGATGGCCTGGCGGTCCCTGCGGATGGTGCGCTCGGTCACCCGCAGGACCTGAGCCATCTCCGCTGTCGCGTAGCCCTCGATACCCATGTGTTCGACACAGGCCTGGCGGGATTCAGCTGAAAGATTCCGTGGGTCAAGCTCACCGGCCTTCACCTTCTGGAGGACCGAGAGCGCCGATTCAGGCTCTTCAGTTTCTCGAGCCCTGTGCTCTGCTAGCTCGCTCACAGCGCAGCCCCCTCAGCAGTCAGCCGGTAGCGTTCAGCCAGTCCAGCGGGTACGTTCCCGTCTCCCGCCAGGGCGATGTAGCGTCTGATCACCACGTCGCAGTACTTCGGGTCGATCTCTATGCCGAAGCACCGGCGTCCCAGCCGCTCAGCAGCAACAAGCGTGGTCCCCGAGCCCAGGAAGACGTCCAGCACGATGTCTCCTCGCCTGGAGCTGTTCCGGAGGGCCCGTTCAGCTAGCTCCACAGGCTTCTGGGTGGGATGGAGGTAGTGCTGGGTGTGCTCCCGCGCCACCTGCCAGAGCGTCGTCTCGTTGGTGGGACCGTACCAGCGGTGCCTGCTGCCCAGCTTCCAGGCATAGAGGCAGAACTCCGTCTGCTGGTTGTAGTCCCCGTAGCCAATACTGAAGGACTCCTTGGCCCAGGTGAGGACACAGCCCACCCGGTAGCCCATCCTCGTCAGGATCAGGTGCATGGGCCCGAACTGCCTGTGGCCGTTCCAGAGGTAGAGGGGAGCACCTGGACCCAGGACAGAGTCGACGTTCCAGAGAACGGAGGACAGCCAGGTCTCGTAGGCCTCCTGGGTCATGTCGTCGCCGTAGATGCGGGCCCAGTTTCGGGAGGGCTTAGGCCTCGCCTTGGCTGGCTGGGGACGGTTGCCACCATAGTAGCTGACATTGTAGGGCGGGTCGGTGAAGACCACGTCAGCCCGGCAACTGCCCATGAGCAGCTTGATATCCTCCCGCTTGGCGGAGTCGCCACAGAGCAGCCGGTGAGGCCCCAACTCAATGAGCTCTCCTTCCTGCGTCACCGGCTTCCCCACCTGGTCCAATGCTGCCTCCAAGTCGAAGGACTCCTCCCCGAGGGAGCCCTGGGACGCCTCCAGCAGTGACTCCAGTTCCGGTCCCTCAAAGCCCGTCAGCTCCAAGTCGACTTCTGAAGTCTGTGCCAGCTCATCGAGCAGGTGGGCCAGTTTTTCCTCGTCCCAATCGCCGGCGATTTTGTTCAAGGCCAGGTTGAGGGCCCGTTCCCGCTCGGGAGGCAGATCGACCACGCTGACTTCCACCTCCCGAGCGCCCTGGGCCTGGAGCACCTTCAAGCGCTGGTGGCCTCCCACCAGGTTGCCCGTCCGCTTGTTCCAGACCAAAGGCTCCACGCACCCGAACTCCTCCAGGCTCCGGCGGATCTTCTCGTAGGCCGGGTCCCCGGGCTGAAGGTCCTGCCGGGGGTTGTAGGGAGCCGGGTTGACCTTCTCGATGGGGATGCGTTCAAACCTCATGCACGTTCCTCCTCGTCGGTTCGGCGCGCCGCGGTACCACGGCCACCGGGCCTTCGGACATTGGCTTTGCGGGACGCCCTCCTGTCCAGACACTTGTAGACCCGGCAGACAGGGGAGCACGTCTTCCGGGGAGAGCCCTGGAAGAGGTAGACAAAGAGCTTTCTGCAGCGCCGCGACCGACAGCGGGCGATACGGACTTGGTCGTCGCCTTCCAGGGCCGTCAGCAGCCGGTAGATGGCCCCGGCGACCTTCTGGGAGGCATCCCCCTCAGCGCCATCAGGAGCCCTGTAGAGAACCGACCATTGCAGGTGCTCGAGAAGATGCTGCCGGCTGATGGACTCCCTCTTACGTGTCAGTGTCCTCCCGTCGATGCTGACCCCCTCATCCGACAGGACGCCTTGTCGGGAGTACTCCTCGAAGAAGGCGTTGAGGCGCTGCCGCAGCACGCGGTCGATCCCGGGGCCCCCCTCCGACAGGGCCTCCGCAAGCTTGTAGAAAAGCCCGTACTCGTCATCAGACGGGTCCAGGCCACCGCTCCTCTCCAGGTGCCACGCCCTGTCCAGGTAGAACTGCAACCGTACCAAGGCCATGTTTCTCCGTTCGCTCTTCCTGCTCATGCTCTCTCCCTCCCGAAGAACAAGGGTTCTGCCTTCCTTAACGGCCCTCTGTTAAAATACCACGCCGTCCTGGTCTGTCAACCCCATTTCCACTGGAATCTTCAAGGAGGCACGCTCAAGCGGCCTCGGACCCCGGTTCCGTGCCGTCGACGGCACTCGGCTGCGACTCCGCAAAGGCACCGACATCCAGCGGGAGTCGGCATTCCTCCCGGAGGCGCTCCCCCACAGTGTTCAGTATAAGGGCCCCCAAGGGCGATGCGGACACCGGGGCGGACATCAAGACCACCAGAAGAACTCCGGCCACGCCGTCCCTGGGGAGCGGTCATAGGAGGAGTTGACACCCCCCACGTGGCGGCCCATACGTGCGGTAGGCGCTGCACTTCTCGAGTGGCCACTCGGCCGCACTTCTGGGTCGCTGTTCACACAGGGTGTGTTTGGGACGTTTGAAGACCAGTCCATCTTCTCTCATGATCTGGCGCACCCGCGACTCGCTGAGGAGGATGCTCAGCTGGCGGGCCAAGTTGGGCCCGCAGGCGGGTCACAGCCCAGACGGTGAAGGCGTCGCCGAGGTCCCGCCGATTGGTCTTGACGCCTCTCGCCAGCTGCTGACAGCAAAAGCTGGCGGCGACCTGGGGACGGCCCGAGCGGTGCTTGTCGAGGACGGCAGAAGCGCCCCCCGCTTCGAGGGCACTGAGCCAGTTCTGCGCGCTCTGGCGGGTGCAGCCCACGTTCTGGGTGATCTGGAGCACAGCGTAACCCAGAGACTGAGCCGAACTGCCTGGGCCCGCCACCCGACCCAGGTATTGACGCGCCGACGAGACAGCTCTGCTGTTTCCTGGCGATCGGCCTCGGCGGGTGGCCGCAAGAAACGGGGCAGGCTTCACGGTCATGACCTCCGGTTCCCCTTTTTCTCTTCCCCAGAGGTCTCATGGGCCAACGGCCCCCTTGCCTACAGACGTTCTCCGGGCAGCTTAGGAACCGAGTCGCCCACGCGCCCGAAGCAAATGGGCGTGGATGTGAACCCGCCGCCAGCTGCCCACGGGGAGCGCCCGCGGAATCCTCAGGATAGCAGAAGTGGCTGTCGGCACGGTGTTTGCTGTGGT
>Ga0315282_10006159_pt1 | contig 20172 bp, 14 predicted proteins | sample YL17G07_20_MG_FD_203693 | JGI IMG/M metagenome (GOLD analysis project Ga0315282, IMG submission 203693) | Sediment microbial communities from Yellowstone Lake, YNP, Wyoming, USA - YL17G07_20 | ecosystem: Environmental > Aquatic > Freshwater > Lake > Sediment | place: USA: Wyoming | collected... | reverse complement strand
TGACAAAGTTGACTTCCCCTCGAAAACAACTTAGAGAGCTGCAGATCCGTCCGAAGAAGAGGCTGGGGCAGCATTTTGTCGTTGACCCCAATGTTCTCCGCAAAATTGTGGATCGTGCAGGCCTGGAGGCCGCGGATATCATTGTGGAGATCGGGGCTGGACTGGGGACCCTCACCGCTTCTCTGGCTGCGCGTGTGCAAAAGGTCTATGCTCTCGAGGTCGATCAGCGCTTGGCCGATGTTTTGCGAGACCAATTTTTGGGGAGCGGGCAGGTTGAGGTCATTCTGGAAGATGCCTTGCGATACGATTTCAGAGCTTTGTTCCAACACTGGCGGCGAAAGATGAAAGTGGTGGCAAATCTCCCCTATGAAATCTCCAGCCCGATGATCTTCCGGCTTTTCGAGGAGCGACATTGTTTTTCGTTTTTCGTCTTGATGCTCCAGATGGAGGTGGCCAGGAGGGTAGTGGCCCGGCCCGGGACAAAAGAGTACGGCCCCCTCAGCCTCTGGTCCCAGCTTTACAGCCGGCCCCAGGTTCTTTTTGCCGTGCCTCCCCAGGCTTTCCACCCTCGGCCCAAGGTTGAGTCTGCCGTGGTTAAATTTGAGATCCTGCAAGAACCGGTCGTCGAAGTCGAGGATGAAAGGGCCTTCCAACGGGTTATCCGTTCCGCATTCACCTACCGGAGAAAGACCCTGGCGAACGCCATACGTTTGGGGGAATACTCCCACCTTTCCGCGGAAAAAATTCAGCAAGCCCTACAATCTGCCGGCATCAATCCGGCCTTGAGAGGGGAAACGCTATCCCTGGAGAAGTTTCGGGACTTGGCCCGGGCCCTCTCGGCCGTAGAATGAAGAAAAGCATTTGGGATTGCCCTGAATTTTGGAACTTCGCTGGTCCCGCCGATTCGGAAAGAAAATGAGAAGCAAAACCATCCTCATCTTCTTCCTCTTGATCCTGGGTCTTCTTGTGGCTTTCTCTGCGTCGGCTCTTCCGCGAGCCTTTTGGTCCACGCTTTTTCTGAGCGAGCTCTTGAATTTTGAATCAAAGGGCTGGCTGGGAAAGTGGACCCCGCCCCCTATAATCAAGGAGGTTTCGTACAATGGGCCAAAAGGGCCCGTAACGGCCGACTTATACCTCCCCGAAGCCGGGAGGCAGTATCCGGGGATCCTCCTCAACCATGGGGTCGTCGATACAGGAAAAAATGATCCGCGCTTGAGGCGTTTTGCTGAAATTCTCTGCCGTTCGGGGTTCGTTGTCTTTGTTCCGGATTTCAAGGAGATGCGGTCTTTTCGCGTAGCTCCGTCGGATATCGACGAGGTCCAGGTAGCCTTTGAAAACCTCGTCTCATTGAGAAATTACATCCTTCCCGGATCTTGCGGCCTCTTCGGGTTCAGCTACGGATCTGGACCCACGATGATCGCCGCCAGCCGTCCTATCATTAGGGAGAAAGTGCGCTTCATCGTCTCTTTCGGAGGATATTATAACTTGAGGAATGTTCTTTCCTGCATCGCCACCGGAAATTTTGAGTTCGAGGGGAGACGCTATTTCCGGAAACCCCAAGAGTACGGCAAATGGGTGTTTCTGGAGAACAATCTTGACCTCATTACATCGGCACAGGACCGATTGATTCTCCAAAAAATACTACAAATCAAGCTGAAAAATGAACACGCCTCTATTGAGCAATTCTTACCCCTTCTAGGCGAGGAAGGGAAGAATGCCCTGGCCCTTTTGTCGCACACTGACCCGAACCAGACTGAAATCCTGCTCCAGAAGCTTCCCCTAAACGTCCTCAGCTCAATTGAAGCCCTCTCCGTTGCCCCCGCTTTGAAACGACTGAAGGCCGACCTGATTTTGGCCCATGGAGAAGATGACGATATGATCCCCTACACCGAGACGCTTCGTCTGGCCCAGGCTGCCCCGGACCCTCGCCGGGTGTATTGGCAGATCTTAAAGAGCTATGCCCACGTGGACCCGGACCGTCAACCCTTGACCGTAAGAAACTTTTTTACTTTTCACCTGCCCGAAGGATGGAAGCTCTTCCGCCTCATCCATCAATTGATGAAATACCGGCAGGCCAATTGAAAATACAAGTGTCAGTGTCAGCAACGAACTGAAAATATCTTAAAATGCCGGCAACCCATGGCCCATGGGCGAGTGGTGAGAGCCGCAAAAGACGCCTTCCTCTCTCGCATGCGAATCGAAATTCTTGACAGAATCCTACTTCTTTGGTTTATTGAAATAGGCTTTGTACTGACACTGACACTCACACCGACACTTTTTTTGGCCACTTCGTATGAGCAAACTCCATCTTCATCTCCGAAAGCGACTGGAACAGGCTATTCTTAAGCACAAAATGCTTGGGGATGGGGACCGTGTCTTAGTCGGGGTATCCGGCGGAGCGGACAGCCTTACCCTTCTAAAGCTCTTAACCGGGCCTTTGATCTTCGTCCCCAAGCCTGAATTTCTTTTGGCCGTTTACGTGGACATGGGGTTCGATGGACCCAACGGGGATCAGGCCCGGCTTCTGGAAGAGTATTTCAAAAAAGAGGGCTACGATTACCGTATAGAAAAAACAAACATCGGCCCATTGGCTCACAGTGATTACAACCGCAAGGCCAGCCCCTGTTTCTTGTGTTCTAGACTACGACGAAAAAGACTCTTTGAATTGGCCAGGGAATTTCGGTGCAATAAGTTGGCTTTGGCCCATAACAAAGACGACCTCATCGAGACCTTTCTTCTCAACATCTTTTTTGCCCGCGAAATCAGCACCATGATCCCTTACCAAACGTACTTCAAGGGAGAGTTCAACCTCATCCGGCCTCTGGCTTATGTGGAAGAATCTATTCTCAAGAGATTTGCGCAGGAGGCACAATTGCCCGTCCTGAAAAATCCCTGTCCTACGGCCGGAAATTCAAAGAGACAATTTATAAAGGATCTTCTAAAGGAAGTAGAAAAAACTCACCGAGGTATAAAAGAAAATATATTTAAGTCCATGAAACACGTAAAGCCGGATTACTTGTTGACGGAATAGCTTTCGCTATCAGTAAAAACCCGGACTTCAATTGCCGAAGGCGGAATTTATTCTTTGGCTGAATGCTGATCGCTGAAAGCTTTATTTTTGTTTAGGAAATTATAGAAATTTTCTTGTCGGCCCAATTTTAGGCAATTTAGGCACTTTAGCGCACTTTAGGCACTCTTTATTCATTGACATTCGCCTCAAAATCGATAATATAAAAAAGAAAATAATCTATCCATCCGACCAGTGGCGGTGTAGCTCAGCCGGTTAGAGCACGCGGCTCATATCCGCGGCGTCCGGGGTTCAAGTCCCTGCACCGCCACCAATTTAAAATCTCCCCCATCGTTTCACGCAAAGCCGCTAAGTTCGCCAAGGTTAAAAGGATTCCGCAAAAAAGTCTTAGGTCGTTAAGGTCTTTATACCCAGATTTACCTTTGCGTTCTTTGCGCCTTGGCGTGAACCCAAATGAAGCGTTCTTTGCGCCTTGGCGTGAGGAAAATAGAATTCGGTCCTGCCCCTTCCATGCTGGGAAATGATCTCTCTGCCTCCCCGCCTCACAAGGCAGGCGGAATGAAGGCCACGTCGTCAGCATCATCCAAATTACTGACAAAATCATATAACATCTCCATGGGTCACCTAGGTTTTTGACATTTCCAAGGGTCTCTGCTATGATGCGGAAAATTATGGATTTCCCCTGCGCGTTTTCCGTGGATTTGGATTCAGGTTGCCAGAGCAAGAAATTTAGGCTATTCCTTTGCGCCCTTTGCGTCTTTGCGTGAGGAAAGGTCGTTATAAGGTATGACCACCCTAAATTCCGAACTTATTGAAGAAATCGTAAGGCGTGTTTCCGGGGCCGTTCATCCGCTCCGGGTGATCCTTTTCGGCTCCGCTGCCCGTGGTGAGATGGGTCCGGCGAGCGATGTGGATCTGCTGATTGTCATGCCGGATGGGACCCACCGGCGGGATGCAGGACGGAAAGCTTTCCGCGCCCTTTCGGGACTCGGCATAGCCAAGGATGTAATTGTCGTCACCGAAAGGGACCTCAAGGAGTTCGGTGAAAATCCATCGCTCGTGATCAAACCGGCGCTCGAAGAAGGCCGAGAGGTGTATCATGCCGCAGGATAGGGCCCTGCCTGGCTCTGCAGAGGATTGGCTGGCGAGAGCCGAAGGGGATCTGGCCCTCGCCCGGGCTCCCTTACCTCAAGGGGGATTCTATGAAGATCTTTATTTCCATGCCCAGCAAGCGGCAGAAAAATCCCTTAAGGCCGTATACCAGTATTTCGGAAAGCGGTTTCGTTATACCCACGACCTGGACGAGCTGATCACCGGACTGCAAAATTCGGGTATTGTCGTTCCGATAGAAGTAACGGATGCTGCCCTGCTTACTTCTTATGCATGGGATTCCAGATATCCCGGCTTCAGCGAACCCGTGGGGAACCGGGACGTTGGTTCAAATGCAACTTTGACGTTGGGAACCGGGACGTTGGTTCAAATGCAACTTTTGCTATTTGGAAAATCCCCGCTCGGCGCCTCGAGGAAGCTGAATGAAACGAATCCCCGGAATGTTCATCAAAGATGATAATAACCCCTGATTTTGTGAAGGGGTCAAGTCTGCTCTTGAATCTTGGTAATGGGGGTACCCTTTGGTGGGGTCCGATTTAAGAATTTCCAGGTGGATGATTGTTATCCATTTTCAATAATTACAATTTCTTTGGGGAAATTTACGGCTGAGTGAAATCGCATTGGGGGGGAACGTAGGAGATATCCGGGTTATCTTATAGAGCCTCCAAGCCAAGCGACATGCTTTTTGAAATCAGTCTTTCCCATAATTTCCACCAGCTTTTTATCGGCGGTCACCAAAATAGTCTGATGGATCTTTGCCAGGCTGACATAAATGGCGTCATAAACCGTTATCCCGTAGGCCAGCCCCAAATCCACAGAAAAGGGCAATAGTGCTTTTGATGTTTCTATTTCTACCGGCACGGAAACAATTGCGTCAACAATTTCTTCAGCCTCAGAGCGGATCAATTCCTTCCTCCGATGCTTTTTCCAGATGATGTTGCCAACTTCGGCGAAAATTAAATCCGGCGCCAACAACCTAAGGTCACCTTCCGTAACCCAGTCGCTAAGTTCCTCGGCCTTTTCCGAGAGGATTTCAGGAATGAAAAATTTTACCAGAACACTGGCATCGATCACCAAATTCACCGAGATCTATCCTCCCTGAGCAATTCTGCGCTGTCCGAAAAGCGTATCCCTTTTTTCCGGAGCTTGGCTCGCATCCTTGACGCTTGCTTAAATATTTCGGACGAAGATTGGGTCGCCGTAGCCACAAGGATCGAGTGGAGTTCCTGCTGCAATGATCGGTTACGTCTCTTCGCCCTATCTTTGAGGCGGGCGACGATTTTCTCGGGAACATCCCGTATAAGCAAATTGCCCATTTTCTATTCCCTCCTTGATATCAAAATGATAACATATCCGACGAGAACTTTCCTTAAAAATGTGCAACCCCAAAGTGATCATGGAGATGCAGACAAAAGTAATGTCCTATCTTTAATGATCGAGGGGGAGGTGTTGACCAGCGTAAGTAAAAAATGAATCATCGCCGACCTTTACTGACTCCCCCAGGGCCATACCCACCAGGTCGACGTCTTTCGTAAATCGTGGGTTTCCCTACCGCGGGAAGGCATTATCCCCGATGACCGTGTATGGAATTCCCCTGATTACGAGAAATAGATGGATTTCCCATGCAGCATCAAATCGCAGAGTCACAATAACCTTAGCTTTCTGGCCAGGTGGGCTGAGCCCCACCATTCTTTGTCCCCAACCATAACCCTTCTTTCCGAAGGTGTCATAATATTCCACTTGACAATGGCATTTTGACCGCCCAGCTTTTAAGCCCCAGCCAGCTCGGTCGAGATGCCAAACTGAGTGCCGCCACAACCTCCAGGTACCTCTCCTTGCTGGAAACATCTTTCATCATCACCCGGTTGAACCCATATTTAAGGAACAAGGCCAGCAGGATCAGGGCGAAAAGGGGGACGTCCATAAATTTATAAGTTGCCGACGTTTATCAAAAGGGACGCCGGTTCAAAGTAAACTTGCTTGTAATCCCGAAAAGAGGGAGAAAAAATGAGCGGGTCTTCGAACATGACTTTTGTTCACTTGAGGAAACAAATCTATGGCCGAGAAAGATGGGAAGGGAAGCTGGTTGATGGTGAACCGGGCGGCGGTGGTGGCTGAAGTTTTGGGGTTCGAGCATGACGAAGCGCTGACCCTTGGGCGAGCGGTGGCAGGGCTGAATGCCCACTCCAAGGGGGTGCGATGAAACTCGCAACTTGAAACTTGTACTTTTTACGCCTTGCGCCTCACGACTTGTGGTGACTTTTATGAGAAAACCTGATGAATCAAGACCTGTGCCCGGGCTTGATGGTCGGAAGAGAAAAAGGCCATAGAAAATTCAGGGAGGATGAATCTTCTATGGCCTTACGTCTGGAGGAGCCCTTCTCTATGTTTGGGGAATCAACCAATCCAAACCTAAGAAGCTCAACCTCCCTTCGGTCGGCACTCCGGTTTCCGGGTTCCAGCCCATGGCCTCATAATAAAGTTTCAGGGTATTGGCGAAATCTTCGCGGGTAATCTTTTTCTCCCGGGGAGTCCCGGCCTCCAAGGTTTCATATAATCGCTCGGGGAGATAATCATCCTTCTTGGACAGCCCTTCCCGGATGTTGAACATTCTCGCCATCGTGACCGTCCGTTCCCCCAGCTCCATCAATTCGTAAAGGCTGGTATTCCAGCCGGTAATCGCCTCTACCGCCTCGGCGAGCGTAACAAGAGGAATCGCCGTATAAGGCGCCGCGGCAAAGTTGCAGACTCCCAGGGAATTGAAGGAGTTCCAGATTGCCTGGGTGTGGACAAACTGCCGAACCTTTCTCGGGCCCATCTCCAGCGCCGGGACGGGCTCCATAACGCCGGCCGGCTTGGCCGCTTTCAGTGCCGGGCCATCGGTTAAGAAAGAAGTATCATGGGGAGCTTCGATATGATCCGCCCCGGTTGGGGAGGTGGCATAACTCAGGGACAATCCCTGCTTCCCCCGCGGATCATGCATGGGCAGTTCTTGCCCCTTGATATGCATGGCATATTTTTCGGCCCCTTTCCCGATCTTCCGGGCTGCCCGCTGAACGCCCTCCGCCAACACATCACCGAAACCTTCGCGTCTGGCGATCTTCCCAATCATGGCCAACATGGCATCCGTATTCCCAAAGCGAAGGTCAATCTCGTCGGTATCTTTTGCGGTAAGCATTCCCTTTTCCACCAATTCCATGGCAAAAGCGATGCAAACGCCCACGGAGATGGTATCTAAACCGTACCGGTTGCACATCTCATTCCCCTGCGCGATGGCCGCCAGGTTATCAATCCCGCAGTAGGATCCCAGGGAGGCGATCGTCTCGTATTCAGGACCCCCGTATTCGGGAGAGGCGTTATATTTGCCCTCCACCTTGACCGACCGCTTGCATTGAACCGCACAAGCGTAGCAACCTTCCGATTTCACCAGAATCGTGTCGGTCATCTTTTCGCCGCAGATGGCTTCCGCCCCCTCGAATTGCCCCTTTTGAAAATTCCGCGTCGGCAGGATCCCCGAGTTCTGCAGGGGCATGACGAACATGGGCGTCCCGAACTTTTTCAAATTCTGGGCCATTCCGGACTGGGCAAGGAGTTCGAGTGCTTTTTTCCCGATCTCCCGGACTTTTTCCGGATTGGCCAGCGGAACCCTCTGCGTGCCCCGAACGGCAATGGCCCGCAGGTTTTTGGACCCCATCACGGCTCCCATGCCGGTACGGCCGTTGGCATGCTTCAGTTCGTTGACCACGCAGGCATAGCGCACCCGCTTCTCCCCGGCCGGGCCGCACTGGGCCACTCGGATCCGGTTATCTCCGAGCTCCTCCCGGATCCGCTTTTCCGCATCTCCGGTGTCTTTTCCCCAAATCTTGGAAGCATCCCGAATTTCCGCCCGGCCGTCTTTGATCCAGAGATATACCGGCTTGGCCGACCGCCCTTCAATGATGACTCCATCAAACCCCGCCATCTTCAGCTCCGGTCCGAAAAAACCTCCCGCCTCCGCTTCCCCGAAAGCCCCGGTCAAGGGAGAGCGGGCCGCCACGGTGTATCGGGTTAGACCCATTAGGGGCGCTCCGGAGATCACGCTGGACATAAAGAGCAGTTTGTTCTCCGGGCCGAGGGCGTCTACGCCCGCCTTTTGCTCTTTGAGCAGATAATACGAAGAAAGGGCGGATCCGCCCATATACGTGCGGTAGACGATTTCCTCCGGGGTTTCCTCGCGGATGGCCCCTGAGGTCAAATTCACCCGCAAGATTTTTCCGTTGTATCCTGTCGGCATAAGGCAACCTCCTCATAAAAAAATTGATCACGTGACTCGAAAGACGCCAACGGTTTTTTATTCTACAACAGCCGCGATGGGAAAGCACGAGAATCCTGTGCGGGATATTGTGTTCCCATGATTTTCCAGCGGTTGGGTGTATCGGGGGTTTGCGCAAAAAGACAGACACAGGGCCGCCAGGTTCAGCACCCTAAAACGGTGGTTCCTCATCGGAGGGGGAGGGGAGATGAGGAAAAAGAAATTCTATATTGCTATCGCTTCCAACTTCCTGTATTTTTAATTATTATTCAAGCCATTTCAACCCGGAAGAAAAAAATGGGTTTCGAATGTCAGTTTGGAACTGCACATTAAGGCGTTCTGGAGAGTAATATGAGCAAAGAGCGTCAAAGGCGGGCTGCGGCGAAGGACGACGCCGCAGCCATTGATGACCGGACAGGCAAGAGCAATTGCCCGGTCATTGTGGTAGGCATCGGGGCCTCGGCAGGCGGGTTGAAGTCGTTGAAACGGCTCTTTTCGAAGATGGCCCCTGGGCACGGCGTGGCCTTCGTGCTTATCCAGCACCTGGAGCCCTCGCCCAAGAACTTGACCGTCAAGCTATTGCGGGATCAGACGGCGCTGGCCGTGGTGGAAGCTGCGGACGGGATGCCGGTGCTGGCGGACCGCATCCATGTCATGCCGCCCGACAAGTTTCTCAACATCACCGGGTGCAGACTCACCCTTCACGAACCGGTGCAATGCAACGGCCTGCGGATGCCGATTGACCACTTCTTCTGCTCTCTGGGCGCCGACCAGCGACGCCGCGGCTGCGGCATCGTGCTGTCCGGCACCGGCAGCGACGGCACCCTGGGGCTGTCAGAGATCAAAACCGCGGGCGGCCGGACGCTCGTGGAAGACCCCGGCAGCGCCGAGTTTCCCGACGTGCAAAAAAGCGCGATTGACGCGGGCGTGGTGGACGCGTTTCTGCCGGCGGAGGCCATGGCCGAAGCGATCGTCGCGATGGCGGAGCAGGTGATCGCGGACACCCGCAACGACCCGGCTGAGTCACCGGAGTTTGACGCCAACCTGTGGGTCATCCTGGACATCCTGCGCGCGAAGGTCGGGCACGACTTCCGCTGCTACAAGCCCAACACCCTCGTCCGCAGGATTCGCCGGAGGATGACGCTGGGCAAGATCCCGACCTTCGCCGACTATGCCCGGTTTCTGCACGAGCATCCCGACGAGGTTGGCCTTCTGCAAAAGGATTTGCTCATCGGCGTGACCGAGTTCTTCCGCCAGCCGCAGGCCTGGGAGATTCTGGGGGAGAAGGTCATCGCCGCCCTCGTGGAGAACGCGCAGGCGGGATCGGAGATTCGGGTCTGGGTTCCGGGCTGCTCGACGGGCAAAGAGGCTTACAGTCTGGCCATGCTGCTGGCTGAGCAGGTGGAGAAATCCGGGAAGAGGGTGGGCATCCAGATTTTCGCCACAGACTCCGATGCCGCAGCGCTGGTGACCGCTCGCAGCGGCATCTATTCGAAGGAAGAGATTGGAGAGAACGTATCGCCCCAGCGTCTGAGGCGGTTCTTTACCCGCAAAGATGTTCGCTACCAGGTCACCAAGAGAATCCGCGAGCAAATTGTTTTTGCCCCTCAGAACCTAACGGCCGACCCTCCCTTCTCCAAGCTGGACTTGATCAGTTGCCGCAACCTCCTGATCTACCTGGAGCAGCAGGTGCAGAAGAAGATCATCGCCCTGTTCCATTTCGCCCTGCGCGAAGGAGGCTTTCTGTTCCTGGGCACTGCCGAGACCGTCGGAGACCGGGAGGACCTCTTCGAGCCAGTCTCGAAGAAATGGCGGATCTATCGCCGCATCGGCGTCGGCCGTCCCGTGAGCATCGAAATCCCGGTCCGGCCCAGCCGCGAGACCCGGCCAGCGGCTGGCCATCTCCCCGTTGCGGCTTCCGCGCCCCGGTTGAGTCTGGCTTCGACAGCCCAGCAAATGCTGCTGGACCGCTTTGCCCCCGCCTGCGTGATGATTGACCGCAAGCTCCGGGTGCTCTACGTGCACGGCGCGGTCGAGGACTACCTGACCTTCCCCGCGGGTGAACTGACCACCCGGGTCGTGGACATGGCCAGAGAAGGTTTACGGGCCCGCCTGCGCGGGGCGATCGGCACATGCCTCGAAGCCCATCGGTCGGTCTCCGTCACTGCCCGCGTCCGGCGCGGCGAGAAGTCCATTCCGGTCAAAGCCACCGTCACCCCGCTGCGGTATCCCAGGGAGACCGACGGCCTGCTGCTGATCGCCTTTGAGGACTACCGCGTCTCGGCCGGGAAGTCGGGCCGGCAGGCCACGGGGAAGAGCGATGTCCATCAACTGGAGGACGAACTGAGAGTCACCCGCGAGGAGCTGCAGAGCACCATCGAGCAACTGGAGAACTCCAACGACCAGCTCAAGGCCTCCAACGAGGAAGTCACGGCCGCGAACGAAGAACTGCAATCCGCCAACGAGGAAATGGAGACCTCAAAGGAAGAGCTCCAATCCCTTAACGAAGAACTCAACACCATCAACGCCCGCCTTCAGGAAAAAGTGGAAGAGCTGGAAGACATCAACAACGACATCGTGAACCTGCTGTCCAGCACCAGCATCGCCACCGTGTTCCTGGACAAGGAGCTCAAGGTCAGGCGCTACACGCCCGCCAGCACGTCCCTCTTTAGCCTGATCCCCTCGGACTTGGGCAGGCCCATTGTAGACGTCCTCCGCCGGTTCAGGGATGAGGTGTTGCTGGACGACGCGCGCCGGGTGCTGGCGGACCTGACGCCTCTCTCGAAAGAGGTGCAGGCTGAAGACAGCCGGTGGTACATCCGGCGCATCACGCCGTACCGCACGCAGGACGACCGCATCGAGGGCGTGGTCGTCACCTTCGTGGACGTCAGCGACCTCAAGCAGATTGAGGGGGCGCTGCGCGAAGCCCACGAAAGGGCGGTCTGGCTGGCGCGGTTCCCGGAGGAAAACCCCAGCCCGGTGGCGCGAGTGTCTGCCGATGGGAGCATTCTCTACCGGAATCCGACATCCGCGAAACTGCCCGGGTGGTTGTGCGAGGTTGGCAAATCGCTGCCAGACCTGCTCCTGCCCCTGGTCGGACAGGCCATGACGGAGGGACAGGAGGTGCAGCAGGATGTGGAACTAGGCGGAAGGTTTTATTCCGTCGCGGTCACGCCATTTCTCGCGCAGGGCTACGCCAACGTCTATGGGCGCGACATCACCGAGCGCAAATGGGGGGAGGAAGCCCTGCGCGAAAGCCAGAAGGACCTGAACCGCGCCCAGGCCGTGGCTCATACCGGGAGCTGGCGATTGGATGTCCGGCGAAATGAATTGCTGTGGTCCGACGAAACCCACCGGATGTTTGGGATTTCCCAGGGAACGCCGCTGAGCTATGAGGCGTTTCTCACCACCGTTCACCCGGAGGACCGGGATTACGTGGACCAGAAGTGGACGGCGGCCCTCCGCGGTGATCTTTACGACACCGAGCACCGAATCGTCGTTGGCGACAGTGTAAAATGGGTGCGCGAGAGGGCGGAGCTGGAGTTCGACCCGCAGGGCAAACTGCTCGGTGGGTTTGGGACGGTCCAGGACATCACCGAGCATAAGCAGGCCGAGCAGGCACTGTTGCGGGCCGAACAGGAATGGGAGCGAACCTTTGACGCCGTGCCGGACCTCATTGCCATCCTGGACGACCGCCACCGTATCTTGCGTGCCAACAAAGCCATGGCGCAACGATTAGGGCTGCCCCCGGACCAGTGCGCCGGCAAGCTTTGCTACCAAGCGGTGCACGGGCTGGACTTCTCGCCAGACTTTTGCCCGCATACCCTCAGCCTGGCCGATGGCCGGGAACATATGGCGGAAGTACATGAAGATTACCTAGGCGGCGATTTTCTGGTCAGTACCACGCCGCTGTCGGATGAGCAGGGGCGACGCATCGGTTCCGTGCATGTCGCCCGCGACATCACCGACCGCAAACGCGCCGAGGAGACGCTGCGTCAGCGGACTTCGGAACTTCAGCAGCTAACCGAAACCCTGGAGCGGCAAGTGCAGGCCCGGACCGCGGAGCTGGTAAAGACAAACGAAGCATTGCATGCTGAAATCGCACAGCGCAAGCGGGCCGAGGAGGCCGTACAAGCCGAGCGGCAGCGGCTCAATGACATCCTGGAGGTGCTGCCGGCTTACGTGGTGCTATTGACACCGGATTATCACGTTCCTTTTGCGAACCGGTTTTTCCGGGAGCGGTTCGGCGAGTCCCACGGCAAGCGTTGTTTCGAGTACCTGTTTGGCCGCCCAGAGCCCTGCGAAATTTGCGAAACCTACACAGTGCTGAAAACCAATGCGCCCCATCATTGGGAGTGGACCGGACCGGACGGCCGTAATTATGATATCTTTGACTTTCCCTTTACCGACACGGACGGTTCCCCCCTCATCCTGGAGATGGGCATCGACATCACCGAGCGCAAGCGGGCGGAGGAGCAGGTTAAGGAATCAGCGAAACAACTCAGGTATCTCTCCTCAAGGCTTCTTTCAGCCCAGGAGGAGGAGAGAAAGAGAATTGCGGGTGAGCTTCATGATAGTATCGGGGCGTGCCTGAGCGGGATTAAATTCAGGGTGGAAAAAGCCCTGCAGCAGCTCGGAAGGACCGAAAGCGCCGCGACCGAATCTTTGAATACGATCATCCCCGTGATTCAAGAAGCGGTCGAGGAATGTCGAAGAATACAGATGGATTTACGGCCATCGATGCTTGATGACCTGGGTCTCCAAGCTACCCTTTCCTGGTTCTGCAGGAGGTTTCAGAAGATCTATTCGGAGATTCAGGTCGAACAGGAGATCGACGTCGAGGAAGGGGACGTACCTTCCCCCCTGAAGGTGGTCGCTTTCCGGGTTATCCAGGAGGCCATGAACAACGTCGCCAAACACAGTCATGCCAATCATGTGCGGTTGTCGCTGAAAAAACTGGAGGGCAGGATGGAGCTGGTCCTCGAGGACAACGGCCGGGGCTTCACTGTGGATAGAACGCGGTCTCAGGAGGCGGCGGGGAGGGGGTTGGGGCTCTTAAGCATGAGAGAACGCACGGAGCTTTCGGGCGGCTCATTTGGTATCGAATCCGCCGTGGGCAAAGGAACGATCATTCGCGCGTCCTGGCCATTAGTCAAAGAATGAGAGTAACAGTGTCAGTGTGAGTGTCAGTAACTGCCAACGCCCAATGGAGAAACGAAAATGTTAAGGGTATTGATCGTTGAGGATAAAACGATCTTTCGGGAGGAATTGAAGAAGGGCCTTTATGATCATTTTCCATTCATGGAGATTGAGGAGGCGGCAGAAGGGGAGGAGGCCTTGCAGAAAGTCAACGGGACTCTTCCCCACCTCATCTTTATGGATATCCGTTTGCCCGGAGTCAACGGCCTTCAGCTAACTCAGCAGATCAAGGGGGACTTTCCGGAGATCCATATTGCGATTCTGACGGATTATGATTTTCCGGAATATCGACAGGCGGCTCTTCGATTTGGAGCGGACCGTTTTTTTGTCAAGAATTCCTTCAACTGGGATGAAGTTGAGGCGCTTGTTGGATCGATCTCCCCGGGTGCGCCTGCAGCTTGATGACCATCCACTCCTGATTATTCATATAACCCCATTTGTCGCCGATTTTTACCATCCCGGGCCCTTCTGAAAAGGCTACGATATCTGGTAAGGCAACCGGGGTGCCTCCCTCTTTGGCTCCCCATGTGCAGCCGACCCATAGGATAATTGTCAACCCCCGGTCCCATCTGGGCACAGGTCATGCCTACGATCGCGCGACAACCAGGAAATACTCCTTGAGGGCAGCAAAAGAAGGGGTAGGTTGATCGCCGCGTCCGGGCCGTGGCCCATCTATTTTTTCCAGAAAGTCTCAGGACGAGAGTATTTGCCGTAGCCAAGGAGATTGTCCAGCCATAGCAGCGGGCGATCAAGCCAGGGGGCATGTTGGATCAGCCGCCGGCTTGCCGAATGAAAACCGTTCTTACTCTTATTGAATGGACACACCCGAACGCAAATCCCGCAATTCGTGCCAAAATTTCTTAGCCGATACTCCCAGCATCTTTCTCCCGCAATGGGCCATTTCATCACACCGGGATTTGTGGAGATGCTGGAGGCTTCCGCTGTAAGTTTTCCAAAAGAAATGGCCTGCGATGGGCATTTTTCGGCACATTTGTAACACACGGAACAGAATTCAGAAACCCCGAAGTCAATGAGCGTATCAGCCTGCAGCGGTAAATCGGTGATGACCTTGCACAACCTTTGCCTCGGGCCAAATTGAGGGGTAATTAATAATCCCTGCCGTCCAAATTGCCCTAATCCTGCGTCGAGAGCGATTGGAACGTTAAGAGCCGTATCATTCAGGGAAGGGATGGCGTGATACCCAAGCTGGCGAATGAACTGGGCCAAAGATCCGACCAGTAAGGCCATCCTGGAATAAGTCAAAAAGGTCTCCGCCATATACAAGGCGCTGGGCGCGGTTTGAATTATGGAGTAATCCTCGCCCACAGCCATGGTGATCACGTGCTTATAGGGTTCGCCAATCTCTATGGGTTTGCTCTCCCCCGTCTCCGGTGTATAGTGGTGGGAATATACCCAGCGCATATCGAGTTTAGCGATACCCACTAGATCCGCACCCAAATATCGGGCCACTCGTTTTACCTTATTCGTCATACCCGTCACATCGGCAACAGTCGGCTTCACGTCCGGGAACTTAAACGCTTTGGAAATAGGGATTGGATTCCACGATTTTAGTCCGGCGTTGGGGATGTTGATGTCCGTGCCGAAGGAGGAGGCAACTAATTGAGCACTTGCGGCGAGGGCAAAATCCTCTAATCCAAATCCAGGAACTTTGCTCCCGATCTTTCGCAACTGGGTTTCCCCCTGCAGGGAAGTCAGAGGGCGCAGGGAAGGGTCCCAATGGGGCCGGCATACGAAATTATTTTTCTGATCAAAACGCCGGTACGAATCCAAGACCTGGTACATAAAAATTACCTCTCAGGCAGAGGCATCTTTCTGGCAGTTTGCTGAAAAGTCCCTTTCGACCTCAGGTCGTCATTCCTGCGGAAGCAGAGCCTGCCCCGTACCGGATAGGGGGAATCCAGTCTTTTCAAGACCTCCTGGATTCCGGCTTTCGCCGGAGTGACGGAGAATCGGAGTTTTTCCGCATCCCGCTAGGCTTTCTTGGTTAGGGCATATCTCGCGAGAAAATAATTAAAGATTTTAAAAATAATGATCGCGAGGGTCACAAATAAAAAAACCAGAGCGATGGGTCGATCAAAGATCATCGATAAATTTCCTCTAAAACCCATTAACATCTTCCTTAAGTTGTTTTCGGTCATTGGGCCCAGAATGACCCCAATCACAAGCGGGGCAATGGGATAATTCCATTTCCGGAAAAAAACCCCGGCAATGCCGAAAAAGATCATGGCCCACACATCGAAAAGGTTGTTTCTCACACTATAGATCCCTAACAAACAAATAATGCAAATAATAGGCATAAGTACTTGTGGTCTCAGGGTTGCCAGGCGCGCAAAAAATCCTACGAGAGGCAAATTCAAAATTAAGAGCATAATGTTGCCAATATAGAGGGCCGCGATGAGGGTCCAAAATATTTCTGGTGAATTCTGGAAAAGGAGAGGGCCCGGTTCAACATTCTGCATAACCAATCCTGCATATAAGACCGCAGCGGAAGGACTAAAGGGAAGACCTAAAGTTAAGAGGGTGATCAGCGAACTCACCGCGGTGCTGTTATTCGCCGACTCCGGCGCGACAACCCCTTCCACCGCTCCGTGGCCAAATTCCTCCGGGTGTTTGGATAATCTTTTTTCAAGGGCATAGGAGAGGAAAGTAGAAATCACTGCGGAAGGGCCGGGCAATAATCCTACGAAAAACCCCAGTACCGATCCCCGTAATGTCGGAAAAATGGAACGCCTGATTTCTTTTTTGTTCGGATATAATTCCTTGAAACGTACTTTCTTAACACTGGGAGGAACATAGGGCTTCATCGACAAGAAGAATATCTCGCTGATTCCAAAAACGCCAACTGCGACTGGCAAAAATTCAATACCGGACATTAGATCATCATACCCGAATACAAAACGGGGAATTGAGGTTAACGGGTCGAGTCCTACAATGCCGAGAAACAATCCCAAGCAAAACATCGAATAACCTCTGGTCGGTGACCCCCCGCTCAAATTGGACAGGATGATTACGGCCATAACCATCAGGGCAAAATATTCTGGCGGGCCAAAGGCCAACGCAACTCTCGCCAACATCGGCGCAAAGATTTGCAACCCGACGATCCCCATTTGCATGGCAATGAAGGAGCCCACGGCCACCAACGCTAAGGCGGCTCCCCCTCGCCCTTTTTGGGCCATCTGGTAACCATCGATGCAAGTAACTACGCTAGCCGCTTCTCCCGGAATATTGACTAAAATAGAGGTTGTGGAACCTCCATAGAAAGCACCGCATAAAATTCCTGTCAACATGATCAAACCAAACATGGGGCCATGCATGATCGTAAAAGGAAGCATCAATGCCATGGTAGTGGCGGGTCCTAACCCCGGCAAAACCCCGACGATCGTTCCTAAGAAAACTCCCACAAAACAGGCAAAAAAGTACTTGAGGGTAAAAAAACTAACAAACCCATTTATTAAGAGGTCCACCCGATTTTCTTCCTTCCGCGTTCCTAAATTCCCAAAAAACCCCTGGGCAAATCCAAATATAAATAATAATCAAAAAGAAAGTAGCAAAAAACCGTAGTCCCGGCGGAAAGAATTAACGGCTTTTGCCACCCTTCAAGCTTCATGATCTTAGAGAAGGAATAGGTGCCTATAAAAGTACCCAAAAGATAACCCAAAAAGGGCATGAGCAGAATCCACAAAATAAAGGTAATAATCATAAGGGCAAGGTTCTTCTTGGCGTAACTATCCAATAAAATTTTGACATTAATTTCTGTTTTTTCTTTAAGGATCATAATGAGAATCGCCAGTGACAATATTAGGAATCCACAAAAGAACGGGAACAAGCCGGACCCAGGTTTTTTCAAGGTACCAATACCCAATTGCAAGGATAGAATCATAATGACCAGACCAAGAATCATCTGGACAATATTGAAAAGCCTCTCGCCCTCCAATTTAAATCTCCTGTCCATGCATTATCCCTCTTTTTGAACCCTATCCCCTTTGACTCATACCCAGATGATTTAGAAAATACTCCCCCAGCGCCCCTCTCCCCAATTTGGGGAGAGGGGCGAAAGGGCCTATTTCCATGGTTCAGGAGCGCCCAAACGAGATTCCTATTTCTCCTTTAATACTCCCGCTCTCTCCAAAATTGGGCGATAAATACTTCTCTCCTTACTGCAAAAATCCATGAATTGTTCATGCGGTAAAAATTTGGGGAAAAAATTACGGGCGAGACAATGGTTCTGAATTTCCGGATCTTTCATGACCGCTTCGAAAGTTTTGACCAATTTGGCGACGATTTCTTTGGGCACTTTGGGCGGACCGACTATCGAGGTGAACGAGTATACACTGACGTCGTACCCAATTTCTTTCAGCAGAGGAATATCACTATATTTTCCCGGATAATGTTCGTTTCCCGCTACGGCAATGCAGCGAACCGTCCCCGCCTCGATTTGAGGCTTGGCGGACGGGAAAAAGGTAGCTCCTATGTCGGCATGTCCGCCCGCCAACTGGGAAACAATAAAACCGGCAGAACCTTCCTGTGGAATCATATTGAATTTAAGCTTGGCATTTTCCTGAAGGATGACTCCGGTAAGCCACAACGGCCCTCCCGTTGCGGAGGTAAGAATGGACACTTCTCCGGGATTTGCTTTCGCAAATGAAGCCACCTCTTGGAAAGTCTTAAAAGGCCTCTTGGTTTTCGTGGAGGCGAGAATGACTACCGAGGACGCACTTAATAAACACATAGAAGTAAAATCGCGATAATCATAGGGCATCAAGCCCTGCATTTTCGCGAGGATGATGGAGACATTTCCCAGGCCAATGGTATAGCCATCTGGCTTAGCCCCGTAAACTTCTCGCAAACCGATCGTCTGACCCCCCCCCGGCTTATTCACAATCACGACCGGCTTACCCAGGATCGCCGAAGCTTTTTGCATCATGGGCCGGCTAAGAATATCGGCATCCGATCCCACTTCCATTGGTATTATAATATTGATTGGTTTTACCGGATATTTTTCCGCTGCTTGAATTTGACTTCCTCCACCGATCCCGATTACCAGCAAAATAACCACCAAACCTGCAATCATGATTCCCTTCATTGCTTCCTCCTCCTTTCTGTAGCTTCTTTAAGCTTCTTTGCTTTTGGTTCCGTCTTTCCTTATTCCAAAAACGAAGAGAGAGCCATTTCCCCCCTTCCTGCTTTTTAGGATTCCATTCTTGTCAATTTCTCTGATCGACCGGACGGAAGCAAGAGGGTAAAGGAAGTTCACCTTTCCGATCTTAATCTGGGGCGCCGGTGATGAGGCCTTGCCCAATACTCGGTCCATGGAAAGCGGTAAAAAGGTCCCGAATATATTTTTCAATATACATATCTTTATCGCTGCCGGTCCCCCCAAAGATGTCATTCATCTGGAAAACAATATGCCCCCCCACCTGGTCTATGAATGTTCTGAGCAGGATCGTTAATTTCGGATCATATTCATGTTTGTTTTGCCAACACCAAGCCTGGCGATAAAGAAGCTGTCTGGCGGCCTCAATCCTCACCCGCATTTCAGAAAGCTCTGCGGCAATCAATTGGTGACGAATGATCGGTTTGCCCCCTTGAACGCGCATCCTGGCGTGTTCCACGCAAGCTTCATAGCATGCTCTTAATGTCCCCACTGTACAGGCACAGAGGAGGAAGGAAATGAAGGGTGCTTGCCGCTCTGCTCTCGCTGCTTCCCCCTCCTTTCCCACCAGATATCGGGCCGGAACACGCATGTCATCAAAAAAGAGTTCTGCGGTCATCAGCAATCTTCTGCCCAACTTATTGTGAAATTTGCCAACGGAAAACCCCGGGGTGTCGGGTTGGACTAAGAATATGCTGCGGCACTGATTCAGGGCTAATTTTTTGTCTGTGCGGGTGTGGAGAAGGTATAATTGGGCAATGCCCCCATTGGAAATAAAATGTTTCCTTCCGTTGATGACGTACTCCTCACCTCTCCTTTCCGCAAAAGTCTGCATGGCAGCCCCTGGAACATCGGCCATCAGGATATTATCCGTTCCCGAGTTCGGTTCGGTTTGCGCCAAGCCGATGACAAAAGTATCATCCGCGACGATCTTAGGGAAAAATTCATCCTTTTGCTGCTGATTGCAGATCATATCCATCCAGGAGGAAAGGGCCACTGCGGACCGGATACAACTGGCAAAACCGTGATCCCCGGCACTGAGCTCCTCCATGACAATAATATGAGATATTAGATCTTTTACACCCGCTCCCCCATACTCGGAGGGGACAGACATGGTCCGGAACCCCAGCTTGGAGGCTTTTCTAAGAAGATCCCATGGGAAACAATCCTTCGGGTCTGGCTTTTTATCAAAGTCCAAAGAAGCCGGTTTTATTTCATTCTGGGCAAATTTACGGGCTGTCTGACGAAACATGGCTTGTTCTTCTGTTTCCCTAAAGTCCATAACAGTACAACCTCCAAGTAGACTCACGCCAAGGTAACTTCCGGTCACTTTGCCCACTTTCCTTCTCAGGCCAGTGCCGTCCAAATTAG
>Ga0315282_10006158_pt1 | contig 20174 bp, 16 predicted proteins | sample YL17G07_20_MG_FD_203693 | JGI IMG/M metagenome (GOLD analysis project Ga0315282, IMG submission 203693) | Sediment microbial communities from Yellowstone Lake, YNP, Wyoming, USA - YL17G07_20 | ecosystem: Environmental > Aquatic > Freshwater > Lake > Sediment | place: USA: Wyoming | collected... | reverse complement strand
AAAACCGGGGAACCTGCCAAGTTCTTTCATGAGAGTCTCAAGGGCTCTCTTCTTTCTGAGTCCCTTCGCTAGGCCGCCGATCTTTTCAGCAGCCTTCTTTCGTTCTCTCCAAGGTTTCTGGGAATCAAGGATGGTGCTTACCCATTCTGCAATTTGAGTGCTAGCAATGCTACTTGAACCCGTCATGCAGGCTCTATTGGTCACTAGGAATCAACTCGTGAAACGCAAGGCCAGCTTATTTCCAGCTTGAAATGAGCTTAAGGTTTGCTTGGAGCCTCGGGCGGGCTTCGAACCCGCGACCTGCCGCTTTCTTTGCTTTGGCTTACAAGGCGGCTGCTCACCAGTGCCCTAGTTCTAGGGGCATCTGCCAGGCTGAGCCACCGAGGCGCACGCCGACTATGACGAGCCGCCCTTAAAATTCTCGCCTGAATGGGGCTCTAGAGTTTTCTGTGACGCTTCGCAGATTCTACCAGGGCGGTTATGGCTGGCAGTTCTTCGCCCGCCAAGAGAGTAAGCATTGCGCCTCCTGCAGTGCTGATGTGTGAGAGCCTCTTCTCTATTCCTAGAATCGCCGCGTAGCCGGCCAAGTGCCCTCCGCCGATGACTGTGAAGGCGTTGCTGTTCGCCATAGCCTCCAATACCGTCTTCGTTCCTGCTTCGAACCAGTCCTGCTCGAAGATCCCCATCGGACCACTCGCGACCACGGTCTTCGATTCACTTATGATGCTACTGAACTTCTCCGCCGTCTCAGCCCCTATATCCATCGACTTCCCTGACTTCGACAACCTTTGAACAGGTATCTCGATACGTTTCCCATCTTGAAGTGTCCCATAGTCGAAGGGCAGGACGATGCGGTCGCGATACTTGGCAAGGATAGTCTTGGCTCTCTGCACCTGACTCGCCACCTCAGCCAGTTCTTCCTCTTCCGACTCATTGAACTTTTGACCTAGCGCCTTCAGAAACATCTTCGCAACCATACCTCCCACGAGGACATGGTCAGCCTTTCGCCTGGCGAGTATGTTCTCGATGACCGGAACCTTATCCTCAACCTTCGCGCCGCCCAGAAGGTAGGTGCTCGGGCGATTGGGTTCGCTTAAGAGCCGCTTCAGTGCAGCCAGCTCCTTCTCCATCAACCGTCCCGCTGCAGACGGGAGAATGTATGGAAAGCCAACGAGCGAGGCTTGGGCTCTATGTGCCGCAGCAAACGCGTCATTTACGTAGAGGTTGAAGAGTGAAGCCAACCTTGTGACCAAATTTGTCCTCGCAAGTTTTTCGACTTTCTCTTCGAGATTCTCCTCAGAGCAGAACCGCACGTTATCCAAAACGAGAACCTCGCCTCTCCTAACCTCCTTGATCGCTTCACGGGCAGCAGGACCCATTACGTCGTCGATGAACTTCACGCGTTGCGAACAATTCTTCTGAAGCAGGATCGAGTGCTGCTTGAGGGATGTGAAATCCTCCTTCCCAGGGCGGCTCTGATGGGAGAGAACTACCACCTTCGCCTGTGCAAGCGCATCGAGTGTTGGTTTGGCGGCGACTATTCGGCTATCATCGAGTATCTGCCCACTACCGGGCTCGATCGGCACGTTGATGTCTAATCTCAGCAACACCTTCTTGTCTCGCAGCTCAAAGTCGTCTAGGGTGAGATAGTCCAACTCCATCCGGGCCCAGCTCAGGTTACGCCGTGAACGAATATCTGACTATTCATTAAACACTTTTCAATCCCAAAGCGGCAACCGATAGAGAACGTTTTTGTACACAGAATCGGTTTTCTGTTGATTTGAGCGAGGTGCGGAATGGAGTCATTCTGCCCACGCTGATGTCGCAACAGCGTATTTTGAACGATTTCCACAACAAGCTGGACCACCAAGAAGCATGATTCAAGAGCTCATCGCTGTACCACAAGATGAAACAAAGCAGTTGGCGTTCTGGGTGATTTCACTCCTCATTGTCCTATTGCAGGCGACTTCTTAGAGATCTTTCCAAGGCGAGGGGCTAGATTCTCTTCGACCATGCATGAAGCTCTCTTAGGGCCCTGTTTGACCTAGCCAGCATACGGGCATTGTCTCTCTGCAGCGCTTTCGATCGGTGCCTTCTCTCGGTTATGATTCGTTTCATTTCGTTTGGATTGGGGCTACCTCTCGTGCGATAGAGGTACAGGTGTTGTTGCAAATCAAGTGCTCGAATGATCAGGGTACTAGATTTCTTAGTCAGTGCCTTTCCGACAATCGCTTCCCAATCAGGTGACGCCAGTTCGGCCAGGGTTCTCCCTTTCTCCAATGCCTTTCTCACCGCGATACCCACAACGTGATGCGCCTTTCGGAATGGCATCTTCCCTTCTCTGGCCAGTATGTTGGCAATCTCCGCGGCAGCCGTCCATTGCAGGTGTTGTCTTTCTGCAATTGCATTGTTGAGGCCCACTCTTAGCAATAGCTCTACCAGAATACGGGCGCATGAGACCAGCGTGTCAACAGAGTGCCAGACTAACGAAGTGATCTCCTGAAAATCAAGGTTGTATCCGGAAGGCAACGCATGCATCGTCACAACTGCAGAATTGAAATTGCTCATGACCTTAGTGCATCTAGCCCTTATCACTTCGAGTGGATCCGGATTCTTCTTTTGTGGCATGATGCTGCTGGTTGAGGTGAACTCATCTGGAACAGTGAGCAGCCCAACATCAGCGGAGCTGTAGAAGATGAGGTCTTGAGCCATTCGCGAAATATCCAACGCTATCAGGGCGCACACGCTTAGAGCTTCTAGGACGAAATCCCTAGTACCAACGGCGTCCAGTGAGACTTCCAGGATTCCATCGAACCCGAGCAACCGCGCGACGAAAGCGCGATCCAAGTTGACGCTCGTGCCGGCCAGCGCTCCGGACCCCATCGGCGACTTGTTGATTCGAGTTAAGGTTTCCATGAGTCGCTCGTTATCTCTGAGGATTGAATCACCGTTTGCTAGAAGATAATGCGCGAAGCTGATAGGTTGCGCCGGTTGAAGATGCGTGTATCCTGGAAAAACGGAGTGGACATGTTTGCGGGCGAGACCAAGAATTGCTAATTCGAAGGATATCAGAAGGTCGGATAGCTTAAGCAGATCATCACGTAGAGTCATCCTAATGGCTGTCGCTACCTGATCGTTTCTACTCTTTCCGAGATGAAGCTGCCCCCCGATCTTCCGTCCCGCGCGCCTAGTAACGTACTCTTCAATCGCGACATGGATGTCCTCCACTCCATCAATCGGAACCTCTCGAGTCTCGAGTTCACGAAGAGCGTTAAGGATCCTGCGAGCATCTCGCCGATTCACCGCCTTCGCCTTCACGAGACCAATTACGTGTGCCTCGTTTACGAAGATCGTTGACAGGGCGATACGTCTGTCATCACGAACAGACGAGATGAAATCCACAACGTCCTCTCGGGTTGCGGCCAACCTTCCACCGCGCAGGATAGAAGACATACAACAACTCACCGCGCCGCGGCATGAAGCAAAGCCGAATTACGGACCGGCCGCAGAGGTCTCTTACTTGGATCTATTGGATTGTGCCCTCGCCTTCGCGTTTAGACTGCTCTGTAGAATCTTCGGTTGCTGCTCTCGCTTCCAAACGTTCGCGACGACAGTTGGCATTGCCCAGATCTCAATGAAACCGTTAGACCACGTCTGGTCGAAAGTGGATGAACCGCTGTATGTTGCTAGCGCTGTGTCGTAGAGTGACATAGCGGAACGTCTCCCTACGACGTTGGCGACTCCCTTGTACGCTTTGAGCCGCACCTCTCCGATAACGCGTTCCTGGGTCCTTTCGATGAAAGCATCCAAATCTTCTTTCAGTGGGTCATTCCAAAGCCCCGTGTACACTAGGTTCGTCCATTCCGTGTCGATTTGCTGCTTGAACCAGAGCTCGTGCCGAGTGAGCACCAGTTTCTCCAGTTCCCTGTGCGCCTCTATCAGTAGAGCGGCAGCAGGACATTCGTATACTTCACGGGACTTTATTCCGACTAAGCGGTCCTCGATGTGGTCGATCCGCCCGATGCCGTGTTTGCTACCTATGTAGTTCAGTCTCTGTATGATCTCAATGGGTCCAAGTCGCTCGGCGTTGACTGCGACTGGAATTCCCTTCTCGAATTCTATTGTGACGTATTCTGGGCTGTTGGGGGCGTTCTCCGGGGCGTTCGTCCATTCGAACACGTCTGATGGCGGTTCGGTTTCTGGGTTCTCTAGCACTCCACATTCTATGGATCGCCCCCAAATGTTCTGGTCGATACTGTACGATTTTTTCAGATCCGTCTCGACAACCATGCCGTGTGCCTGCGCATATCGAATTTCTTGTTCGCGCGAGAGCCTCCATTCTCGAACTGGAGCAACGATTCTGAGTTTTGGATCCAATGCCTTGATTGCCACCTCGAACCGAACCTGATCATTTCCTTTCCCCGTGCAGCCGTGTGCAACCGCGACCGCCTGCTCCTTGTGGGCGATCTGCACGAGCTTCTCGGAGATCAACGGTCGGGCCAGGGCTGTGCTGATAGGGTATTTCCACTCATAGAGTGCGTTCGCTTTGATTGCTGGGAAAACATAGTTCTCAACAAATTCACGCTTGGCATCGAGAGTGTAATGCTTGACTGCTCCAATCAGTTTGGATTTCCTCTCGACTTCACCCATATCGTCAGCCTGACCAACATCCACTGTCAGGGTGACAACATCGAAACCGTACTTTTCCTTGATCCAAGGGATGGCTACGGATGTGTCGAGACCGCCGGAATACGCCAATACTATTTTGCCGCTCATATATGCCGCCGTTATGTTGTTGAATCCTTATCAAATCGGCCTGAAGGATAGGTTTTCCTTAATAAAAGTTGCTCATGCGATAAGGATTCATTCATGATCTGTTCTATAAGCAACTGCGAAGAGATGCGAGCAGGTCACCAGTAATGGTCGAACTAGACGACGCCGACAAGAAGATCATACGTGAACTTCAGCGCGACGCACGAGCATCATTCAAGACAATAGCTGAAGCGATTGGAGTGAGCGAAGCAACCGTCTTCGTCCGTGTCAAGAAACTGCAAGAAAAGGGCGTCATCAAAGGTTTCAAGGCGATAGTTGACCCGAAGACTGTCGGCAAGACGCTAACGGCAATCGTGCTTGTCCGTGCAAATCCAAAAGCCTTTCCGGGAATGCTCGTCGCCCTCAACAAGTTCGACGATATTTACGAAATCTACGATGTAACAGGCCAGTATTACTCAATACTAAAGATACGCACCACCGGAACGGATGAACTGAGCAAGATCATTGACAACATAGGAATGATAGACGGCATCGCAGGAACAGAGACGATCATTGTCCTCAGAACAGTAAAGGAAGACTTCGGCGTGCAGGTTTGAGGCGTGCGATCCTACAACCTATGAGTTCTGCAAACTCGGTTTGCTCAGATTGCCGAACCCAGTTTTCCCAAGCACAAGTCCCTAGTCTCACAGCTCCTACTCGCTCGAGATCAGAGACAGGAACGGTCCAAGATTGAAGAACTCGCCTTTGTTCTTGACCGTGGCTCGCTATTGACTGGAATCCTTTCAACCCTCCTAAGAGCGCCCAATGGCGAACGTTTTTTACATGTGGGTCCGGTGTCTTGTGGGTTGGGCCGGGGTGGCTCAGCTGGTAGAGCGCCAGCCAGGCTTAAGGGACGAAACTCATAATCTGGAGAGCCATGGGCCCAGAAGCCGCGGGTTCGAACCCCGCCCCCGGCACCACGAACTGAACTCCGGTTAGCAGTTGTTTCTTGAGCAGGAACCCGTTTGAGCGCATTCAGTTGCTCCTGAAGCACGAGAATTTGATAGAGATACCGAGTCGGTCAGCAACGCTCTCCAACGACATCACCAGGTTCATTATTACACGTCGCTCTACACGAAGATGTCTGTGCTATGATTGTAACCGGTTTGGCACCGTTGGTCGACGATGCGTCGGATCGCCTGATCCTCGGCACGTTTCCAAGCGAGATGTCTCTTGGAAAGAAGCAATACTATGCCAATCCTAGGAACCAATTCTGGAAAATTATGGACAAAATGTTCGGCGCGGATTATTCGGCGGAATACGAGATCAAAACCTCAGAATTGCTCAGGCAAGGTGTTGCACTATGGGATGTTCTGCAATCCTGCGAAAGGATTGGCAGCTCTGATAAGAATATTCGACATGCGCAGTCGAATGACCTGTATTCATTCTTGGAGAACCACCCGCGTATTGTCCAGGTCTTCTTCAACGGAATATGTCCCAGAGAGTTGGTACACAAATTGTTGCTAGACCTACTCCGCAACGAAAAATCTGGCTTTCTTGTTCTTCCGTCATCAAGTTCAAACAACTCGCATATGCAGTTCGACGAAAAAGCACGTCATTGGTCCGTACTCAAGAAGAAATGAGTGGGTCAGGAGTCCAGAATTGGTCAAGCAGCTTCTATTGGCTTGACTTCGCCAGTGCTCAATCCGACATAGACGACGTCTGCCATGTTCAGGAAGAGGCCCGTCTCCAGCAGGCCCGGAATCATCTTCAGACGCCGTTCCAGAAGGTCAGGTTTATCGATTCGTCCGAAGTCCGCGTCTAGGATGAAGTTCCCGTTGTCGGTGATGACTGGACCAACTTTTCCCGCACCTTCTCGCAACTTCGCTCTTCCGCCCATTCGCGTAACATGCGCTTGCACATGCCTATGGGAGAAGGGTAGAACCTCAAGTGGAACCGGCTGCTTTCCTCCTAGGTGCCTGGAGAGTTTCGTCTCATCTACAACTATAGCTAACTTCCGCGCGACCGAGTCCACTATCTTCTCTCGAAGCATGGCGCCACCTCCTCCTTTGATGAGATTGAGCGAAGGCAGCTGAACTTGATCAGCGCCGTCTATCGCATAGTCGATCGTGAAAGCCTCATTCATGCGAAGTAGCCGGAGCCCATGCGACATAGCGAGCTGCTCAATCTGATGGGATGTCGGTACGACGGAAACCTCTAGCTTTCTAGCCTTCGTGAGTCTAGCAAGTTCCCCAACCGCATAACCAGTTGTCGATCCACTGCCGAGCCCAACTATCCAGCCGTTCTTTACGGGTTCCAGGGCTTTGAGGACTGCTTTACGTTTTGCGTCCTCAATCCATGACAAATTCATCCTTCCGCTTCAATCTGTTCTAGGCGATCCATGGCCTGCAAGATTTCCTCACGAATCTTTTCGACTCGTTTCTCAGCGTCGCTGATCTCTTGCTCTTGTTCGTTTCCGGATTTCTCTTCTCTTGCCGACTGCGCGCCTCCGTCTCCGTCCGATGACTTGTTCTTGCTCACGTCCGAATCGGGTCTGTGTTGATCCGGGTCACCGTGTACTGGTGGGCCGCCCGATTTCAATTTCCTAATCTGTGCATCTATCTCGGCCAATTTTGCCTTGAAGTTTCTCGCAAGCTCCTCCCTCGTCAATTCCAAGTCGAACAGGTCAACCATGCGCTGGTTCTGGTCGATCGCCTTCTCAAGACCTGTCAGGTCCACTTTGTACTTCTGGAGCAGGCGATCTCGTTCAGCTGTGCTGATGAGACCTTTGGTATGTGACTCGTATATTGTGGCTACCGCCGAGCCTATGATCTGCTTCTCTAACTTCAGAACTTTCAGTGCCTCTCTCGCTCGGTCAACTTCTTCCCTTGAGGTTGTCCGAGCCATCTCAGGCTCAGGGAACTGTGGCAGTGGGATGATTCTCTCTTGTTCAGGGGCGGTTTGAGAGTCCTTCCTCTTCCAGAATGCGATGAGAGTGGCCAAGTTGACCAAGTTGTGCCCCCGGATTTCGTGCGTTTATCTGCGAACATGTGTATTAATAGCTTCGCGCCATCTTCACGTCATTCTGCAGGGCATCAATTCCTGTCACCATGGATTCAGTTTGATCTTTCCTCGTCGATCAGGAGCATAGTACGGCCAACAACCATGCATCTTCGCACGCTCCAAGAAACCGTTTTTTCTGCATAAAATCGCCATGTGCGTCAGTCCTCACGCTGGCAGCGCTTGCGATGGCTCGGGTGTCTGGTCAAGCCAATTTGAAACTCTATATCATTCCTAACACAGCAATGCGTTGCCTGACACAAGAGAATGCTGGAGAATCCTCGCGCTCAATCGTAACTGCAATAGTGAAAAAAGAGGCATGGGGCCTGTGAGATCGAACGCTAAGTCGACAGATCCGTCGATTAGGTGGATCTATTCTGTCCTCCCGATCAACATAGCACTCGGTCCTGTTGGAACCTTCGTGCAGTTGTATATCCTGGAACTCCACGGTACAGTCATAGATATCGGACTTGCAACTACCCTCTTCAATGCGGTGAGCATCCCGGCTGCGATGATCTGGGGTTTCGCAACTGATCGAATGCACAGGAGGAGGATGATAATAGTTGGCAGTTACTTGGTCGTTGCAATCACATTGGCCTTGTTCCTCTTCGCTGAGAGCATCTATGGGGTGGAGCTTCTCTACGCTATCTTTTCGCTTGTCTCATCCGCAGCAGCCACACCATTGAACCTCTTAATCATGGAGACGCAGCACAAGTCGAAATGGGCGCCCACGTTCGCGCGATTTTCGATGTTCACAGGCATCGGCGCAACGCTAGGAGTACTTATCGGTGTTGCATGGGCCGACTTCCTACCGTTCCACTTACTTGTGATTCCTCTTGCAGCGCTCTCCGTTCTCTCTGCTGTACTGTCGCAAGTCATGATCAGAGAACCCAGCTTCGTGTTTGAGCGCACAGTGATCGTGATGGTGAAGAGAAGCTTCTATGAGAGGCTGCTTGTCATTCCCATGTTCTTCCTAAAGATACCGAGATTGATGGACTTCAAGAGAGTGTTCAAATGGCTAAGGTATGAACTGATCCGGGACCCCACAATAATCTACCTGTTCACTTTCACCTTCTATCTTGCGAGCGGAATTTTCAACACATCGCTCGTTCCGTCTCTCTCCAGAGCAAGTGTCTCGAAGAGCCAAGTCTTCCTTGTCTCACTGATCGGCATGGCGGTTCAGACAATGTCATTCAACTATCTCGTCCGCCGCATAGGGAAGAGAAGCCTGAGAGAGACAACCGCAGGAGGTCTACTGTTGCGAGGATCCTGTTATGCTGCGATAGGAGTCTCGATATTCTTCCTTACGGGGCTGTGGTATCTTGGGGCAACCCTATTCTTTTACCCCCTAGCTGCCGGTATCGCGTACGCCGCCTATTATGCTGCTTCCAACGTGATGGTCTTCAATACGCTAGGGCGTGCCAACCAAGGTTCCACATTGGGAGTGTACAGTGCACTTGTCGGTTTCGCGACGATGCTCGGGTCATTCATTTCCGGCTTCGTTTCGTTCTTCTTTGGATATTATGTGACGTTCTTCTTGGCGGCTTTCTGCCTAGCCGTAGGCGCTCTCTTCACTTCAACCCTCAGTGCGGGTGTCGAAGGTGAGATAACAAGCTCGTAGCCGACTAGGTCTGAGGAAGCAAGAGAAGATTTACTAACTTTCCGCACGTGTAGGGAATTGCGATCAAAGTATGAAGTTCGGCGTATGCATTCCCAATTACGGTGAGACAGTTACGGTAGATGGGTTGCGAACTGTAGCACTTGAAGCGGAGAGAATGGGCTACGACGCTGTTTGGACTACTGATCACATACTCATGCCTACGCAGAGCGGCACACCATATGAGAGAATCTTGGAAAGCATAAGCTCCCTCGCATACCTCGCACCGCTCACGAGTACAGTGAAGCTGGGCATCTCCTCACTGATTATGGCAATGCGCAACCCTGTCGTCGTGGCCAAGCAACTTGCCACCGTTGACCACATCAGCGGGGGCAGAGTAATGTTGGCGACAAGCGCCGGCTGGGTGAAAAAGGAGTTTGCATGCCTCGGATCGAACTTTCACGACAGAGGCAAGAGACTGGACGATTTCATCAGACTCATTAGGGCATTGTGGAGTGGGTCAGCCAATGCCAGATTCGAAGGCAAGAACATCCCCCATGAGTTCAGTGACGTGGTTTTCGAGCCACGTCCGATTCAAAGGAATCTCACAATCTGGATAGCAGGAGCCAGTGAAGCCGCCATGAAGCGCGCCATCACGTTAGGCGACGCATGGCATCCAAATGTCTACCCTCTCGACACTTTCAAGAAACTTGTGACACAATTCAGAAATCTCCCTGGCGGGAAGAACAAGCCAATTTGCGCTCGAATCGCATTGAACACCAAGGCATCGAAGTCAGAGTACGTGAGCCCTCAGGGTGAAGGGAGATTCATGCTCTCAGGAAATATGGAGGCGAACAAGAACGCAATCGCCGAACTTGAGAGGCTTGGCGTCTCTTACATTCTCGTCACACCAAGTCCAGATGGCAAAGCAAATGTCCCCGACCAAGTTCAGAGCTTGAGAATGATCTCGGAGAAGTTCATCAGAAAATCAGGCTACATAGCGTAGCTGCGCTCACTTGAGATACTTGACGATGCGACGCCCCGCTAGTTGGTTCTTCCCCCGCAGAATTTCAAGATGAATTCTGAGGCGACTCGTTGCGCTTCAAGCAGCGACGCCTCATCGATTCCCGGACAGCCGCACACCATGAGTATGACGCCCTTGGTTTGCTCGGTTACTTTGCTTGTGTCGGCGTCGCGATAGGGATACACTGCAACCAACTTCTCAGCGTCCGACACCACAATCTCTCCTCCACTCAGCCGCATGGGCTTGTCCATCCCAATCCCAAGGAACTCGTCTTCAGCTTTGGCTGCGCGCATTGACAGCGCGCCCTGCAACCTCTTTTGATCGAAGGCGGCCAACGCGATGCCTGTTCTGATCGAGGCCAAATTGTACGCGTCAACCAACGTGTTAATGGTAGGGATCGGCTTGTTTGCCAATATCCTGCGCATGAGAGCCTCAGCAGCTGGCCGAATCTTCGTCGGATCGATGCCAGCACGCCAAAAGAAATCTCTATACGCACGAAAGATCGGTACATCTTTCAGCGTTTCGAGAGTATACTTTGACTTCACTTCGTCGCTGATTGTTTTCCTAAGCTCCTCCAGCGGGGGAGAGGTTTTCGCGACTGTTACATCGCTTACTGGAAGCAGACTAGCCCTCAGGCCTGGGAACTTGCTGGACAGTGACGATTCAACCTCGAGCTCCAAAGACATCAGACCTCCTGCAATACACTGCTGGATGCTATGCGATTGTCGAGCCGGGATGCCAGTGACTGAAGATGATCGGGAGGCCTCCCGTATGAATGAAGAGCACGCGGCTTCCCTTGAAGAAATATCCTTTCTTGGCTAGTCCGATGAGCCCCAGCATTCCTTTCCCTGAGTAGACAGGATCCAAGAGTAGGCCTTCCTTTTGCGCAACCATCTCTATCAGGTCGGCAACTTCTCTTGTCACGGCCGCGTACCCTCCGCAAGTATACCCGTCGTCTACAATTACCTCGTCAGACGCCAGCTCCACGCGGATACCGAGCAGATTTGCAGCCTCACCTACCAGTCGTTTCACATCACTCGCGATATCGCTTGCAGGCCTACCTGCGCTTATTCCGACCACCTTCGCTTTCAGACCAGCAAGTTTCGCTCCGACGAGAAGTCCCGCCTGTGTCGCTCCAGTCCCCGTGGCGAAGACTATGTAATCGATGCTCCGGCCGTCTGGCGGAAGTTGACTGATTAGTTCAAAGACAGCGTTCACGTAACCCAGAACGCCGAGACCATTAGCGTCTCCTCGAGGGATGACGTAGCAGCGTTCTCCTTTTGCTTCCTCCTCGCTCCGAATCTTCTCCATCTCTGACGGAATTTCCTTGCGCTCACCATCAAAGTACCTAACATCTGCACCGAACAGATAGTCTAGGAGTAAGTTGCCCGTTATTGATTCGGGCTTCTTGCCCTTCATCACCAAGATCGATTTCATCTCTAGCTTGCGCGCAGCAGCCGCAGTCAGCCTCGTGTGGTTGGAATGCAAATCACCGGTGGTGATTACGACATTGCACCCTTTGGATTGCGCATCGGCCATGAGATACTCCAGTTTTCTGACTTTGTTTCCACCCATCGCGAGCTCCATAACGTCGTCCCGCTTCACCAGCAAGTCGACCGATGGCATCAGCGTTTGAAGATACGTCGGTTTTTCGATCGGAGTCGGTAGGGTGCAGAAATGAATTCGCTTCTGGGATGAGAGCAGTCCGGTTACAGGCTCTGTCTGCGTGCCCAAGTCAGGTGCCCGACGGAAATCGGTTCAGGCATAGATATAGCGCTTGGGTTATCGACATGCAAGTTGATTCTGGAGACAGCCCGCCTGCTTCATTCGCGTCATGCAATCGACTTTGCAGCGTTCTTGCCATCCTTGAGACCGAAACCTGTTACCGCGACGACTATCGACTCACCAACACCGACAGCGCCCACGTCAACAAGCTTCTGCAATCCCGCCAAGGCTGCGCAGGACGTGGGCTCAGCGAAGATACCTTCGTTCCTGGCCAAGTCCCTCAGGTGCCGTAGGATCTCTTGGTCGCTTACGGCAACGGCTTGACCTTGGCTTCGTCGCAGAACCCCGAGGACCTGCCTACCCCTGGCAGGGTTGGCAATTCGGATCCCACCTGCAATCGTTTCGCCCTCCTGCACGGGTGTCACGTGCACGGCGCCTTTGCGGAAGGCATCCACAATGGGCATGCACGCTTCCGATTGCACGCAGTGGAATTTCGGCAAGCGATCGATCCAACCGATCTGCAGCAGTTCCTCGAATCCCTTCCAGGCTCCTGCAAAGAGGGCGCCTCCACCTAGCGGAAAAACCACGTGATCCGGCACTTGCCACTCAAGATCCTCGGCAATCTCGTACGCGAACGTCTTCATTCCATCTAAGAAGAAAGCGCTGAGATTATGCGACGCATAGTACAAACCCGTTGTCCTCCAAGCATCTTCAGCTGCCTTAGCCACATCTGTTCTCGACCCGGTTATCGGCTTGATCTCTGCGCCGTATAGCCTTGCTTGCAGAAGTTTCTCGCTTGGTGCCGCTGCTGGAACGTACAGTGTGCAATGAATTCCTGCAGCCGCACAGTACGCGGCCAATGATGCGCCGGCGTTTCCAGATGAATCCTCCAAGACCTCGATAATATTCATCTCCTTCAGTTTCGAAACGTTCACAGTGTTTCCCCTGTCCTTGAATGATCCTGTGGGGTTCAGGTAGTCCAGTTTGATGGACAGGTTGGACAGCCTCATTGAGGCTCCATATCGTCGCACTTGTCGGAGTGGGGTTAGCCCTTCGCCAAGTGATATTATGCATTCATCCTTCATGATTGGCAGAAACGCTCGGTATCGCCATAGAGAGTGAATCCTACTCTCCAACGATTCTTTCCTAGACTTGCGTTGAATCTCAGTCAAATCATATCGAACGTCGAGAACATCGCCGCACTTCTTGCAGACTACGACTCTTTCGTTGGGAGAATAGGTCGCTCCACAACCAAGACATGTCAGATTGACAACGACCATAGTTCACTCAACTGCAGATGCCAACTGAAGCCTGATGCATCCTAATAGCGGTTCTTGACAGTTCTCGAAGTCTCATCTTCATACCATCCCAACCTGCTGATTGACAGGACTCTTCTTGTAGAGTCCCACATGGGATGCAATCGCATCCGAGACAGTACGATGTTCGTCCAGAATCTATGCCTTGAAATTGGACGATAATTCAACTATTAAGTGACCAGAAGTGAAACTCGACATGAGATGGAACAAATGAGCGCTGAACGCGACGTACCCGGTATTACCCGGCGGTACACATACGGGACCTGGCGACACCAGAAAGGTTGGACTCCTCTCGAGGTCATAGATGCTGATGGATGCGAATTCATCGATGCGGCAGGCAATCACTATCTAGATTTCTCATCTCAGCTAATGTGCTCGAATCTCGGCCACAAGAATACGGCAGTTATCGAGGCAATCTGTGAACAGGCGAGAAAGCTGCCTTTTGTTGCCCCTTCGTTCACAACCGAAGCCCGAGCAAAGTTGTCTAAGGCTCTCTTAGAGGTCATGCCAGGTGGACTTGATAAATTCTTCTACGCAACATCAGGAACCGAGGCCAATGAGGCTGCCTTCAAGATTGCGAGACAATGCACAGGAAAATACAAGATCATTTCGCGTTACACCTCATACCACGGTTCAACGGCTGGGTCGATTGCTGCAACCGGAGACTATCGGCGTTATCCGATCGAACCGGCCGGGAAGATGGAAGGAGTCATCTTCGGTCCTGACGCCTATTGCTATCGTTGCCCGTTCGGGTTGAAATACCCGGACTGCGGCATCGAGTGCGCCGACTATCTCGAGCACATGATCAAGCACGAGTCGAACGTAGCAGCCGTGATTGTAGAGCCGGTCGTGGGAACCAATGGCGTACTAGTGCCACCAGATGAGTACTTGCCACGTCTCAAGGAGATCGCGGCGCGGCATGAGGTGCTGATGATCTGTGATGAGGTGATGAGTGGATGGGGAAGAATAGGCGAATGGTTCGCGGTCAATCACTGGAATGTACAACCGGACATCCTGACTACGGCAAAGGGCATCACCGGTGCATATGTCCCGCTTGCTGTCACAGCGACAACGCGCGAGATCGCTGACTATTTCGAGGAGCATCTCTTCGCGCATGGTCACACATACGAGGCCCATCCTCTTACTCTGGCGGCGGGTGTGGCAAGCATTCAGGAGTACAAGCGGTTGCGCCTAATCGAACACTCACGAGAGCTAGGACAACATGTGGGCGATCAACTGCGATCATTGCAAGACAAGCATCCCTCGGTTGGAGATGTAAGAGGATTAGGTCTGTTCTGGGCACTCGAACTTGTGCGCGACAAGAAATCAAAACAACCCTTCAACACGCGCGAGGACAAGATCGCGGGGAAGACACTAACCGTCGACCGCTTGGCGTCACAATGCATGAAAGACGGCGTCTACGTTGTGAGCTGGATTAACAACCTCATTGTGGCTCCTCCGCTCATAATAGGCAGGAAGGATATTGACCGAGGAATCGCAGCATTGGACAAATCACTCGACATCGCTGACCGCGAGATTATCTAGCAACAGTTGCAGATCCTGATGCTAAGGAATGAAGGCGATCTACCGAGTAGACGCCCTAGTCCTGAGACTACTTCAAGTTGACTGCAGGGTACCGCTTGAGAGTCTTGCAAGGAAACCAAGCATCCCAAGACCAACACCTCAGAATCAAGCGCCTGCAACTAGACGGAGTAATAGAAGACCACCAGGCTAAGCTGAACCCTCTCAGACTGGGAAAAGGCTACGTCTCGACAGTTTCGATCAAATCGAGGTAAGGACCCCGACACCATGAACGAGTGGGAAGAAAGAGTGCCGCGATTCCAAGCGCCTGGCGAGTGTGCTTTGTGTTCGGCGAACACGACTTTATCGTCATGGTCACCGATTATCGGACAAGCCAGCTCAAGGCTCGCTGTACAACGTGCGAATCGGCGCCAAAGTCATCTCATATGATGTCATATACCATATACGCGATGCAGCTAAAAGTAATGATCAACAGCTCTTAGCAGGCGCAGACGAAGCTGAGTGTTTGTGTATGGCGATCTTGTCTGAAGTCACCTATCAACATGAAACTCTGCAACTACTAATAGATGGGCAATGGGTGAGATCTCGATCTGACAAGTATCTTCCCGTCATGAATCCTGCTACTGGCACCCTCATGTCCAGAGTCCCATTTGCATTGAAGGAGGAAGCTGACAGTGCAGTTGCTTCATCTCACAGGGCTTTTGAAAAGTGGAGAGAAGTTCCTCTGCCTGAGAGAGTGCAATATCTGTTCAGGATGAAGCAAGTACTTGAGGAACACGGTGAGGAACTTGCAAGGATCAATACCCAGAATCACGGGAAAACGATAGCGGAAAGTAGAGGGGATGTTAGAAGGACGGTTGAGAATGTCGAAGCCGCGATAAGCGCTGCATACACCCTCATGAAAGGCGAGCATTTGGATCAAGTTGCGAAAGGAATAGATGAAGAAACGATAAAGGAACCCCTCGGCGTTTTTGCGATCGTCTGTCCGTTCAATTTCCCATTAATGGTCCCGTTCTGGTTCGTTCCCTTTGCTCTGGTTCTAGGCTGCACGGTGGTTGTGAAACCAAGTGAAGTGACACCATTGCCTATGACATTCGCCGCCGAACTTCTTCAGAGAGAACTCAAACTGCCACCGGGTCTTCTGAACATAGTGCATGGAAGTAAGGAGGTTGTGGAATCTCTGATTGCCCATCCACTTGTCAAAGGAGTCACTTTTGTGGGATCAACTCCCGTTGGAAGACACGTGTACAAGCTCGCGGGAGAATATGGGAAACGATCGATAGTGCAGGCTGGAGCAAAGAACTCCCTAGTCGTCATGCCTGACGCACACATGCCATCTACGATTGAGTCTTGCGTCTCGGCATTTTTCGGCAACGCCGGTCAGCGATGCCTTGCCGGCGCTAACCTCATCGTTGTAGAGGCCATTCACAAGGAAGCAAGAGAGAAGCTGACCAAACGATCTGAAGCGATTAGGTTGGGTTGTGGTCTTGATGAGTCCGCTGAAATGGGACCGCTAGTATCTGAGAACGCCAGGAAGCGGGTCCTGCAATACATTGACAAGGGCCAATTTGAAGGAGCAAAAATCGTTCTGGACGGTAGGAAGGCAAGAGTAAGCGGATGCGAAAGAGGCTATTTCCTAGGTCCAACAATCTTCGACGACGTCTCTGTGGATATGACTATCGCCAAAGACGAGATATTCGGCCCAGTTGCAAGCATAATCGAAGTATCGAATCTAGATGAGGCAATAGATCTCATCAACAAAGGCACAGATTATGGCAACGCGTCGAGCATCTTCACACAGAATGGGCGAGACGCACGCGAGTTCAGGCGAAGAGTCCAAGCTGGAAACATCGGGATAAATGTCGGCGTTGTTGCACCGATGGCCTTCTTTCCCTTCGGAGGCATGAGAGAGTCCTTCTTCGGCGTGTCACATGGTCAGATAGACTCTGTTGACTTCTTCACCGACCGTAAGATCGTCATTAGTAAGTGGGACCATGATTGAACTGCCTCTCGACCCTGAATCATAAGATTCGAGCATGATAGTCATCGCAACTCCAGTAAATCAGTCCGCCTCAGACGATCATAGCGTGTGCGTAGACCAACGGGACCAGGAGAAGGCCATAACTGAAGTCAGCGTCACGGTATGACCCACGATACGCCAAGATATGTGCAGAACGAAGAATATTCATGTTGAGTAGCGAAGCTTCGATGAATTTCAATCGGTTCTCCAGAGACAGCTTCCATTGTCTGCGCGCAGCGAGCTCATTCTCATGCCAGGCATTGTGCAGACATGGTTGCGGCTAGAAATGTCAACGGCACTAGTCGATCATTCATGAGCAGGTCGCACGGCAGTCGAGAAGATGGGAAACTGGCTACGCTTCTTACCCTGTTCTTTGGACGAACAGAATCCTACGTCCTCAGAATGGCCATTTCACCACTCATACCAATTCTCATGGAGCAGTTCAAGTGGAACTCGTATCAAGTTGGCCTCCTTGCCTCTGCATACCTTTGGACCTACGCCGTCGCACAGGTACCATGGGGCGCGGCGGTCGACAGATGGAGCGGCAAGAAAAGCCTGACTTTGGGTTGGCTCATAACCCTGATCGGATCCCTTGCCTTCGCAATGGGCACGAACCTTGAATAACTTGTACTCAGTAGACTACTCTTCGGAGTGGGCGCAGCGTCCATCCTCGTTGCCAGTACTGTCATGGTTTCTGAGATCTATTCGCGGCAGGAAAGGGGCCGCGCAATGGGCGTGATAAGCGCATCAAGCTCTGTTGGAACGCTTTTGGCCGGGCTTATCATACCCTGGCTTCTTGCGACCAGCTTGCAGCTTCCGAACTTGGACGTATGGAGGTCTGTCGCCGTAGTGATCACGCTCCCAGCGATCTTGGCCGCACTTTCGATCTCAAAGACATATGACGCATCTCGCACGAAGCTAAACGCATCAACAACAATTGTCGAACCACCGCCAGCTTACTCCAAGCGCCAACTCATGAAAGATCGCAGGCTGTACTTGATGAGCGCAGCCCTGATAGGATACGTTGCCGGCTTTGATTGTGTATGGAACCTTCACACTCTTCCTTACACCAATTTTTTCAATGCCGGCGGAGGTCTGGTCAATTGGAGTGGCTGGCACAGCGCTTAGCATAGCTATTGGGTTCTCACAAGTCGCTGCAGCCATTCTCCCAATTGCGTCTGGATACCTGCTGACAAGCACAGGCAATTATGGCGTCATCTGGTTCTTGGGAAGTTGCATCTATCTGGTTGCCGCTATGGCGCTTCTCCTCATTCCCGAGAAGCGATCGCAAATCCGCGCGGCGCATCAGATGTAGTGCTCAGGAACACGCACAGCCCAACGTCTTCTCAAGGCGTAGAAAGACCACATTTTCAGCGCTTCGTGAACGGACAGATCATTAGCCAAGCTCCGTCTGAGCGATGAACTGGACCATCCTCCGGCGTTGGACCACTCTGTCTCGCACTAGTTGATCTGGGATGAAGCGTCAGTCGATCCTGCCCGAAGTGCTTACTAGCATTTTGCTGATTGCAAGATTCGCGTTGAGAGGCAACCTTTTCGTGCGAACATGCAGCACATACAAACCTGCCACCTCAGTAATCGCAGTCATCGAAGGTTTGGGGTTACTTGGAGTGAGAAGCACCTTGGAGCCCGCGGCGCGCTTTGGACACGCGATTTTCCGCAATGCGACCGAACCGCTTGAAGGTACTTCGAAGGATACACGTGGCGTCGGCAGTGGAATTTGAACCATGAGTCTTTCGTGGATGTGGGTGCAGTTGTGCGCACCCACGAAAGACCTGCCTGCAGATTCATAATAAGGCGAATTAGCCCCTCAGCTTCCTCGGCTGTCTTTCACCTTCTGCTCGTGTGACAACTCGATAAGCCGCCAACCAACTAGCTGAGGATGAGTCACGTCCTATTGACTTGCCTAGTCGAAATATGCCCTGATATCAGGTCGTTAGAAATCTCGCCGTAGATTGGGAGTTTGAATCTTCTGTACAGGGCTATTTCCCAACCATGACGCAGGCAATACCGCTGAACTGGTCGCTTGCAGCACCATGCGGCAACAAGTAGTACTGTTGTAGGGTGCGTTTTCAGCTTATCATAGAAGATGATTTTCGAAAATGTCGGGCGTTTTTCATTTTCGCTCGTCTGTTGGAGTAGTGCAGGAGCCCTGCTCCCGCGGCCAAGCCTACGCCCACGCAAATTACCAAGAACGTTTGTCCAATTGGCATAGACAGAAGGATGCCCCAGCAGAAGAAGGGCCATCCGGATATGTTTCCAGAACAGTCATACAGCAACTTTGCCCTTCCTGGCGTGGTAGCTGTGGTTACTGTTGTTGTTTTCGTGAAGCTCGTTGTGACCATGCTCGTACTGGTTGCAGTCGTGACTGTGATGTTGATTAAGGTGCGGGTCGTTGTGGTCGAACGCACCACGGTCGACAAGTAGACGTATCTTTCGGTAACGGTGACTGTTGGGCACTGCTGCTGTGAGAGTATTGGCCGCAATCCTGCAAGACCCATGATTAGGGCGGAACCTAACAAGAGAACGGTAACCGCACATCTGCCAAGCCCACTTGACAAGGCAGCTCAGGTAGATTATACCTAGGCCGCTGGCAAAAAGATTTGGCATCTACCACTGACGAGAACAACCACAATCAATAGGATACGACGGGTTCCCTAGACAATGGCCTTGGCCCATTTTGAGCCGTTTCCCGCGACGGCTCGACGGCACGACGACGTAGCGGTTTGTCTTGACGACGAGACGGTTGTGTATGAAGTACTAGTGGTGCGCACACACACAAATCGTCAAGTCTCAATGGCAAGTGATTGCTCGTACGGTAAACCACGCTCAAGCATTATGTTTTGGTCGGAAATGTTCTTTCATCGACGCTCGGCAATCGCGCGATGACTTAATCATCGAGATAACAACCAATAGAACTTAAATCAATGACTCATTAGACAGCGGATCATGAAGTCCAAGAATAGCTTCGCAACAGTTCCAACTATTCTCTCGGTTGTCATATTTTCTACTTTTCTTGCAAGTCAGTTGGGCAAAAATGTTTGGACGAGCACGCTTCTCACTGTTTTGTTTGGTGTCATCGGAATAGCTGGGCTTGTTAAACTTAGAAATCCTGTAATC
>Ga0315282_10006154_pt1 | contig 20182 bp, 17 predicted proteins | sample YL17G07_20_MG_FD_203693 | JGI IMG/M metagenome (GOLD analysis project Ga0315282, IMG submission 203693) | Sediment microbial communities from Yellowstone Lake, YNP, Wyoming, USA - YL17G07_20 | ecosystem: Environmental > Aquatic > Freshwater > Lake > Sediment | place: USA: Wyoming | collected... | reverse complement strand
AAATTCTGGGATTCGTCCCCGATTACAGTAGCGGGGGCTGTGTCCGGCTCTCACGGACTTCCCGTTCTGTCAAACCCTACTTCTAAATTGTCAAAGAGAGATCAATTTCTATCAATATAAACCGGTTCAGTTGGCTTTGTCAAACCAAAAAAGTGAACAGTAAGCTGTGAGCACTGAGCAGTGAATTGAAAAGCCCCATGCGACTCATCGGAGTGCGACCATTGGTGACGGCGATAATTTCTCTGGAGCTGCCCTGCGAGGAGGCTCTAGGATAAGATCCTGCCGCGACGAGCCGCTTGAGGATAGGCTGCCCCATCCCTTTGGAGAAGGATGGGGCAGCCTACTAAAGGGAATGGATTAATAGATAAGCGGAATCTATTTTTAAACTCCCGCGTAAAAGGAGGGTTTGATTCGCTTTCATCTTTGCCATCTCACTTTTATATACGCAAAAACGCAAAAAAGAGTTGCAGATGGGCTTAAAAATGTCGTTGAAAAATCGTAGAGATGGTTGGCGACAGTTGGTATTATGCCGTTCGAAGGCGCAAAAAGACTACTTCAAACTATTCTTTTTCTGATTCCCCCGCTGACTATTAGTTTTAATAATACCATACTTAGCGCGCTAATGCAAGAGATTTTTTACAGTATTACAAATTTGCCCAAAATATGATATCAGACGCAGGTTTTTAGGCTTATTGTACGCCTCTTGAGCATGTTTTCCCCCCTAAGGGCAGGAAAAAGGTGCACTTTTTGCCCCTTTTTAGCTCAAGAGACACGTTTTCCGCACGTTAGGCTTCATCCGGCACCTCATCCAGCTGGCCCGCGCGTCCAGTGCCTTCGTCATTTGGGGCCGGCGAAGCGGAAATAGTGAGTGGCTTCGGGTTTCGGCCCGGAACTTGAGCCCCGCGTCCTCCTTTTTATTGAACTGGCAATCCGGCCTGCTGAAAGAACTCCGCCGCCGGGATAACCCTGACCTTTTCGGCTCTCAGATCCAGTTGAAAGGTTTGGTAGACCAAGTCTTCTTCCAGGATCTCCTTGGGCATCTTCGGGTTGGCGTAAGAAACAGGGGAAGGCGTGTTTGCAACGAGAGCATCCTTAAGCGCCGAACCGTCCTGGGTGATGATGGCGAGGTAGACATTGTTGAAATTCAGGTACTTCTTGATGGCTCGGTTGACGTCGTCGACGGTCAATTGAGGAAGTCTCGTCTGGACTTCAGCCAGAAAATCTTTATATCCGTCATAATGGGAATCGATCTGCCAGCCAAGTCGCTCTCCCAGAGTTTGAGCATAAAGTTTGGTGTAATTGAGAAGGTATGTCCGAACGACTTCAAACCGTTCCTTGGAGATGCCCTGTTCGACAAGTTTTTTCAGCTCCAGGAGGGCCTGGCGGATGACAAAGTGGCGATTGGAGTTGGCCAGGGGCCGGATCCAGATGGAAAAATACTGCTGCTGGCGGCAATAGTTGGTGTCCGGAAACTTGTCCCGACCCTGGATAAAATGTTCGATATAGGCGTAGTCTCCGTAGTTCTGGCCCCTTTCCTCGCGGATCTTCTGGAACAAGAGAGAAACATGCTGGCGGTGCTCACCGAGATGAGACCCGGCGACCCACAGGGCGAAGAAATCCTTGTCCGCCCTGGTCAAAGAGACAGGAAAGCCCATCGAAATAGCCGTGGCCGGGGTTTGTTTTTCGGCGATCACGATTTCGAGCCCATCGGGCGTTCGGGAAGGAGGGAGAAACAGTCGCGGAGTGACGCCCTCCGGCAGGGCGGCAAAGTCTTTTTCAATCTCGGCGGCGAATTCCGCCGGATATCCACCGGCCAGTCCGATGGTCAGGTTGCCCTGGATAAAGTGTTCGCGGTAGAACGATTTCACATCTTCAATAGTTAGACTCTTGACCGCATTGGCCGTCCCCGCCTCATTGTGTCCATAAGATTGCCCGCTATAAAGCATCAGGCCCAGGATCTCTTTGCCGAACTCTTCGTCCATGTTGCTGACCAGTGCCTTTTCAAGAAAGTTGAGCTGGTTTGTCTTGAGCCGGGCGAAGTCCTCCTCCCGGAAACCCGGGTTGAGAAGCATCTCCTTCAGGATGCGATAATACTTCTCCAGGTTATCGACATGAACGGTCCCCGAAAAAACAGACATTTCTTTGTCCACGCTCAGATCGACGCTGGCCGCGAGAGGATAAAACTTCCTGGCGATCTCCTCGTAGGTCATGGTCTTGCTGCCGCCGCTCGCGAACATGCTCAGGGCGAGCTGGCAGAGTCCCTCCTTTCCCGCCGGGTCATTGGCCGAGCCCACCCGGAGAAGGATGCGGAAGCCGACCAGTGGGTTGCCCTGGAGGGGGAGAAATTCGGTCATTATTTTCTTAGGAGTCGTTTTGGCGCAGGAAATGACCGATAGGGTGAGGCTCAAAAACAGAATTCCCCAAGAACAAAGTTTCACCGAGTCTCTCATTTCGCTTTCCCTCCTGTGAGAGTGACCACCGTGCTCGCGGTTTTCACAAAGTACTTTTTGGCCACCTCCAGAATGTCTTGCGGCGTCACTTTTTCGTAGAGACCGAAGAGCTTGTTGATGGTGACCGGGTCGGTGGCCAGGCTGATGTAAAAAGCCAGGGTACCGGCGACTCCGTCCGTCGTTCCGAACTGGCCGGCCAAGCTGTACTTTGAGTTCGACTTGACGGCGGCCAGGATATCTGGGGAAACGGGCGTGATCTTTAGGCGTTCCAGTTCTTTGAAGATCTCTTCCTCTACGTAGGGAAGGTCGCTGTCGTTCTTGACGATAGAGGAGAGGGTCAAGAGGTAGGGGTCTCTGTGGTCTTCAAAATCGGCCCGGAGTGATTGGCACTTCTGTTCCCCGATGACCAGCCTCTGATAAAGGGGGGACGATGGTGAAAAGGCGATCTGGGCCAAGAGGTCGAGCGCGGGCTTGTCGATCTTTTCGTCCGAATAAGCCGGCCCGTGGAAAGCGATGGCCAGCCTGGCCAGGGTCCGGGACGGCCAGTCGTGGTGAATTCTCTTGGGCCGTGTCTGGACCGGTTCGACAGGCGTCCGAAGGGTATAATTTGACCGCTCCCAGGAGCTGTAATATTTTTTGACCATTGCCATGAGCTGGTCATGGTCGAAATCTCCGGCCACGAGCAGGATGCAGTTGTCGGGGGCGTAAAACCTCTTCTTGTAGAGCTGGCTGTACTCGTACTGATTGGGCATATCCAGGATGTCTTTCAGATAGCCGAGAGTCGTGTGCTTGTAGGAATGCTTTTCAAAGGCCGCGTCCCGGAGGACCTCCTCGAGCTTGCGGTCCGGGCTGGAGACGCTGGCGTAATACTCGCCCTCGATGACCTGGGCCTCGGTCTTGATCATCTCTTCGTCGTAGGAGAGATTGATGAACCGGTCTGCTTCCGTCGTGACCACCTTTTCCAGGTTTTCGCGCCCGGCGAAGACGACAAAATAGCAGGTATAATCGTCCGTCGTATACCCGTTGGTCCCCGCCCCGAGCAGGGTCAGAAATTCGTCATAGGCCTTGCGCGGCACCTTTTTCGTGCCCTTGAACATCATGTGCTCGAAGAAGTGGGCGAACCCTGATTTTCCCGGCTCGACCTCATTCCGCGACCCCGAGCGGACGATGGTATAGTAGGAAATGATATTGGGATTGGGAAGCGATATGGAGATGACCTTGAGCCCGTTTTCGAGCTCGACGATCTTGTAGGCATAGGGAAAGATCTCTGAGCCCGGGAGAAGGCGGGGAAGACAAACCAGGAGGAAAAAAGAACAAACAAGGGCCATGGGTTTAGGCATCGAAAAAACCTCCTTTCTCTTCTGAAGAGAGGCCGTCCCGGGACGCTTGCGGCTTTCTTTTACCAGCTCTCGCCGAAGTCCTTTTTGAAAGCGTCGCACAGAGTTCGGCCCCAGTTGTCGAGCGCATCGAGCTTGCCCAGGAAGAATCGAAGCACCGGCGGTTCCGTGACAAACTTCAGCCCCTTGATCATTTCCCGGTGTTCGAACAACCATTTGAGCCGGTCGATGATGTACTCGATATGGGAGATCGTATAGACCCTTCGAGGAAGCGCGATCCTGGTCAGCTCCAGGTCGGCGAAGAGCTCTTTCCCGTCTCTGTCGCGGTCCGTGGAGATCGTTCCCCTCTCCATGGCCCGGACTCCGGAGGCGATGTAGAGCGCCGCGGTCAGACCCCCGGCGATGTACTCTTCCTTTGGGATGTGCGGCACAAATCTTCTGGCATCGACGTGACAGGCCAAGCCTCCCGGGGGCGTGACGACGGGAATGCCCATCTTATCGAGTTTCTCGACGAAATATTTTATCTGCTCGATGGCGCAGCCGGCGACGGAGGGATCAACCATTTCTCTCAGACCCACGGCCATGGCCCCGATCTCTCTCATGGACATGCCGCCGTAAGTGTAAAACCCCTCGTAGAAGGGAAGCCAGGGTTCGAGTTGCTCAATCAGCTCTTTTCTGTTGGTGGCAATGAATCCGCCTCTGACGCTCGTATTCTTGCGGCCGCTGAGATAGAAGAGGTCGGCGATGCCGGCCATCTCTTTCACGATCTGGGCGATCGTCTTGTTCTCGTATCCTTTTTCTCTTTTCCAAATAAAGTAGGCGTTTTCCGAGATCAGGCTGCCATCCATGACCAGGAGGAGGCCGTTTTGGTCGCAGACCTTTCGGACCGCTTTCAGGTTCTCCATCGAAAAGGGCTGCCCGCCCAAGAGGTTCGTGGTCGCCTCCATGCGCACGTAGCCGATCTTCTCTTTCCCGTATTTTTTGATCGCGTCTTTCATTCTCTGGATGTCCATATTCCCCTTGAAAGGATGGGTGCTCTTCGTTTTTAGGGCTTCATCGGTAAAGAGCTCGAGGCAGGCTGAGCTGCTCGTCACTTCGATGTGCGCCTTTGTGGTCGTGAAATGATAATTGGTGATGACGGCGCCGCCGGGTTTCCCGAAGACCTTGGCGATCAGGTGCTCCGCCGCCCTCCCCTGGTGCACGTTCATCACATAGTGATAGCCCAGTATGTCCTTGACGGCATCGGCGAATTCGTAAAAGGTCATACTGCCGGCGTAGGCATCATCCGCGTTCATGAAGGCCGCGAATTGATTGTCGCTCATGGCGTTCACCCCGCTGTCCGTGAGCATATCCAGGAAGATGTCTTTGGTTTTGAGCTGGAAAGTGTTGTAGCCCCCCTCGGTGATGGCTCCGAGCCTCTCCTCGGCGGGGATGAGCTTGATCTTCTGGACCATCCTCGTCTTGTGCAGTTCGACCGGTATCTCTTGGCCGTTCGCTAGCTTGACGATCATAAAAAGCCTCCTTATATTATATTGTTTTTTAGAGAACTTGCCTCAAAGCCCTGATCAATCGCTGGTTCTGCGCCTCGGAGCCGATGCTGATCCGGAGGGCGTTCGGAAATCCGTATTCCTTGATCATCCGCGTGACGATCCCCTTTTTCAACAGGGCCTCGAAGATGACCCGGCTGTCTCGGGCGAAATCGACAAATATGAAATTCCCGAACGTGGGAACAAAAAAGAGTCCCAATTTCCCGTAGGCGTCATAGAGATATTCTTTTCCGGCGTCGTTGAGGGCCTTTCCCTTCCGGACGTGTTGGTCATCGTCAAGGGCCGCCATTCCGGCCTCCTGGGAGAGCCGGTTGACATTGAAGGAGGTCCGGATCTTGGCCAGGCTGGCGACGACCGCCTTGGGACCGATCCCGTAGCCGAGTCGCACCCCGGCCAGACCGTAGATCTTGGAGAAGGTCCGGAGGATCAGGATGTTCCTTCCTTCTTTCAGATAATTGAACGAATCGGGATACCGGGGATCGTCGATGTATTCGCGGTAGGCCTCATCCATGATCACCAAGACGTCTTCCGGGACCCTTTGGATGAACGCATCCGCCTCCTGCCGGCCGATGATGGTCCCGGTGGGGTTATTGGGATTGGCAAAATAGACCAACCGCGTATTCTTTTTTATCGCGCCGAGCATAGCGTTCACGTCGTGAGTATAGTCCTTCATGGGGACTTCGATGAGTTCGCTGTCGGCGATGTTGGCCGCGATCTTGAACCAGATGAAAGCACCGGCGCTGAAGACGGCGCTGTGCTCGGGGTCGAGATATGTCAAGGTGATCATAGGAAGGAGTTCGACGGAGCCGTTGCCGGCGACGATGTTCTCGGACTCCACTCGGTATCTTTCCGCCAGTTTCTTCCTCAGGTAGAAGCAGGTGTCGTCCGGATAAAGAAAGGATCCCTTGAGAGCACTGCGTATGGCGTGCATGGCCAGGGGAGAAGTCCCCAGGGGATTTTCGTTAGAGGCGAGCTTGATGATCCGGCCCTTGAGCTTCAGTTCCCTGGCGACTTCCTCAATAGGCTTTCCGGGGATATAAGGATTTATCCTCTTCAAAACATCCCGAGGTTGAAGCACGAGCCCTCCCTCAAGATAAAGAATTATATCCGAAATCGACCCGCATAGAAAACTCTGTCCACACCTCTCGCACCGAGAAAAAGAAAAGTCTCACCGCGGGATTCCTTGAAAGTCGCTCGCCTCTCCTTGCCTTCTCCTGCGGTCAAAACCGACCGGCCCTTGAAATCGCCCACTCTCCTCGTGCCCTCAAAAGACCCAAGGACGTTTTCCAGAATAATATAGTTACCATATCCGAACGAAAATGAAAAGCAAGATCAATACTTGACGTAGGTAAGCCAAGGCTTATATTTCTTGACTCTCCCGGTCACGATCTCCTTATACAATTTCCTGAGTTGAAGTGTCACCGCTCCGGCCCGGCCGGAACCGATCGTATGGTTTGTTTTTGATGATCCGGAATTGGAGCCATCGGTGATCCTGATGATCGAAGCGATCTCGACGGCGGTCCCGGAGAAGAAGGCCTCGTCCGCGGCCAAGAATTCCTCCTTGGTTATAGGTCCGACGACGGCTTTCAGGCCGAGGTCTCCGGCGATCTCCAGGATCGTTGTCCTGGTAATGCCCTCGAGGATCGATTGTTTATTATCGTTAGTTTTTAGCACATTGTTTTTCACGATGAAAACGTTCTCCCCGGCACCCTCGGCGATGTTTCCCTCGAGGTTCAAGAAGATCCCCTCATCAAAGCCGAGAGCGTGAGCATCCAGGGCGCAGATGGTCGACTGCACGTACAGGCCGCCGAGTTTGGCCGTCGTGTCCAACTGGCTGTGATGGATTCTCCTCCAGGGCAGAATGTACGCGGAGACTCCCTTTTCCGTTTTGGCTCCCAGATAGAGGCCCCATTCCCAGATGCCGATGGCCATTTCCACGGGGCAGTATTTTGGTGTGAGTCCCAGATTTCCATAGGAATAGTAGAGGATCGGGCGGATGTAGGCGGACTCGAGCTTGTTTGCCTTCATCGTCACTTTGATGGCCTCGATGATCTCCTGCTTGGTGTAGGGGACGTTCATCCTGGCCACCGACGCGGAATGAAGGAAGCGGTCGATGTGCTCGGAGAGGCGGAAAATCGCGGTCCCTTGGGGTGTTTTGTAGGCTCGAATGCCCTCAAAGACAGAGCCCCCGTAATGAAGGGCAAAAGTCATCGGATGGAGGTCGGCTTCAGACCAATCATAGAGCTTTCCCCTATGCCAGTACTTTTTGGCATTAGAGAAGTGTGCAGTATCAAACATGTATGACTCCTTGAAGAATGATCCCGGGATGAAAGAAGTTATATGTAAAGAAGGCGACCCCCTGGGTGGTGCTTTTTTGAGCCTTCCAATTCGTCTAGCCTTTTCGTTTCTAAAATTCCTCGATCTTCAGATCTCGGTTCTCGGAAAGCCGTTAGGGCATATTATTAACATAGTTGATGAAAAATAGGAAGAGCAGGGCATGCCTAAGAGCCGTCGGTTTCGTAATAAACGGTTCCCTGGTGCCGCCGGGCTTTTATCTTCCTCTTCCTCAGGAGTGAAATCAGGCATTCTTTGATCAGGCCGGGAGATTTCCCGAGAGAGAGCCTGAGATCGCGCCGGGTCATCGGCCTTCGGCGCAGGGCCGAAACGATCACCTCGGTCAGCTCTTCCCCGGCCGGAGCCTGTTCTTTCCGTTCGAAGTCTGCGATGATCTCTGTGCCGGGGCCCAGGAACTCCTGGATCTTCCGGAGTTCTGACGGGGAAACAGGTCTGGCGCGTTCTTCGGCCGGCGGCCGCGCGACCGTGTTCAAGTGGACCTTGTCCGGCTTCAGGTGGGCGATGAGCTCCTTGAGCTTTTTCAGGTGGGAGGGGCGATCATTGATTCCCTTGACGAGCATCACCTCGAGCCAGATCTCCCCCCGGAATTCTCGGCGAAATCTCTCCAACCCGGCCACGATCTTATCGATCTTCAGGGACGCGTGCGGCCGGTGGACTTTCAAGAACACGGCCTGAGTGGCCGCGTCCAGAGTGGGCACGACGATATCCGCCTGGAGCAAGGCCTCCCTCACCTCGCGGAGCGACAGGAGCGAGCTGTTGGTCAGGACGACGACGGGGATCGAAGTCATCTTCTTTATGCCGGCGATGACGGCCCTGATCGCCGTGCTGAGCGTCGGCTCCCCCGACCCGGAGAAGGTAATGCAGTCGATCTTCTTTCGCGAGGCCAACACTCTCTTGATCTGGCCGAGGATTTCTTGCGCCGAAATAAATTCCCTGCGACGGACCGTTTTCCGGATCGTCCGGCCGAGCTGGCAATAGATGCAATCGAACGAGCAGGTCTTAAAGGGAAGGAGGTCGACCCCGAGGGAGTATCCCAGCCGCCTCGAGGGCACGGGGCCGTAGATGTTCATTTCTCCCGCCAGGTCTGGATGAAATTCCGGAGCGACCGGTCGTATGTCTTTTCGACAGCGTCGGGGAACAAGCAGGCGGGGAGCTCCTTGTGGCTCCAATGGTAAGCCAAGCACTCACAACAGATTCCTTTCCGGCTGCATGGTTCCCAGCTGCAGTTGCATTTTTGAGAATTTCTTTGGCTGTTGCATTCTCTCATCGTAATCTCCGACCGATAAGGATATTTCAGCCCGAGCCAAAATTGCAAGCGCTTTTCTTTGAGGTTGTCACCGGTTAATGAATGGTATATGATACATTTCTTAAAAAATTCAGGGAGAAGACAGAACGATGCCCGGTTACGCCAAAAAAGAGGCCAAAGCCGGCCTGAAAGCGAAGCTCCCGGCCATAGAGACGTTCCCGAACCAGTTCCCGGACTACGAGATCAAGATCGAAATCCCGGAGTTTACCTCTGTCTGCCCCAAGACGGGGCTCCCTGATTTCGGCGTCATCAACATCCGGTATTGCCCGAAAGCGAGGTGTTTGGAGCTCAAATCCCTGAAGGACTATGTTCTGGCCTACAGAAATCTGGGCATCTTTTATGAGAATGCCGTAAACCGGGTCCTGGAGGATATCATCAAAGCTTGTCGGCCAGTTTGGGCGATCGTGACTGGCGAGTTCAACCCGAGAGGAGGGATCAGGTCTGTCGTCGAAGCCCGTTACCCCCGTTCAAAGAAGAATAGGGCCTAAGCCGGTCTTCGTTTTTCTTCCCTGAGCTTCCCTTATTAAGCCATTAAGTCTGAATTTTAACCAGAAGGTTATGCCATGCCGCTGACTCAAGAGAGTAAAAAATTCGGGACGACCGATCTCTTCATGCTACTGGCGACGTTGTTCTGGGCGGTCAACTTCTCGATCATCAAAATCGCGCTGCGCGAGTTCTCTCCGGGAGGCTTCAACGGACTCCGGCTCTTCTTCTCTTCTCTAATCCTGCTCCTTGTCCTCTGGGTCAGCAAGGAAGGCTTTGCCCTGAGCAGGCCCGATTTCTGGAAGGTCCTGGGCTTGGGCCTCGTTGGCTGTTCCGTCTATCAAACTCTCTTTATCCGCGGCATCAGCCTGACTTCCGCTTCGAATACCTCGCTGGTCATGGCCATGACTCCGGTGCTTATCGCTCTGTTCGCCAGCCTTTTCAAATACGAGAAGATTCCGCCGCTTGGCTGGATCGGGATCCTCGTTTCGTTCGCCGGGTTTTATCTCGTGGTTGCCAAGCAGGGCGGGAGCTTCGATTGGACCTGGAAGAGCCTGCGGGGCGACCTCCTGATCTTTGCCAGCAACATCTGCTGGGCTCTCTATACCGTTTTTTCCAAGCCCCTACTGGAGAGAATACCTCCTCTGAAATTGTCGACCTTGACGCTCTCGCTGGGGACTCTGTTCTACCTTCCTTTTGCGGCCAAGGATATCCGGCGGCTCCCCTGGTCTGAAGTGAGCCTGGGGGGCTGGGCCTCGCTTCTCTACTCCGGCCTCTTTGCCATCGTCATCAGCATCATCATCTGGTATGCGTCCCTGAGAAGAGTCGGGAACAGCAAGACCGGGATCTATGGAAATCTCACGCCGGTCTTTGCCGCTCTGTTCGCTTATTTGTTCCTGTCAGAGAGGATCACGACTTTTCAGATGATTGGCGCGCTGGTCATCTTTTCAGGTTTTTATCTGACTCGTTCATGCAACCGGATTTTTAAAAAGTGAGCGGTGAGCAATTAAATGGTAAGTGGTAAGGAGTAAGGGGTAAGCGGTGAAGACACCAAAAACAAACTCCTGAGTTGGAGGGTAGTGCTCCTGCAGGTTTGCTGTTCACGACGCCCGGCTTTTTAGCGAGATGACGAGACAGACGAGAAAGACGGCTTGCGGATCCGGTTGATATTTTGACCGAAAGAGAATATAAAAGTTAAAGAAATGCTTTTTATCGAAATCTTCAAGTCCCTCCGGCCGAAGCAATGGATCAAGAACCTCTTTATTTTTGCCCCGCTCATTTTTTCCCAAAACCTCTTGGACAAGCCGCTTTTTCTGAAAACGGTCGTGGCCTTTGTCACTTTTTGCCTCCTTTCGAGCGCGCATTATATTTTCAACGACCTGCAGGACCTGGAAGAGGATAAGCTTCATCCCCTCAAATCCCAGCGGCCCCTGGCTTCGGGCCGGCTCCAGAAGCCGGCCGCCGTGGTGGCGATGGTCGTGCTGGGGATCGCGGGTTTCGGGTTGGCTCTTACGATCAACGAATATTTTTTCCTGATCGGCATGTTCTATATTGTTCTCCAGATTGCCTATTCTCTTTGTCTCAAACACGTCGTCATTCTCGATATCTTTGTCATCGCCGCGGGCTTTCTCATCAGGGTGGTGGCCGGCGGTCTGGCCATCCGGGTGGATATCTCCCACTGGCTCTTGATCTGCACCATGCTCCTCTCTCTTTTTCTGGCCATGGGCAAGCGCCGCCACGAGCTCGTCCTTCTGAATCGGTCCGCGATAAGTCACCGTCCCATCCTCAAAGAATACAACACTTATCTTCTCGACCAGATGATTTCCGTCGTAACCGCCTCGACCCTGGTGGCCTATTGCCTGTACACGATCTCGGAGGAGACGGTGGCCAAGTTCGGCACGGCCAACCTCATCTACACCGTCCCCTTCGTCCTCTACGGGATCTTTCGCTACCTCTACCTCATCCATCAAAAGGCTGGGGGGGGAAGCCCGGAATCTCTGATCATCGAAGACAAGCCGCTCCTGCTGGACACTTTTCTCTGGATCGTCGCAGCCGTTCTGATCCTGGGCACAAGGAAATAGAAATGGCCAAGCCCAGGGTCGCAGTCTTGAGGACCTCACCGCACACGGTCGTTGACGATTATGGGAAGTTGATGCGCCTGGCGGCGTATCAGAGATTTCTCCCCAAAGGAAACGACACGCTCATCAAACTGAATCTTTCCTGGACGAAATATTTTCCTTCCTGTTCGAGCCAGCCCTGGCAGGTCGAAGGCGCAGTCAAAACCCTCATCGAAGACGGGTACAGGAAGGACAAGCTCATACCGGTGGAGAACAAGACGGTTGTCACCAATCCGGTCAAAGGGGCGAGGAATAATAAGTGGGCGCCCCTCCTGGAAAAGTACGGGTTGCGCTTCGTTTCTCTTCCTGACGTGGAATGGGTCAGGTACGATTTTAAGAGCAAGCTTCTGAAATTGAACGAAATTTTCCCCGAAGGCATCTTGATTCCGCGGATGTTCGCCGGGAAGAATATCCTCCATCTTCCCACCGTCAAGACCCACGGTCATTCGACCACGACCGGAGCGATCAAGAATGCTTTCGGCGGCTTGCTCAAGGAGGTCCGGCATTTTGCCCACAAATACATCCACGAGGTGCTGGTGGACCTCTTGTTGATGCAGCGCGAGCTTCACCCCGGTCTCTTTTGCGTGATGGACGGCACGGTCTGCGGCGATGGAGCAGGACCAAGGACTATGATTCCCAGGATCAAGAACATTATCCTCGGGAGCGGCGACTCTGTGGCCATTGACGCCGTGGCGGCCAAGATCATGGGCTTTGACCCGATGAGCATCCCCTACCTCAGGATGGCCCATGAAATGGGGCTCGGAGTCGGCAATCCGAACGAGATCGAGGTCGTGGGCGAAGATATCTCGGGACTGGATTTCGGCTTCGAAGCCAAGCGGAGCTTCGTCATCTGGGGCGACCAGATGATCCGCAAGGGCTTCTTAAAGCGCCTGGAAAAGCCGCTCCTCCGAAGCCCTCTCTTTTTCTGGGCCCCGCTGGCGAGCAATATCTATCATGATTTTCTTTGGTATCCGAGCGTCGGCCGAAAGAGGATCAAGAAGTTCATGAAAACAGATTGGGGAGAACTCTGGAAGACGTATTGATCTCGCCCCGAAGTTGAGGGCTCATTTCAATCCGTAGATCCTGTGCAGTTGGGAAGAAAAACGGACATTATCCAGGCCTGCCTGCAAGGCCTCCTCGAGAATCTTGAGGCCCCGCTCGATGCTCCACTTCCGAGTGGACTCGGTCTGGAGAAGGATGGGAATCGTGCTGCTGAATTCGTTCCTGAGTTTCATGACCAGGCTCAGACCGAGCTTGCGGGTGACGATCAGTTTGACTTCTTTCGCTTTCTTTCTGTATTCGGACCGATAGGAATACCGCTCCGGTTTGGGCGAAACGGAGTACCAGTCTACGGGCATCGACCGGTAGCGTGTCCCGTTGGTTTCAACTTGGACCATGAGGTCCTCGGCCTTCAGCTTGCGGACAAGCCTCTCGACTCTCTGGAGGAGCGGCTCTCCTCCCGTGAGGCAAACCCAGCGCGCCGGAAAATGCGCCCTTATCGCCCTTATTTTCTCAATGATTTCCTCGAGAGAAAAGTCTCGTCCGCCTCGCCAGGCGTATTTGGTGTCACAAAAAGAGCACCTCAGGTTACATCCGGCCAGGCGGACAAAAATCGTCGGCTCACCCTGGCGGAGGCCCTCCCCCTGGATCGAGGCGAAGATCTCACTGACCTTCAAAATAAGTGGCGGCGGCATCTTCCGATTCCCAGACGGTCACGGCCTTGACCGGGAAATGGGTTTTGAGCTCCCCGTAAAAATGGCGAGCCAGGTTTTCGGCCGAAGGGTTGAAACCATAGGCTTCGTTCAGATTCTTATGGTCGGGAAGAATTTTAGCGAGCGCCTTTTTAATCTCCAGAAAATCGATTCCTATTCCGGCCGGGTTGAGCTCGTTCACTTCGAGCTGGACCTCGACCCGGAAGGTGTGGCCGTGGATGTGTTCGCATTTCCCTTTGTACTCCCGGAGGAAATGAGCGGCGGAGAACTTGTCTTGGACTCTTAGGATCCAGCTCATATTCGGCCCTCCTTTTCTAAACGATGAACAAGAGGATCTCTGACCCCCGCCTCTTCCCAGGCCTTTGCCCTCAGCAGGCAGGATGAGCATCTCCCGCAGGGAACCTCTTGGCCCGCGTAACAGCTCACCGAGTGGGAATAATCCGCGCCCAGTGATATCCCAAGCTTGATGATCTCTGACTTCCGGAGGTTAACGAAAGGCGCAATGATCTTGATGGGCTTCGCTCCGAAAGCGGCCCTGGTTCCCGCGTTGATCGCTTTTTCCATCGCCCTAACGAAGGCCTTCCGCGTGTCTGGATAATTGGGAGAATCGATGACATTGAAGCCGCAAACCAATTCCTCGACTCCGCGGGCTTCGGCCCAAGCGGCGGCCAGGGCGAGGAAGACTCCGTTACGGAAGGGGACATAAGTCGCGGGTGTTCTTTTGGGGGCACGTTCTATAATTCTGCCACGAGGCACAGGAATCTTCCTGTCGGTCAGCGCGGAGCCGCCGATCTGGCCGAGATCGACCTTCAGAAAGATATGCCGAAGTCCCAATTTCGTCGTCAATCTCCGTGCCAGCCGAATTTCGATCTTGTGCCGCTGGCCGTAATCAAAGGTCAGGGGGAACACACGGCCGGCGCGGGACAAGGCCCAATAGAGGGCCGTCGTCGAGTCGATGCCTCCGGAAAAAAGAACAACGGTCTTCTTCACTCTCTTTGACCCTCGCTAGGCTCGATGATAAAAGATAAAAACTCGTTTTGCAAGGGGCAAGAAGCGAGCGCTGAGCAGTGGACTGAAATCTGTGAGGAGTAAGTGGTGAGGAGTAAGGAGCCCGATCTGAAGGGCCACAGCGCCTGTCAATTGAAGGTCGAGCGGCCGAGGAGCGCAAGAGACCGGGCATTCCGAGGCTGGTATTTGACTGCTCAGTGCTCACAGCTCACCGCTCACTGATCAAGGCGGTTCCTTGACAGCCGTCTTGGCCGGGCATATATTAATTTTCCCAAAGAGACAATGGAGACAAAAGATTTCGATTTGCTGGATCGGGCCAAGCGAGGAACGAACACGGTTCTGCGCGATGACCAGTCGGAATTCGGGGTGATCCTCGAAAGCATCAGGGCCTGTCGGAAGAACGGAGGCCGGTTCGGCCTCGTCGTCACCGGGAAATTTTCGGTTTATGAGCTCGAATGGCTAGGAGAGGCAGGCGCCGACCTTTACACTTCCGATGGAGCCGGCGCGGGCGCCCGAGAGCTCACGCTCGTGAGCCTTGCCTGCCGGCGGGGAGACGCAGTTGTGGCCCATCAAATGCGGCGTGGCCTCGAGTCTTCCCAAAAACCAGGGTCCCTCTCTTTCTCCGAACTCAAGGAGCTGGGGAGGATTGGAATTTATGTTCACCTCTCTAATAAGGAAGAGAATCGGGACTTCGCTCAACTGGGTGAGATCGCTCACGAGGCGCAAAAAGGGGGAAGCCGGCTGATCTATTACCACCACGGTCCGCTTGACTCGGGGATCAAAGACCTGGCCCAGAACGGAGCCTGGATCCATCTCTCCGACTCGAGTCTTTCCGAAGCGTCTGACCTCAACTTGATTGTGGACGCGTCGAAAATCTCTCTGCGGGCCGGAGCCAACCTGATCATTCACTTGGAAACCGGGCTGACGATAACCCGGCTGCAAGAGATCGCAGATTCGGGGGCGGTGATTCTTTTTAGGATCTTCCCGGATGGAGACCGGGCGGCCATGAGATATCTAGAACGGAAAGCAAAAAAGAGGGGACTCGACTTCAGGTCCTATTATCTGTATCCGAATTTTATGCTTTAACGCGATACCCGCGGATTGGACAATCATCAATGATCGCAAAGGCGTGAAGAGACTCCATGATTTGCCTTTCCGATCATGCTTCGGGACGTAAATAAATTCTCAAAAAAGGGGGAGCCTGGAGACTGGTTGGCACATTTCCTGCCTGCATGATTTTTTTGCCACCACGGGTGGTGTTAAATTTTCCTTCAATACAAAAAAAAGTGTTGGCTCGCAAAAAAACTATTGACATTTCTAAAAAAAGGTGTATATTTTTTTATGAAAAGCAAATTCGTGTACGAATGAAAGCTTCTCATAAATGATCACGACGCTAGGAAGTTTTGAAAATCTAAGGTGTAAGTAAGAAGGTAGCTATGAAAATTGCCCTCCTTTATAGCTCGAAAAACGAGGCGACAGCGTCGTTGACTCATCGGCAATTCGAAGAGAAGAGGGAGGAAGAAGAACCTCCACCCGATCTGCTCGCTGAATGCGATTCAGACGAGACAATCACAGCCATCCGCAGCGTTCTCGAAGAGCGGTATCAAGTTTTCCCCGTCGAATCTGATGACAAGGCATATGCCCGTCTCAAGCGGATCAAGCCCCACCTCGTCTTCAACATCGCTGAGCGTCTCTACGGTCCGAACCGCGAATCTCACATTCCTTCAATCTGCGAGCTTCTCGGAATTCCTTACACCGGCTCTGATCCCTTGACTCTCGGAATCTGTCTCGATAAGTCACGCGCCAAAGAAATCCTCTCCTTTCACAAAATTCCCAACCCGGCCTTCTGGATCGTCGAATCGCCGCTGGAGATTCCGAGAGGGATCAGCCTGCCGGCGATTGTAAAGCCGCTCTTTGAAGGCTCGAGCAAGGGGATCCGCAACAATTCGGTCGTCCACAACCTGAGGGAGCTCTATGCCCGCATCCACGAGGTCATCGCCTTCTACGAAGAGCCGGTGATCGTTGAGCGCTTCTTGCCCGGGCGCGAGTTCACCGTCGGTGTGCTTGGCAACTACCCGGGTCTCGAGATCCTGCCGATTGTCGAGATCGACCACAGCATGCTGCCCGACGGCGCGATGCCTATTTATTCCTATGAAGCAAAGTGGATCTGGGACAGACCCGAGCAGCCGCTCAAAATCTTCAATTGCCCGGCGGACATTGGGGAGGACCTCCATCGCCGGATCGAGCACCTGGTTACGCGGGCGTGCGTGGTGCTGAGGATCCGAGACTGGTGCCGCGTCGACGTCCGCCTGGATGAGCGCGGCGAGCCCAATATCCTGGAAGTCAATCCCCTGCCGGGAGTTCTCCCAAACCCGGATGACAATTCCTGCATGCCCAAAGCCGCACGGACCGCGGGCTATTCATATTCGGCCCTCATCCACCGTGTCGTGGACGAGGCCATTATCCGCTGCGGCCTCAAGAGGCCGGTTCGTCCCGGGGCCGTGGCCGCCGCGTCCCAGTACGCTATGAAGCTATGAAAAGCAGGAACATCAGCGTCGGCATCGCCTTCAACGCCTACGAGCCGACGATCGGCCGGAATCAGGAAAGAGTCTCCGAGGAGTCGGTCGCTCAGGTTGCTGAAGAAGTCTGCCTGGCCGTCGCCTCCCTCGGTCATTCGGTCACCATCATCCCTCTCCGCCAGAGCCTGATGGGATTTCTCCACCGGCTCACCGAGCTGGAACTCGACGTCCTCATCAACCTGTGCGAGGGCTTTTACGGAAAGCCGCAGTGGGAAGCGAACATCGCCGCCTTGTTGGAGCTCCTGCCCCTCCCCTTCACGGGAAATGTCTCCCAGACCCTGGGCCTGTGCCAGGACAAATCGAAAGCCAAGGCGATCCTCAGCGCCAACAACCTGCCCACAGCTCCCAGCCGGGCGGTGAATTCCTGCGAAGATTCGGTCGACTTGCCCTTTCCGCTGATCGTCAAGCCGAACTCCGAGGATGCCAGCCTGGGGATCTATCCAGACTCCGTGGTCAAAGACCAGGAAAGTCTCTGCAAGCAAATCACGAGGATCCTCGAACGGTACGAAAAACCGGCCCTGGTCGAACAATACATTGAGGGTCGGGAATTCAACGTGGCCGTCCTGCAGAACGAGCGGCTCGAGGCGCTGCCGGTTTCGGAAATCGATTTTTCCCGGATGCCGGAATCATATCCCCGGATCTGCAGCTATGAGGCCAAGTGGTTCCAGGACCATTTCCTTTACGACAGCACCCCTCCGGTCTGCCCGGCCAAGATCGACGACGCTCTGCGGGAGAAGCTCCAGGAAACGGCCGTCGCCGCTTTTAAGGCCCTGGGCTGCCGTGATTATGCCCGGGTCGATTTCCGGATGGCCGAGGACGGCCGGCTCTCCATCCTCGAGGTCAATCCCAACCCGGATATCAGCCGGGACGCGGGTTATGCGCGGGCGCTCGAAGCGGCGAAAATCGACTACAAGGATTTCTGGAAGGTGCTGATTGAAAACGCCCTGCGAAGAAAGAACGGCCATGATCCGCTCGATGGGAAGCACGGATAAAGGTCCCGTTCTCTCCCTCCTCAAGTCAACCGCGATGTTCACCTCGGAAGAACTGGCGGTCGCCGAGGAAATCATCGATATCTATCTCGACCGGCCCGGGCAAGGGGACTATGACATCGTGGTCATCGAGAATCCAGGGTGTGTGCTGTCCGGATACCTCGTCTACGGCCCTACGTCCTTGACCGAGGGGACGTTTGACGTCTACTGGATGGCCGTCGCTCCGGCCGAGCAGGGCAAGGGATATGGCAAAAGTCTCGTGGGCTGGGTCGAAAACAAGATCAGAGAATTATCCGGCCGGATGATCATCATCGAGACGTCATCTCAGCCAAAGTATGATCCGACCCGGCGATTCTATTTGAGATTGGGATATCACGAGGTCGCGCGCATCCCGGATTTCTACAAGAAGGGAGACGACCGAGTCATCTATGCGAAATATTTAGAACAGTCAGCGGCGAACGCTTAGGCGTGCTCAGGGCTCGCTGCTCACTAGATTTGCGAGGTACTGAGCCAGCCCCGTTTTTTGCAGGATGGCCAGAACATCTTGCGAAGGGGTCGGCGCATTGAGACGAAGCGCTTCAAGAATTCGGATGATGGACAACCCCACTTCGGCGGCTTGGGCTCCCTCGGCCGCTTTATTTTTGAGGAAAGCGATTGATTCAAAAAGAATAGCGTTGGCTTCGCCGTAAGATATGGGCTTTCGTAAGCCGTGGGCTCTGACCCACTGGGGGGCGCTGAGGACGCTGTTGACATGCGACTGGATGAGATAGGTGGCGCGGCCAATCAATTTCAGATTGCTGGGGCTGACGTTGGTCATTGTATTCCCGATAACCCTGCCTAGTTTGGTCATGACCGCGGTGGAATGGGCGTTGAGGATGATCTTGAGGGCGATCTGCTGTTTCAGGCCGAAGGGGTCTCCATGTTCGGCGAGGTTGAGAACGATGCGATTGGCCGGGAGAGCGGAGAGAAGAGGCTCCATCTCTTTGGCGGGTCTGTCCGTGAACAGGGCGAGGACGAGCTTGGCGTTGTTCTGGGAGAAGAGGCGGATGAATTTTCGAAAGCCCGAATCCGCGGCTCTGAGTTCTTCTTCTTCAGGCGATATCACGACCAGCACGCCGAGGTCGCCTTTCTGAGGACCCCGGTTCTTCAAGTTAAAATCCCCACAGGAAAAATCATAGAGAGATTTTTGATCGTCTCCGGCCTTGCTCAAACTCTCCAGGGCCTTTGCTTGGAGGAAACGATCGCCGATTTCCTCTTCGAAGGGTTTCCTGTAAAAGTCGGGAGCGATCCCTCTAAAAGGCCGGCCAAGCAGAGTCAGCCAGGCCTGGTCCAGGTTGGCCGCCGAGGTCCAGACCTGGATCCAGCATTTCCTCTTAGGCTCCCGATTTGTATCAAGCGGATAGAGGCGGAAAGTCGGGCTCCGCTCCGTGCTGTCGATGAAGACGGTGATCATCGCTTTCTGGGCGAAGTAGGTGGAGAAATGATCGGCCGCGTATGTTTGGGCCTCCAGCTCCGTGAAACGCGCGATCGCGGGGACGTTTGACTCCACCTCCTTGAGGACGGCGGCGAAATCCCCGAGCTTCTCTTTCAGCGGGCGCGTATCCGTGCAATTGAGCCTGGCCATCTCCTTGGCGGAGAGGAGGTTCTTAAGAATGTTGGTGATCGCGACCTCGAGGATATTCCCGATCACGAACGTCTCTATGGTGGTCGCCTGCATTCGCGTTGAGCCGGCGATGGCCTGAGGTCCGGTGGTCAGGTTGATCTTGGTGATTCCAGGCTCGTCGATGACTTTTCGGCTCCGCGCCAGTGGGATCAGTCGGTCGTCCGGGTTGTTATAGACGAAATACAGATTTTGGCGGCTCTTCTTGGGGTCATAGTCCTTTTCTACCTTCCATTGGTCAAGGGCCGCCAGAATCGTCCCAATCACCGAGGAGGTCTCCCCGCCCTCCGTGACACAGATGACGACGTCTCCCTTTTTGATCTTCCTGTCGGCCAGTTGAAGGCGGCCGATGAGCTGAAGGTCCTCGAATCCCTCGAGCGAGCTGATCAGCGCGCGGTCGGCGCCGGTCATCTCTCCGACGAGATCGTCCTCGATATTCTCGGAGAGACGAAGCCTGAGTTTGGCCCAGACCTTGTCGTTGGCCTTGACCTCTCTCCAGAAGGGGCGCCAAAAGGAACTCTCCATCTGTTTGGCCAACCGGCCGGTGGCTCCGCAGCCATAGACATAAATTTTGTTGCCCGCCAGGAGAGCCGCCTGGATCGCTCCCGTCACCTGTTCCAAGCTCTCCCTTTGGGCGCC
>Ga0315282_10006153_pt1 | contig 20182 bp, 14 predicted proteins | sample YL17G07_20_MG_FD_203693 | JGI IMG/M metagenome (GOLD analysis project Ga0315282, IMG submission 203693) | Sediment microbial communities from Yellowstone Lake, YNP, Wyoming, USA - YL17G07_20 | ecosystem: Environmental > Aquatic > Freshwater > Lake > Sediment | place: USA: Wyoming | collected... | reverse complement strand
AGTGGGAGAAGGGAATAAAAACGTTACGATGATATATAGAGTTAAACCCAAAAAACATTGAAGATGCACCTCCCAGTGGAAGAAAACGCCCCCAAAAAGTAGGACTTTCGAATTACGACACAGTCTCTGAGGGCGGGGGCAAGGGGCACACTATAAAAGAAAAGTACCTTACCGGGAAGCCACGCCCTTTAGGGCGTGGAGCTCCACTCCACTGCGGGAGTCCGCTACCACCCTCCCCGCAGGGCATCCAGCCGACTTGCCGTGACGGGATCGGTCACACCCTTTGAAGCAGGCTCAGTCGGTAGAATAGAGAGGTGCAATTCGAAGCATCCGGCGGCTGGCTACAACCGAATGTCAATCACGTATTTCTCTTTCAGGGAGGTGATAAATTGTCTCAGGGCCCGGTCCATCTCACTTTGGAAATACTCCCGTTCAACCCGCTCCTTTGCTTCTTCAAAAGGCATTGGAGTTCCACCCCTCCGGTCAAGCAATTTGATGAGATGGAAACCGAACTCAGTCCGAATGATGTCACCGACCTCTCCCACGCGTAACCGGTTAAGCTCCTTCTCGAACGCTGGAAGAAGTTCTCCCTTCTTGAAATAGCCTAAGTCCCCTCGGTCCTTGGCCGAAGGATCTTGGGAGTAGAGCAAAGCCATCTCCCCAAAATCCTCTCCCTTCCTAATTCGGTCTAAAACCTCCTGGCATTTTTTTCGGACCTCCCGAACTTTTTCTGGAGGCGCCTCTTTGGGCATCCCAAACAAGATATGCGCAGGACGGAAGGTTTCGGGGGTTCGGTAGCGCTCAGCGTTCTGTTCATAGAAATCTCTCAGCTGCTTCTCACTGGCCTTTGGCTCCACTTTGACGGACCACTGAACCAGCTTTGTCCGGAGTACTCTCTTTTCAATCTGTGTCTTGTATTGCTCAAACGTCATCCCCTCTTTGGCTAAAGCCATCTCCAAGTCTTGCTGGGTTGCTTTGTTTTGTTTTTTGATATCGTCAACAATTGCCTCGACTTCCCGGGGGGTCACTTTGATTCCAGCCTTTTTGACCTCGGAGTCCATCAACTTCTCTTCGATCAGGGTATCGAGGGCTTGCCGGCGGATGCGATTCAGTTGTTCCTTTCGTTGGAGACGGTCCTCTGCCTTGACTGCCTCCTTAAGGAAAGGACCGATTATTCTGTCAACCTCCGAGAGGGTAATCACCTCCTCATTGACCACAGCCACGACGCGATCCACTACGGCCTCACTCGTCGAGAGACTCCCTGTTAACCCCAGAATGACGAAACCCAAGGTCACAAGCTTTTTCATATTTCTCCGCACCTTAAGAGGAAAGTAACTTCTTGTTGATCTCCACCTTGGCCTTTTCCCTGAGCCCCTTGAACCACTTCTGATACTCCTCTTCTCCCTTTCTCTTGCTCAGGTCCTTCAGAATCCCCGTCTTCGCCTCCTCGAAGGGAATTTGCCGAGGAGAAATTTTCTCTTCCACTTTAAAAATATGATATCCATAGGGACTCTTAATCACTTCGCTTATCGCGCCCGCCTCCAGAAAAAAAACCTGATCGAACTCGGGGGGTTTCTCTCCAGAGCTGAAAGTGCCGAGATCCCCTCCATTGACTTTCTCGGGTCCCATCGATTTCTCAAAGGCGAGTTTTTCAAAATTTTCTCCTTTCTTCAGCCGCTTGAGGATCTGGAGGGCTTCCTCCCCATCTGCGACCACAATTTGCCGGGCCTTCACCCTCTCTTTCAGTTGAAACTCAGAACGATGATCCTCGTAATATTGATGTGCTTCTTTTTCGTCGATGGTTGTTGGATGCCGGTGGGCAACTCGAACCATCTTCTCGGCTAACAATTTTTCCTCCAGCCGAACCTTCCACTCTTCCAAGGACATCCCTCTGAGACCCAGCCGCTCACTCAATCCCTCCCCCGGGTAATCCTTCTTGATCTCCTGGATCACCTGATTGAGCTCCTCCAGTGAAACCTTGATGCCTAATCGCCGGGCCTCCTGCACGAGAATCTTGCGCTCGATCATCTGATCTAGGTAAGCCTTTTTCAAATCTCCGGGATTGATCCATTTCTTCTCTTTCCCGGGTTCGAGAATCAGTTCCTGAAATTCTTGGTTAAAATCTTCCGCAGTCACAGACTCTTCGTTGACTCGGGCCACGACGTCCTCTGGAAGTCCTCTTCCCCATTCGCCACATCCTGAAAGAGTGCAAAGGAGACATACAAAAATGAACCCATACCAACATGCCCTCATTTCTTCCCTTCCTCCGGAGTCACCTCCTTGGCCTTCTCCTTCCGCTCCTTCTCCTCCCTTTCGTGCTCTTTTACCCAGAGCTCTTCATTGATCGTGACCTTGGCTTTCGATTTCAAGTCTCTCACATAGGCCAGGTAGACGTCCTGCCTCTTCTTGGTCTGAAGATAGAATCGGATTTTCTCCTTCACCTGATCCAGGGGCCTGAGGGCAGTCCCCCGTTTGTCCTCAAGCTGGATGACGTGAAAGCCATAAGGCGTTTTGACCACTTCGCTGACATCTCCTTTGTTCTTCAGCGAAAAGGCTGCCTCTTCAAATTGGCTGAACCGGGGATCGAGCTGCCCCCTCCGGATGTAGCCCAGGTTCCCGCCATCTCCCCCCGACCGGTCGATATTATAGGTTTGGGCCAACGTCTCAAATTGTCCACCTTGCGCGAGCCTGGCAAGAACCTCTCGCAAGATGAGTTCAGAGGACACCACAATGTGGCGGACCTTTACCTCTCGAGGTTCCGTGAAGCGGTCAGAATTCTCCTTATAGTATTTCTCGATTTCCGAATTAGAGATCTCCGTCTTTCCCCTCAGAGTTTCCTCCACGAGGGCATCGGTGAGAAGCTGTCTCCTGAAATCCTCCACCTTTCCCTGGATCTCTTTGTCTTTGTCCAACCCCTTTCTCTTGGCTTCTTGATACAGGACTTCCCGTGGAACAACGTAGCTTTCCAGGAATTCTCTTTCAGCCTGTTCAGTCAACATCTTCATCTTTCCTTCCAAGGGTTGCCGTTCTGAGATCTGGCGAAATTCCTCATAGGAGATGGAGGCGTCGTTGACTCGAACCAGTTCCTTTCCGCCCATCTTCGGTTCTTTTTGACAACCCAATAAGAATAGACACAAAAAGAGTGAGATGGCTATGCAACATGCTCTTTTCATCTCTTGCCTCTCCGTGAGCGGGTGACGTTTAAAATCCTTTGAAAATTTAGCATATTACGATAACGCTTGCAATAACTTTTTGGCCCCTCCCAGGGGGTCCTCTGTCATACCAGGCCATCCTTGAACGATCAGTTTCGACTCAGGCGTGAGTCGAGACTTCCCTTCCCCTTGACGGATGAAATGAACAATTCTTTGGGGAGAAACCTTGGTGGACTCATGGAAGGTGAGAACATACTGAGAAGGGGTCATCTCAAACTTCTGAATGGACAGACGGGTGAGGAGAATCTTCACTTTAATGATCTCGAGGAGATGGTCCACCTCCAGAGGGGTCCTTCCGAATCGGTCAAGGAGTTCTTCTCGAAGGGTCTCCACGTCTTCATCGCGACGGGAGTGCGAGAGTCTTCGGTAAAGATTCAAACGCTCTCCCGGATCTTCCACATAGTTCTCAGGAATGAAGGCGGGGAGATGGAACTGAATCTCCGGCGTGATCTCTTCCGTCACCTCTTCTCCCCTCAATTCCTTCACCGCCCTCTCCATCAACTGGCTATAGAGTTCAAACCCCACGGCATGGATGTGACCAGACTGGGTGGGGCCTAGCAGATTTCCCGCTCCCCGAATCTCGAGGTCTTGCACCGCCAATCTGAAACCAGACCCCAACTCGCTCAGCTCCTGAATCGCCCGAAGCCTCCTCATGGCATCTTTGGAAAGGGTCAACTCGCTCGGGATGAGGAGGTACGCATAGGCCTGATGCCTTCCCCGGCCCACACGGCCCCGGAGCTGATAGAGGTCTGCCAAACCGAAACGCTCGGCATGATTGATGAGGATCGTGTTGGCTGCGGGAATGTCCAAGCCCGATTCGATGATGCTTGTGCAGACGAGGAGATTGTATTCTCTCCTGACGAATTGGAGCATCACTTTTTCGAGCTCTCTCTCTGCCATCTGCCCATGGGCCACGGCCAAAGCGGCCTGGGGCACGAGCCGTTTAAGATGATTGGCGACGGCATGAATGTTTTGGACTCGGGGGTGAACGAAGAACACCTGTCCGCCCCGTTGAAACTCCCGTTCAATGGCGGCTCGGATGAGATCATCATCGTAGCGGACAACAAACGTCCGAATCGAAAGACGATCCTGCGGAGGCGTTTGAATCAGGCTGAGATCGCGTAGCCCAGAGACAGCCATTTGAAGGGTCCTCGGAATGGGCGTGGCCGTGAGGGTCATGACATCCACCAATCGCTTCATCTGTTTCAATTTCTCTTTATGGGAGACACCGAATCGGTGTTCCTCATCGACCACCACCAGGCCGAGACTGGGAAACACGACGTCTTTTTGAAGAAGCCGGTGCGTTCCGATCAGAATGTCCACCTTCCCTTCCTGGAGTCGTTGGATGAGCTTCTTCTGCTCCGCTGGACTCTTGAAACGACTTAAGACCTCAACAACGATCGGATGATTCTTGAAACGTTCCTGGAAGGTCTGATGGTGCTGTTGGGCCAAGACCGTCGTAGGAACCAACACAGCAACCTGTTTCCCATCCATCACCGTCCGGTAGGCTGCACGGATCGCCACCTCGGTCTTCCCGTAGCCCACGTCTCCACAGACCAGACGATCCATGGGGGTCGGGTGACTCATGTCCCGCATCACCTCATCAATCGCTTTGCTCTGGTCAGGGGTCTCCTCATAATCAAACGTGGCCTCGAACTCCCTGTAGGATTCATCGACCGGAGAAAAGGTGAAACCTTGGAAGACCTTTCGCTCGGCGTAAAGATGGAGTAATTCCTTTACCATCTCCGTCAGGGCCGCCTTGACTCTCTGCTTCTTTCTCTCCCAGGTTTGGCTCCCGAGTTTATCGAGCTTGAGTGACTTTTCCTCACCCCCGATGTATCTTTGAATCAGATTAAGTCGGTCCACGGGAATGTAGACTTTGTCTCCATCATGATATTCGAGGAGAAGATAATCATTGGTGATCCCTCCGAAGATCAGATGTCTCAGCCCCTGGTAGAGCCCCACGCCATAATCGACATGGACCACATAGTCCCGTTCTCTAAGCTCCGTGTAGGATGCCAGCGACGGGGTTTTTCGGCCTCGTCCCTGACGGAGTCTCTTTCTCTCACCCAAGATCTCCTCTTCGGTCAGCAGTACCCACTCTTCCCAGGCGTTCCGAAACCCGGAAGAAACCGTTCCTACTCCCAGGAACGTGTTGGATCCAAGCTCGCCCAGAATCTCTCTAAAAGTTCTATCCAATGCTAGGCGAAAGTTCACTCCATAGTGGGAAAGAAGGTCTCCCAGTCTCTGCGCCTGCCCTGACGTGTGAGATAGGATGAGAAGTCCCCTCCCTTTTTCCTTCCACTCCTGAACTTTCTTGAGGAGGACAGAGAAGGGGGACATATCGGGATGGGTTTTTTCCGTAGATAGAAGTGCCTTGATCTCTCGCTGGAGATTCTCGTTACCCTCGATCTCAAAAGGCAAAACCTGTTTGCATGCTAGAGGAGCCAGGGGTCCTTCTTCCAGATAAACCACAGAATGCTTTTCCAAAGCATGGAACAGGTCTTCGGAACTCAGAAAAGAAGTTTCTGGCGGTGGAACAGAATATCTTTTCCGACAGGCTCTCTCGTAATGTTCCTGGACACTCGAGGAGTAGGTCTCGGCCTCCTTCTCCACTTCCTCTCCCTCTCCAATGAAGATGACCCTGCTTCCCTTCACATAATCAAACAGCACCGTTGAGCTCTGATCCGGCATGTCCCTGAAAACATCGCTCGCCGGAAGGAGGATGACTCTTTCCATCGTTCCGTCCGCCACAGAACGTTGCGTCTCGACATCGAACCGTCGGATCGACTCCAACCGGTTGCCGTCGAACTCCAGTCTCAAGGGTTCTTCGTAGAGAGGAGAGAAGATGTCCACGATGGCTCCGCGAATACTGAAGTCTCCTCGCTCCTCTATCGTCTTCACCGAGGTATATCCACCCCGATTCAGGAAATCAATCAATCGTTCCCGCTCCACCTCTTCCCCAACCTGCAGCGCTAAGGTGGACTCTCTAAGCATAGACGGCGACAACACGCGTTGCATCAGGGCCTTGACAGGAGAAACGATGGTGATCTTCTCTCCACTGGAGAGAGCAAAGAGGCAGGCCACTCTTTCTCGGACGATCTCGGGATGGGGAGGAATATCATCGTATGGAAGGGTTTCCGAGGGAGGGAAAAGAGATACCGTATCCCCGTTCTCTCTCTGAAAAAACCGCAGATCCTCTACCAGGGATTCAGCCGTTTCAAGACGGGGGACAACGATTAAGAGGGGCCCTCTGAACTTCTCGACCCAGTGGGACAACACATAGGCTTTTGAAGAACCCCTGAGACCGGTCAGGCCAGTGACGCGATCTTTTTCCCATGGCCTGTTTTCGAGCCACCATTGCAGGGGATCGAAGTAATCTCTCGACTCTTTCACCATACCTCATCTTCAATGAAAGCGACCAGGAGTGTCAAGGCTGGAAACGGAGTGGCATGCAATCCCAAGCGCCCTAATTCTGGCGATTGATCCCGGAGCTGGAAAGAAAAGTGAAGCTCACCGCCCACAGGGCGGGGCATCCAGCCGACTTGCCCGTGAAAATGTGAAGTGAAGCGAAGAGGATCAGGTCCTGCAACGGTCCATCATTCGGGAACGGGTGCTCGCGGGGTTGGGATATTCGGAATTCTTTGCTGAGATGGAATGGTGACACGGATAGAAGGATGGGAAAAGATGACGGCACGGCGTGGGAAGAATCAGCTTTCTTCAGATCCCTGGTCTTCCTCCAGGAGGCGGAGGATCTCCGGGGGAATGGCTGGGGACTGGAACACCCGGGGCACCGCTGCTCGGGGTGGCCGGACCTGAAGGGAAAAGGAATGGAGGGCCAGACGGGTGAAGCCCATCTCCTCGCGGAGGAACTTGAGAGACCGAGCGGTGCCGTAGCGCGCATCGCCCACCACGGCATGGCCAGCAAGCCGGGCGTGGCGCCGGATCTGATGCTTGCGGCCGGTCAGAAGGTCGCACTCAATAAGGGTGTAATGGGTGCTCCGGCGAAGAATCCGGAAACGGGTTTCGCACGGGGCCACCCCGCCCGGTCCTTCGGGATGGAAGCGGCCCCCCGCCTCCTTTGACAGGGGCCAGGTCCAGAGTCCCCAGCCGTCTTTTCCGTCAGGCTCGGGGAGTTCTCCGTGGAGGAGGGCTACATAATGCTTTCGGGCGTTGTGGTCCTCGAACTGTTTGGCGAAGTAGCTGAAGGTCTCAGGCCGGCATGCCAGGAGGATGACGCCGCTCGTCTCCCGGTCGAGGCGGTGGACAGGATGAACCCCGAACCGGGGATCACAGTCGATCCTGTTCCGGAGGTCCGGGTCAATCTTGATCCGGGACTTAAGAACGGAGCAGAGATCCCGTTCCCGCTCCTCCTGAACGCTCAGCCCAGAGGGTTTCTCCACCACGAGCCAGCCCCGACCGACCGTGAGAATCGGGATGGGAAAAACGTTCATGGTCATCGCGAGAAAGAGAGTGGGTCCGGGAATTTAAAAATGTTGTTCTTTTTAGGCACCCATTTAAGGGTAACATAGACAACAAATTTGACAAGTGTCTCTTCTGGGACTGTGGGAGGTGTACCCTTCACCTCAATCAATATATAACGTTCATGAAATTAGAACTAAATGAGGAAAGAAGGCGCGTTGTTGCACATGTTGTAGAATTTTAGGTGAATTCAATTCTAGGCTTGTAATATGGCAATTCACACGAGTGCGGTCAGGCACAGTAATTCGAGCGTCCCCAGAGTTGCACGTCTTTGTAGTTCGACTCCATGTTCTCTTGTTGCCGGCCCTGATGGCAACCCTTCATTCATTGCTGAAAAAGAAACGTCGCGATCACCGGAAAAGGGCTTGATTTTTGTGATTAGTATGTTGTAAAATTACATTGCAATATTACAACATCATGAGCACGATTCAAATGATTCGGGATCGCACGATTCCCAGATTGCTCCGACGGCCGGATCGATCGTTTTTTCTATTTGGCCCCCGCGGGACAGGCAAGAGTACCTGGTTACAGCAGGTTCTTCCTGACGCCCTCCGCCTGGATCTCCTAGATTTCTCACTCTTCCTTGAGCTTTCGCGCGATCCCCATCGTCTCGAGGCGTTAATCGGCAACCGGCCTTCTGGTAGCTGGGTCATTCTCGATGAGATTCAGAAAATCCCTCCTCTTCTGGACGAGGTTCACCGTCTCATGGAATTGCGCCGCTGGCGCTTTGCCTTATGCGGATCATCGGCCCGCAAACTGCGCCGGGGGGGCGCGAACCTTCTTGCCGGCCGCGCCTTGACGCTCAACATGGAAAGTTTTTCGGTCGCCGAGCTAGGCGAAGCATTCGATCTCAATTCCGCGCTGAATTGGGGCTTGCTCCCTTTCGTGCACAACGAGCCTCATGATGCCGCTGACATCCTGGCGGCCTACGTAAACACCTACCTGAAAGAGGAGTTACAAGCTGAGGGGTTGATTCGCAATGTTCCGCCTTTCGTCCGGTTTCTCGCCTTGGCCGGTCAACTCAATGGACAGAGTGTGAACGTGCAGAATGTCGCCCGCGATGCTGCCGTCGCCCGTAGTACGGTGGACACGTACTTTGCCGTCTTGGCGGATACCCTCGTCGGACACCTTCTACACGCGTGGCGGCCGGGGCTCAAAGTTCGCGAGGCCGCCCAAGCGAAATTCTATTGGTTTGACGCCGGGGTTGCTCGGGCTGCAGCAGGCCTGTTACGCGAGCCTCCGGACCGATTATGGCAAGGGGCAGCACTTGAAACGCTGGTCTACCATGAGCTTCGTGTTTATAATGAAGTGAGCGGCAAGCATCGACCAATCTTTTACTATCGGACCCCTGCGGGCGTGGAGGTGGACTTTATCGTTGAGGTCACTCGCCGCCGGCAGGAGAGCCCTCCCCGGGTGGTTGCCATCGAGATCAAAAGGGCCGAGCGGTGGGACCGCTCATGGGACAAGTCGATGCGTGCCCTTGCGGAAACATCAGGAGTCAAGGTTGAGCGAATGATTGGTGTTTACTGCGGGTTTCGCAGTTACCAGTTCACCAACATCAAGGTGCTGCCCGTGGTTGACTTTGTGAAGGCGTTATTTGCCGGAGAAGTTTTTTAGCACCGTATTTTAGCGGCCTCAAGGGACGCAAGAAAAAAAAGTACTTCGCAGCGATACATGCAGGCTTGGACCGAGACTACGGACTGATGAAAGAAATCTTTAGCGGCGTGATCCGGAAGACTTTGCAGAAGCGTAAGACTTAGTAAGCTTCCCTGAGACAAATAGAGGCGTTTCGAGTTCGGCAGGGTTCAGATGGACACCCTCAATGGCTGTCGAAGAAACGACAGTCTCGATAAGTAACTTATGCCTTTTTCTGGAATTCCTGAGGTAGAAATTCGTATTAATTAGAGAGTTTTTGCGCAGGTCTATTTATAACAGATTTATAGCACTTGATCCACTCGAAATCGGGGATTTTTGTAGATTGCAGGATACCCTTTTTTCGGCTCAGTCTCCCTGAGGATTCGAAGGAGGCGCTTGTTTGCGTTTCGACCGATAGAACTTAATCCATCGCAGAGAGACAGGGTAAGCGATGAAGCTGAGAATCGTCCCCAGAAGCAATGATCCGATTCCAAAGGCGAGAAGGAGTCCGGATTGGGAGACCAGACGGTTCCAAAAGCCGGATTGGATAAACCCTTCATTCAATCCGAGCCGAAAAATCTCCGCAAGAACGGTAGGATCAAGCTGAAACCCAATGACTTTCATCCCTACCCAGGTTGCCACCGTGTAGTAAGGAACAATCGACCAGGGAAGATTCGTCCAAACTCCGAGAAGGACAGCGACCCGACTCATCCTAAACAGGAAGGCAACGGCGATGCCCACAATTGTATGGAAGCCCAAAAACGGGGAGAACCCAAGAAAAATGCCCAGGGCGTAAGCGAGGGCTGTTCGCTCGGGAGTGTCTTCGATATGGAGAAGTTGTTTGATCAGATCTTTAAGACCGCGCAAACCATAGCCCCCGGAAAATAGTTTCCCCGCGTCAAATAGATGAAAGGATTACGATGACCAAGGCGTCCTCATCGCTTTTCGAATTCTTTCTCCCAACCCTCCCTTGAGGAGGTCTTTGATTCGCTCTTTGACCTTGATCACAAACCCGTGGTAAGCTGTTTCTCCTTCCAACACTTCAATACACAATTGTCCCAGTTCAGGATATTGCTTCAGAGTCCGATAGCTCAACTGAGTGAAACGGTAGATGATTCGCGACACATGTAGAGCCCACTTCAGATCCTCGAGAATGACCTCGCGAATTTTCTTTTCGTAGGAAATCGCAGGGAGGTCCCCCTTCTCCTTGGACTGAAGGATGGCCTCGGCCGCGAGCATTCCGCTTCTAAGGGCATAGTAAATGCCTTCTCCTGTAAGGGGGTCCAGGAAGTACGCCGCATCTCCCACGAGAAGAACACGACCTCGGCCAACAGGTCGTGTCTCGTCGTTGAAACAAGGTAAACGTTGTCCGAGAGGGTTTTTCAGTTCGCTCCTTTGCACGTAACCGAGGCCTTGGAGGAAAGCTTCAAAATGCTGGTGGATGTTGACCTTTTTCCCGGCGTTCAACAATCCCCCAATTCCGATCGAAAGCCCTTCTCCTTTTGGGAAAACCCAGCCGTATCCGAAAGGGATCCGGCCGAAATCGAGATGGACGAAATGAAGATCGTCCTTCGGGAATTCAGGGATCAGTCCATAGGGAACTTCGTTCTGAAGACCAAATCCATTCTCATCTTTCTTATTTGAAAGGAGAGAGAAGGCCCTGGCCACAACACTTCCTGCGCCATCGGCGCCAATGAGATTTTGACAGCGCAGTCTCCTTCCCTGTTCCAGAGAGACTTCAATCCCGCCCTCCACCTCACGGGCAGTCACCACTTTCTCTCCTTCAAGAACCTCCGCGCCCTGCTCAATAGCCTTCTGGACGAGCAACTGGTCGAATCGACTTCTCATGACCATGAACCCGATGGACTTATCAGAAGGGACGAACAACGGATCCTTCATACAGAAGGTGAACTTCGCTCCCCGGATAGTGTTCTCAACGACGGGGCTTAGGTCGAAACCGAGGAGCCGGATAGTCTTTGCCGAAAGACATCCTCCACACACCTTGTATCGAGGCAGCCGCTCTTTCTCAATGACGAGCGTCTTGAGTCCAGTCCGTGCACAACACCTTGAGGCGGTTGCACCCCCCGGACCAGCCCCAACCACGATCACATCGTAATCCCAGCCCATGGCAGTGACCTTGAAAAAATATGAGAAAAATTAACATGAAACTAAAAATTGTGAAACCCCCGCGCACAGCGTGAGGTTTCCCGGCAATGATTTCGTATTTAATATTGTGCCCCTTAACCCCGCCCACATGGTGGGGCTTGCGGGGCACGCTCCGGTCAACCCTTCGACTGAAGGCTTACCCATATTCGAGAATGGCTGGGTTGATCAAATTTCTTTTCCCTACCTTTTTCTCACGAAGAAATAGAAATAGACGATATTCAGCATGCCGATAAACGCTAGGCAGAAGAACATCATTGGATATCCGCTCAAACGTAAAATGATACCTGCGATGATGGACCCAAGACCCGTCCCTAATTCATCAAGCGCTGAGAATGTCGCCATGGCTGGACCTGGGGAAGAATCCGTACGCTCGAGAGTGCACGCTGCCAAGGCTGGGTAAACAAAAGCATGTCCGATCCCCCATACCAATGCCGCCACAATAAACATGGGAAGGGTCTTAGAAAAGGCCAGAATGATCATCGCGATAATAACGGTGGTGAGGCAAGGCAAGATCACCCTGTCTCGGTTATGAAGATCGAGTATCCTCCCGCCCAAAGCACGGCCCAAAATAATCATGACGGCAAAGGCACTGAAGAAGAGCCCGGGGTTGGACACTCCATGGCTTAAGGCATAGAGAGAAAAAAAGGCGGTGAGGGCTCCCCAGTGCATACTACTAATCATGGCCACGACCGCCATTGGAAGGGCCTCCCGGCTGACCAGAGGCCCCTTTTTCACGGCCTCCTGTGTTTTTGAGTCGACCGGCCTCCGTCCCAACTTTGCAGCGATGCACAGGTACCCCAACGTGAGGCCTGTACAGGCTAAGAAGAGGAAAGTGAAGCTGTAGACGTTGATCAGAAACATCCCGAAGGAGGGGATTAAGGCAAAGGCAATGTTAAAAGCCAGATAATAGTAAGCGAGACTCTGTCCCAAACGGGTTCCCGGACTCGTGTTCGCCACCCATGTCACGGCAGCGGTGAAAATAAAAGCCGAGCCGACCCCTTGGATGATTCTCACCATGAGAAGGAGCCAGAAAGAGAAGGCAAAAAGATAACCCACAGAACCGATAGCAAAGAGGAGAGCCCCAACCTTCATGAAGCTCTTTTCAGAAATCCTTAGAAGCGCTCTTCCCACAAAAGGTCTGACGAGCAGGGAGGCTATTCCAGAAGTTCCAATGAGAAAACCAATCTGGACCTCTGTTGAGCCGCCATTCAAAAGATAGATAGGAAGGGTGGGGATCAGAATGCAGTAAGCGGACGAAAAAACGATTTGGGCGAGAAAGATGAGTGAAAAATCACGGGTCCATATCTTTTGTGTCGATGGATCTGTCATGAAAAGCCTTTCCACTCACGATACGGGTTGATCCTGTGTTTTATCTGGATCAGAAAACCGATGGACCGAACCGCCTCCAGGGCCTACGACATTTTTCGGGAGACCTGGATCTTTCCCGCCTTGATCCTTTCCAGAAGATATTCCGGCGTAGTCATGACCTTCGTTTTCCCTTCCCACGGGACTCCCTGCTTCAAATTATGTTTGCATGAGAGGCAATCGGTAAGAAGAACATCGGCCTTCACTTCCTCGGCTTCCCTGACCCTTCTGCGAGCGATGTCTCTTGAAAACTTGGGAAAGAATCCCCGGACCCCTCCTCCTGCCCCGCAGCAGAGGGACTCTCGGTGATGATGCTCCATTTCAGAATAGGTCGTGCCTATCTCTTTTAGAAGTTCCCTCGTCGTGTCGAAGCTCCCCAAGCCTCTTCCCAGATGGCAGGGATCGTGGTAGGTGACGATCTCTTGACTCTTGTCCGTGGAGGTAAAGGTGAACCGGTCGCGAAGGTATGAAGTCATGGTCCTAAAGGTAAGACCCGTGGGATGGTTCTGGTGATATTCTTGAAAGGTCTTTAGGCAGGTCGGACAGAGGAATAGAATCTCTCTTCCTCCTGCCGCTTTCATCCCTTCGATGTTCTGATGAATCCGTTCCGTACTGGCCTGGGAACCGATCTCTTCTTTGACAGCCTCACAGCAGACCTCCTCCATCGTTGTGAAGTCAATTCCCAGTTGTTGGAGGAGTTCGATCGCATGCATCGTGGTCTCAACTTCTGTGGTCCGTCCAACGCAACCGATGTAGAGCACCACGGCCGCTTTTTTCCTGGGCGAGGTGAACTCACCTGTCTCCATCGTTCCGTAGGGAGTGCCGTAGGCATCGATGGCCTCACCGACCTGGGTCACTTCTTGAAGCTGAGAACGAAGCCCCTGAACTTCCAGGCTCGACCGCCGGAGATCCTTAAGTCTCTTCCCACCGTCAATTCCCACCGGACAGACCTCTCCACACAGGCCACAGGTGGTACACAGAAAGAGCCCGTCCTCAATCCCTGTCTCGAGACCCCTTTGCAGGCACGACAACGCTACCCCCCTGCCACCCAACATGCCATCGGTTCCAAAGGAGGACCCCACGGTATTGTAGGTTGGACAGTCGAGAAGGCAGTTTCCGCATCCGATGCAATAGAGGAGGTCGGAAAAATCCTTCTTCTCCTCCAAGAGACGCCGCCTTCCATTGTCCAACAGGATCAGGAGAAGCGAGGAGGGATCATGCATCCCGTAGAAAGGCGTCTTCTCAATATCGGCTGATTTCGATCGGCCTGCCACGATGTCAATGAAGGAAGGGAAAATCGCTCCCGTGGCCAGGTACGTTTCCAATTTCAACATGAGGATGGCATCTTCCACTCGTGGGTAGACCTTGTCAATGGAAGCCAGGATGATGTGTTGGGATCTTGTTCGAACTCGCGTCACATTCCCCTCGTTGTGAAGAATCAAGACGGCCCCTTCTTCGGCTGCAATCGCATTGGCTCCGGTGATTCCCACTCGTGCGTTTCGAAGATACGGCTCAAGATCTTCCCGCACGGCCTCCATCTCTTCCTCCGGAATAGGAGGTATCTCTCTCTTGAGGTGTTTCGATAGAATCTCAGCAACATCATGACGACTGAGATGGACGATCGGACCGGTATAGTGAGAGGCTCGATGGCCGGCAATCTGACCAATCCGGTCACCGACGTCCGTCTCAATCACCTCAATTCCTCGCTCTTTGAGAAAGCGACTGAGTCCGATCTCCTTGGAGATATTCGACTTCGATTTGACCACCAGGCGCTCATCAGCGATCTCTTGAAGGATGACCGAACAGGCCTTTTCACCCTCTCCGGCTTGGATGACTCGGAATTGGTTCTTCTCGAGATGGGCAATCGCTTTGTCAAGAAGCTCCCAGTTCCCAACCGACTCAGAACGGATGCGCTTCACCTGTTCTCTGATTTTTTCAAGGTCACCCATCAGCGGCAGATTCTGCTTTTGTCGGTTTCGGGTTTCCTCGAAGGCCCGCCGCTGGTTCTCGATTTCCGGCTTTCTGATCTTTTTCCTCAAGCTGTCATACTGTTTTTGAATTAAACCCATCGCGCGCCTCTTTTCATTGAATGAAGCGTATTGTAACAATTTCATTTTGCATTGTTTGCGCAGATGAAACAAGTTCTTTTCCCCTTCAACCCTCTGACCCCCTCCGTTGGAAAAAGAGGATTCGTTAGCTATAATACGTCCGATGAAGGAAACTCTTTGCTTAGTGAGCCTCGGCTGCCCTAAGAATCTCGTCGATTCGGAAGTAATTCTCGGCCTCCTCTCAAAGGAAGGTTATACGTTGACGACGAATCCCTCGGACGCAGAAACCATCATTATTAATACTTGCTCATTTATAGAGGACGCCACCCGGGAAGCCGCCCATGCGATTCACCAGTACGCCCAGCATAAGAAGAGAGGACGATGCCGGCGTCTCATTGTCGCAGGGTGTCTTCCCCAACGTTACGGGAAAGAACTGGAGAAGCAGTTTCCCGACGTGGACCTCTTCGTAGGCTCAGGGGTGCTTCAAAAGCTTCCCAAACTCTTAGGCGCTAAACCGAGTCGAAAGACGTTCCTCTCCAAGCGCAGCTTTCTCTACAATGAGAAAACGCCCCGAATCCTTTCGACTCCCCCTTTCACAGCCTACATTAAGATTGCGGAGGGCTGTTCCAGGGCTTGCACATTCTGCACTGTTCCGAGGATTCGAGGCCCCTATCGGAGCCGAAAACTTCGCTCTATCCTGGAAGAGGCGAAACAGCTCGCGGACCAAGGCGTGAAGGAGCTCATTCTCATTGCTCAGGACTCAACCGCTTACGGAGAGGATCTCAAGGATGGAACGAATCTTGAAAAACTCCTAAGAGTTTTAGTGCGAGGGGATGGAGTTCGTTGGATACGAATCCTCTACTCTTATCCAAAAGCCCGCTACTTCACGGACGGACTTCTGGAAACTATGGCTCAAGAAAAAAAGATCTGCCCCTACCTCGATCTTCCCATCCAGCACGTGGACGATGAGATTCTGAAGCGCATGGGGCGAAAGATGAAAGGTTCTGAAATCCGAAGCCTCCTCGATAGAATCAGAACCTATATCCCTCATATCAGCCTTCGAACGTCACTGATCGTTGGCTTCCCAGGAGAAAAGCGAGATCAATTTCAAAGTCTCTTGGACTTTGTGAAGGAGACCGAGTTCGATCACCTCGGAGCTTTCAAATACTCTGCCGAGAAAGGGACTCCTGCCTCACGGCTCTCAAATCAAATTCCGGAGAGAGTGAAAGAGGAACGATTAAAAGAACTCATGAATCTCCAGAAAAAAATATCTCTGAAGAAATACCGATCCCTTGTGGGAAAGAAGATGGAGGTCCTCGTGGAAAGCGCTGGAGGTTCCCAAGGGAAAGTGAAGGGAAGACTTCAGACCCAGGCACCCGAGATCGATGGGAGTGTTACTCTGGAGGGAACAGCCCAACCCGGTGATTGGGTGGAAGCCCAAATGATCAAGGCTTTTCCTTATGACGTGTTGGGTCGGATCGAAAGGCATCTTTGAGAGGGCAACCTATCAGAAACCCCGTTGAGGATCATTCGGGGCTGTCACGGGCAAGTCGGCTGGATGCCCCGCCTTCCTGCCTCTAGCCAGGGGCGGGGAGGGCGGAAACGGACTCCCGCAGTGGAGTCAAAGCCGACCCTATAATCATAATTTCATTTCCCGGAAGCCTCGCCCTGTGGGCGGGGAGCTTCATTCTTCTTCGAATCCAAGGCCTTTTCCAAAGCTTCCACGAGATGAATCGTCTTTGTCTCCATTCCTCTCCCATGGATTCCGTCTTTCAACTGGATCAGACAACCCATACAGCTCGTGGCGACAACGTCTGCCTTCGTCCCTTCAATGTCGTCCAGTTTCCGATCCATGATCTTCTTGGAAAGATCGTAGTAGATGAAGTTGAAACTTCCAGACATCCCGCAGCAGCGATTCGGCTGTTTCATCTCCACAAACTCCACGTTCGGAATAGACTGGAGCAGCTGTCGAGGTTCCTGAAAGATCTTCATGCTCCTTCTGAGATGACAGGGATCATGGTACGTCACCCGTACCTTGTGATCTTCTCCCTGGTTCTTCGTTTCCTTCAGCGTTGATCCGATCGTATTTAGGAAGAACGTCGAGGGTTCCACAATCTTCTCAGTGAAAGCTTTGACGGATTCCTCTCCCGGGAAAAGCTTCAAATAACCCTCTTTCAGGAAATAGAAACACGAGGCACAGGGCACAAGGATCTGGTCCACGTTCGATGACTGGAAGGTTTCGATGTTTCTCCGGGCGAGAGATCTCGCCGTCTCGAGATCTCCTGACCCGTAAGCCGGTAGCCCACAGCACGCTTGATTCTTTGGAAATCCTATGGAAAAACGGGATCGCTTGAGCAAGCGAACGGTCGATTCTCCAATCTCGGGGAAAAGATAATTGATGCTGCATCCGACAAAGAGGCCGATCTTTTTTTGCCCTTGAACTCCTTTCACATCCCCCGGGTACCGATCAAGGAAAAACGGGGTTTTGATCGAAGGGATCAGCCGATGTCGGTCCAGATAGGGGAGAGAAAACTTCAGATGAAGTCCGCTCTCCTTCGGAATCTTCTTTAACAGGAGCCCCTGGAGCAGGGATCCTGTTTTGAGCAGAAGGGGGAGAAGAGAAACAGAGCCGAGAATCTTCCGCAGGAGCACCCATTTGGGAAAAGAGAGGCCTTTCTTCTCCACCATCAAGGCACGGGCTGCCAAAATGAGCTCATCCGCTTGCACGCCATTCGGACAGCTCTCGGTACACGCACCACAGCCCAGACATTGCAGGAGGTGTGTCGATAGTTTTTCGGAATATCCCGCGTCTCCTGAAAAGACTTTGCGGATCAAACTCACCTTCCCTCTGGCAACCCCCGTCTCCTTCTGCAATTCCGCGAAGACCGGACACACACTCTGACAGAGTCCGCATCGAACACACTTATCCGCGATTTCTTTCAGGGTCTCTAAATCGTTCATGTCGCAAAAATCTTTCCAGGATTGAGGATATTGTTCGGATCGAGCACTCTCTTGATCTTCTTCATCACCTCAATCTCGATCGGACCCAGTTCCATAGCGATATAGGGCGCCTTGGTCAACCCCACGCCATGTTCTCCTGACAGAGTTCCTCCCAGCCGAATCGTCAGTCTCAAAATCTCCTCGATGGCTGCTTCTGCCTTTTTCTTTTCCTCCTCATTCTTGCCATCGATCATGAGGCTCGTGTGGATGTTACCATCTCCCGCATGACCAAAATTGACAATCTTTAGTCCACGATTCGCTGCAATCTTTCCCGCCTCGGTGATGAAGGTGGCAATCTGATCCCTCGGAACCGTGATGTCCTCAGCGATCTTTGTAGGGTTGAGCCGATAACTGGCAGGTGAAAGGGCTTTCCTTGCCTTCAGGAGCGCTTCCGCTTCCTCATCGTTCGCGGCGATCTTGATCTGATAGGGGTTCAATTCGGATGTAATCTTTTCGATCTTTTGAATGTATTTGGGCAGGATCTCACGATCCCCGTCGACTTCGATGAGCAACAGGGCACCGGCGTCCCGCGGAAAACCGAGATGAAGATAATCTTCCACGCATTGGATGGAAGCGTTGTCCATAAATTCAAGAGTGGAAGGAATCACCTTCGAACTGATGATCTTCGACACCGCGATCGCCGCATCCTCCACCTTACGAAAGATCACCATCAGCGTCTGCCTCGCCTCTGGCATCGGGATGAATCTTAGGATGATTTGGGTAACAACACCGAGGGTCCCTTCCGAACCGACAAACAGTTTGGTGAGGTCGTATCCTACCACGCCCTTCATGGTTCGGACCCCCGTCTTCATGATCTCACCCGTGGGAAGGACCACTTCCAAACCCAGCACATAATCTTTCGTGACTCCGTACTTCACGGCCCTGGGCCCCCCGGCACACTCGGCCACATTGCCTCCCAGGGTGCAGTAGAGTTGACTGGCAGGATCCGGGGGGAAGAAGAAGCCGAGGGCTTCCACACGCTTTTGGAAATCCCCTGTGACCACCCCTGGCTCAACCACAGCAATCAAGTTCTTCTCATCAATCTCAAGGATGCGATTGAACCGGGTCATGACCAGGACAACACCTCCCTGAATAGGGACAGATCCTCCTGTAAATCCGGTCCCCATGCCTCTGGGTACAACAGGGAAAAGATGTTTGTTGGCGAGTTTCAGGATCTCAGAGACTTCCTCGGCCGTTCCCGGAAAGACGACAAGGGCTACGGGTCCTTCGAGATTGGTCGCATCATATCCGTAGCAGATCAGGTCTTCTTTCGACGTGAGGACATGTTTCTCACCGCAAATGTTCTTGATCTGTCTAACAACTCCCTCATCCAAACGGGAAACGGTTTTGGGTTGTGTCATGTTTCTCATCTTCAAAGATCCCTTTCAATCAAGTAATGCCTCAGTTACCGCACCGCACACCTCGATTCCACGGCGGTTGACCTGCTCACCCGCAGCGGTTCAGTGGCGGATCCTATTGTGAAGAACCCCATTACGGCCCCTGGCAAACCAGCACCCGTAAAGGTCTAAGGGCTAATTAAGCTTGCCTGTCAAGCTCCGCCTCTGAAACGCGAGGACGGAGCAGGTCGATCTCCGGGGCCGACTGCGTGACCCCATAACTGAGCGATCACTCATAATTAGGCCTAATTCTAATTTTAACACATAAAAAAAAGCCCCCTCCACATGGAGGGGGCTTTCCCACAGTTTAAAACCCTCTTCCAACTCTCTGTTTAAAGAGATTGACACAATTGATCTCGATTCCCAGCAACTCGGCAATCCGGAACTTGGCATCGATCCCTTTTGAAAATTTCGGAATGGAGCGAATCCGACCCAGGTCCAGATCGCCTCTCACTTCGGCCATAGTCACAGGATCCGACAGGTCTGCAACCGAAACCCGTAATTTGCCTGCCACATACTCTTTGGCCTCTCGAATCTTCATGCCGCGGGCCATTTGCATTCGTCCAACCAGATCTCCGGCTGTCCGCACTCCGCCCATGCCCGAGGCGATGCTGTGGGTGATCGCCATTCCCAGGGGATCACCGAATCCCACCTACAACCCATCGAGCCGGGTGATCTCCACCATGGCCTTTGAAGCCCTGGAGACCGCATCCGCAGGAGGGTATTCCGCTACTGGCGTTCCGCCCACGCCCATCCCCATATTGGCGTGAATAGGAAGCCTTCCTCGTTCAACGCAAGGTTTGACAAAGGTCACGGCCCTGGCCACATTCCACGCACAAGACTTGTTGGTAAGCGAGTTGATGGCTGGACCAAAGAT
>Ga0315282_10006152_pt1 | contig 20182 bp, 7 predicted proteins | sample YL17G07_20_MG_FD_203693 | JGI IMG/M metagenome (GOLD analysis project Ga0315282, IMG submission 203693) | Sediment microbial communities from Yellowstone Lake, YNP, Wyoming, USA - YL17G07_20 | ecosystem: Environmental > Aquatic > Freshwater > Lake > Sediment | place: USA: Wyoming | collected... | reverse complement strand
GACGGCTGGGCCGGAAAGAGCGACCAGGCCGGCAAGGCCGAGTGGGCCAAAGACGCACCCACCCACCTGACGAAGCGCATGCTTGACGAGTTCTCGGACCGCGAGCCCGTCTGGGGCTGGCGCGACGACTCGCCGCAGGTCATGGAGCGCCAGATCGACCTGGCGGCCGATGGCGGCCTGGCGTTCTTCGCGTTCTGCTGGTACTGGCACGAGAGCGAGAAGGACATCCGCCAGGACCCAAAGCACACGGGCCTGGAACTCTTTCTGAAGGCCAAGAACAACACGCGCCTGAAGTTCTGCCTGCTGGTGGCGAACCACGCGGGCTTTGAGATCCGCGGCACAGACGCGTGGAAGCGGGCCGCCGACCTCTGGATGCCGTACCTGGCGCACAAGCAGCACCTGACGGTGGGCGGCCGGCCGCTGGTCATCATCTTCTCGCCCGGCGGGGGAGACAAGGCGGGGTTCGAGTGCCTCCAGGCGGCCGCACGCAAGGCGGGACTGCCGGGCGTGGCCATCGCGGCCTGCGGCACGGCCCCGGCCGGCATGGGGTACACCCACACCACACACTACAACATCGTGCCAGGATGGGAGAAGGGCCTGGAGGCCCACAAGTACCAGGAACTGGTCGATGCCCACAAGCGGGCGTGGAAGGGGACCCGCGAGCAGCCGTACATCCCCTGCCTCTCGGCCGGGTGGGACCGGCGCCCGTGGGAGGCCGCCGGCGGCCTCGGCATGGACAAGGCCTGCTGGTACTATCCGGACCGGACGCCGGAGCAGTTTGCGGCGCTTGTCCGCGACGCCGTCGAGTGGATTGACAAGCACCCCGACGAGACGACCGCCGAGCGGATCGCCGTCGTCTACGCCTGGAACGAGTTCGGCGAAGGCGGTTACGTCGCCCCCACCAAGGGCGACCCGGATGGCAAGTACCTCAAGGCCCTGCGATCGGCGGTCATGCCGTAGGCCATGCGGGGCGGGTGCGTTGCACCCACGCGCTATTCGGACGGCGTCAATTGCTCTCTCGGCCCGAACAAAGCCGCGCGCATGGGTGCGTAGCACCCGCCCTGCATTCCTTCGCGCCTGCGCTCACTTGGCCGCCGGGGCGAGTTGCCTGTAGCGCACCAGGAGGCTGCCCGGTTTCCGGGGGACCCGCAGGGGCAGGTTCGTGCGAAGTTCCTCGCCGGTCATCGTGCGGGTGGTCCTGGCGGCGGAGTTCGATCCTGACGCCCGCGGTCACCTCGGCCGCCTTGCCGGCGAATGCCGCCTCGGCCCACCCGGCCATCTCGGCGACCTCGGCCGGCGCGGCCATGATGGAATCGCCGGGTTCGACCGCGGGCACGTAATCGTCTGCCGCCGCCATGAGCGGGCCTCCTGTCAGGGCATGCGCAGCGACAATGATGGCCGCATATCGAAGCATAGACGCGGTCGCCTCCGGCTCCCCGCTAAACGCGCCGTTGCCCCTCGTTACCGCAATTGCCGCCAAACACGCGCCCCGCGAGCGGGGCGGCGAACCAACAGGCCCGCTTCATCATGCCGCCACGCCGTTATCGAAGTAATCCTTATCCCACCCCTGTTGCCCGTTCCCGGTTGCCTGTTCCCGCCCTTGCCTTCATCAGTCGAGTTTCTTGATGCGGATGTTGCGGAACTGGACGGGGTCGGAGTGCCCGGCGAACCCGAAGAAGCCGGTCTTGCGGTCCTTGCCTGGATGCGCCGCCCCGCCCATGTACTCGGTCACCTTCGAGAGGTCGCAATCGAGGATGACGCTGCCGTTGAGTTCCACCTTGATGGTCGGGCCCTTGACGACGACCTCCTGGAAGTTCCACTCGCCCGGCTTGCGCTGGTACCCGCGCGGGGCGGCCACCATGCCGTAGGCCGAGCCGTGGAACTGGCGGGGGTCGAGTTTGGCGTACTGGTCGGCCTCGTTGTCGAGGACCTGGAGTTCGCACATGCCGGCGTAGGCGGCGTCGCCCTGGCCGGGGTACCGGATCGCCAGGCCGTTGTTTCCGCCCGGCGGCAGTTTGATCTCGAGCCGCGCCGCGAAGTCGCCGTACTCCTGCTTGGTGTAGATGGTGCCGCCCTTGCCGGGCCTGCACATGATGGTGCCATCGACAACTTGATACTCGCTGATTGGTCCGGCCCAGCCGTCGAAATCCTTGCCGTTGAAGACCGACGTGAACCCCTCATCGCCCTTGCCGGCGAGGATCTGGTTGGCCTCGTCGGGCGGAATCTCGCGGATGAAGAGGTTGCGCCAACGGATCTCGCCCCCGTGCGTCTGCAACTGGATGGGGCCTTTCGCAAAGAGCGGCTTCTTGTGTTCCCAGTAGTTCTCCATGATGGCGTGGTCGACGACGAGTTTGCCGTTCAGGTGCACGGTCGTGCGGGCGCCGACCTGGATGATGCGCAGGCTGTTCCACTGGCCGAAGGGCTTGTCGGCCAGGACCAGGGGGTCCTTGCCGGGTGCGCCGGGGCTGTTGTTCCACAGGCCGCCGGAGCCCTTGTCGGCGCCGATGTTCCACTTGCCGCCTTCCTTGGTGGTGTCCCATATCTGGACCTGCGGCGTGCCGCGCAGGTACACGCCGCTGTCGGCCAGCGGCACCGTCTTGTACTCGATCAGGAGTTCGATGTCGCCGTAGTCCTTGTCGGTCGTCAGGTACGCGCCGTTGCCGTCATTGACGATCTCGGCGTTCTCGATGGTCCAGTGCTTCGTCATGTCGGCAATGGTGTCGGCGAACTTCTTGGCCCGCTCGTAGTCCTTGAGGGCCCAGTTGATGCGCGGGTCCTCGTTCCCCGTGCCGTGCCAGCCGGCGAGGTCCTTGCCGTTGAAGAGGGCGGTGAAGCCTTGCGGGGGCTTGGGTTCCTCGCCGATCGCCGCAGGCGCCACCAGCAACGCCGCCAGGAGGGTCGAGGCCGCTGCCATGAACACGATACGCATGTTGGACTCCTTCAAGATCGGACCTTGTTCGTGACGGAAGAATCATCGCGTCCCAGGGAAGCCTTGTAAAGCAGATTTGCGGGGAGGGGGCGATGCCTGGCACCGTTTTTGTTTAGCCGCGGCCGGTACGGCCGCGGTCGTTCGCGCCGTCGCGCAATCGCCTCGCCGTTCCGGCGACGGGTAAACGCGCCCCGGCGAGTCGAAGATCCGCCCCGGCGGCCGGGGCGATTACGGGCGCGCCCGCCGGCGGCACTTCGCCAGGAGTTCCGGCACGATCATCCACCGAATGGCCCAGTGGCGCTCCTCGAACCGCTCCAGGCACACGACGCCGGCCGCGGCGAAGGCGATCATCTCCGCGTGGTCGTCCCCCGTCAGGAGCGCCGCGGCCAGTTTGCCCAGAAACGGCATGTGGCCGACGATCATCAGGTCCTCCTCGGCGTACGCGACTTCACTTTCGACGTGGGCGATGGGGTCGTTTGGGGAGAGGTCCTGGCGCTCGCGCAGGACGGGCCTGGGCTTGATGGCCTTGGCCACGAGTTCGGCGGTCTCGCGGGCCCGGGTCTTGGTGCTGTGCCAGACTTCGGCGGCCTCCAGATCGAGGGCCTTCAGGAAGGCCGCCATCTTGCAGACCTCGGCCGCGCCGGCGCGAGTGAGATGCCGATCGGGGTCCTCTTGCTTCGGATTCGCTTCGCCGTGCCGGACAAGATATAGCCGCATGGTCAGTCCCCTGGATCTGATGTTCAGGCGCTATTGTAGCACGAGGCCGGACGGCCAAAGGCGTCAGGCCTTGATCGCCCCCGACTGGATGCCGCGGATGAACAGGTTCATCATGAAGAAGAACAGCACCACCAGTGGCAGGCTGGCCAGGACCGACCCCGCCATCTGTAGGCCGTAGTCGCTGAGGTTCTGCCCCTCCAGGAGCGCCAGGCCGGCCGTCACGGGCATGTTTTTCCATTCCTTGATGACCACCCAGGGCCAGATGAAGTTGTTCCACTGCGCCAGGAGCACGAAGATGGCCAGCGTGCCCATGATCGGCTTCGACAGGGGCAGCGCAATGTGCCAGTAGGTCTGGAAGGCGCCCGCCCCGTCGATGCGGGCCGCGTCGAAGAGGTCCTTGGCCAGGCTTTCGAGGTTGTTCCGCATGATGTAGATGTTCACCGTCAGGCCCCCGGCGATCGACGGCAGGATGAGCGCCAGCAGGTTGATCCAGCGCACGGGCGTCACCAGCCCCATCCCCTTGACGATGACGTACAGCGGGATCAGGTTCAGCACGCCCGGGATCATCAGCACCATGATCATGCCGTAGAACAGGGCCTTGCCGGGGAACCGGAACCGGCTGAACACGAAGGCCGCCATGCTGGCGAAGAGCAGGCTGAGCACCATGTCGGCCACGGCCACGATCACCGTGTTGACGAGGAAGGGGGCGACGTAGACGGCCGCCTCGGCGTAGTTCTTGATGTCGAACTGTTGCAGGCGAAAATACGAGGCCAGGACCTGGTTGCCGGCCACCCGGTCCGTCGGCGAGACCTCGGCGACCGCGCTGGCGGGCAGCGGCAGCGCATGGGCGAACCGCACCTCGAGCCTGTCGCCCCGGACGGCCACGCGGGTCGTCGGGGCCGGCGCGGGAGCCAGGCGGCTAGTTTGCGCGGCCCAGTCGCTGAGCGACTCGCCGTAGAGCCGCGCGATCGCCTTCCCCGGCTCGACCACGACCTGGGGCCTGGCAGGGTCCAGGACCTGGCCCGGTCCCGCGAGGGGTACGAAGCCCGCGTCGGCCTCCGCCCGCCCCAGGTCGGCCCAGGCCTTCTCGTACGCCTGCTCGGCCTGCCGGAGCCTTTCGGCGGCGGCCGGCCCGGCCTCCTGCCTCACGGCGCTCAGGCGCTTTCCCGCGGCATCGAAGCCGTCGCGGGATCGCTTGAGCATCTCGGCACTTTGTAACTGCGGGATAGCCCGGCCCGCCAGCGTCCACCACTGGTCGACGTACCGGAACACCGCCCGGCGCGACGTCCGGAGTTCTGCGATCACGGCCCCCGCCGGAACGTCCCACGGGCCGGGGCCCTCCGGCAGCGGGCCGGCTACGACGACCTGGAGGGCCTGGAGATCCCCGAGCGGGTACTCCCACTGGCCGCTACCCCACCTCGAGCCGGTCATCGAGACGACCAGAAAATCGTCGTCCACCGTGACGGCGGCCCTGGGCATTCGGAGTTCGGCCAGGACCGTCCCCGCCGCCAGCACGCGGGTCTCGGCCTGCGACGGCGGAGCCCCAAGATTCGAGACGAACCCGGGCGGGACCGCTATCGCCGCGCCGTCCTCCTGACTGGACCACGTGCCGTCCGCGCGGCCGATGACCGTACGTTGGCGGGTGACGTAAAGTTCGGCCAATAGGTCGCCCGGCCTCGCCTCAAGTTCAACGAGCGGGGGCTCGCCATGGCCCTGCTCGATCTCGCGCCGGGGCACGGCGGGAGCAATGCTCGCCGCCCCGGCGGCCCGGGCGCGAGCCTCCTGCTCGTAATCCTTGGCGTAGCCCTCGATCTTCCTGCGCGCACGGTCGTAGTCGACGCGCGTCCGCTCCTGCTTCTGCCGGAACTCGCCGAGGCTCTCGGCGAACGCGACGTGAGACGCCTCGGCCTGGTGCGCCAGGCAAGAGGCTTCCTCCAGGGCCTTCTCGGCCTGCTCCAGGCGGTCTCCGCTGCGCCCCTGCCCTTGCACGCGAGGGCCTTCGACGATAGGGCGGCCGCGGGGGCCCGGCGGAGGCCACGCGCATGAAGGTCCTGGTCACGGGTGCGGGCGGGTTCCTGGGGCGCGGCCTCGTCGTGCCCTTCGACGGCAGGCACGACCTGCGGCTCATGGACATCATTGACTGGGAGACGCCGCACGAGAAACTGGTCGGCGACGTGGCCGACCTGGCGACCTGCCGCCGGGCGGTCAAGGGGTGCCAGGCGATCATCCTCACGCACATGGCCTCGCGCCAGGCGGGCGCCTACGAGACGCCGACCATCGCGTGCGACGCCAACGTCAAGGGCACAGCCAACCTGTTCTTTGCCGGCGTCGAGAGCGGCATCAAGCGCTACGTCCTGGTTTCGAGCGAGAGCGTGGTCATGGCCCACGGGGTCCCGCCGCGCCGGACGCGCGACCTGCCGCTGCGGGCTATAGACCTCTACGGACTTACGAAGGTCCTCCAGGAGGTCATCGCCGAGCACTTCCAGAGGAATTTCAATCTCCAGGTGGCGGCCCTTCGCGCGGGCTACATCCTCTCGGCCGAGGTCCGCGACCATGTCGTGGACAAGTACGGCACGCACATCCGTGAGCGTAACCCGCCTTGCACCGAGCGGCGCGACGTCGGCCTGGCCGCACGCCTCGCCCTGGAACTGCCCGACCTGGGGTACGAGGTTTTCCACGTCCTGGGCGCCCCGGAGGCGGTGAACGTCTATGACGTAGAGTATACCTGCGGGCGCCTGGGCTGGAAGCCGCAGTACGATTTCACCTGGCTGCCGGCGGCCCCAGGATGAGCGTATTGCGGTTCCTGGAATGCGACCGTTCCTGGGATTTTCCAGCGATTCGGCGACCCGGGGCTGTCCGGGTTGAATTTCGGCGTGAGCCTGCGTAGCGTGTGGTCGGCACATGATTCCCTAAGCCATTGTCAGACAAGACGTTAGGTTTCGCAAGACCTGCGCAAGGCCAGTCCAGAAATGGAATCGCGGGAAATTGTGCCTTCGCGACACCCGGGGCGCTAGTATAATTGGAAGGGCGCTGAGTCCCCCTTGTTCGCGGATGAGTCTCCAAGAAGCCACCACCTGGCCGCTTAGGGGCTGAAGGGCACCGAGAAGGCGTCCGGCGCCGGGGTGTCGCCGGTGCCGGGCCCTTGGGTTGGGCCCTGCGGGGCGGGCCATACGGCCACGGATGTCGGACAGAGGACTGCCATGGCGAAGCGAGTGAGGGAGGGGTTTCCGGCGGGGCGTCTGGGGCCCGGTCGTACGTCGAAGGGGCGTGCCGCACGGGGGGCGCCCCATGCGCCGCCCCTTTTCGAGATCATGGAGCCGCGCCTCCTCCTGGACGCCAACCCCGTCATCTCAGAGTTCATGGCGGACAACAACACGATCCTCTACGACTCCTTCGGCAGCGCGTCGGACTGGATCGAACTCTACAACTCCAACACGCAGGCGTCCGCCGACCTCACCGGCTGGAAACTCAAGTGCGGCAACACGACCTGGGACCTTCCGAGCATGACCCTCGGCGCGGCGGAGTACCGCATCATCTTCGCCTCGGGCCGGAACCTCACGGACCCCAACGGCGAACTGCACACCAGTTTCAAACTCAGCAAGGGGGGCGAGGACCTCAAACTGATCGACCCTGCGGGCCAGACCGTCCAGTCCTGGACCCCCTATCCCGCGCAGACCGCCGACGTCTCTTACGGCATCGGCTTCGACGTGTCGGAGACAAAGGAGGTGGCCGCCGGCGACCTCGCGAAGTACTACATTCCGACCAGCGGCTCGCTCGGCCTCACCTGGACGCAGACCAACTTCAGCGACGCCTCGTGGGCGTCCGGCCCCACCGGCATCGGGTTCGCGAGCGTGGCCGCCGGCCTCGCAGCCACGGTCTACAAGGCGAACATCGGCATCGGCGACCTGGCGACGGCCCAGTCGATCATCAGCAACTCCGGCTACCAGATGTGGGTGCAGTCGGAGACCGCGCCGTACATCAACTATCTCAACACCGGCGGGAGCGGGGAGTTTGCCAACGACCGCACCTTCCCGGGGATGACGATCAACACGGATGTGGACTTGTATGTCCTCAAGGCCACCGGCAAGGTCCATATCGGCTCGGCCGGCACGTATACCTTCGGCGTGAACAGCGACGACGGGTTCAGCCTCCAGATCGCGGGGGTGAACACGACGTGGGTTGTGAACGCCACCAACAGTGCCGGCACCGACACGGTCCAGTACGACGGCCTGCGCGGAGCGAGCGATACGCTGGCCCGGTATGCCTTCCCGGCCGCCGGCGACTACGACATGACGCTGATCATGTGGGAGAACGGCGGCGGATCGAGTTGCGAACTCTGGGCCGCACAGGGGGCCAAGAGCGCGTACGACTCCACCTTCCGCCTGGTCGGCGACACGGCCAACGGCGGCCTGTCGGTGATGAGCACACCCGTGTCCGGTCCGGGGAACAGCACGGGCTTCGCGGCCGAGGTGCGCACCGACGTCCGCAGCGCCATGCAGAGCGCCATCGCCCAGGTCGGCGGCCCGACCTCGCTGTACGTCCGCATCACGTTCAACGCCCCCGACCTCGCGTCGCTCCAGAGCCTGATGCTGAAGATGAAGTACGACGACGGGTTCGTCGCGTACCTGAACGGAACGGAGATCGCGCGGCGGAATGCCCCCACCACTGTAACGTGGAACTCGGTGGCGTCCGGCGAGCGCACGAGCGACGCCAGCGTCATCACGTTCTCGAATATCGACGTCAGCCAGTACCTGCACCTGGTGACCTCGACCGGCAACGTCCTGGCCGTCCAGGTGCTCCTCTCCGCGGCCGCCGACACGGACCTGCTGGTCGTGCCGGAACTCTCCGAGATCGTCTCGACACCGCTCGGCGAACACTACTTCTCCACGCCCACGCCGGGCGGGCCGAACACGATCGACACCTGGCGGCCGGACATCGCCTTCAGCGCCGCCCACGGGTTCTACTACGCCCCGTTCACGCTGACGCTCTCGACCTCCATGCCTGCCGGCGCCATCTACTACACGCTGGACGGCTCGGCCCCGAGCGCGACCCACGGGACGCACTACACCGCCCCCTTCTACATCGCCACGACGGCGACCGTCCGCGCGGTGACGGTCTATAACGGCCACGCGGGCGTGACCTCGACGGCGACGTACATCTTCCCGGCCGATGTGATCAACCAGCCCGCCAACCCGGCGGGGATGCCGACGACCTGGGGCGGCACGGCGGCCGACTACGCCATGGACACCCGGATCACCCAGGACCCGGCCTACAAGGACAGCCTGGTCGCGGACCTCCTGTCGTTGCCGACGATCTCGATCGTCACCGAAACTGCCAACCTGTTCGACCCCAGCACGGGCATCTACTCGAATCCGTACGGTAATGGCGTCATACCCATATCGGCGGAGTACATCGCACCCGACGGCGGCGACGGCTTCCAGATCAATGCCGCCATGCAGATGTATGGCGGCGTAGGGCGCGACCCGGGGTTCAAGAAGCACTCGTTGCGGCTCCAGTTCAAGTCGCCCTACGGGCCGACCAAACTCACGTTCCCGCTGTTCGGCGACGGCGCCACCGACTCGTTCGACACGATCATCCTCCGCTCGAACTTCAACGACGGGTGGACCTGGGGCGGCACCCAGGCCCAGTTCATCCGCGACCAGTTCGCCGACCGGTCGCTCCTGGCCATGGGCGAGCCGGCGGGGCACGGCAACTTCGTCCTCCTGTATCTCAACGGCGTCTTCTGGGGCCTCTACAACCCCGTGGAGCGCCCCGATGCCGCCTTCGACCAGACGTACCTGGGCGGCGACAAGGCCAACTGGGACGCCATCAACGCCGGCAACCCGATCAACGAGGGCGATGCCAACGAGTACAACGCCCTCATGAGTTTCGCCTACGACAACGGGAGCCTGGCTGCGTTCGAGAAGGTCCAGGGCAACAACCCCGACGGCACCCGCAACGCCGCGTACCCGGTGCTCCTTGATATGAAGAATTACGTCGATTACATGTTGATGAATTTCTTCATCGGCAACGCCGACTGGCCCGGCCACAACTTCTACATGGGCCGCATCAACGACACCTCGCCCAGCCAACTCGACAGCACCGGCTTCAAGTCCTTCCCGTGGGACTCGGAGATGGCCGTCGGCCTCCAGTGGCTGCGCGGCCCCGACGCCAACGTGACGGGCGCCGCCGGCGGCATCGCCACGCCATACCAGTACTTGAGGAGCAACGCCGAGTTCCAGACGCTCTTCGCCGACGAGGCCCGGCAATTCCTCTTCAACGGCGGGGCCCTGACCGACGCCGTCGCCCAAGCCCGGTACCAGGCCATGGTCGACGAGGTCCGGGCGGCCGTCGTCCTGGAGTCGGCCCGCTGGGGCGACGTCATGGGCGGGCTCTGCACACCCGGCAACTGGGCCGACGAGGCCAACTACGTCATCAACACCTGGCTCGTGAGCCGCGCCGAGACCCTCATCTCGCAGTTGCGCAGCGCCGGCCTCTATCCCACCCTTGACGCCCCCTGGTTCAGCATCAACGGCGTGTCCGAGTACGGCGGGCTCTTCAACCCGAACGACACGCTCACGATCTCCGGCCCCACCGCAACGACGATCTACTACACGCTTGACGGGTCCGACCCGCGCCTGCTCGGCGGCGCCGTCAGCGGGACCGCCATCCCGTACGGCGGCGGCATCACGCTCACCCAGAGCACGCGGATCAGGGCCCGGGCCTACTCTGGCGGCGTGTGGAGCGCCCTCGCGGACGTCACGTTCTACGTCAACCTGGCCCCGTCGATCCGCATCACGGAGATCATGTACAGCCCCGCGGCGCCCAGCCCCGCGGAGGCCGCCGCCGGCTACACGGCCCAGGACTTCGAGTTCATCGAGATCCGGAACATCTCCGCGCACGCCCTGCCCCTGGCGAACCTGCGCCTCTCGAACGGCGTCGCCTTCACGTTCCCCACCTGGTCTCTGGCGCCGGGTGCGTACGCGTTGGTGGTCTCCAACGTGAACGCCTTCAGGATGCGGTACCCCGCCGTCAGCGCGTCGCTCATCGCCGGGGCGTACACCGGCCTCCTGAACAACGGCGGCGAGAAGATCGAACTCGACGCGCCCAGCGGCGGCATCATCCACGAATTCACGTATAACAACGGCTGGTTCTACCAGACCGACGGCGAAGGCTTCTCGCTCACCGTCCGCGACCCGCTCCAGGACCTGTCGCTCTGGGACCGCAAGGACGGCTGGCGCGCCAGCGCCGCGCCTGGCGGCAGCCCCGGCGCGAGCGACTCGCTCCCGCTCCCGGGCTGCGTGGTCGTCAGCGAGGTGCTCTCCCACGCCCCCGTGGCCCCCGGCGACATGATCGAACTGTATAACACCACCGACCAGCCGATCGCCATCGGCGGCTGGTTCATCAGCGACTCGAAGTCGAACCTGACCAAGTACCAGATCGCCGCCGGCACCACGATGGCCGCCCACGGCTACCTCGTCCTGACGGAGGACGGCAACTTCGGCGACCTGGCGACCGACCCCGGCCGCCACGTCGCCTTCGCCCTGAACGAGCACGGCGACGACGTGTACATCACTTCCAACGCCGGCGGCCTAGCGGGCGGGTACCGCGAGGACGTCGACTTCGGAGGCGCCTTGAATGGCGTCGCCACCGGCCTCGTCGCCAAGTCGACCGGCGGGACCGACTTCACGCTCCTCCAGACGCCCACCTTCGGAACACCCGTCAATGGCGTCTACCCGGGCGGTCCCAACAGCATCGCCTACGTCTCGCCGCTCGTCCTGAACGAGATCATGTATCACCCGCCGGATCCGACGGCCGCCGAGCAGGCCGCCGGCTTCCTCAACGACGATGACTTCGAGTTCCTGGAACTCTACAACCGCTCCGCCGCGCCGCTCGCGTTGGCCAACTATTACGTGGGCGACGGCGTGGGTTTCACGTTCGGCTGGATTCCCGACGGCGTCCGGAACAACGACAACGCGGACCCCGAACTCTGCACGCCCCGCGAGTTCTGGACCCTCGAGTCCGGCGCCAGCGCCACCTGGACCGCCGGCGGCCTGGCGGCAGGCGACTACACCGTCTACGCCCACTACACGCTCCGCGACGGCGACGACCACCGGCGCACCCTCGACGACGCCGCGCAGTACGCGGTCACCCGCGTCGGCGGCACCTCGACCGTCATCATCGACCAGAACCAGCCCGCCGTCACCGACCCCGACGTCTGGGTCAGCCTCGGCACGTTTGCCTTCAACGGGACCGGCTCGGTCGTCCTGACGCGCGGCAACACGGGGCCGCAAAACTGGACGATCGCCGACAGCGTCAAGTTCGTCAGGGCGGGCCAGCCCGACGTGGTGGTGAGCACGCCTGCCCTGAACTCGTTCTTCACGGCCACCGGCACGACCACCCTGGCCCCCGGCGGCTACGTCGTCCTCGTGACCGACTACGCCGCCTTCGACGCCCGCTACCACGCCGCCGCCAACCACATCCCGGTGGCCGGCGTCTATACCGGCCATCTCGACAACAACGGCGAGATGCTCCGCCTTTACCAGGCCGGCAACTGGGACGCCGGCGTCGTCGCGGCGCCGAGCGGCCTCATCCCCTACTACCAGGTCGACCACGCCAACTACGGCGACTCGGGCGCCTGGGTGCGCCGGCCGGACGGCGACGGGTCCTCGCTCATCCGGACCCACACGGCCGACTACGGCAACGACCCGGCCAACTGGGACGCCTCCGCCATTCTGGGCACCCCCGGGGCCGCCAACACGTTCGTCGACCGGTCGGCCCCCGCCGTGCCGGGCGGCCTGGCGGCCCATGCGACCGTGAGCCCCGACGCGATCGTCCTCGGCTGGGCCCCCTCCGCCGACAATCAGAGTTACGTCGATCATTACATTATTTACCGCGACGGCACGGCGATCGGCCTCTCGGCCGCCGCGTCCTACTCGGACGCCACCGCCGAGGCTATGACGCCCTACGCCTACCAGGTGAGCGCCGTCAACCGCGACGGGTACGAGAGCGGCAAGTCCGTCGCCGTCTACGCCAGCCGCCCCGGCATCGCGGCGCACGAGGTGGTCGACAGCCGGCACCTGACGCTTACCTTCAGCGAGCCTCTGAACCCCGCCACCGCCGGCGTGCTCGGCCGCTACGCCATGTCGGGCGGCATCACCTTCAGCGCCGTGGCCCTCTCGCGCATGAACACCCGCGTAACCCTGACCACGAACCAGGACATCGCGAGCGGCACGTCGTACACGGTCACGATGACCGGCCTGACCACGGCCTCCGGCGACCAACTTCCCGCCACGCTCCTGTACACCTTCAACACCGCCGCCTCGGGGGCCGGCACGATCTCCTACGAATACTGGCTGAACATCGGAGGCTCCGCCATCAGCGACCTCCTGGCCGGCACCAACAACTTCGCCATCGCGCCCAGCGGCACGAGCACCCTCACCTCGTTCGAGGGGCCGACCGACTGGGCCGACAATTACGGCTCGCGAATCCGCGGCTACATCACCGCCCCGACGACCGGCACATACTACTTCTGGATCGCCAGCGACGACTACTCCGAACTCTACCTGAGCACGGACATCAGCCCCGCCAACAAGGTCAAGATCGCCTACGTCTACGGATGGACGAGCCCGCGCGCGTGGACCACGTATGCCAGCCAGAAGTCGGCCGGCATCTCGCTCGTGGCGGGCCAGCGCTACTATATCGAAGCCATCCAGAAGGAGGGCGGCGGCGGCGACAACCTCGCCGTCCGCTGGCAACTGCCCAGCGGCACGATCGAGGAGCCCATCCCCGGCAGTCGCCTGGCGCCCTATGGCGGGACGGTCGACCAGACCCCGCCGACGGTGCCCGCGAACCTCCGCGCCACCCTCGCGGGCAGCACGCAGGTCAACCTGGCCTGGAATGCCGCCATCGACCTTGAGAGCGGCGTCGACCACTACGCGATCTACCGAGACGGGGCCGCCTACGCCACCTCGACCACCACGACCTTCGCCGATACCAACAGCATCTCGTCGATGTCGCGGCACACGTACCAGGTGGCGGCCGTGAACTACGACGGGGCCGTTAGCGCCCTGTCGGCCGCCGCCGCCGTCGCCCCCGTGGGCCTGGCGTCGGTCGGGTCGGTCGGCGACGCCACGCACGTCCGCCTCGCGTTCACCGAGCCCGTGGACCGCACCTCGGCGCAGACGCTCGCCAACTACCAGGTCTCGGGGGTGACGGTCAATGCCGCCGTCCTCGAGGCCGACAACTTTACCGTCACCCTGACCACCACTTCCCTCGGCTCGAGCCAGCACACCCTGACCGTCAGCAACGTGCAGACGCTGGAGGGTGCAACGCTCCCCACCCTCTCCAGCACGTTCACCAACACGCTGCCCGGCTGGTCCGCAACGGTTTACAAGTCCAATCAGGGCTGGACCGTCAACAGCCTGGCCCAGGCCCAGTCGGTCATCGACACCCCCTCCTACCAGAGTTGGGTGCGGTCCGAGACCGTCAGCACCATCAACTACACTACGTATGTCAATGCCGGCGACTTCTACGGCGCCGGCACCCCCGACAGGGCCATCCCCGGCGAGACCATCGGCTATGACATCAACAACTATGTCATCCGTGCCACCGGCACGGTCTACGTCCCCTCGCCGGGCTACTGGACGTTCGGCGTCAACAGCGATGACGGCTTCCGCCTTACGGTCGGCGCCAACTCGTTCCAGTACGACGGCGGCCGCGGCCAGGCCGACAGCCTCGCGACCTTCAACTTCGCCAGCGCGGGCAGTTATACTGTGACCCTGCTTTTCTTCCAGGGCGGGGGGCCGTCGGAAGTCGAGGTCTTCGCCGAGTCGGGCAGCGCGGCCTCGTGGAACTCGAATTTCCGCCTCGTCGGCGACACGGCCCACGGCGGCCTGGCGATGGCCAGCGTTTTCACCATCGCACCATTCACCGTCAGCGTCGACCCCGTGGGATCGGCCAGTTCCACGCCGGCGCTTACCGGAACGGTCACCAGCCCCACCGTCGGCGTAACGGTCCGCGTCAACAACACCTACTATGCCGCCGCCAACAACGGCAGCGGCGCCTGGACGCTGCCGTACGGCGCCCTCACATCGCTTCCGACCGGCACGTACAACGTGACCGCCATGGCCATAGATAGTTCGAAGCAGATCGCCTTCGACTCGACGCTGGCGGAACTGCGCATCGACAGCACCGCCCCGACCGCGACAATCACGCCCGTCAGCCCCGATCCGCGGAACAGCCCTGTCGGCTCCGTCTCGATCCAGTTCAGCGAGCCCGTGGGCCATTTCGACATCAGGGATTTCTACCTCACCCTCAACGGCTTGAGCGCGCCCATCACCGGCGCGACCCTCAGCACCACGGACAACCAGACCTGGACGCTGGGGAACCTGGCCGGTCTCACGGCAGCGGCCGGCGCCTACGTCTTGACCTTGCAGGGCGCCGGTTCCGGCGTTGCGGACCTCGCGGGCAACGAACTCATGGTCGGCTCTTCAGACTCCTGGACGCTCGACAACACCGGCCCGACGATTCAAACGGTGACGCTGAACCTGGTGGGGGGACACACCGGCCAGGCGCTCACGGCGCTTACGATCGAGCCGAGCGGGATCGGGGTCCAGCAGGTCGCGATCACGCTGAGCAAGGCGGTGACGGTGGCGACGGCCGCGGGCGTGGTGACGGGCATCGCGGTCGAGAAGGTGGTCTTCGACGATGCGGGGAACCAGACGTCCTCGACGGCCCTCACGGTGAAGCCCGACGCCGGCGGCGAACCGCCCACGGGAACCGTGTGGCTGGCGGGCTCCGGCACGTCGACGCTGGTGCTGAACCTGGGGATGGGGAAAGTGACGGACACGTGGGTCCGGGTAACGCTGCTGGCCTCCGGCGTGACGGACCTGCTCGGGAACGGCTTGGACGGGGAGCCGAAGACGGTCGGGCACGCGTACGTGTCGGGCGGGGCCGATCTTCCGACGGGCGACGGCACGGCGGGTGGCAACACCGTCTTCTACCTCGGCAGCCTCCTGGGAGATCTCACCGGAGACGGTATCATCGGCGATGACGACGTCGACGCGTTCCTGGCGAAGTTCCTGGCCGGCAACAAGGACGCCGACTTCAGCGGCGTGGGCTTCGGGGCCGGTCAGCCTGACGGCCAGATCACGCCGGCTGACCTCGATGCGTTCCTCTCGACCTACAATGCGGCCGCCGCGGAAGGGCGCCGCCTCGGCGCGCTCCCCAGCCCGGGTCCCCTGGGCGCAGGCGAACCTGGGCCGCTGGCGGCCGGCAGCCCTCAGCCGGTGACGGCGGGCCAGGATGGGCCTTCCGCACCGCCGATCTCGGGGGGCGATGGGCTGGCGATGGCGCCGGAGGCCTCTTCACGCGATGTAACTATCTCCATGTTGAGCGAGGTCGCGACCGCGGAAGCCGCCCAGGTCTGTGCGCCGACGGCGCTCTCGATAGCGGGCACGGCTCCTGTTGTGGACTCGCTCCTGGCGTCTGCCGTTCCGCTGGCCTTCGGCGCCGCCGGGGAAGCCGCGCCGCCGCCGTCCGAGCCGACGCTGGCGCCCGCCGCCGACATCGTAGACCTTCTCGCCCTGCCGGCGACCATGTGATGATCATCCCGGAACGGGCGCTCTCGGTGGGCTTACCTGGGCACGCTACCCATGTTTCCGCGCTGGGTCACGTGGTGCGGCAGGTTGGGGATCAGGATTCCGGCCATGCGGGGCACGCCGGCATCCTATCGTGGGAGGCGCTGTCTGCAAGAGCAAAACATGAGTAGCGCCCCCAACCGCAACCGGGCACAATGAATCACAGCCGGGGCGCGCCCCGGTCTCATGGTTTAGCCGTCGCCCGTCGTTTAGCCGTCGCCCGTCGTTTAGCCGTCGCCCGTCGTTTAGCCGTCGCCCGTCGTTTAGCCGTCGCCGGCACGGCGACGATCGTTAATCATCGCGGCCGTGCCGGCCGCGGCTAAACGTAACGGCCACAAAATCCATCGCGCCCGTGCCGCCCGCGGCTAAACGTAACGGCCACAAAATCCATCGCGCCCGTGCCGCCCGCGGCTAAACGTAACGGCCACAAAATCCATCGCGCCCGTGCCGCCCGCGGCTAAGAAACTGTTTCAAAACCCGTTCCGAACCTCGGCAACGCGCCGGACACAGAGGAGTGCCGCGGCCAGTTCATGGAACGCTTGAAAATGGACACCGGTTTTCTCGTAGCACAACTTGATCCGCCGACACTGGCCGAACCAAGCCAGCGTGCGTTCGACCACGTAGCGTGTCTTCCCCAAGCCGCTGCCATGCTCTGCGCCACGCGGGGCCAGTCGCGACACGACGCGCCGCGCCCGCACGGCTCGGATGACCGCCGGGAATCCGTAGCCCCGGTCGCCCTGGAAGGCCCGGGGGCGGAACCGCGGCCGGCGGCGCGGGACCTGTGGGGAAGGGCGAGGATGCGTTCATGGAGGTGGGGCCGGCGGGCCATGGAAGGACCAATTGTATTGTCTCCCCCGATTACAAGGAAATGCTGTCGTGATTTGTCTTGACTGGAAATTCCTTGCTTTGCGCCGGAGATGTGCTATTGTGTAGTTTGAGGACTCTCGATGGAGGCAATTCCCATGTCTGAGCGCAGAGCCGCCTAGGCCTCTCGCGAGCGGCGCGCCCCGCAACGGAAGGGGGGAAGCATGAGTCCGAAGAACGCTACCTGCCACTCGGATTATCCCTTGATGGAGCCGCTTGAGCCGCGACTGCTTCTCGCCAGCGACTGGACCGGTGTGTGGAACTTCAACGGATTTCTCACGGAAGCGGACACGGACGACAACCGTGCCTGGCTGACCAGTAGAGCCATGCGCACGACCGGGACCATCACTCAACTTCCAAGCGGGGATTACCTTCTTGATGTGGCCGCGGCCGAGGAGCAGTTCACGTTGACCGAGAACGGCGATGAACTGCGGGGCTCAGAAATCGGCCCCGACCAGGATGGGGACTACCGCGAGTTGCTGCTCGTGATGAAGGAACTCCGCCCAGGGGCGGCCTTGGTCCTCTCGGGCGAGGGCGGCTTCGATTCTCCCGACAAAGGGGACCTCTGGTGGTCCACGGGGTACGCCGGCCTGGCAACCAAGGGCGCCTTCACCCCCACGCCGCGGCCATGGACGGGCGTGTATGATGCCCTACTTTACGAGATTGACGCCGACAGCAATGACGGGAATGGAACTGTTAGCATGCGCTCATGGACCGATGAAGGTTCGGTGACCCCCCTTGGAGGCGGAAAGTACTTTGTTCAACCGTCAGACGATGAGGGCTTTACCGTAGTTGAATCGGGCGGCATGCTGACCAGGCACACGACGGAGTACGATCGTGATGGCGATTACGTGGAGGCTTATACCCGGATCCTGCGCGGGCCGGATGACATGCTCTATGCGGCTGAGGGATATGCGTGTTACGACAGCCCGCAGAAGCGGGACCTGTATTGGGTCGATCACCTCGTCATCGTTCTTTGGCCGCAGGCAGGCTCGGTGTATAAGCCGGACCTTTCGGGCGCCTTCCCCGACTCCGTCAACGGGAGCGTCTTTGTTGCCGGCGACAAGTTAAGAATTCCGGTCACGGTCACCAACTCAGGCAACGCCCCCGCCAAGGGCAAAGTCCGTGTCAACCTCTATGTTACTCCAAATGGCCTGCTGGACGGGGATGAGCGGCTCCTGGGATCCGTGGTGGCCTCCTTGAACCTCAAGGCCGGCGGCAGCCAGACGATCTCGGTTCCGGCGGTCTTCCCCCAGGGAATGGCGCTGGGGCCCTCGTCTTCTCTCCTGGCCCAGATTGACGCCGACAACGCGATCGCGGAACTGGATGAGGACAACAATGAGGCCGTATCCGGCGCGGTCGAGACGGCCTGGAAGTTCGGGAATCTCGGCTGCCGCAAGGGGGCCAAACTCACCTTGACCGATGCGGACGGCACCGTGGCAACCTTCTCGCTGACCGGCGCAGGCACAGGTTGCATCGAACCCGTCGGTGGCGACTGGTCTCTTGGACTTGTGGGCACGGATATGAAATCAACCGTGACCATCGCCACCACTAAATCGAAGGCGCCGGGAGACGATGGTGAAGTGGACTTGAGTGAGGTCGGTATAGTTGACAGCGATTCGCTGGGCAGGCTAAACGCGCCGAGCACTAACCTGCGCGGCCCAATGTCCGCCCTTGGCGGCCTCGGAACGGTGACACTGGGCGATGTGGACGCGGGAGGCGCGGGGATCACGATCGGCAGCGCCGGCAACACGTGCCCTGTGAGCCTCACGCTGGATCGGGTAACCGACACGTTCCTCGATTCCGCCCAGCCTATCAAGTCGCTGACGGCCACCGAGTGGCTCGACACCGACGGCATGCTCCAGGAGATCAACGCCCCCTGGCTGGGCAACCTCTCCATCGTTGGCAAGACGACCATGCCCAAGATCGCCGGCGACTGCGCGGTCAACGTCACCCTGTCGAGCCCCGGCGTGACCGGCACCGGCAAGACCCTTTCGTCCGCCATCGTCAAGGGCAGCGTGGCGCCGAGCACCTGGGATATAGAAGGACCGATTGGCAGCATTGCAGTCGCCGGCACGGTCGGTACGGTGGATGAGCCGTGGCAACTCGTTGATGCCATGAGCCTGGGCGGCCTGACGCTGGCTGACGTCATCAATGCCGTGGTGACTATCGACGGCGAGAGCGGGGCCATCAAGGCGAAGCGGTGGCTGGACGGGTCGATCCAAGCGGCGCGCGTCGGCAGGATCACGATGAGTGGCGCGCCGGCCGTGTCCGGTGACTTCGCGGCCGACGTGACCGTAACCGGTGCCGGCAAGACAACCTTGACGATGGCGGTGGCTGGCTGGCTCGATGGGGCCGCAATCGCCTCGCCCAACGGGCCGATTGGGTCAATTGCCCTTGGCGGCATCCGCAACAGTACGATCACCGCCGGCGACGACGTCACCCAGACGCTCCTGAGCGGGCTGACTGTCAAGGGAATGGAAGGGCAATTCACGTTCATCAACTCAACCGTCTCGGCGTGGACGCTGGGAACAATCTCGGTGAAGGGCGTGCAGACGGATAACGGCCACCAGGCCCACGGTATTACGGGGAACCGCATCACCACGTCTTACACGCGCGACGGCAAGCGGTTGGCCGGCCCGACGCTGGGACCGACAGTCGTTGAGCACGTGGAAGACTACCTCGTGGAACTTGTATAAGGCGGCGGATAAAAGGGAACAGCAGCCGGGGTCAACGGGCGGGGTCGGACCAATAACCAGAAGTCCACCCCGCCGTTCTGCGCCCCGCCTGGCGGCGAACGTAACTCGCATTTCTGAAATTCGACTTATGTGACCCGACTTTTGTAACAACCCCCCTTTTGACCCCCCTTTGACCCCCCTTTGGGTGCCACTTGGTTCTCGATTCTGCCAAAAAAGCGCCCAATTCGCGCTTACCCATTTTAACATTTCTTCGGCCGACCTGCCCTGACGATATCGCCAAGGCCATTTTGTGGATAACTTTGGGCCCAAAAAGGGGGTTTTGGGGGTTCCCA
>Ga0315282_10006149_pt1 | contig 20186 bp, 24 predicted proteins | sample YL17G07_20_MG_FD_203693 | JGI IMG/M metagenome (GOLD analysis project Ga0315282, IMG submission 203693) | Sediment microbial communities from Yellowstone Lake, YNP, Wyoming, USA - YL17G07_20 | ecosystem: Environmental > Aquatic > Freshwater > Lake > Sediment | place: USA: Wyoming | collected... | reverse complement strand
TCATATCCTTCTGGGTCCGCGATTACAAGGTTACTAACCTTCGTGTTAGTAAGGGGCTACGCCAACACATTCCATTGTGTTTGCCAACTCAAAGGGTCTTTCCAAATAGAAGCTCGCTTTCAGTTACACATTGTGACGGAATGTGTGACTTCGTGAGGGTCACTTGCTAGTGGATACGAACGGGTTAGGGTCTCTGATAAATCTAGGAGACGATTGAAGCCATCGATGCTAGTTTCAAACTACAAAGAGTGATTTTTCTCTTTGCACCTCACCGAGGCCACAAATTTCCACCCGGCCAATGCAGTTTTGGCATAGATTATAATAGCGGACGCTATCCTCTTCTTTTGCGACAAGCTTTTCCACCCGCCGCTTCATTTTTTGATAGAGATCTGGTGAAACCTCGCACTCAAACACGCTCTTCTGCACCCTATAACCATAGCCCTCCAGAGTTTTGCCCACTCGGGTACGCCTTTTGTTGTCTGGAATATCGTAACATACCACCACAAACATCGTTATTTCACCAAGAAAGGTTGGTAAGTCCGCTGTTGCCCGGTTACGATTCGCGCCAATTGCCTGGCTTGAAGTTCAAAGCATCGTCGGTAGGTGGCCCGGGTATTCGCCACCGGATGAATCACTGTGGCTTGAACTCGCTCCTCGTATTGCTGAAGAAAGAGCTTTATCGCCTGTTGCTTCATATGAACTAAACCCTCCTGCTCTGCGCTTGGTTCAAAGTCCTCTTGGGTAAGAGCACGGGTATTAACAATACGCAGAACTATAGAGTCAATAATTATGGGGCGGAATTCCTCCATTATGTCTAAGGCAAGGCTGGGCTTGGAATACCCTATCGTGTGGAGAAACCCAAGAAATGGGTCCAGCCCTACCGTTCTGATGGCAGCTTGGATGTCATAGACAAGGAGTGTATAGCCAAAGCTGAGCAAAGAGTTTACCGGGTCACGTGGGGGACGGCGTATCCGGACTTTGAAGCCGAGATCCTGCTTTAGTAAGTTCCGGAAAGCGCCGTAGTAGAGAGCGCTGGCATAGCCTTCTATGCCCTGGATGATGCCGATATCATTAGCTGCCCCCAGCCTCAGAAATGATCAGGTGCGTCTCAATCTCTTTCATAGTTGAAAGCACTTCCAGTAATCTAATGCCATATATAACGCCTGATGCGCCTGTAATCCCTATTATCAGTCTCACTATCCATGCCCCCTGGTTAAACACATAGGGACTCGCGGCATTAATTTAAGCCTTCGAGCCCCTATTACTCACTTTATACCTCCTTGGCTACCCCTATTACCCACCCTACGCCATATTATCCTACTCTAAGTGTATAAAGCGTCTGCCAATTAAGTTCAATCCGTTATGGTTTCTTATTATATCACACCTGTCAAGATACTTAGGGTAGACCATCTTGACAAGGCTCTATTTATAAGTATAATAAAGCAGTAGCGTCTTCGTTGATTCAGTTTGATAGCCTGGAGATAAGGATGACGGGTGTGAAGTTAGAGGGCTCAGAAGGTAACCTTCTGAGCCCTTAGTGTTTATTAAATGGGACAGAGGAGGTGGATATAGAGAAAGTTTTAATGTTTTAATAAAGACCAGCGCTAACTGAAGCAAAATAACTATGGAGGTAAAGTTGAGATGAAAGATAAGGCGATGTTGAAAAGCATTGTGTTAGTGGTGGTAATGTTGGTTACCGTGTTGGCGTTAATCCCTAGTTGTGCCGCTCCACCACCACTCGGGCGCCCGATAAAAGTCGGGATAGTTGATACCTATAGCGGCGGACCTACCAGTTATACCAATGATGTTCGTGATGCTTTTAAGTTGGCTATAGATGAGGCTAATAAAAAGGGCATTCTGGGAACGACCATCGAATTTACCACCCGAGACGATAAGTTCAAGCCGGACCTTGCCCTTAGCGGGGCTAAAGAGTTGGTAATGTCGGAGAAGGTTGACATCCTGATGGGCACTATTAATAGTGCTTCTGCCTTAGCCGTTTCCGATTATGCCAAAACAGAGAAGATACCATTTATAGATACCTTTGCCAAGGACGAGACTATAACCGGAAAGTTGGGGCATCGCTATGTTTTCTCGGTGACGGAAAATACGGCGATGGCGGGCAAAGCGATAGGGGCTTATCTGGCAAAGCAGCCCTATGTTAAATACTGGATTGCTGGGGATGACTATGCGTATGGGCATGCTATAGCTGATGCTTCGTGGCGCAATCTAACTAGCCTAAAGCCCGCGGTCCAGCTGTTAGGGCAATCGTGGTGGAAGGTGGGCGAGCCTGATTTAACCCCTTATATCACCGCCATGCTGGCAGCTAAACCCGATGCAGCTATTATTGCCACCGGTGCCGCTGATTGTGTGCCTTTTTTGAAAGCAGCCAAGGCAACCGGATTTAATGAAAAGGTTCCCTTCTTCATGCACACTGCTACAGAGCAAGGCACCATAGCGCCGCTAGGGCTGGACGCCCCCGAAGGGGTGTGGGGTACCTCCAACTATCACTTCTATTACCCTGATACCGCGGAGAACAAGGCATTTGTTAAAGCTTTCCAGGATGCTTATAATAGGTTTCCTGGGGCGGGCGCGCTCTATGGTTATATTGCCGCCAATTTCATTGCCAAGGCGGTAGAGAAGGCAGGTACCATGGACACCGAGAAGTTCATCGATGCTCTGGAGGGGCTGAAGGTGGATAGCCCTGTGGGCGAGGTGGAGATGCGAGCCTATGACCACCAGGCGATACTGCCCATTTTCATGGGTGTGACCAAGAAGGTGCCAGAGTACAATTTCCTTATCGCCACTAATATTGTAACTATACCTGGCAAGGACCTGATGCCAACAATTGATGAGATTAAAGCGGCAAGGGGAGTAAAGTAGCTTCTCGGCTGGCAGACTACAGTTTGAATATAGTAGCGCCGGATGAGCAACAATCCTAATGGTGAGTTGCATAATAGCTTACGCATAAGGAATAATTAATGCATTTTTTGCCAGATATTGGCTTAGCTACTTTAGGTATTCAGCTTCTAGTGGGGCTTAGCCGGGCGATGATCTTATTTATTGTATCTGCCGGGATGAGCCTCATCCTTGGTGTGCTCAGGATTCCCAACGTCGCTCACGGTTCGCTATATATGATAGGGGCGTTTCTCGCCTTCTCTGTGGCTTCATTTTTTGGCGGTTCTACCGGTTTCTGGCTGGCTCTGATCTTAGCCCCCTTAGCGGTAGCCTTGATAAGCCTGATAGCAGAGAGGGGGATTTTCTGCCATCTTTATGAGAGAGAACACTTAATGCTTCTATTATTCACCTTTTCCTTAATGCTTGTCTTTGGCGATTTGGTAAAGCTAACTTGGGGGGGAGCATTTAGGAGTGTGACGGTGCCAAGCATTTTCAGTGGCTCGCTCCCGGTATTTGGTCTCCCCGTCCCCCGCTATAATCTATTTCTGCTCGTTATTGGTCCAATTATTGCCATCGGTCTATGGTTGCTGATGAGTAAAACTAGAATAGGTAAGATTTCTCGAGCGGCAGCGGTGGATAGGGAAATGGTCGGTGCAGTGGGGATAAATGTTAGCTGGGTATTTGCTATCGCCTTCGTAATTGGTTGTTACCTTGCCGGGCTGGGAGGTGCCTTAGTTGCCCCTACAGTTAACATTGCCCTAGGCATGGACCATACCATAATTATTGAAGCCTTTCTTATAGTTATTATTGGCGGGCTGGGTAATATGTGGGGGGCGTTGTGTGGTGCTCTCATCTTTGGTGTGACACAATCCTTTGGTGTATTGCTCTGGCCACAGTTTGCCATAGTCTTCCCTTATGCCGCTGTGATAATTGTGCTACTTTTGCGACCTAGCGGGTTGCTTAAATCAGTTTGGTGAGTGAAGAACTTTGCCTAAGAAGTGGATTATTAATCTGAGGTCGTTCTGGTGGCAGATAGCTATTCTAGTAGTCCTGTTTATACTGCCATTTATTGTCTCTTCATTTTATGTCTACGTATTAGCTTTGATTTTTGTTACTGCCCTTTTGGCGATGAGCCTCAACCTAGTCCTCGGCTATGGGGGGGTGTACCAGTTTCATCACGCTGTTTTCTACGGAGTGGGGGCTTATGCTGTCGCCCTGATGCTGACCAAAACCTCCTTACCTGCGTGGATAGGCTTTATCGCTGGACCAATAGTGGCCGCTATCGTGGGGTTGCTCATTGGCTGGCTTTGCGTCCGGTTAACCAGGCTATACTTTGGTATGCTCCAGATTGCCCTAGGCTCACTGGTGTGGGCTATTGTGTTTAGATGGTATAATTTTACCGGGGGCGATAATGGCATTTGTGGCATCCCTTTGCCCTCGCTTCTGTCTTCCTTAAATGGCGCTTATTATTTTATCCTGATTATCCTCCTCATTTGCCTCATAGTCATGTACCTGATTGTGAACTCTCCCTTTGGCAGCACACTTCAGGCTACCCGGGATAATCCAGGAAGATGTGCTGCTGTGGGCGTCAACGTCAGGCGCCACCAGCTTATTGGCATTATAATTGCCACCTTTTTCGCTGGGGTTGCTGGGGTTCTTTTTGTTGTCCTAGAGCGTTCCGTTTTCCCCGACCTGCTGTTCTGGGTGCTATCACTTGAGATATTGATAATGTGCCTTCTTGGGGGATGGTTTACCTTTATGGGACCGGTATTAGGGGCAGCAATAACAGTTGCGCTGCGAACCTTTGTCGGCATTTATACCGAGTATTGGACTCTTATTTTGGGAGTTATGCTAATGCTACTGATTTTTTTCTTGCCCCAAGGGTTGGTGGGTTACTTACAGGAGAAATTCAGGCGTCGTATCAAAGTTAGCACAAAGAGGACATGACCATGATGTTACAAGTTGACTCAGTGGATAAGTATTTTGACGGCTTTAAGGCGGTAAATGGAGCCGAGCTAACTGTGGAAAAGGGCGAGCTGGTAGCAGTAATTGGCCCTAATGGTGCCGGAAAGACCACCCTGTTTAATCTCATCACCGGACAACTGAAGCCCGATAAAGGGAGGATAATCTTCAAGGGTGAAGATATTGCTGGATTGCCTCCATACCAAATCTGCAAGAAGGGCATCGGCAGGTCATTTCAAATAGTTAACCTCTTCCCTAGGCTGACTGTTCTTGAGAATGTTCGGGTAGCTATACTATCTCAGCAGGGAAAAAGCACCAACCTTTTCTCACCGGCACGAAACCTTGCTACTGACGAAACGATCAATATTTTGAAGAGCGTTGGGCTTTTAGATAAAGCTGAGGCTACTGGCGGTGCACTCTCACACGGCGACCAGAAGGTGTTAGAGATAGCAACGGCTTTAGGCAGTGAACCAGAGTTATTGATTCTTGATGAACCTACTGCCGGTATGTCTCCCGAGGAGACGTTAGCCACTATGGAGCTGATTAAGCAGCTAGCGAGCACTCGTGGTTTGACCATTTTATTTTGTGAACACGATATGCAGGTGGTGTTCTCCATTGCCCAGAAGATTATGGTGATGCATCAGGGGAGAACCCTAATCCAAGGCAAGCCAGATGAGGTGAGGAGCAATAAGGAAGTGCAGGATGCCTATTTAGGCGGGGGCGAGTGATGCTGGAAGTAAAGGATATACATACCTACTATGGCATGAGCCATATTTTGTTTGGAGTTTCTCTAACTGTTGCCAAAGGGGAGATTGTCTGCCTTTTGGGTAGGAATGGTGCCGGGAAAACCACCACCCTGAGGAGCATAATGGGGCTGACCCCACCCCGCCAGGGGAGCATCAAATTCAAGGGGGAGGAAATAATAGGCAAGGAACCCTATATGCTAGTCAGGCTGGGTGTGGGCTATGTTCCCGGTGACAGACGGATTTTTGCCGATTTGACCGTAGGTGAAAACCTTGAGATTGCGCAGAGGAAGGGCAGGGGGTGGGACAAGGAAAGGGTTTATCAGCTTTTCCCTGCGTTGAAGGAGATAGAATCACGCAAGGGGGGATACCTTAGCGGTGGTGAGCAGCAGATGCTAACCATCGCCAGGGCACTCATGGGTAATCCTGAATTCCTGCTCCTTGATGAGCCCACTGAGGGATTGGCTCCGTTAGTAGTAAAAGCGCTGGAAGGACAAATAAGAAAGTTGAGGGACGAAGGGTTAACTATTCTGCTTGCCGAGCAGAATGTAAGGTCTGCCCTGAGAGTAAGCGACCGTGGCTATATAATAGATAATGGTGAGATTCGTTACCAGGGAAGCATTAAGGAACTGAGAGAGAATGAGGAGATAAGGAAGAAGTACTTGTTGGTTTAATAAAGCCGCGCAATCTTGTTAACGCTAGTCACCCTTATCAAGCCAGTAACACCAAATGTGAGCTCGTGGAATACTCAGTCTTTTCGGAGCCACGCTACTTTTCCAAGCAGCTACTTCGACATAATGACCTGTCGCGAAGCGGTCATAGACGAATTCCAGAGCGGGTTTCAGATCAGAGTCGGTGGAGGCAATGACACCTACGTCATACTTGTCATCAATAGCAAAAGCGATGAAGTCTATCGCAAGAGCCACATCAACACCCTTCTGTTGAGCCTTAGAATTTGGCCAGTCGGCAGGGTATCGAAGTGTACGGTGAATTACGGTTGTGCCTGCCTTCTCCCAAGCGGCGCATTGTCTCATGTGGGCTGCGTGAGTACTAGGTTCCTTCTCCGAGTCTGGTCGGCCAGTATAGACTCGCACCTCATGGAGTAGTCGAGTCTTACCTACTGGAGCACGGGAGCAAATTAATTCGCCTAGTTTTACAGGATTGAACTGACCGTATATATGCCAGTCTGAGTCGTTGAAGAATGCTTGACGAGCCCCGTGGTAAAAGTTCTGTGCGTCAATAAACAGAACCAGTCTTTCAGAAGGCATTGACCACTCTCTAAAACAAACCTCGCCAATTCGCCTCGAAAGAGGCGAACGGCGAGGAGAATTCACCGATAGCATAATATAGCATCGTCATCTTGTCAAGCCCCCAAATCATATCTATTTCGTATCTGAAATCATGAATCTTGAAGTTGGTCCACCCCAGCCGGTGCAGATGGTGGCAGGGCATCATTTTAGGCGACATTTTGGCGACAAACTAAAAAGGACAGGATGTCACCAAAAGGCACTTCAGCTTCAAAACGGGGTTTTAGCAATTGACACAAAAGTTCTAATTTGAAGCTAACGGCACACCGCACTCAAGATTAAGAGTCAGCTGCTCTGCCAGTTGAGCTAGCGGCCCATTTTTGTATCTAATTGCCTATTTTAACAGTGCCCCGTAAATATGGCAAGTTGGGCTATTTGTTAGCCAGAAGGCAAAAAACGGTAACTAACCCCTTTGAAATTCCCCCGTACCTTTAGGAGATTACTAGATTACTAGGTTTTTCGCCACTTGGTGATTGACAATAGTGTTATTATGAGCTAATTTGTGGACAGGAGTATCCCATAAGGGGATAAGGCTTGCTTTGGGGTGGGTATGAAGCTAAGAATCTATATCGTAATTATGTTCCTGGCTTGTATGGTGGCTAGTCTCGGCTGGCTCACCACCAGGTTCAACCTGGCGGCTGCCCAGGTAAAAGGTGAGAGCTTGGCGACAGAGAATAAGGAATACGCCTATTCCCTGGAAGAGATTAGGTGGCTGGCGGGGATAGCCAATAAGCAGGTGACAATGACCAATCAGCAGATTGAGCTAGCCAATGCTAGCATTGAGAAATTGAAGCAAAAGCTCACTGAATCTGAGAAGCTAAGTGCCTACTGGTATGGAAGGGCGAACCCCAGGGAATTTGAGTCTCTTGATGCCCTCAAGGCCTGGCTAGCCAAGGATAATACTGACAAGGCTGTTTATATCTTTGGCAGTGGTTGCTTAACTGGCTACGACTGTAATGATTACGCCGTAGCCCTGGTGCGCAATGCCCTTTTGGATGGTTACTTGATTTCCTTTCAGGTACAGGGTAACCACATGCTCAACAGCACCATAATCGGCAACAAAATCTACTTTATTGAGCCCCAGACTGACGAGGTCTGGTTTTATGGGTATCGGGGCTGATATTGGCACCAGCCTTCATCTAGCCATTGCCGCCAGTTCCTGTTGGCTGGTTATGGTGGCGACCGTATCCAGAAAATTCTTCAGTGAGGCACTTTGCTCTCTTAGCCTCTTTAGCTCAACCCCGATGGGGCTGATGGAGGTTGGGCTATCAGCATAGGTCCCGTAGAAGGCAAAATAGGCTTGGTTTAGCTTCCGTATTGGGTAGCCGTTTAGGGCAAGGTATTGGCGCTTCTGTTCCATAAACTCCTCAGCCTTGGCGATTTCTCCTTGTGCCAGGTAGTTATCAACGGCGCTTCTTATTTCTCTCATCTCACCGTTGAAGTCAAAACCTGACTTGGCTTCCTCTTTACCCTTTTTATAGTCGGGGTAGTATCTTTTGATAACCATCGCTCCAATTTCCTTGCTGACCATGCTGGCCACGGTTTCGTCGATGGTGGCGATTTCATAATTTTTTGATATGCCGGTCGTGTCCAGCAGGTATAAAAACCCCAATGGCGTAAAGGCTAGGTACTGGTGCAGCCATTCATGGGTTACCGTCTCAATAGTAAAGCCGAGGTCGGTGTTGTCGGTGACGAAGGTGGGGTAGGTTGCCAGCCCGCCAAGCTCCACCACCAGCGAGGAGACACCCAGTTTATCAACCCTGGCTTCAATGTCCTCGGCTTCTTCCCGGCTAAGGTCCGCTTGGAGGAGAACCTCTCTTATGCTCTCAATCCTGTCTCGGGGTGAGACCACAAGCAGGTGGGGTGGTTTCTCCAGCTTAAAGTATAGCGGGGGGAAGCTAAACCTCAGCCAGTTCTCCACTGGGTTGAAGATGCCCTCCTCAGCCAGGGTCTCTCTTATCTGCCGGGCGATTGTTCCCTCCAAACCCTCCCCCTGATTGCCCGAAAGCAATAGGCCGGCGTCGCTGGTTATTGTCTTGAGCTCCCATTGGGCAATATTAAACTGGTATGGCTTGGTTATGGCGTCTAGGTAGTCAAAGCCCTTTGCCTGGGCACAGCCGCTGGACAAGCATAGTAATAATAGACTGATGATAGTAAGTTTCAGTCTCAAGCCAGTCTTGCCTTTACCTGTTCCGCTATCTGAGACATAGCCGGGCCGGTCTTTCCCTGGATTACAACATCGGCATAATGGTCGTGGGGGGTTGGGGTGAGGTTAATGATGACTAGTTTGGCGCCGTTGCTCTTGGCGATTAGTGGCATCTGGGCGGCGGGGTAGACTACGAGCGATGAACCGGCGACCAAGAACAGGTCGCAGGCGGCAGCCCTAGCCTCGGCTTCCCGTGTTTCCCTTTCCGGCATTGCCTGACCAAAGGCGATGGTAGCCGGCTTGGTGATTCCACCACAGGCATCACACCTTGGAGCCTTTACCCCGGACTCAAGCCTGAGCTGAATTTGCTCCCTGGGGTATCTTTGTCCGCACTCAAGGCAGATAACCCATTTCAGTGTGCCGTGGAGTTCAATTACCTTTTCCTCGGGGATTCCGGATTTCTGGTGCAAATCGTCAATGTTCTGGGTGATGACGCAATCTAGTCTGCCCAGGCGGTGCAGTTCAGCGATGGCATAATGGCCGGGGTTGGGTTTGGCGTTGGCTATTTCCGGCCAGAGCGCCTTGGAGAATTGCCAGTACTTCTCCCTCCCCGCCTCGCTTGCCATAAAGCTCTGAAAATTAAGCTCACTGGGGTCAAACCTGTCCCAGATTCCTCCCGGACTGCGGAAATCGGAGACGCCTGACTCGGTGCTGATTCCAGCCCCGGTGAAGACGACGAGCTTTTTTGATTTTAAAATCATGTCCGAGATTAGGCTAATGTTGTCCATTTCCTAAATCTCAACCTCAGTCTGCTTAGCATCGAGCAGGAAGTATGTTACCTTACCGCCACAGAACTCCTTGACCAAATCAGCCAGCTCCTTGGTTATTGTCTCCGCCTCCCCTCTTGACACCGGTGGCAGGCAATCAACATTTATCGCCACATTGGCTGTATCCGGGGTGAGCTTGGTCTGGTCACCCTGCCTCCAGTTCCAGCACCGGCACATGACCTTGCTCTCGTCAACGTAAATAACCTCGCCTGGGGCTGGATATTCAATAACCTCCGAGTTGAGCGGGGTAAACGGCTCTTTACCCTTAGCCAGGGTAAGGCAGAGGTTGCCATCAACCTTATCCAGGTCATCACCGCCGCTGGGTACCATATGCTTAATGGAGAAGTAGTTAAACAAGGCGACTAAGGTATTGATGTAGGGCAGTTGGTCACCCCGCCGTGCACGCCGCCCCAGGGACTCAATGGAGGAGTAGAGCTTATTCGGGTTTACCCCAAAATCGGAGTAAGCCTGCCGCCAGCTGGCTATTCTGGGGTGGTTCTTAATATCGGTAAGGGAGGTGTCCTTGGTGGCATTGTCTTCAACCTTTCTTAGCAGCTCAATTAGCCTTTGATTTTCGCCATGGTTGTTGACCCCGCGGGCGATAACCACCCCCCGAATATAGTTGGGGAACTTGTTTAATACCTCATGGGATACGATGTCCTTCATCTAATCCCCCTTTATTCTGGCGGTAGCCCTCGCCAGCTCCCAGGAATATTCATAAAGGTGAAGCCCCTTGCTCATCGCGATAAGCTCGCCGTCATCAACCCCAATCTCCCCCGCCATATACTCCTTGAGAAGCTGAATGGCAGCCAGGTTTGACGGGAAGCCAGCCCAGAGGTCCCAGGACCTGAAATAGGCAAAGAAGTGGAGTTTACCGTCGCGAATTCTGGTATCTATCCCCCTGAGGCATGGTGGGTCAGCAAGATTTATCGAGTCAGCATCACCCACTGCCATATATGCCTGATTGGTGTTAAAACCATCCTCCTTGTACATCTTTATTATTTTCGGTATTTGCTTTTCTAGGTATTGACCATAGGTATACTGCTCGCCCTTGCCCTTATGTGCCGTCATCAGGTAGGGGAGGTAGCTTTCCACATACTCCATAGAGGTGGGTGGGGGCACCCCCTGAGGGACATCGGGTACTAAGGGTCTGGTTCCTGGATTCCTGACCTGAACGACAACAAAGTCAAGCTCCTTGCGCCGCTGACCGGCGTAGCTACCGCGGTCAATCTTATACTCATGTCCCTGGGTCAGGGTCTGGCGCAGGCAGAGAAACCATGCCTCGGGGAGGTCTCGAGCCTGGATTAAAGAAATATTCATCATTATCCTTTATAGCGCCCGGGTGAACTCGGGGCGGAGGCGGGACATATCCTTCTTGGCTAAAACCTCATCAATAAGCCTGATTACCTCTGCCTTTTGCTCCGGCAGTCTGACCTTAATCGGCAGGTAATTTGAGGCGTGGTTGGCGGTAAAGAAGCAATTGGTAAAATTGGAGTTCTGTATTATCAGCTTGAGCTCCTCAAGGGACTGGAATGGTGAGATGAGGGTGAATTTACCCTCCCCCCATTCTTTGTGCAGGGGGGTGCCGGGGACGAGGAGTATGGTGAGGGTGCCGGCAAAATCGGGGTCAATATCGGAGAGGATTTTGGCTGTCGCCAGGGCATGCTTCTTGCTCCCCTCAACACCACCCAGACCCAGTATCACGGTAACGGAGAGGGTAATGCCGGCTTGCTTGAGTTTTCTCCCCGCTTCGACTATCTGGTCGTAGGTGGCTCCTTTGTTAATCTTTTTAAGTAGCTCCTCATTGCCGGTCTCCACCCCCATATAGGCAATCTTAAGCCCGAGCCGGTTTAACTCCTTGAGTTCGGCAACACTCTTTATCAGGGCTGCCTGGGGGGTGGCATAGGTGCCAATCCTCTCCAAATAGGGGAACTTCTCATTTAGGTACTTTAGCACGGCAACTAACAGGCGCTGGGGGGCAATCAGGGCGTCTCCCTCCTCCAGGAATACCCGCCTCAGGCTCCAGCTATAATTCCGGGCGACGCTATCAATGTCCCGCTTAATATCCTCAAGGTGCCTTATCCTGAATTTAACCCCGGGGTAGGTGCCGCAAAAGGTGCACTTGTTGTGGGAACAGCCGATTGTTACCGGAAGTAAAAAGCTACTTGCCTCGCTTGGGGGGCGTATTATCATTCGTTCTTGATACGTCATGAGCCTTAGTCACCTCTGAAGATGGCGAAGAATCTATCCTCATAATCTTCAAACAGACCCCAGCGGTCAAGCTCGTCCTTGAGTTGCCGGGGTTCAACTTCGCCTTTTTGAGCCAGTCTAAAGAGCTCCTCAATCCTTTCCCTGGCATCAGTGGGGACACCCTTCGCATCTATATCTAGAAGCCCCTTGCTTCCCAACTGCAGCAGGTTATCGGGCAAGGAGCTCTTGGTCAGTTCATAGATAAACTTTAGTATTGATACGTCCCATAGCTCGTCCAGCCCTTTGATGATGGAGGTCAGCGGGTTGCCACTCTTATCAATGTCCGTATTTAGCTTATCTACTACCGCTCGTAGATTATTAGAGACAATATTAAGCTCCTTTGGCTCGTTTTTGTAGCTATAAAACAGCCCTGGGGCATTGGCACCGTAGGTCTTAGTCAGCATATCAAGGTATCTTTTAGCCTCTGAGCTAAATCCTTCAAGGTGGGAGAGATAGTAGGGGGTGACAATCCTCGGTCTCTCGGCAATTACCTTGCCTTCCCTGACCACGGTCTCATTCCCACTCTCTACCAGTTCCGAATAGGCGGGCTCGGTAACCAGGTAGTAGTGTATATTGGTTGTGCCGAAGGTAGCCAGGCTCCGCTTGGGTGGTCTTAGTATCTGGGTGAGCCTAACTGCCTCTCTTATCCTTTCATCCTCAATATCCATCGTCGTTTAGGCTATAGCCAGTAGCTCCTGCTTACATTCATCCAGAAGCCTTGTGTATTGTGAATCCAGCTGAATCAGGAGCCGGCGCCACTCCTCCTGGAACTGGGGCTGTCTTTCGACATCTATATTCATCCCCATGAGGGGACCCAACTGCTGTTGCATTGCCTGTCTGACCCTGCCCTCGAACTCAGCCTTTAATTGCAGATAAGCCTGCTTCCTCTGTTGCTCGCCTTGCTCGGTATAGTGCTTGAGGACGTTTCTTATCCTGCTCAGGATATTTTCCACACCTACCTTATTGCTCTTAACGAGCTTTAAGCCATCCATTGCCTTTTTATTATTTCTCCGGGCGAGGTCGTTCTTGGGCAGGCTGATATTCCTGATTAGTATCTCGCTCGCCCCCTCTCTGATATATCGGCTTACCTTCTCGTCGTATTTGCTCAGTTCAGCCATCAGATTCAGGTTTTGCTTTAGATACCTGGCGGCCAGCCCTTCCCCTTCCGGGACATACTTCCATCTTAACCGCTCCTCATCAGTCGGTTTCTCCAGCCCTTTCACCTTTTCACTAGCTATCTCAGCGGCACTCTTTATATCAGCCATCTAAGTTCCCTTAAATATTATACCTAGATAGTTAAAAAAGCTCAAAGAGCTTGTTTATCACCCCATCCCCCTGACCCCCTTCCCCTCTCCTGTTAGGAGAGGGGGATAAAGGGGGTGAGGTTAATAAACAATTATGCTATAATCTACTCCTCGGATGGCTAAGAGAAAGGACTTTGAAATCATAAACCATACCGCCGATGTTGGCATTATTGCCTACGGCGCTGATATGAAACAGGCGTTTGCCAATGCGGCGAAGGGTCTATTTAGCCTGATAGCTGACCTTGATAGCGTGGAGGAGGTTCTTCATCGGGACGCCGAGCTAACGGCTACTGATGAAGAGAGCCTGCTGGTTGAATGGTTGAACGAGCTTATCTATCAGTTTGACACCGAGGGGATTGTCTTTAAGCGGTTTGATATTATCCAGCTTGATAATACCCAGCTTAAGGCTAGGGGCTATGGGGAGAAGGTGAATAAGGCAAAGCACAAAATAAAGATAGGGGTCAAGGCAGCCACCTACCATATGCTGAAGGTTGAGAGGGGTGATGGCTGTAGGGTCCAGGTATTGTTTGATATTTAGAGGTGAAAATGTCAGTCCCGTGGCAGGGAATACTAAAGAAGATAGATGACTACCGCTGGGAGATTCCAACAAGCTATAAGCCGGGCATGATGGTGCCCGGTCTAATCTTTGCCAGCGAAGCCATGCTCACTCACATCTTGGAGGAGAATGCCTTCCAGCAGGTGGCTAATGTTGCCTTTCTCCCCGGTATTGTTGGTCGCTCGCTGGCGATGCCTGATATTCACTGGGGCTATGGCTTCCCCATAGGTGGGGTGGCGGCGACCAGGGTTAAGGATGGGGTGGTGTCGCCCGGGGGCGTCGGCTTTGATATTAACTGCGGTGTCAGGCTGGTGCGGACTAATCTTACCGAGGCTGAGGTCAGACCTAAGATTGAGCAGTTGGTCAACGAGCTTTTTTTAAGAGTCCCCTCCGGGGTGGGGTCAGAGGGGAAGATAAGGGTGAGCGAGAAGGAACTGAATGAGGTCATGGTAAGGGGTAGCCGTTGGGCGGTAGAAAAGGGTTATGGTGAGGACAGGGATGTTATCGTCACTGAGGAGTTGGGGTGTATGAAGGGGGCTAACCCGGATAAGGTCAGTAGTAGGGCGAAGAAGCGGGGTATCCCCCAGCTGGGGACATTAGGTTCGGGCAACCACTTCCTTGAGGTGGAGGTGGTGGATGAGCTCTATGACCGGGAGGCGGCGAAGGCGATGGGTATTGAGGACTTGGGGCAGGTGCTTCTGTTAATACACACCGGTTCTAGAGGCTTTGGTCACCAGGTCTGTACTGACTATGTTGAGCTACTGGGGCAGGCAGTGAAGAAATACAATATCAGCCTCCCCGACCGTCAGCTTGCCTGCGCCCCGGTAAGTTCGCTGGAGGGGCAGGATTACCTGGCGGCGATGGCTTGTGCCGCTAACTACGCCTGGGCAAATCGCCAGTTTATCCTGCACTGGGTTAGAGAGTCTTTTGCCAAAGTCTTGGGCAAGAGTCAGCCGGAGCTGGGCATGAGGCAGGTTTATGATGTGGCGCATAACATCGCCAAGCTTGAGGAATATGCCGTTAATGGTAAAAGGGAGCGGCTTTGTGTCCATCGCAAGGGAGCAACTCGGGCTTTTCCGGCGGGAAACCCTGATGTCCCTGAGAGCTACCGGGGTCTGGGTCAGCCGGTGCTCATTCCCGGTGATATGGGGCGTTTCTCCTATGTCGCGGTGGGCACAGAGGTGGCAATGAGGGAGACTTTCGGCTCCACCTGCCATGGTGCGGGCAGGGTGCAGAGTCGGGCGGCAGCCAAGCGTAGCCTCCGTGGGTCTGATGTCGCCCGGGCACTGGCAGAGAGGGGGATTATAGTTAAGGCGGAAAGCATGGCATCGCTGGCGGAGGAGGCATCTGAAGCCTATAAGGACGTGAGTGAAGTGGTTGAGGTAACCCACAATGCCGGCATCTCCCGTAAGGTGGCAAGGGCAAGACCGATGGGTGTAGTTAAGGGTTAGAACAATGTATTTTAAAAATATTATTGAAGCCACAGGGCACACCCCCCTAGTTGAAATGGGTCAAATGAGTCCCAATAGAAAGGTAAAAATTCTGGCTAAGCTGGAGGGACAAAACCTAGGAGGGAGTGCTAGCATCAAGGACCGGGTAGCAAAATATATGATAGAAAAGGCTGAGCAGAGCGGAGAGCTGACCAAGGGCAAAACTATTATTGAGGCTACCAGCGGCAATACTGGGATAGCTCTGGCTTGGTTGGGGCGTAGGAAAGGCTATAAGGTCAAAATTGTTATGCCCGATAATATGAGCCAGGAAAGGCAGCGACTAATTAGAATCTTTGGTGCTGAGCTTGTTCTTACCAAGGGCGCTTATGGAATGAGTGCGGCTATTGACACGGCGAGGGAACTAGCTGCCCAAGATAAGAGATACTTTATGCCCGACCAGTTCACCAATCCAGCAAACCCACTGGTTCACTATCAGACTACTGGTGTTGAAATAATAGACCATTTCCCTTATGAGAATATTGATGTCCTGGTTGCTGGGATTGGTACTGGAGGAACTATGATTGGAATCAGCCGGCGTCTAAGAGAGAAATATCCCAATATCAGGGTAATCGGGGTAGAGCCGCCCTCTGGTGATAGTATCCAAGGCCTGAAGTGCCTTGGAGAGGAGCTACCACCTTTTTGGGATTCTACCCTTATCACCAATAAGGCTACGGTTACCAGCCAGCAGGCAGCTATAGCCACTAGTCAGTTGCTGGAGAAGGAAGGTATTTTTGCTGGACTGTCTTCAGGGGCGGTAGTCCACCAAGCTGTTAAGGTTGCTAGTGAGATGGACAAGGGCAATATAGTGGCTATTTTAGCTGATGGGGGGTGGAAATACCTGAGCATGGACCTCTGGACCAAAGGTAGGTAGATATGGATGGTGGTCAGCCGGCACAGATTTATCTGCCCCCGCCATCTCAAAAAGGCAGTCTGTCGCTAGAGGAAGCCATTGTCCGCCGAAGGTCTATAAGAAATTTTACTTCTGAGTCTCTTTCCCAAGCGCAGTTATCGCAGCTCCTCTGGGCGGCTCAGGGTCTCAGTGACGCCAGGGAAGGGTATCGGACTATCCCCAGTGCCGGAGCCACCTATCCGCTTGAAATCTTCGTTGTTTGTGGCAGAAATGGCATTGACGGAATTGACGATGGCATATACCAGTATAATATAGACAGCCACTCGTTGACTCTTCATCATAAGGGTGATGTCAGGCTTGAGCTTGCCCGAGCCGCATTTGGTCAGGGGTTCATCTATGAAGCCCCAGTTGACATAATCATTTGTGCCTTATATGAGCGAACAACCGGCGTATATGGGGGTAGAGGGGAGAGGTATATCTTTATGGAGGTGGGGCATGCCGGGCAGAATATTTATCTTCAGGCTACTGCCTTAGGTCTGGCGACAGTAGCCATCGGTGCCTTCTCTGATGAGCAGGTGAGGCAGGTTTTAAGGCTGGATAAGCAGTATAAGCCATTATATATTATGCCCGTAGGCAAAGCGGCTTGAGATTTAGTGCTTTTGTTTTAGTAGCCAGTATTCCAGGCTGTCAACCAGTGCCAGCCAGCTTGCCTCAATGATATTGGTTGAGCTACCAACCGTCCGCCACTCATCAACCCCGTCGCTGGACTCAATAAGGACGCGGACTAAAGAGCCGGTGCCAACACTTTCCTCAAGGATGCGTACCTTATAGTCAACCAGTCTTACCTTAGCGATGCTGGGGTAAGATTGCAGTAGAGCCTTACGCAGTGCCTGGTCAAGGGCGTTAACCGGGCCATTACCCTCAGCTACATTATGCATCACCTTGTTGTTTACCCTTACCTTGACCATTGCCTCGGCGAGCATCCCCTCAAGGTTCTCCTGGGTGGGGGGGCGGCGCCTCTTCTCCACCACCACCATGAAGTCAACCAGCTCAAAGGGGGGCTTATAGCCAGGCTTCGCCCGATGAATCAGTAGCTCGAAGGATGCCTCGGCGTTCTCATACTGAAAGCCGTGGCTCTCCAGTAGCTTGACCTGCTCCAGCAGCTTTTGTGCCTGCTTGCCTCCGGGGGACAGGACCAACCCAAGCTCCTTTGCCTTGTAGATAATGTTTCTCTTCCCTGATAGCTCGGAGACAAGCACCTTGGGCTCATTCCCGACCTGAGCCGGGTCTATATGCTGATAGCTCTCCGCCCATTTGGCCAAGCCGGAGACATGAAGCCCAGCCTTGTGGCTGAAGGCACTGGAGCCGACATAGGGGGCGAAGGCATCAGGGACTAGATTAGCCACCTCGCTGACATAATGGGCGACCTCGGTTAGCTTAGCCAGTTTTTCCTTGGGGAGGCAATCAATACCCATCTTCAGCTTTAACCCTGGGATAATGGAGCAGAGGTTGGCATTACCACAGCGCTCGCCGTAGCCATTGATTGTTCCCTGAACCTGGATAACCCCGGCGCCTACTGCCGCCAGGCTATTGGCGACGGCAAGCTCACCATCGTTGTGGGCGTGAATGCCCAGGGGCACTTTAGTCTGTTTTTTAACCATATTAACTGCGGCAACTATCTCATTGGGAAGTGAACCGCCATTGGTATCACAAAGTACCACTACATCAGCCCCCGCCTCAGCCGCCACCTCCACCACGCGCAGGCTATAGCCTGGATTTGCCTTAAAGCCATCGAAGAAATGCTCAGCGTCAAAGAAGACCTTAAGCCCTTTGGATTTAAGGTATTTTATGGAGTCAGCGACTAGCTTCAGGTTTCCCTCCAGTGTGGTTTCCAGAACCTGGGTTACCTGCAGGGCTGAGCTCTTGCCGACAATAGTGACCACCTTTACCCCTGCCTTAACTAGGGCTTGAAGGTTGGCATCAGTATCGGCTTTAGCCTTGGGGTGGCGGGTGCTGCCGAAGGCGACCAGCACCGCGTTTTTCAGGGCAAGGCGTTTTGCCTTGTCAAAGAATTCAATGTCCTTGGGGTTGGAGCCAGGCCACCCCCCCTCGATAAAGTGGATGCCCAGTTCATCAAGCTTGCGGGCAACGTTTATCTTATCCACAACCGAGAAGGAAATCCCCTCCCGCTGTGCTCCATCACGAAGCGTAGTATCATAAAGCTGAACCTTAGGCAATTTTTAACCCCCCTACCTTTTCCGCGATTAGGTCTCCCATCTCCTTCGTCCCCACCCTTGTTTTACCTTCACTCATTATATCATAAGTTCTGTAGCCTTCATTCAGGACTGACGCCACGGCTGCCTCAACGATTCCTGCCTCTTTTTCCAGGGCAAAGGAGTAGTTTAGCATCATCGCCACGCTGAGAATGGTAGCAATTGGGTTAGCCATGTTAAGTCCGGCGCGGCGGGGGGCACTGCCGTGGATTGGCTCATACATGCCAAATATTCTGCTTCCCTCACGGGGTACCCCAGCCAGACTGGCTGAGGGTAACATCCCCATCGAGCCAGCCAGCATTGATGCCTCATCGGTGAGAATGTCACCGAACATGTTCTCGGTAACAAGCACGTCAAAGTATGCTGGGTTCTGGATAAGCCGCATAGAACAGGCATCCACCAGCATATGGTCGAGCTCAACGTCAGGGTAGTCACCAGCCACCTCCATCACCACCTGACGCCAGAGTCGGGAGGACTCCAGGACATTGGCTTTATCCACCGAGGTCAGCTTTTTCCGGCGGCTTCTTGCCAGCTCAAAGCCGACCCTGGCGATACGCTCAATCTCCTGCTCGGAATAGGTCATTGAGTCGGTTGCTCGCCGGCCGTGGAGCGTCTGCCACTGCCTCTTGGGGCGGGCAAAGTAAAGCCCACCGGTAAGCTCGCGGACAAAGATTAGGTCCACCCCCTTGATAACATCCGGCTTAAGATTGGTGGAGTCGACAAGGAATGGTGAGACCTTGACTGGGCGCAGGTTAGCAAAAAGCCCGAACCCCTTACGCAGTGCCAGCAGACCGTCCTCAGGACGAACCTTTGCCTTGGGGTCATCCCACTTTGGCCCGCCGACGGCAGCCAGTAGTATGCCGTCAGAGTTCTGGCACATCTTTAGGGTATCATGGGGCAGGGCGGTGCCTGTCTCATCAATAGCCACTCCACCTATCAGCCCGTATTGCAGGTTGAAGCTATGTTCAAACCTTCTGCCTATTGCCTGTAAGACCTTAACCCCTTCCGCTGCAACCTCAGGACCAACGCCATCGCCGGGTAAAACTGCAATCTTGAATTGCACCTAAACCCTCCGTTTAGTATATTCAATCAGCCCGCCGGCAGAGATAAGCTCAGCCATAAAATCGGGGTAGGGTTTTGCCCTGAACTCCGTATTACTGGTCAGGTTCTTTATCTTACCGCTGGACAAATCGACCTCAAGCATATCACCAGCCTTGGTTTTATCTACAGCTTCATCGCACTCAAGCAAGGGCAAGCCGATATTTATGGCATTGCGGAAGAAGATGCGAGCGAAGCTCTTGGCGATGACACAGGAAATGCCGGCGGCTTTGATTGCCAAGGGCGCATGCTCCCGCGATGAGCCACTGCCAAAGTTGGTTGTTGCCATCATTACATCCCCCGGCTTGACCCTCTTTATAAAATCCTTATCAATGCCCTCCATGCAGTGCTTAGCCAGCTCCGCCGGCTCTGAGATATTCAGGTAGCGCGCCGGGATAATAGCATCCGTATTAACATCAGCCCCGTATTTATGGACCTTGCCTTTTAACATCTAAGAACCCCTCACCCTTTATCCCTCTCCCCTT
>Ga0315282_10006148_pt1 | contig 20187 bp, 17 predicted proteins | sample YL17G07_20_MG_FD_203693 | JGI IMG/M metagenome (GOLD analysis project Ga0315282, IMG submission 203693) | Sediment microbial communities from Yellowstone Lake, YNP, Wyoming, USA - YL17G07_20 | ecosystem: Environmental > Aquatic > Freshwater > Lake > Sediment | place: USA: Wyoming | collected... | reverse complement strand
TGCTCGCGGCACCTCGGTTCTCGACGATCATGCTGTACCCGTTCGGGTTCGCGCTGCTCGTGCTTTCGAAGGTTCACTCGATCACGAAGAACGGCCTCGCGATGGCGTACGCGGGGCCGGAGGAAGGACTCGTGCGCGCCAATGCGCGCCTCGGACGGATCGCGGTCGGCGGCGCGGCACTCGCGGCCGGGCCGGCGGTGCTGCTGTTCAAGATGGGCGACGCCCCGGCCGTGCTGTACGGAGCGGCGGTCGTCTACGGCTCCACGGCGTTGATGAACCTGCGCCTGCCGCATCCACGCCTGCGCGGCGGCCGCGGCGAAGCGAGCCGGCTCGGGGCTATCTCACAGCTCGCGGTACCCGCGATCGGCGGCGCGGGACTGCGCGCGGCGAGTGGGTTCCTGCTGTTCTCGATCGCGTTCGCGCTGCGTCGGAGCGGCGAGCCGACGTACTGGTTCGCGGCGCTTGCCGGCGCGGCGACGCTGGGCAGCTTCCTCGGCGACGTCATCGCACCGCGCCTGCCGGCATCGCTCCGTGAGGAGGCCGTGGTGATCGCGTGCGTGATCGCGGCGGGGATCGGCGCGTTCCTGGCGTTCGTCGCGTTCTCGCTGCCGATGCTAGCGGCGTTCGCGCTCGTCGCCGGGGCGTCGGGCGAGCTCGGGCGGTTGGCGTTCCAGAGCCTGATGCAGCAGCTCGCGCCGGGCGGCGCGCACGGGCGCGTGTTCGTCCGCTACGAGGTGCTCTTCCAGGTCGCCTGGGTGGCCGGAGCGCTGCTGCCGGCGATGCTTCCGATCGAGTTCCGCGGCGCGTTCCTGATCCTGTTCGGATTGTACGTGATCGTCGGTATCGGCTACATGACGCCGGATCTCGTCGCCCGCTTCCGGAGCAGGAGCGCGTGACGACTGGCGCGAGCCTCGCGGCCGGCTCGCGCCGTCGGCGGATGGAGAGCGCGCCCGAACCCGGCGAAGCTCGCTGGTTCCGGGTCCGGCCCGTCTCGCCTATGCTTGGGCGCGGTCTTTCGGGGAAGGCTGAGACGGAGGAGGAACGGATGCCGGAGTGGGTCACGGTCGGGCAGGCGGGCGAGATCGCGGATGGCGAGGTCAACTCGTATACGGTCGGCGATCGACAGGTCGCGATCGCGAACGTGGGAGGCGCCCTCCACGCGTTCGACGACCTCTGCTCGCACCTGCAGTGCTCTCTCGCGTCGGGCGAGCTGGACGAAGTCGTGATCGAGTGCCCGTGCCACGGCAGCCGGTTCGACGTCACCACCGGCGAGGCCGTGCAGGGGCCCGCGGCCGATCCGGTCGACGTCTTCGAGGCCCGCGAGGAGGGCGACGAGCTCCAGGTGTCGGTGGAATAGCGGCCGCACCTGAGCTTCGGTGCCGACGATGACCACCTTCGTCGTCGTCGGGGCGGGCGAGTGGGGCGCAACGGCCGTCGGGGCCCTCCGCCATGAGGGCTTCGACGGCCGGATCGTGCTGATCGGCGCCGAGCCACTCCCTCCGTACAAGCGCCCGCCGCTCTCGAAGGAGTACTTGCGCGCCGAGCAGCCGCTCGATGCCGCTCATCAGGGCACAGGTTCGGCCCGATCCGAGGAAGCTCGCCGACCCGGAGTTCGACCTGCGGACGCTCGCGGCGAAGGCGTAGTCACGAACGCCTCCGCAGGAGGCCGATGATAGGCTTTGCCACCCGCGCCGGAGGGCGCGAGGGACGAGCCCGCTAGGAGCGACCCATGGACAGGCCCGAGATCATCCTGGCCCCCGGCCCGACCCCGATCCCGCCCGAGGTCTACCTGGCGCAGGGTAGCCCGCTCGTCTACCACCGTGGTCCCGGGTTCGGGCAGCTGATGAGGGACGTGACTGCGCGCCTGAAGGAGCTGTACCGGACCGATGAGGCCGACGTGCTCCTGATGACCTCCTCGGGAACGGGGGGTCTGGAGTCCGCGATCGAGAACTGCTTCTCGCCGGGTGACGAGGTCTTCGTGCCGCTTGCCGGCTTCTTCGCGGATCGGTGGATGAAGCTCGCCGAGGCTCACGGCCTCTCCGTGCGCACGATCGAGTACGAGTGGGGCCGGAAGATCCGAGCCGAGGACGTCGCGATCGCCCTCGCCGAGCACCCGGTGAAGGCCGTGCTGCTCACCCAGTCCGAGACCTCGACCGGCGTCATCCAGCCCATCGAGCAGCTCGCGCGCGTCGCGAGCGAGGCCGGGGCGCTCGTGATCGTGGATGCCGTCTCCTCGCTCGGTGCCGTGCAGTTCGAGTTCGATGCGTGGGGGATCGACGTCGCCGTCGGCGGCTCTCAGAAGGCCCTTTCGGCGTCACCGGGCATCGCGTTCGTCGCGATCAGTGGGCGCGCGTGGGAGGCGCACGAGACGGCGTCGCTGTCGCGCTTCTACTTCGACTGGGGTATCTCCAGGAAGTTCGCCGAGCTGCCCGATCCTGAGACCCCCTGGACGCCGGCCATCAGCGTCATGCAGGGGCTGCAGGCCGCGCTCGAGCTGTACTTCCAGGACGGGGTGGATGCCGCGCTCGCACGCCACCGGATGCTCTCACGCGCCGTGAAGGCGGGCGCGACGGCGCTTGGTCTCGGCCTGTTCGGCGAGGGCCTCGAGGACAACTGGGCCGTCACGGCCATCCGCGCGCCGGAGGGCCTGGATGCGGACACGATCTCGGACCGTATCCGCGCCGACTTCGGCTGTGTCATCGCTCCCGGACAGGGTCCACTGAAGGGCAAGGTCTTCCGGATCGGACACTTCGGCTACTTCAGCGAGCTCGACATCGTCCGGGGCCTGGCGGCCCTCGAGATGACCCTCGAGCGGCTCGGTCACCCCGTGATGAGGGGTGCCGCCGTGGCTGCCGCCGAGGGGATCTTCCAGGAGGCGAGATGAGGGTTCTCGTTACGGAGAAGCTGTCGGAGCGGGGTCTCGACCTTCTCCGGAAGGACTTCCAGGTCGACGTCCGCGCCGATCTCGCCAAGGAAGGTCTCGTGGATGCGATCGGGTCCTACGACGCGCTCATCGTCCGCTCGCAGACGCGGGTCACGGCCGACATCATCGAGGCGGGGGAGAACCTGAAGGTCATCGCGCGGGCAGGGATCGGTCTGGACAACGTCGACCTCGAGGCCGCGACACGCCGCGGCGTGATGGTCGTGAACGCGCCGCAGTCGAACATCGTCTCGGCCGCCGAGCACGCTATCGCGCTGATGCTCGCTCAGGCACGCAACATCCCGCAGGCGAACACATCCCTGAAGGCGGGGGCCTGGGAGCGCTCCAAGTACCAGGGCGTCGAGCTACTGGGGAAGACGCTCGGCATCGTCGGCCTGGGCCGCGTCGGAACGCTCGTCGCGCAGCGGACCGCGGCGTTCGGTATGAGGATCATCGCGTTCGACCCGTACGTGCCGAAGGAGCGCGCGAAGGAGATGTCCGTCGAGCTGATGCCGACGCTCGAGGCACTCCTGGTGCAGGCCGACTTCATCACGATCCACCTGCCGCGGACACCCGACACCGAGGGGCTGATCGGGGAGCGTGAGCTCTCGCTCGTGAAGGAGGGCGCCCGCCTCGTGAACACGGCCCGCGGCGGGATCGTCGACGAGACGGCGCTGGCGGAGGCGCTGGGGCAAGGGCGCCTGGCCGGCGCAGCTCTGGACGTCTTCGCCGTCGAGCCGACCACCGAGTCGCCGTTGTTCGCGTTCGACGACGTCGTTGTGACCCCGCACCTCGGCGCTTCGACGTCGGAGGCCCAAGACAAGGCAGGCACCTCGGTCGCCGAGATGGTGCGCCTGGCGCTCAAGGGCGAATTCGTCCCCTACGCGGTGAACGTCTCGGCCGGCGCCGAGATCTCGGAGGTCGCGAGGCCGTTCCTGCCGCTCGCCGAGAAGCTCGGCGTGCTGCTCACCGGCCTCGCGCGGGGGGCTGTCCACGCGATCGAGTGTCAGTACCTCGGCCACGTGGCCGAGGTGGACACACGCGTACTCACGCTCGCAACCGCGAAGGGCGTGCTCTCGAGCGTCGTGCACGAACCGGTATCGTTCGTGAACGCGCCGATCATCGCGCGCGAACGGGGCATCGCGATCTCGCAGACGAGCTCGGCAGTCTCGACCGACTACGTGAACCTGATCGCGATCCGCGCCGAGACCGAGGACGGTGAGGTGTCGGTCGCCGGCACCATCGTCGGCAAACGGAACGCCGAACGCGTGATGCAGGTCCTCGGCTACGACATCGAGATGGAGCCCGCCCGCTACATGCTGTTCCTGAGGTACGAGGACCGGCCGGGCGTGATCGGCCGGGTCGGAACGATCCTCGGTCGGCATGAGGTCAACATCGGAACGATGGACGTCGGCCGCGGCTCGACCGGCGGCACCGCGCTCATGGGCCTCACGCTCGACAGCCCGCTGGGTCCGGAGGTCGTGGACGAGATCGGCCGAGCCGCCGGTGTCGAGACGATCCGGTTCATCGTCCTTCCGGAGTAGGGGGCGGTGGACGTGGTGGGCCGCGCCGGAACCGCTGCTACACTCGCTCGGTCATGAGGCGACTCCAGGCGATGTTCGGTAGGGCGAGCGGGTAGCTCGCTCGACCGCTTCCCGGCGGTCTCGACCACCGCTGCTACCCAACTCGAACCACGGAGCCGTCCATGAACCTGACACCTCCAAAGACCGCGGTCCGTCGTCTGGCCTTCGCACGCCTGATCTCCGTGACGGGGAGCGCGGCCGCCTACACGGCGCTGATGGACGCGGTGTTCCGCAAGACCGGGGGATCGCCCGAGTGGCTCGTGGCGACGCTGCTCGTGACGTTCGGCGCGTCGGGTCTGCTCGGCCCGATCGGCGGTGCGCTCGGCGACCGCTTCGACCGACGGCACTTGATGATCGTCTCGGACCTGTTGGGGGTCGGCGCGTTCCTCGCGCTCGCGTTCGCGCACGCGCCGGGTACCATGCTGCCGATCGCGTTCGTGAGCGCGGTAGTCGAGACCCCGTTCTGGGCGGCCTCGGCGGCTGCGATCCCGAACCTCGTCGGGGAGAAGGACCTGTCGTGGGCGAACGGGCTCATCACGATGGGAGCGAACGCGGGGATCACGGTCGGCCCGGCTCTCGGCGGTGCACTGTCGGCGGTGATCGGGCATCCCGCCGTGTTCGTGGCGAACGCGGCGTCGTTCGCAGCCTCGGCCGCGCTCGTTGCCACGGTCCACGGCAGGTTCCAGTCCGAGCGCTCAGGGGAGCACGAGCACGGGGGACTGCGGGCCGGGTTCGTGTTCCTCTTCCGTGACCGGGTCCTGCGGACGGTTACCTTCGCGTGGGTCACGCTGGTCGCAGGCGCCGGGATGGGCATGGTCGCCGACCGCCCTCTCGCGGAGGTGTTCCACGCCGGCGCGGTCGGCTTCGGCGCGATCATCGGACTGTGGGGCCTCGGGGCGGTGGTCGGCTCGTTCCTCGGGCGGCGCATGAGCGAACGGACCGAGCCGCGATGGCTCGTCGGCGGGTTCGTGATCATCACCGCCGGCGGAGCCGTCACCGGACTGTCGCCCTGGTTCCTACCCATCCTGGGCGCGAGTTTCCTCTGGGGGCTCGGCGATGGGCTGGGCGGCGTGGCCGACCAGAGCATCCGTCAGCGCCGGACGCCGGACGCTGTGCGGAGCCGGGTCGTCGCGGCTTCAGAGGCGCTCGTGAACGCGGCGCAGGTCGCCTCCTACCTGCTCGCAGGCGCGGTGCTCGGGATGATCGGGCCGCAGCGCGTCTACCTGGTCGGTGGCCTCGCTTCGGCCGGGGCGGCGCTGGTCGTGTGGCCGACGGCGCGGCGGCTCCGAGCGCGGGCGAAGGCTGCAGCGGTGCGGTCGTCCCTCAGTCCGAGCGTGGAGATCAGGGGATCTCAGGTCGTCCACCGGCATCCGGGGGCATCATGAGGGCGGGATGGAGAGCCTGACGGGACATCTGCTCATCGCCGGTTCGGGTCTGTGGGATCCGAACTTCCGGCGCGCCGTCGTCCTGATCGGCCACCATGACGAGGGGGGCGCGGTGGGGGTGGTGCTGAACAGGGCAAGCGAGGTCTCGGTGGGCGAAGCGGTCCCCGCTCTCGCCGGTCTCGTTCCGCTCGACGAGCCACTGTTTATCGGCGGGCCGGTTCGGCCGGAGGCCGCGGTCGTCGTCGCCGACTTCGAGCGTCCCGAGCTGGTCGAGATCCTGGCGCTCGGCTCGATCGGATTCCTGCCCGAGGAGTCGAGCCCCGACGGGATCGGCGGCATCCGCCGCGCCCGCGTGTACTCGGGCTACACGGGCTGGGGACCGGGACAGCTCGAGGTGGAACTCGGTCAGGGTTCATGGATCGTCGAGCCGGCCCTGCCCGAGGACGTGTTCGCTCCGGACCCCGGCCGGTTGTGGGACAGGGTCCTCCGCCGGAAGGGACGGGAGTACGACCTCGTCCGTCTGATGCCGATGGACCCGTCGCTGAACTAGGCGCTGTGCTGTTCCGGCGTGAGACGCGTCCGAGCCGTCCCTCCCACGGCTAGGGTCGGTCGGCTCCAGCGCGAGGCGATCTTCTGCACGCGGCGGTGTTCCGCCGAGCGCAGGCGCGCCAGCCGAGGCCAGCCGCGGGGCGCGGTACGGAAGAAGTACGCCTTGCCGAGTTCGGCGAGCGTGAGGTAGACGACGACGAACCCAACCAGGATCAGCAGGAACGAGACCGGGAGCGGCGTGAATCCGAGCAGGCGGGCGAGGGGCGGCACGTACGGGAGCACGACTCCGGCGCCGGCGCACGAGAGCGTGGCGATGAGCTGCGCCGTACTCGGGCGACTCCGGAAGAACGGCACCCGCCGCGTGCGGATCACGAAGATCACGAGGGTCTGGGTCGCGAGCGACTCGACGAACCACCCGGTCTGGAAGAGCGATTCGCCGGCGTGGAAGATCCACAGCATCACGCCGAAGGTCGCGAAGTCGAAGATCGAGCTGATCGGCCCGAAGAACACCATGAACCGTCGGATGAAGTGCGTGTCCCACTGCGAGGGCCGGGCGAGCATCTCCTCGTCGACGTGGTCCGTCGGGATCGTCGTCTGGCTCGTGTCGTAGAGCAGGTTGTTCAGCAGTATCTGACCGGGCAGCATCGGTAGGAACTTGAGGAACGCCGAGGCGCCGGCGGCACTGAACATGTTCCCGAAGTTAGACGAGGTGGCCATGAGGATGTACTTGATCGTGTTCGCGAAGATCCGACGGCCCTCGACCACGCCGTCGGCGAGCGTCCCGAGGTCCTTCTTGAGCAGCAGGATGTCGGCGGCATCCTTCGCGACGTCGGTCGCGGTGTCGACGGAGATACCGACGTCGGCGTCGTGCAGTGCCACGGCGTCGTTCACGCCGTCTCCCATGTAGCCCACGACGAGGCCGTGGTCGCGCGCGAGATTGATGATCCGCGACTTCTGCTCCGGCGTGACGCGGGAGAAGATCAGCGTCGCGCCGATCGCGGCGGCGAGCTCCTCATCGGGCATGCCGTCGATCTGCTGGCCGACGATCGTGCGCCCCGGAGACATCCCCAGGTCGCCGCAGACCTTCTGCGCCACGCGCTCGTTGTCGCCGGTCACGACCTTGAGGGCTATCCCGAGAGCGGTGAGGCGCGCGAGCGACCCGGCTGCATCCTCTTTCGGAGGATCCACGAACGCGAGGAACCCGGCGAGCGTCAGGTCGCGCTCGTGCTCCAGGCCAACGGTGTCGAGGCCGGTGCCGTCTCGCGTGGCGACGGCAACGAGCCGGCTGCCGGCCGAGAACTCGTTCTCCACGACGCCTTGAGCGACGCCCGGCACGTCGTGGCAGACGGCGAGCACTGACTCGGGCGCACCCTTCGTGATCACGAGACGGCCGTCGGGGCCGTCGACGAGGACCGACATCATCCGCCGGTCGTAGTCGAAGGCGGCCTCGGCGATCCGTCGCCAAGACGAGGTCGCGCGCTCGGAGGCGCCCGGCGCGAGCCACAGCGCCTGGTCGAGCGGGCTCCCACCGGTCGGCGTCCCGTCCTCGATCACGACGTCGGTGCAGAGGAGCCCGAGGCGCAAGATGCGGTCATCGGGTTCACCGGTAGGGTCGAGCGCCGCCCGGAACGTGATGTGCCCTTCGGTGAGCGTGCCGGTCTTGTCGGTGAACAGAACGTCGATGTTCCCGAAGTCCTCGATCGCGACCAGGCGGCGCACGAGCACGGACCGCCGCGCCATCCGCTGGGCGCCCACCGCGAGGCCTATCGTGACGATGGCCGGCAGCAGTTCGGGGGTGAGGCCCACCGCGATCGCCAGCGAGAACAGGACCGCGTCGATGAGCGGTCGGCCGATGATGAGGTTCACCACGAAGATCGCGACGACCAGGATCGTCGTGATCCGCACGAGGAGCTTCCCGAAGTCGCGCAGACCGTGCTGGAAGGCGGTCTCGGGCTGCCGCTCGCCGAGGCTGATCGCGATCGCGCCGAACTCGGTGCCGGAGCCCGTGCGGACCACGACCGCACGGGCGGTTCCGGATCGCACGACGGTGCCCATGAACGCGCACGACGGCAGATCGATCGGCGATCCGGGCCGTTCGATCGGCGCGGCCTGTTTCTCAGCTGGAAGCGACTCGCCGGTCAGGACCGCCTCGTCGCACTCGAATCGATCCGCGGTGAGGAGGCGCACGTCGGCTGGAACCACGTCGCCGACCGAGAGCAGCACCACGTCGCCCGGCACGAGCTCTGTGACGTCGATCGTCGAGAGGTGCCCTCCGCGGACGGCCGTCGCCGTGTGCCGGATCTGCTGGTGCAGCGCTTCCACGGCCTTCTCGGAACGGAACTCGTTGAAGAAGCCGAGTCCCACCGAGAGTAGGAGTATCACGAGGATGATCGCGGCATCCGTCCGTCCTCCGGTGAACCAAGACACGAGGGAGGCGATCACGAGGATGGGGAGGAGCGGGTTCCTCAACTGGTTGGCGAGAACACGCCAGGCGCTCGCCCCGTGACTACGGAGCGCGTTCGGCCCGACCTCGGCGAGTCGGCGAGCTGCCACTTCCGGCGCGAGGCCGCCCTCGTCGGACTCCAGGGTCGCCAGGACCCAGTCCACTTCGGCGGCGGCCGCCGTCCGGAGCTCGAGCCTCTGCCAGCGGGCGACGGCGTCGGTCCGCTGCTCCACGCCTGCGGACACTACCAAGTCGTCGTGTCCTGGGCGGTGAGGTCCTACCCGGGCCGCCGGCGGTCGGTATCCTCTCGGGCGACGGCCTGTAGCCGCTCGTCACACACGCGAAGGAGGCATCGATGCCGATCACGCCGGTGAAGAAGATCTGGATGGATGGCGAACTCAGGGATTGGGCGGACGCCCAGATCCACGTCCTCTCGCACGCCGTCCACTACGGGACCGGCGTCTTCGAGGGCATCCGGTGCTACGAGACGAAGCTTGGACCCGCCGTCTGGCACCTCGAGGAGCACGTGAAGCGGCTGTTCCGCTCAGCGAAGCTCTACCACCTCGAGATCCCGTACTCGGCGGAGGCGATCTCCGAGGCGATCAAGGACACGATCCGAGCGAACGGCCTCACTGCCTGCTACATCCGCCCCCTCGTGATCCGCGGCTACGGCGAGATGGGCGTGAACCCTTTGAACGCACCGGTGAACGTGATCGTCGCCGTCTGGCCGTGGGGGGCCTACCTCGGCGAGGACGCGCTCGAGCGCGGCGTGCGCGTGAAGATCTCGTCGTGGAGGAGGAACGACCAGAACTCGCTCCCGGCCGCCGCCAAGGCGACCGGCCAGTACGTCAACAGCGTCCTGGCAAAGGTCGAGACGCTGAAGGCCGGCTACGACGAGGCCATCCTGCTCAACCAGTACGGCAACGTCACCGACGGCACCGGCGAGAACGTGTTCATCGTGCACCGCGGTGTGCTGATAACGCCGTCCACGCAGGCCGGATGCCTCGACGGCATCACCCGGGCGTCCGTGCTGCAGATTGCCAAGGACCTCAGCTACGAGGCGCGCGAAGAGAACCTGGTGCGCACCGATCTCTACAACGCAGATGAGGCTTTCTTCACCGGAACGGCCGCCGAGATCACGCCGATCCGAGAGGTGGACGATCGCGTGGTCGGAGAGGGCGTGAAGGGACCGATCACGAAGGAGATCCAGGGCGTGTTCTTCTCGGCCACGAGGGGCGAGATCGAGAAGTACGCGTCCTGGCTCACGCCGGTCGGATAGCCGAGGTCCGGGGCCGACCGAGCGATGGCGAACGTCTCCACGATCGAGGGCGTGAGGGTCTCCGGTGATCACTGGATCGGCGGGGTTCATGTCCCGTCGTCCGACATGTTCCTCGACCGCTCACCGATCGACGGCGAGCTCCTCGCGATGGTCGCTCGCGGCGGGAGGAAGGAGGCCGACGAGGCCGTCGCTGTCGCCCACCGCGCGTTCGAGGTCTGGGGGAACACGGCCCCCGACACCCGCGCGAAGATCCTTCATCGGATCGGCGAAGCGATCGAGCGGTGCGTGAACGAGGTCGCGATCGTCGAGACGACCGACAACGGCTCGCTGTTCCGCTCGATGCGGACGAGTGTGATGCCGCAGGCGGCGCGGAGCTTCCACTTCTTCGCCGACCAGCTGCTCGCGCTGCGCGAGGACGACCTCGAGACCGACGGCCGCTCGCATCGCGTCCGCTGGGAGCCGGCCGGGGTCGCCGTCCTGATCACGCCGTGGAACGCCCCGTTCGTGCTCGCGTCCTGGAAGGTCGCGCCCGCGCTCGCGGCGGGGGACACGGTCGTGCTGAAGCCGGCCGAGTGGGCGCCGCTCACAGCCTCGATGATGGCCGACATCGCCCGTGAGGCGGGTCTCCCCGACGGGGTGCTGAACGTCGTGCAAGGGATCGGTGAGGAGGCCGGCGCGCCGCTCGTCGCGAACCCCGACGTCGACCGCGTCTCGTTCACCGGCTCGGTCACGACGGGGAAGCTGGTCGCGGCGGCGGCCGGCGCGAACCTCACGCCGGTGTCGCTCGAGCTCGGCGGCAAGTCGCCGTTCCTCTGCTTCGGGGACGCTGATCTCGAGGCGGCCGTCGCGCAGGCCGTGAACCAGTACGACAACGCCGGACAGGCATGCCTGGCCGGGACCCGGCTCCTCGTGCAGCGCGAGATCTCCGACACGTTCCTCGAGCGCTTCGTCGCGAAGGCTTCGGCGCTTCGGCAGGGAGATCCTCGCCTGGAGGACACGGACATCGGCCCGCAGATCACGAAGGAGCACTTCGACCGGATCGACGGGTTCGTGCAGCGTGCGAAGGCCGACGGCGCGAAGGCCGTGATCGGCGGCGGGCCGAACGAGGAGCTCGGCGGCCTCTACTACCGGCCGACGCTGTTCGTCGACGCCCCGGAGGGCTCGGAGATCCTCACCCGCGAGGTGTTCGGCCCGGTCCTCACCCTGCAATCGTTCGCCGACGAGGACGAGGTCGTCGCGATGGCGAACGCCACCGACTATGGCCTCTCCGCGATCGTGTTCACGGGCGACGAACAGCGGGCGGAGCGGATCTCGGCGCGCTTGGTCGCCGGCACCGTTTGGGCCAATTGCTCCTGCGGGCGCGATCTGCGGGCTCCGTTCGGTGGTGCGAAGGACTCGGGGATCGGCCGCGAGGGCGGGCGCCGTAGTTTCGACTTCTACGCGGACGTGAAGAACGTGTGCACAGCCGAGGGGGCTTCGCCCGGCTGAAGCCCGGCCTCGAAGCCCGACCCGGGGCCCGGCCTCGCGTACCGGAGCCGGAGGCCCCGTCGGATAGACTCTCGGTCCCACGGAACGGAGGAGCGATGGACGAACCGCTCGTCGGCGTCGTCATGGGGTCGCGCTCGGACTGGGAGACGATGCGGTACTGCGTCGAGACGCTCCGCTCGCTCGGCGTGCCCTGCGAGACCCGCGTGCTGTCGGCGCACCGGACGCCCGACGAGCTCGCCGAGTGGGCGGCGGGCGCTGATGGGCGGGGCATCGAGGTCATCATCGCGGCGGCCGGCATGGCCGCGGCGCTGCCGGGAGCCGTCGCAGCGAAGACCACGCTGCCGGTGCTCGGCGTCCCGATGGGGTCGGAGCTCTCGGGCCTCGACTCGCTGCTGTCTATGGTCCAGATGCCGGCCGGCGTCCCGGTCGGGACGCTCGCGGTGGGAAGAGCCGGCGCCGTGAACGCGGCGATACTCGCGACCGCGATCGTCGCTCGGCGCCACGAGGGGTTCCGCGACAAGCTCCGCGCCTACCGGGAGGAGCAGGCCGCGAACGTCCTCGCGGAGCCCGACCCCTCGGTGGGCTGAGGGGCGCGTGGCCTACCTCACGTGCCCGTGGTGTCTGACCCCGCAGATGGTGGGCGAGGACGCCGACTACTACCAGTGCTTCACCTGCTACGGCGAGGTCCGCTTCTCCACCTGCCCCGAGTGCGGGCTCAGGCAGACCGTGAGCAAGAAGTGGACGGTCTTCACGTGCGGGAGCTGCGAGGCGAAGGTGGAGCTCCCACGGCGCTGGTCCTACGCGGCTTCGACGAAGGCGCGCGAGGTGCAGGGCACCGGCCGGTCCTGGCCGAGGCTCTAGGGCAACCGCGTGCTTGCGCCGTGGGTCTAGCCGCGGGCCGCTTCCAGGTCCCTCACCCTCGCGACGTCCAGCACATGCTCATCGTACGAGGGGATCGATCCGTCGTCGAGGATCGGGTGCCCCCACGACGTGGCCGGGTCCGGCGGCAGGGGTCTGCCGGCGTTCACCGTGTCGTTCTCGGCGAACCAACCCCACTCGTCGTAGTCGCGTTCGCGGTTGACGTGCCACTCGGCCACGAGGGCGCCGCAGTTCGGGCAGTAGGCGCGGGGCCGGAACTCCCCGCGGAGCGACGGGTTGTGCGGACCCGACAGCGGCGTGCGCTGGGTCCAGTAGGCCTGATCCCAGTCGAAACCCCGCCGGCATCGGGCGCACGTCACCTGCCGCTCATCCATGAGATCGCCTCCTTCGCTCCGATCGAGACAAGGATGTGCCGTAGATGCGCGGTGGGGCAGGGGCGACGGTCCCCCGGGGTGGGGGACCGCAGGCGCACTCCAGCGTTCGGGTTCGCCCCTTCTGGAACGCTGGGCTACGTTACGACTCGGTGGTAGCGGCCATCGATCGCCGAAAGGCGGGCATCGGCCTGATCCGAAGCGCGAAGGAGGGCGAGGGCCATGGACGGGCAGAAGCCCAACACGAACCGGGAGGCAGCGATGCACGGTGACAGTGGTGCTGGGGCCAAGCTGGCGAAGCTCAGGCGATGGAACGTGGCGATGGGCATCCTCCATCTCGGGCAGGGGGTGGCGATGCTCGTCGTATCGAGCGCTTTCGCCTTGCCGGTGACGGCGGCCTTCCTCTACTTCAACCCGATGAAGCAGAAGCTCGTCCCGAAGCCCGAGACCCTGTTCGAGCTACGGATCGGGCCGATGGTGGCCCTGTTCCTGTTCCTCTCGGCGGTCGCGCACCTGCTGTTGTCGTCGCCGCGCATCAACGCGTGGTACGAGCGGAACCTGCTGCGGGGTATGAACCCGGCGCGGTGGATGGAGTACTCGCTGAGCTCATCGGTCATGATCGTCGTGATCGCGATGCTGGTCGGGGTCTACGACGTCGCGAGCCTGCTCCTGCTCTTCGCCCTGAACGCCTGCATGATCCTGTTCGGCTGGATGATGGAGCTCCACAATCAGACCACCGAGCGCACGAGCTGGATCTCGTTCTGGTTCGGGGTGTTCGCCGGGGCGGTGCCGTGGATCGCAGTCGGTATCTACCTGTTCGGGTCAGGCGGCTCCCAGGGCGGACCCCCGGCGTTCGTCTACTGGATCTACCTCTCGATCTTCGTGTTCTTCAACGTCTTCGCGGTGAACATGGTCCTGCAGTATCGGAAGGTCGGCCGGTGGCACGACTACCTGCACGGCGAGCGCGTGTACATGATCCTCAGCCTGGTGGCGAAGTCCCTGCTCGCGTGGCAGGTGTTCGCTGGGACGCTGCGACCGGTCTGAAGAGCGCGCCGGGGAGGACTCGAACCTCCGACCCGCTGCTTAGAAGGCAGCCGCTCTGTCCGGACTGAGCTACCGGCGCTCTGCCCCGCGGGAAAGCACGCCATCCGGCGACCCGCGGGTCCACGCTGATGGTAGGCGACCGGCCCGTCCGTGTCTCCACGTGCGGTGCGCTGGTCTGACCCAGATGCTCCGTACGGCACATGAAGTGGCCGAGGCCTACACCGCGGCCCGGTGTGCTGTACGCGGTCCGCAGCTCCGTGGCTCCTGTGACCCGCGGTCGCGAGTGCGGTCTGCCCGAAGGCTATGCTGTCCGGCCGTGGGCGCGAACGACGTGACCGTTGTCCGAGCCGGCCGGCTGGTCGACACGCGGGCCGGGGTCGTCCACACGGGACAGCTCATCACCGTGCGCGGCGAGCGGGTTGAGTCGGTCGGCTCCGACGACGGCCGCTACCCCGATGGTGCCCGCGTCATCGATCTCTCGGGGCATACCGTCACACCCGGTCTGATCGACTGCCACGCGCACCTGATCGGTGACCCGGAGAGCGGCGAGTACGCGACGCTCCTCATGCGCACCGGTGCCCAGGAGGCGCTCTCGGGCGTCCGCAACGCGCGTGACACCCTGCTCGCCGGCTTCACGACGGTGCGCGACCTCGGCACGTTCCGCGCGTTCGTCGACGTCGCGCTCCGCGAGGCGATCGAGGGTGGATGGGTGCTCGGTCCGCGGATGCAATGCGCCGGCGCCTACGTGACGGTCTCGTCGGGCAGCGGCGACATCCCGCCGGTCGCGCCCGACGTGGTGGTGCCGCTCGAGCTCCGGTTCGGCGTCGCGAACTCGGTCGACGAGGTCCGCCGCGTGGTGCGCGAGATCCTCCACCGGGGCGCCGACGTGATCAAGATCCTCGCGAGCGGCGCGGTACTCACGCGCGGTACGGAGCCGGGCACTCCGGAGTTCAACGAGGAAGAGCTCCGCGCGGCCGTCGAGGAGGCTGCGCCCTACGGGGTGTTCGTGGCGGCTCACGCGCACGGCCCAGAGGGCATCAAGCGCGCGGTCCGCGCCGGTGTGCGCTCGATCGAGCACGGGTCGCTGATGGACGACGAGTCGATCGAGATGATGGCCGAGCACGGCACGTACCTCGTCGCCGACATCTACGACGGCGATGTCATAGCCGAGGAGGGCACCCGTCGGGGTTGGCCTGCCGAGATCCTCCGCAAGAACGAGGAGACCACCGACCTACAGCGCGAGGGATTCACCAAGGCCGTGAAGGCCGGCGTGAAGGTCGCGTTCGGCACCGACAGCGGCGTGTACCCACACGGCGAGAACGCGAAACAGCTGCCGTACATGGTCCGCTACGGCATGACGCCGATCCAGGCGATCCAGAGCGCGACGATCGTCGCGGCCGAGCTCATGGGCTGGGAGGACCGCGCCGGCTCGATCGAACCCGGCAAGCACGCGGACCTCGTTGCCGTTCCGGGCGATGCGCTCGAGGACCTCTCGAGCTTCGAGGGCGTGACCTTCGTCATGAAGGGCGGCGAGATCTGCAAGCAGGTCTGAACGCTGCCTCGCGCCGGCGGTAGGCTTGCCACACGGACGTCCCGAAAGGAGCCGGCCATGAAGAAGTGCCCCTACTGCGCGGAAGACATCCAGGACGCGGCGGTCAAGTGCCGCTACTGCCAGTCCTGGCTGGTCGACGAGGTCCCCGCGAGCGCCGAACGGCCGCCTTCCTCGGTCGCTGCGGTGCAGGAGGCGCCTCCGGCCGAGACCCCGAGGCCCGAGCCCAACGTCGTGGCGGCGCCACAGGCCGTCGCCCAGCCACAGGCCGGCGCGCAGGCACCCGCATCAGCTCCGGCGCCGGTGGCTGCACCGGCCGCGCCTCAGCTCGAGCCGCCCACGTTCACTCACTCGGGCGAGCAGTACCTGCTGGGGTACGGGCGTGACTTCTTCGGCATCTGGGACCGTCGGTCGCCGGCCATGCCCATCGAGCGCTTCCCTCGGAGCGACGACGGGTGGGGCCAGGCCTGGCAGCGCTACGCCGCCATCGAGCACAACTGGATGGACCTGCGCACCGGCCAGCGTGCGCCGTGATTCGCCGGAGCTAGGTGACCAGCGCCGCGCAGTCCTTCTCGTCCGGCAGTATCGGGCGTAGCTCGAGCTGGTACCACCTCTTACCATCCTGCCAGTAGGGGTTCTGTCCCGACGGCATGCCCTCGACGACGGCGAGCAGCGTCAGCACGTCCTTGCCCTCGACGACCGAGCAGTGCACGTTCGGGTAAGCCTCCGGCGAGGCCTGTCCAAAGGTCGCGAGAGGCTCTTCGAGCGGCCACGTCACGCTGGGCCAGTCGCTCTGGGTCGGTGGACCGTCCACCTCCGAGAAGAACACTCCGAGCCGGTCGGTCTCGAGGGGCGTCGCGGCGCCGTCGGCGAGGAGCTTGAGCGCGCCGTCCATGAACTCGATGAGCGCGGCACGCTGCACCTTCTGATCGGCGGGCACGTTCGCGTCCATCTGGCTCCAGCCGAGCCCGATCGCGAACGTCAGGTGAGAGGCCGAGCCGGTGTTCGACTCGAACGTGACGCCCGGCACGTCGAAGGCGCCCGGCAGGTCGAGGGACGCGTCGCGCTGGAGCACGCAGGCCGCTTCGGCGTTGTGCAGGAGCGTCTGGACCTCGTCCTCGGTCAGTTGCCGCCCCGCGAGGCCGGGCACGAGTCCCGCGGCGGTGGCGGCGTCGATCCCGATCAGACGTCCGTCGCCGTACAGGGTCAGGTGCGGGATCGGGTCGGGCATGAAGGAGGGCGGGGGGAGCCCGCCGCTCTCGTCGATCCGGAGCACGACGTCGGTGGCTCCCGAGGCGTGCGGGATGGCGTCGGGGCTCCGCTTGCACGGCTGCCAGCCCCCGCGCTCGTTGTTCCCCCTCGAGCAGAAGCCCACGAAGATCGCGACCAGTACCAGCGCGAACGCGATGAGCAGGTATCGACGCACGCCCCCACCTCCTGGCTCGACAGCATCGGCCGCGGCCAGGGCTCCGAGCCGGAAGGCTCACAGGAGGCCGGCGCCCCGGACCTGCGGAGCGGGCGACGGGGATCGAACCCGCACCACCAGCTTGGAAGGCTGGAGCTCTGCCATTGAGCTACGCCCGCGCAGGCCGAAGCGTAACAGCGAAGGGGGCCCCGGGCCGACACCCTCGCCCGGGCTCGCGTTGCGGTAGCTTGCCCGTATGCGTGTCCCGTTCAGGTTGGTGGACGTGTTCTGCGAGCGGCCGCTCGCGGGCAATCAGCTGTGTGTCGTTCCGGAGCCCATCGAGATCGACGACGCGACGATGCAGGCTCTCGCCAAGGAGATCGGGTTCTCCGAGACGACGTTCGTGACCGAGGCTGCCGGCGATCGCTACGCGATGCGGATCTTCACTCCCGGACAGGAGCTCGCGTTCGCAGGCCATCCGACCCTCGGGACGGCCTTCGTGATGGTGAGCGAGGGATGCGTGACATCGCCCGTCACGCAGGTCGTGAAGGCGGGAGAGATCCCGGTCGAGGTAGACGTCGAACGCGGGTTCGCACGGATGCGTCAGCTCCCGCCCGTCTTCGGTCTTCCGTTCGAGGACCGAGCGGCGGTGGCCGCCGCGGCCGGGCTGACGGTGGACGACCTGCGCCCTGACCTTCCGATCCAGACCGTTTCGACGGGGCTGCCGCCGTTGATCGTCCCGGTTCGCGATCTCGAGACGCTGCGGCGCGCGCGGCGCGACGGCTACTTGGTGGGCGAAGTCGTCGATCGGTCGGGAGGTGAGGAGCTCTATCTGTTCGCCGAGACCGACGACGGCGTCACGGCCCGCATGTTCGACTGGGAGCTCGGTGTCGGGGAAGACCCGGCGACGGGTTCGGCCGCGGGACCGCTCGGCGCGTACCTCGCGAAGCACGGTCTGGCCGGGATGCCCGGCAGGGTCCGGATCCGTCAGGGCGAGCAGGTTGGGCGCCCGAGCATGCTCGAGGTCGAGGTGCGGCGCGAGGGCGACTCCTTCGCCATCAGTGTCGGCGGCGGGGTAGCGATCGTCGGTCGCGGGGAGTTCGAGCTCGCGGATTGAGGGCTTAGGGGTGTGGTCTGTCTCATTGAGGAGGAGGGATGATCCGAGGGAGTGGGATGCGTTTCCAGCTCGCAGGGGTAGGGTTCCTCGTGCTCCTGCTCACGACCGCGTGCGGGGGAGGCTCCAAGGAGGGTCCGTCCACCTACGCTGCGAAGCCTTTCTGTGCCGACCTAGTCCAGCTCCGCCAGGAGATCGACGCCATCCGGGAAGGAGTGTCCGAGGAACCCGGGGGCTTGCAGGGCCAGGTGGGAGCCTCCGAGTCCACCGCGTACCTCGCGGGGCTAGCAGATCTTCAAAGGGAGTTCACGGATGACGCACAGCAGTACCGCGATGCCGGACAGCCTGACCTGGCCGACAAGGTCAGCGCTCTGGCCGACCAGCTCGGGATGGTCGTGCAGCGCAACACCCTCGAAGGGGTGGGATCGGGGGATCCCGGCACGGACCCCACGGTCAACGTGGAGAAGCTCGCGAAGGGTGCGGGCGCTGCTGCTGGTTGTCCGAGCCCATAGCCATGGGCTGGTACGGGCGTTCGTGCGCATACGGGATCACCCACGTCGTTCAGGCCGTCGCCGGGGAGCATCGGTAGGGCCAGAGCATGGTCGGTTGCCATCTCCTTGAGGCAAGTCGCCGCCTACAATCACCCGCACGGGGCGTAGCGCAGCCTGGTTAGCGCGCCTGCTTTGGGAGCAGGAGGTCGGCGGTTCGAATCCGCCCGCCCCGACCACGATCCCGGAGGTTCGGGCTCAAGGTTCACCGTTTGACGGGACGCAGCCGTCCGTGTAAGCCTCGGACACTGCCCAACGGGCTGGTGTCGTGGTGTAGGCGGCGCGCAAAGGGGGAGAACATGGGGCACAAACGGACGCTCGCATCCTTCGTCGCTGTGTTCCTGCTGGTGGGTTTGATCATCACGCGATGGCCATCGAGTGCGCCGACAGCTGCGGCCTCAACGCCGTCCGTCCTCGAGGCGTTCGACGGGCCACACCGCGCCGTCGATGTGAGCACCGACAACCTCGACTTCAGAGGTGACAGGCCCTACGTCGGCCTCGAGAACGTGAGCTACGGCCCGGGCGAACTGGGCAACGCCATGCGCGTGGACTTCTCGATCATCGGGGGCTTCTGGCAGAACGTCATGGTCAAGCTCAACCAGGGGGTGCCCTGGAACCTGACGGGTCAGACGCAGCTCGACGTCACGATGAAGGGCAACTGGAACGACACCGACGGCGCCCAGTCGGTCAGCTTCATGATGAAGATGACGAACGGCTCCCTCTGGGGACAGTCGTTCGCCGTGACGAAGCAGTGGACGACCTACAGCTGGCCGCTGGACCCCTCGGGCGAGGGCTGGTACAGCAGCGGTCCGGACTGGGGCTGGAAGGATGACTTCACGATCGACCAGATCGCCTACATCACCTTCTTCGTGAGCCCGCCCGAGACCGGCCACTACTCGTTGTGGTTCGACGACGTCGCGGTGGAGGGCGGACCGCTCCTCCCGTACGTCGATCCCGACGCGCCGACACCCGAGGAGTTCTCCTCGATCCCGTACGCCATCGGGCAAGCGGTCGACGACATGGGGTGGCGCTGGTGGGACAACCGCCGCAAGTCGGTCATGGACTACCAGAAGCTCCTCCAGGAGAAGGCGACCCTGGCCGACTACCAGACGGTCGTCGACATCGGCAGGGAGGCCGGCACCAGGCTGATGACGGTCTGGATCCTGCAGGACCTCTCCAAACACAACGTCGTCGCCGAGCCGAAGTACAACACGCCGGTCGCCCAGTACGACATGACCATCGACGGCCTCGCGTTCCGCAACCACGTCTCGTCGAGGCAGGTGCAGATCATGGACCTGGCCAAGCGGAGTGCTGCGTTCATGGAGTTCGGCATGCACGGGGTCTCGCACGAGCACTTCCGCAACGGTGTCGAGCAGCGCGCGGAGTACGCCCACATCAACGAGAGCAAGCCCGGAGACGCGCAGACGTGGGGCTGGGCCGACATGAACCTGAAGGCTCAGTGCTACCGAGAGATCCTGCGCCAGTGGTTCACGCGGGAGCAGTTGGCCTTCCCGGTCGCCGAGGTGCCGCCGGCGCACGCCTACTACTACAGCAGGACGGATCCGCACACGACGGGAGCCCTGCTCGCGAAGTACGGCGTCAAGTACGTGAACGGCGGTATGAACGTCTC
>Ga0315282_10006147_pt1 | contig 20194 bp, 15 predicted proteins | sample YL17G07_20_MG_FD_203693 | JGI IMG/M metagenome (GOLD analysis project Ga0315282, IMG submission 203693) | Sediment microbial communities from Yellowstone Lake, YNP, Wyoming, USA - YL17G07_20 | ecosystem: Environmental > Aquatic > Freshwater > Lake > Sediment | place: USA: Wyoming | collected... | reverse complement strand
GAAGATATCTCGGAAGAAGTTGCTGAAAGAACCCGATGAATTCATTTCGACGACGGGAAAATTTATTCAGTTTCTGAAGGGCCATCGACGCCAGTTTACCCTGTACGGCGCTGTGGCCTTGGCCGTGGTGGCGGTTCTTTTCGGTGGATGGTATTATTTGCGGGCGCAGGAAGAGAAGGCCCAGACGGTCCAGCAGCAGGGGTTCCAGCTATACCAGGAAGCGCTGAACAGGGGGAGGAATCCTGAAGGGGAGCAGGAAATTTATAAAAAGGCCCTGGAGAAATTTCGTGAAGCCCTGTCGATTTGCAGCCGGGGGGAAGTGGCCCAGGTGTCCCGGATTTACATCGGCCACTGCCATTACGCCAGGAAGGAATACGATCAGGCCATTGCCGCTTACTCCCAAGTCCTGGACGGCCCATTTCAGGGCATAGCCTTCGACGGGCTGGCCTACTGCTATGAGGTTAAGGGTGAATACGCAAAGGCCCTGGAAAATTTCCAAAAGAATATGGAGAAGGACGGCGATCCCTTGCAGGAAGAGGGGATGCTCGGGGCGGCCCGCTGCCATGAAGCGTTGAACCAGAAGCAAAAAGCCCTGGAGGTTTACCAGAAAGCCGCATCAAAGTTTGCCAAGTCCGGGCAGGCCAATTTTATTCAGGGGAAGATCAGTGAGCTCAAAGGGTAAAGGGATGAAAGAAAACCGGGTGTTATTATCTGGGAACGAAGCCATCGCCCGCGGAGCCTTCGAAAGCGGTGTGAAAGTGGCCGCGGCTTATCCGGGAACCCCCAGCACAGAGATTTTAGAAAGCCTGCACACCTACGAGGGTCCTTACGTAGAATGGTCGCCCAACGAGAAGGTGGCCTTAGAAGTGGGGATGGGGGCGGCCTTTGGAGGGGTAAGAGCTCTGGTAGCTATGAAACACGTAGGCGTTAACGTGGCCGCTGACCCCCTATTTACCCTTTCCTACACCGGGTTGCGGGGAGGTCTGGTCCTGGTTACGGCCGACGACCCCGAGATGCACAGTTCCCAGAATGAGCAGGACAACCGGAATTACGCCAAGTTTGCCAAAGTTCCCATGCTGGAGCCCAGCGATAGCCAGGAGGCCAAGGATTTCGTCAAGATTGCCTTTGAACTGAGCGAGAAATTCGATACCCCGGTAATGCTTCGGACCACCACCCGGGTTTCTCACTCCAAGTCCGTTGTCCGGCTCAACGAACCGGTAGAGCCGCCGCTGAAGCCGCAGCTCTTAAAAGACCCGATGAAATTCGTCATGCTGCCAGCCAATGCCCGGAAACGTCACCCCGTTGTGGAAAAGCGGATGGAAGAGCTGTCCAGATATGCCGAAACCTTTCCCGAAAACCGCCTGGAAATGGGAGACACAAGAGTCGGGATCATTACGAGCGGAATTTCCTACGAATATGCGAAAGAAGTCATGCCTGACGCCTCCTACTTGAAATTAGGGATGGTGTATCCGCTGCCCAAAGGGATGATCCGTTCTTTTGCCTCCCGGGTGGAGAAGCTCTACGTGGTGGAGGAACTGGACCCTTTCATCGAAGAGCAGGCTCGCGCCTGGGGGGTTGAGGTCACTGGGAAGACGGCCTTCCCCCTCTGTGGTGAGCTCAGCCCCGCACTGGTTGAAAGGGGCCTGAAGGGAATACTCCCTCCTCCTGCAGAGGAGATCGCCAAGAATCTGCCGGCCCGCCCACCGATCATGTGTCCAGGGTGCCCCCATCGGGGAATTTTTTCCATCCTGAGCAAAATGAAATTGTTCGTCACCGGGGACATCGGGTGTTATACCCTGGGATTTCTCCCACCCCTTAAAGCCGTCGATACCTGCGTTTGCATGGGGGCGTCCATCGGACACGCCATGGGTCTGGACAAGGCTCTTGGGGAACAGGCCCTGGGAAAAGTTGTGGCCGTCATCGGAGATTCCACGTTTCTCCATTCCGGCATCACCGGTCTCCTGGATGCGGTCTACAACAAAGGAGCAGTAACCATCATCATCCTGGATAACCGCACTACGGCCATGACTGGAAGGCAGGACCATCCCGGAACGGGCTTCACCCTTAAAGGGGAAAATACTGTCCAGGTGGACCTGAGCAAGCTGGCCAAGGCTTTGGGTGTGAAGCATGTGAAAGTGGTTAATCCTTACCAAATGGCCGAGACCGAGAAGGTTATCAAGCGGGAAGTCCGCCGGAAGGAGCCTTCGCTGATCATCTCCCGGGCCCCCTGCATCCTCTCCCGCCGGGAAAGCATGGGCTTCACCAAACCTTTCTTCGTCGATGCAGACGTATGCTTAGGCTGCCAGGCCTGCCTACGTCTGGGATGCCCGGCTGTCGAGTGGGTAAAAGAAGATGGGACGAGCGCATCGGAGAAGAAGAGGAAGGGGAGGGCGGCCATCGAACAATTTCTATGCAGTGGCTGCTCTCTCTGCGCCCAGCTCTGTAAGTTCGGGGCGATAAAGGAGAGCCATGGAGAATAAAGTCAGGAACATCCTACTGGTCGGGGTCGGGGGCCAGGGAATCATCCTGGCTTCCGAGATCATGGCCGATGCATTTCTGGAGGCGGGGTTCGATGTCAAAAAAAGCGAAGTCCATGGTATGGCCCAGAGGGGAGGAAGCGTTACTACCCATGTGCGCTTCGGGGCAAAGGTTTTTTCCCCCTTGATTAAAGAAGGCGAAGCGGATATTTTCCTGGCCTTCGAGGAACTGGAGGCGCTCCGCTACCTCCACTATCTTAAACCGGAAGCAACCATTCTCCTGAACGAGCAACGGATCAATCCCCCGGGGGTCTCCCTGGGAAATGAAGTGTATCCGGCCGACGTCGCCGGGGTGCTCTCCCGGCGGGTCAGGCAGTTTAAAAGTATCCCCGGTAGAAGATTGGCCTTGCAGGCCGGGGATGCCCGGGCAGTCAATATTGTCCTTCTTGGCGCCCTCAGTTCTATCCTCCCGGTCGTCGAAGAGGTCTGGACCGACAACATCCTGCGCCGCTTTCCGCCCAAAGCCCAAAGGATCAACCTGGACGCTTTCCACTTAGGCAGGAGGGCCTGAATCGAGGAAAGGGAAAAGGGGGGGGCGGGTTCTCTTGCGGTAGGACAAGAATCATGATCCCGTTGAAAATAACGATTTCTGGTGGTATAAAAAATATCTGGCGGTCGGCTGTCGGCCCTCCGCAGATCACTACAAATGCTGATCACTGACGGCGGATTCCTAATTTATTGGAGGATTGCTCAATGATCTGGGATGAAGAATTTGAGACCCTTCCACGAGAAGCTTTGGAGGCTCTGCAGTATAAGCGTTTGGCCTCTACTCTGGAAAGGGTTTATGCCACCGTGCCTTTCTACAAGAAAAAATTTGACGAGTGCGGCATCCGGCCTTCGGAAGTCAAATCTCTGAAGGACCTGCAGCGGTTGCCCTTCACGACGAAACTGGACCTCCGGGACAATTACCCGTACGGCTTGTTCACCGTGCCCCTGGAGCAGGTCGTCAGAATTCATGCCTCTTCGGGGACAACCGGCAAGCCCACGGTCGTCGGCTACACCCGGAGAGACATCAACACCTGGGCCGAGCTCATGGCCCGTTCCCTGACCGCAGGCGGAGCTACCAAGCAGGATATCATCCATAATTCTTACGGGTATGGTCTCTTCACCGGCGGCCTGGGCATCCATTACGGCGCGGAAAAGCTCGGCGCTTCCGTAATTCCCATGTCCGGGGGCAACAGCAAACGGCAAATCATGATCATGCAGGATTTTGGCTCCACGGTTTTGACCTGCACCCCCTCCTTTGGCCTCTACTTGGCCGAGGTGGCTGAAGAGATGGGGGTGGACTTTAAGAAACTTAAGTTGCGCGTGGGCATCTTCGGCGCCGAACCCTGGTCGGAGAGAATGCGCGATGAGATCGAACGAAAGCTTTCCATCCAGGCGATTGATATCTACGGGTTGAGCGAGGTTATCGGTCCGGGAGTCAGCATCGAATGCATTGAGGCCAAACGAGGCTTGCATGTCTTCGAAGATCATTTCATCCCCGAGATCATCAACCCGGCGACCGGCGAAGTTCTTCCTTACGGGCAGAGAGGGGAACTTGTTTTCACGACCATCACCAAGGAAGCGTTTCCCTTAGTCCGCTACCGGACGCGAGACATTTCCGCACTCTATCCCGAACCCTGTAAGTGCGGCCGGACCCTGATGCGCATGGAGCGGGTCAGCGGACGCAGTGATGACATGCTCATCATCCGGGGAGTTAACGTCTTTCCGTCTCAGATCGAGAGCGTCCTGATGAACATCGAGGGGGTGGAACCGCACTATGTTCTTATCGTGGATCGACAGGGAACCCTGGATACACTGGACGTGCAGGTGGAGGTCAACGAGAAGGTTTTTTCGGATGAGATTAAAAATCTCCAGACCCTGGGCCGGCGGATCGAGAGGGAGATCAAAGACCTTTTAGGAGTTAATGTCGGGGTGAAGCTCGTTGAGCCCAAGACTCTGCAGCGGAGCGAGGGCAAGGCCCAGCGGGTGATCGACAAGAGGAACATTTAAACGAACCAAACAGCAAGCACCAATAATCCAAGAAGCTCCAATTGCCAATACCTAAACTTCAAGTTTTATCCGTTGGCTCTTTTTTGGTTATCGGAATTTGGTTATTGGTGATTATTTGGAATTTGGGATTTGATTATTGGAATTTCATTTGCCTTATGACTCAAACCTTTGAGTCCGGAGGGATGTCATGAAAGTAGACCAGATCTCCGTTTTTCTGGAGAACAAGCCCGGGACCTTGGCGGACGTGACCCGCATTCTCGGGGAATCGGGAGTGAACATCCGGGCCCTCTCCCTTGCTGATACCAAGGACTTTGGCATCCTGCGGCTGATCGTCAATGACAATGAGAAGGCCAGGGAAGTTCTTGGACGGAAGGGCTTCACGGTGCGGAAGACGGAAGTTGTCGCCGTCGAGGTCCCCGACCGCCCGGGGGGGCTGGGGGAGATTCTCAGAATCCTGGCCGAAGCCAATGTCAATGTCGAATACCTCTACGCCTTCGTCCAGCAGAGCGGGGAGAACGCCATCATCATCTTTCGTTTCGATGAGACGGACCGGGCCATCGCAGTCCTCTCCGAGAAAAAAGTCCGCATCCTGGAAGGAAAGAAAGTATACGCCCTGTGAAAAGAAAACGCATGGAGCAAAGAGATAACCCAAAGGCGCAGACCAGTCTTCCTCCCCCTTTTCCTCTCTCCTTGGGAGAGACTATGTCGTAATGAAACAAGTAGCCGTCATCCCCGCGAAAGCGAGAATCTATTGTAATCTTTGCTAAATGATTTGGCCTGATTGGATGCCCGCTCCCCGCTTTCGCGAGGACAGGCTTCGCGGGCATGACGAATTATGACACAATCTCGCAGGCAAGAGGGTGGGGTGAGGGGCTTATAGAAGAGGAGCTTTTGTATACTAAAGAATTGGAGGGCAGGAGATGTTAAGGAACTTCTTTGTCATCATGCTCGTTTTGGGTTTCTTGATTCCAGGGTTCCTTCCTCAGGCATCTGGGGCGGAGAAGGAGCCTTATCCGGTGGGGGCCGTTTTCAGTGTTACCGGGGGAACCTCTTTCCTTGGCGAGCCCGAACGGAACACCGTGAAGATGATCGAAGAGTGGGTCAACGCAGCCGGGGGGATCCAAGGCCATCCCCTAAAGGTGATCGTCGAGGACACTAAGAGTGATGAGGCCCAGGCGGTGCTGACGGTCCGTAAGCTTCTGGAAAGAGATAAGGTGTTGGCCATTATCGGCCCTTCCACCACGGGCGAAAGCATGGCGGTCGTTCCCATCATGGAGAAGGCCCAGACTCCTCTAATCTCCTGCGCCGCGGGACTTTCGATCGTCACGCCGAAAGAGGAATTAGACCACATTCTCTCCGCCAAGTCCTTTGAAATGCCTAAGAAACAGAATAAATGGATTTTTAAAACCGCCCAAACCGACACCTCTGCGGTGGAGGCCATCTATGACCATATGAAGAAAAAGGGAATCATCAGAATAGCGATTCTCACGGTAACCGTCGGTTTTGGCGACTTTGGCCGCCAGGAACTGAAACGGGCGGCCGCCCCTTATGGAATTTCTATCGTAGCGGACGAGCGTTACGGGCCGAAGGATTCTGACATGACCGCCCAGCTGACCAAGATTAAAGGTACCAACGCCCAGGCAGTGGTCAACTGGTCCGTGGGACCTCCCCAAGTGATCGTAACCAAAAATTGGCAGCAACTGGGCATGAAAATTCCCCTATACCAGAGCCATGGATTTGGGTCCAAAAGAAATATCGAACTGGCCGGGGGAGCTGCGGAGGGGGTCCTTTGCCCCCTGGGGCATGTGATGATGGCGGAAAAGCTGAAAGCGGATCACCCTCAAAAGGCGGTGGTCATGAAATACAAAACAGAATACGAAAAGCGCTTCAAGACCAATGTCTCCGGCTTCGGCGGTTATGCCTATGATGCCCTCTACCTCGTCGCCGATGCCCTGAAGGCCGTGGGCCCGGACAAGGCCAAAATCCGTGACTATCTGGAAACCAAGGTGAAGAATTGGCCGGGGGTGAGCGGAATCTTTACCTTGTCCTCTCAAGATCACACCGGCTTGGGAAAGGATGCTTTCGAGATGATCTTTGTCAAGAACGGGGATTGGGCCTTCGCCGATTGACTTTCCCACGAAGATGACCTTCACCAGTCAGCTCATCCAGTTTCTTTTCACCGGCCTCACCCTGGGGAGCATCTATGCGATGGTCGCCCTGGGATTCACGATGATCTACAACGCCACGGGGATCATCAATCTGGCCCAGGGAGAATTCGTCATGCTCGGCGGCCTGGTCATCGTCTTTTTCACGATGATCCTTAAAATCCCCCTGCCCATCGGATTCGCCCTGACTGTCACGCTCGTAACCCTGGTGGGCGCTCTATTTGAACGCCTGGCCATCCAGCCTTTAAAAAATGCTTCCGTTATCACCCTGATCATCATCACCCTGGCCGGGTCCATTCTTTTCCGGGGCCTGGCCATGTTCCTCTGGGGAAAAGACCCGTATGCCTTGCCCCCTTTCAGCGGCGGGAACCCCTGGCATTTTATGGGAGCGTCCCTCCAGCCGCAGATATTCTGGATCCTGGTGATCACCGTTCTGGTGGTTTGCGGAACCGCTTTTTTCTTCAACCGCACGCTGGTAGGGAAGGCCATGACCGCCTGCGCTTTCAATCCCCTGGCCGCCCGTCTTGTCGGGATCGACGTTCAGAGAATGGTCCTCCTTTCCTTTGCCCTGAGCGCGGCCATCGGCGCCATCGCCGGAGTGATCATCACCCCCATTACCCTTATGGACTATGAACGGGGCCCCCTCCTGGCCCTGAAAGGGTTCTCTGCCATGGTCCTCGGGGGGCTGGGAAGCGGAGCAGGGTCCATTATTGCCGGTTTTATAATCGGAATCCTGGAGTCCCTGGGCGCGGGCCTGATCTCTTCGGGGTATAAAGATGCCATCGCCCTGCTGGTTCTCTTAGCCGTCCTCTGGGTGAAGCCCAGCGGCCTATTTGGAAGCGCCGAGGCATCTGAACTGAAAAAATTCTGAAATGGGGGGAGATGTCCAGAAAAGATTTTTGGCCACTTCTATTCATCACCCTGGGGATCGCCGTATTTCCAATCGTGGCTGGCGGCAGCGAGTACTCCATCAGTCTTCTTGTTTTTCTGGGCATCAATGGGCTGACGACCATGGGATTGAGCCTGCTCATGGGGTATGCCGGACAGATTTCCCTCGGCCATGCCGCTTTCTATGGCATTGGAGCCTATTCCTCCGGGATTTTGACCACAAAATATTCCATCCATCCTCTGATCGCTTTTCTTGCCGGCATTTTCCTCTCGGCCATCGTCGCTTTCCTGGTCGGCAAACCCACCCTCCGTCTCAGGGGCCATTACATGGCCGTGGCCACCCTCGGCTTTGGGGAAATCCTTTTCATCCTTTTTAATGAACTTTCTCCCCTGACTGGTGGGCCGTCCGGGCTCTCGGGAATTCCCGCTCTAACCTTTTTAGGCCAGCCCATCGAAGGATCAGCCTACCTTTACCTTGTTTGGGCTTTTGTCATCCTCGTATTGATCTTTTCCCTCAACCTGATCAACTCCAGGGTCGGGCGGGCCCTGCGGGCCGTTCACGGCAGCGAACTGGCCGCGAATGCCATGGGCGTGGATGCATCCCGCTATAAAGTGCAGGTCTTCGTGGTGAGCGCCATCTACGCATCCATGGCCGGGAGCCTTTACGCCCATTTCGTCACCTTCATCAGTCCGAGTTCATTCAGCCTGATGTTCTCAATCCTGCTTTTGATGATGGTTGTCATTGGGGGCACGTCGACAATCTGGGGTTCTCTCTTGGGGGCGGCGGTCCTCACGCTGTTGCCAGAGTATCTCCGGGCATTTGAAGATTTTGATGTCCTGGTCTACGGAATCATCCTCATGGTTGTCCTTTTATTCATGCCCCAGGGAATTCTGGAAGGGCTCCGGGGATTCATGGAAAGAAAAAGAGGGAGCCAGAGTAAAAGCCATGAATGAGGCGATCCTGAGAGTTGAAGGCCTGGAAAAATTCTTCGGCGGTCTGAGGGCCATCGATACTTTGGATTTCACCGTCGCAGCGGGGAAGATAAAATCGATCATCGGCCCGAATGGTGCAGGGAAGACAACCCTCTTTAACCTGGTTACCGGGGTATTTCCGCTGACCCGGGGAGTCATTGAATTTCAAGGCCGGGCCATCCATGGCCTGAAGGCCCACGCCATCGCCCGCCTGGGGATCTCCCGTACCTTCCAGACGTTGGAGCTTTTCGGTAACATGACCGTCCTGGAGAACGTGATGCTGGGCAGGCACAGCCGGAGCTCCGCCGGAATTTTCAGCGCCGGCCTTCGCCTGCCGGGCATGCAGAAAGAAGAAAAAGAGATCCGCGAAAAGGCCCTTGCCGAACTCCAGTTCATGGGACTGGGGGACAAGTCTTCTGGGGGAGCCACTTCTCTGCCCCTGGGAGAACAGAAACTCCTGGAGATCGCCCGCGCCCTGGCTACCCAGCCAAAACTCCTTCTCTTGGATGAGCCGGCTGCCGGGTTGAACATGCGGGAGACGGGAAATCTTTCAGAAACAATCCTCAAAATCCGGGATAGAGGGATCACCATCTTGCTCGTGGAACATGACATGAGTCTGGTTATGGAGGTCTCCGACGAGGTGCTGGTCCTTCATTACGGGAGAAAGATTGCCGACGGGCTCCCCAGAGATGTGCAGCGGAACCGCGAGGTTATCGCCGCCTATCTCGGCGAGGAGGCTGAGGATGCTTAGAGTGGAAAGCATCAGCGCCTTTTACGGCGCCATCCAGGCATTGAGAAACGTCTCGCTTCACGTCAACGCCAACGAGATCGCCACCCTCCTCGGGGCCAACGGGGCGGGAAAATCGACCCTCATGAGAGTCATTGCCGGCGTTCATCCCCCGGCAAAAGGACGGCTGCTGTTCAGTGGCCAGAATACCGCCGGGCTTTCCGCCGAACGCATCCTCAGGCTGGGCGTGGGCCTTGTTCCCGAAGGAAGGCAGATCTTTGCCCCTCTCAGCGTCATGGACAACCTTACTCTGGGAGCTTACGCCCGTTTCAAAAGGGATGGGAAGAAGGAGGTGCAAGGAGACCTGCAGTCCATCTTCGACCTCTTCCCGGTCCTACGAGAAAGGCAAAAACAGCGCGCGGGGACCCTTTCCGGGGGAGAGCAGCAGATGGTTGCCATAGGCCGGACCCTGATGGCCAGGCCAAAGCTTCTTCTTCTGGATGAGCCATCGATGGGTCTGGCCCCGATGGTGGTCAGGGATATTTTTGCGGCCCTTAAAACTTTACGCACCCGGGGCACGACGCTTCTCCTGGTGGAGCAGAATGCCAAAGCGGCCCTGAAAGTCGCCGACCGGGGGTACATCATCGAAACAGGCCGAATTATTCTGGAAGGAGACACCGCCGACCTGTTGAACAATAAAGAAGTCCAGAGGGCTTATCTGGGCAAAGAATACCGGGAGGTATGGGAATAAAAGGAGGCATCCATGATCTGGGACCGTCGCTATGAGTGCATGGACCGGGAGGAAATGGAGCAGCTCCAATTGGAGCGCCTCCAGTCTACTTTGAACCGGGTCTACCGGAATGTCTCTTTTTATAAGAAACGATTCGACCGGATGAAAATCCTTCCCGACGAGATTCAATCCATCCGGGACCTGGCCCAATTTCCCCTCACGGCCAAGGAAGACCTACGGGAGAGTTACCCGTATGGCATGTTTGCCCTTCCCCTGAGAGAGGTCGTGCGCATCCACTCCTCCTCGGGGGTTACTGGAAAGCCTACGGTCACCGGCTACACCCGAAACGACCTGCAACACTGGAGCCAATTGACCGCCAGGATTCTGACAGCCGGCGGGGTGACCAAAGAGGACGTGGTGCAAATCACTTTTAAATACGGTCTTTTTACAGGAGCTTTCGGACTGCACCACGGAGCCGAACTCATCGGAGCCTCCGTCATCCCCATGTCTACGGGCAACACCAGTAAACAGGTTCTCATCATGCAGGACTATAAAACTACGGCTCTGGTGAGCACCCCTTCTTACGCCCTTCTCTTAGCCCGGTATATGGGGCTCCAGGGAATCGACTCCAAGTCGCTTTCCCTGAGGCTCGGCCTTTTCGGGGGAGAGCCCTGCCCGGATCCTATACGCAAGGAGATCGAGGAGCGTCTGTTCATCCGCGCCACGGATAATTACGGGGTGAGTGAGGTGATGGGCCCGGGAGTATCAGGAGAGTGCGAACAGAAGAATGGGCTGCACATCAACGAGGATCATTTCATCCCGGAGATCATTGACCCCCAGACTCTCCAGGTTCTCCCCCCCGGCTCTGAAGGGGAACTGGTTCTGACCACCTTGAGCAGGGAGGCTTTCCCCCTGATTCGGTACCGGACGCGGGACATCACTTCCCTGGATTATTCCCCTTGCCCCTGCGGCCGGACGCTGGTGCGCATGAAGAAAGTGCTCGGGCGAAGTGATGATATTATCATCATCAAAGGGGTCAATGTATTTCCTTCACAGGTAGAATCGATTCTGATGGAAATTGAAGGAGTGGAGCCGCACTACCAGCTCATCGCCGACCGGGTGGAAGGAGTCGATACGCTGGAAGTCAAGGTGGAAGTGAATGAACGGGTTTTTTCGGACGAAATCAAGATCCTCCAGACCATTGCTTCGCAGGTCGAGCGCAAACTGCGGGAAGTGGTGGGGGTGAGGGCCACGGTAAGGCTGGTGGCCCCGCAGAGCCTGCAGATTGCCGAAGAGAAGCCTCCCAAGGTGATTGATCGGCGGAAAAAATAGAAATGAAGAAAAAAATCTTTTTCTCCATCCTCTCAGCCTTTTATATCCTGGGGATCTTTTACTTTGCGGGTTCCCGGATTGTATCTCAGCTGAGCTTTTTCAATCCCTACAGCCTTTTGCATATCCCCCTTTACGGAGTTTTGACGCTCTTCCTTATTCTGGCCCTGGGTCCGGCGCACAAAATCAACTCCCATTTCCGCTATCTTCCCGCGGCCTCCATTGCCCTGGGGGTCGCGATTGCCGACGAGACCCATCAGCTATACGTCCCGGGCCGGGAAGGATCGATCACGGACGTTCTCCTCGACTTCGGCGGGATTCTTCTGGCCATCTTTCTCATCCAATATCTTTCCCGTCGGTCTCCCTGACCGCGAATCTCCCCTTTTTTCATAAATTTTTTCATAATTTTTTTTCTTGACAAAGTTTTTGGGGTGTGCTACTGGAAAATTCATCCATCCTGACGTAGCTATTTCCTGATTGATTTCGACCTCTTGCTATAAGCTTGTGAGGGGAATCAGCCCATGTCGCTTCCAATTCCTACTCGGCTGAATTTCGTGCACACCAAATTCTCTCTCTATCCTTCTCTTTCTCTTTTTCCTCCTCTTTCTCTTCTCCAGTTCCCCCTCATCAGATCCAATACCATTAAATTGTTAGCAATTTCGCTGGTAAGGAGGGTGGTAAACGACTAACACCTGCGGATGGAGTCCTAAAGGCTGATCAAGTTCTTGGCGCTTTACATCGAGGTTTAATGAAAAAATAAGGTTTGGCATCATCTTTTTTATTTATATCCAGCTTTGGAATGAAGACGAAGGGGCTTTCAGGGACTTCAGAATCTGGTGGATTGGCCGGCAACGATGGCATAGAACGAAGCTCCTTGTGCGGTCTCTATCCAGGGGATTGAAGGAGGCCGCAGGGCGACTGAAATTCCCTGAATGGCGTTAATTTTCTGGGTAATCATACTCCGTGCACCTCTCCACCCTGTAAATTAATTTCACATGGGATGGGTGTCTCACTATTATTGGCACAGAAGGGGGTTGGCTATGAAAGAATTTCTTAGAAGTATAAGAAAATCTCGTCAGAAAAAAGAAGCATCTAAACGCGGCTTGCGAAATTCACGAGAGCTTTCACGCCCGCTTTTAATAGAAATGTTAGAGGAAAGGATCGTGCCAAGCGGCGGGCCTCTCCCATTACCCATAGACACCCTTATTTCTGACCAAATTGAGATAGGCGCGAGCTCTGATCTCTATCAGAGCTCTCAAAACCAGGGAGAATGTTCCATCTTTCAAGGTGTTGAAGATTCAACCATCAGACAAGCTCCTGTATTACCTGGACTTCGATTAGTTGATTCAGACATTTCCTGTTTTGAGGGCCAGATTTTTTGGCTGAACTTCGAAGGTGCTGAAGATGTAACCTACAATGGCCCAGTGACGATTGAAAATATTGATGTTCCTGCCTTCAAAGCACCAAACATGTTTCCTGGCCAAGAGCGAGAGATATCCTTAGCCGTTCTCGACAGACTCTCCAATATCTTTGAGGGAACTGGCGTTCTCTTCACAAGAGAAACGCCAAGTGACGATAACAATAGTGCATTCTCAACTATATATATTGGTGGGGACGGGTCTGCTTTTATCGAAAATGGTTCATTCTCAGGGCTCGCCGAAAATGTTGATCTCGGCAACACGAACAGATCCGACATAGGCATAATCTTTTCAGACAGCTTTAACAATGATGGCTGGGCTTTTGACGATTATATTGAACGTCTGTCGAATGCCATAGCCCATGAGTCGAGCCATCTTCTCGGTTATGCCCACTTTGATGATGCCGAGAGCTTTGACTCATTCGCTGATGTAGGTGCGAGTCTTAACTTTCAATGGTTTGAGGTTAATGGAGTGCGAACTGCCTCGACCAGTGGTACTTTCACAGTCAAGCCGAACCAGGAGTTCTGGATTTACGCCGATTTTGAAAATCGTGACGTGGACAAACCTGGAGGGGTCAACATTTCGCTTCCAAGTTTCTCAGGAACCTATCTTACCGGAACATGGTACTCTTACGAAGGGGATACTCAAGGGACGCGAACAGCATACTACTACCCGGTAGGGTCCCCCATATATCACAGGGACCCCAATCATATTCCGAATCCGTTTTCGTCAAGAGATTTCATGGTTGAAGGCTACGATACATACTGGGAGGCAGGCGATGTCACGCATTGGTACGACGAGGATAATATTCTTGGCATTCAGCTCCGGGCGCCATCATCTAATACCACCTTCTATGCCTACGCTCGATCATGGCTCAATGTGGACACGGTTAACTATGCAATCTATGAGCTGACACCCAGCAGTAGTAGTTACACAGACCAGCAAGGCTATCCTGTCTATCGATATACGATAAATGTCTACAACGCTCCGCCTACAATCGGATCCCTTACCGACAGTCCTGATCCTGTGACGCGTGGTCAAACTTTGGCACTAACGGCGAACAGCGTATCGGATTCGGACGGGTCGATAAACAAGGTGGATTTCTACCGTGACAATAATAACAATGGTGTCTTGGAAGTGGGGACGGATATATACTTGGGAACGGATACGAGCAGCAGCGGGGGCTGGGCTTGGAGTGGATCTACCAGTGGATTCCCGATTGGGACCAATCGGTACTTCGCCATTGCGCAGGATAACGACGGGGTGTGGGGTAATGCTGTCACCGCGACGGGCACAGTGAACAACGCACCACCGACGATTGGGTCCCTCACTGACAGTCCTGATCCAATCACACGTGGTCAGACGTTGACGCTAACGGCGAACAGCGTATCGGATCCGGATGGGTCGGTTAGCAGGGTCGAGTTCTACCGTGATTCTAACAACAATGGATCGTTTGAGCCGGGGTCGGACCAGTTATTGGGTACTGACACGAGCAGTAGCGGTGGGTGGGCCTGGAGCGGCTCAACCAATGGTTTTTCGGTTGGAACGAACCGCTACTTTGCCTATGCTCAGGATAATGATGGAACTTGGGGCAGCTTCGTCACCACAACGGGCACGGTGAACAACGTTCAGCCCACAATCGGATCCCTTACCGACAGTCCTGATCCTGTGACGCGCGGTCAGACGCTGACGTTGACGGCCAACAGTGTGTCGGATCCGGACGGGTCAATAAACAAGGTGGATTTCTACCGCGACAGCAACAACAATGGTGTCTTAGAAGTGGGGACGGATTTCTTCCTGGGCACGGATACGAGTAGCAGCGGTGGCTGGACCTGGAGTGGGTCTACCAGTGGATTCCCAATTGGGACCAATCGGTACTTTGCGATTGCGCAGGATAACGATGGAGCTTGGAGCAACTTTGTCACTACAACTGGAGTAGTTCAAGCACTGACACTAACGGGGCGCGTGACATACAAGGGGCAGGACGGTATCTATCGAGATGCTCGGTATATTTGGGTTGAAGCATGGGAGAAAGATGTCGTTGGTGATGATAAGCTTGCTGAGGGTTATACGAATGGAAGTGGTATCTTTACGTTTACTACAGACACTGCAGGCAATCCCTTGGAAAACTACGATTCTGGGTTAGGCGAATCGGGAACGAGGGACGTGTACTTCAAGGTCCGAGCAATGAATGAAGCAGCTCAAGTGACGGCAGACTACACCGGTGGTTTTTTTGGGTTAGTGTATTGGTACGATAGCAGCCCCGAGTATGATATTTCTGGTCCAACATATACGTGTAATTTTGCGTTTGCCGCAACGGGCGATACACCGACACACGCGGCCGCTTGGGGGCTACCTGGGGAAATCAAGTCTCACAGGGATTGGTTATGGAGTCAAACCTCACCTCACTTTGCACGTGGCTCAGTGGATGTTTACTTCCCTGATGACACCGTGCCGAACTTTGATCCTGACTCGGATTGGTTTCCATGGACCTATGATTGTATACACGTACCTGAAAGCTGGCAAGGAGGTATAACTTGGGAGAGTAGCCCGTACACTACTGCGCACGAATACGGACACTCCGTGATGTGGACGGTTCGCGGTGGAAACTGGCCGTCTGGTAATGGCCCAAGCCCTGCAGAGCAACCTCCAGGCGGCGGGCACGCAATCTATTCAGAATCATCTGAGGGATTTGCCTTTACAGAAGGGTGGGCCCAATTCTTTGGCTGTGCTCGATACAACAACGAATCTTTCAGGGATCTGGAATCGAACGATTACTGGATGGGGGCGGACGGTAACGGCGCTTCAGGACCTAACACGGATGGTAATTTAGGGAATATTGTAGAAGGGGCTGTTGCTAGCATCCTGTGGGATCTCTACGACCCAATTGGGGATGATAGCGTTAATTCACGATGGGCAGACATTTGGACCGTGTTCTTTAATGACAAGCCAGATTCGATCTGGAATAGCGCCGGGAACGATGACTTCTACCACTACTGGAATAACCGATATGGGATTTCCGAGGCAGTGGACGATATTTTCATTGATAACGGAATACCCGTGCGAGACGACACGTATGAGAATAATGACACCGCAGGAACAGCCTATGCACTATCAAATACCAAGACCACCTATCCGGGATTAATCCTTTCTGACTCTGCTGATTGGTTTAAATTTACGATATCAGGTAATGCCAAGAGTGGGTCAGCGGTCTCGATTGGCTTTACAAACACCCGTGGTGATTTGGATTTGTACATATATGATGCGGGCATGATAATATTGTCTCCATCGAAGGAGATATCCAGATTGTGAGGGGCGGTTATATCAAAAACCTTTGGGCAGGGAAGGGTGTAAAGGATATCCAGGCAAAGGCAGGTGGGATTGGGTACATCCGGGCATTGATTGGTGATGTGACCAAGATTGTATCGGATCAGGACATTGAGAACATCTGGGGCGGAAAGAACGTCAAAGATATTCAAGCTTCTAATGGCTCTATAGACAATATTTTTGCCAGCGGCAGTGTGAATATAATAAGGTCCAATAGACTGAGTAGCATCTTTGCAAAAGCAGATGTCAAAGACATTTCTATCATGGGTGACATCAACCTCATTGAAGCCATGAGGGATGCAAAGTCCATATCGAGCCAAGGGATATTGGAGGTGATTGCCCACAGGGACGCTGTCGGTATTGAGGGGGCAGATGGGACCGTATTCTATGGAAGAAACTTCAGTAAGATATCTGATAATCTTTCAAAGGAAAAAATATGAAAAAACCGGTTCGTGTGAAACTTCCAGCGATAGCTTTGACGTAACATGAATATTATATCGACAGTTGAAATTAGAGGCAGGGCTTGATGGCAGGCCAATAAAAGAAACGTGAGAGTACCGAAGATTATTTTCAGTAGGCTTTGCTTTAAAGAACTTCCCCCTCTTCCCATAGGTCAGCTCATAAACGATAACTTGGTTGATCGATATGGCTGTCCTTGTTCCATTCTTCCTGGGCATCGCTCACTTTTCTAAGCTCACGACAAGAGCCATTTCTCGCCTTGTATTTCCTTTTTTATAATGATATATAATTTTTAGGAATTCAGCGCGAATAATACGATAACGGAAGGGAAATCATGAACTGGGTCAGGCCGTCTGTGGCTGCAATGCAAGGATACGTTCCAGGGTTCCAGCCCCAGCCCTGGGACAAATATATTAAACTGAACAGCAACGAAAATCCTTTTCCTCCTTCGCCGAAAGTGCAGGAAATGCTGGGAAGATTGAATTACGAAGAACTGCGGCTTTATCCGGACCCGCTAAGTATGGAACTTCGGCAGAAATTGGGCGCCCTTTATGGTTTCTCTGAGAATCAAATCATCTGCGGCAATGGCTCGGACGACATCCTTAACATTATCGTGCGGACTTTTGTCCAGCCCGGCGAAGCCATAGGATTTCATGAACCCACCTTTCCCCTCTACCGAATTCTGGCGATCCTCCACGGGGCCAATGTGATTTCTTTGCCCATGCGTGAGCCTTTCGATCAACCCCCGATGCCCCCCCCGGACCTGAAAATTTTCTTCCTGGCCAACCCGAATTCTCCGGTTGGCTTTGGCTTTCCTACTGCCCGGGTGGCTGAAATGGCCGGGAAGACCAAAGGGGTCTTTGTAGTCGATGAAGCCTACGCTGAATTCGCCCGAGAGGATGCCCTGGCCCTCGTCCGCGACCTCGACAACGTTATCGTTGTTCGTACAGTTTCCAAATCTTATTCCTTAGCCGGGGTACGCCTGGGATATGCCATCGGGCAGGAGAAACTCATTGCTGAGATGCTCAAGGTTAAAGACCCGTTCAACGTTACCCGCCTGAGCCAGACTCTGGTAGCGGCTGCCCTGGACGACCGGGAATATTTCTACCGGACCATTTCCCAGATCGTCGAGACGCGGGAATGGCTTACGCAGGAAGCCAGGGCCATCGGGTATCGAATTATCCCTTCCCAGGCCAATTTCATTTTCCCCCGGCCATCCCGGGAAGGGGAGGGCGTGAAATTTTACGAAGCCCTTTTCAGCCGTGGAGTTCTAACCAGGTATTATGATCAGGAAGGGATACGCGATGGGGTCCGCATGACCATCGGCAAAAGAGAAGAGATGCTTGCGGTTTTACAAGTGATGAAAGAAATATTGCCTGAATTTTCCAATAAATAACCCAGCCATGAGTTGGCCTTATGAAGGGTTCAACACGAATGCCCCAATTCTTGTGAGGAAAAATCGAGTATATTGTCTTAGCGCTATGCGCCTTGCGTTATAGGGAGGGCCCATGTCGGTCTCGAATAAAGTCAAAGGATACATGGAAAGATCATCCTGGATTCGCCGGATGTTTGAACAGGGTCTGGAACTCAAGGCCAGGTTCGGCGCAGATAAGATTTTTGATTTCAGCCTGGGAAACCCCAATTTGGAGCCCCCTGAAAAGGTCCGGCAGGCAATCGTTGAAGTCCTCCAGGACCGGCGCCCCGGGAAACATGCTTACATGCCGAACGCAGGGTTGAAGGAAACCCGGGACGCTGTGGCGAATTTTCTATCCCGTGAACATGGCGCAAGCGTCTCCTGGGATCAGGTGGTTATGACATGTGGAGCGGGTGGGGGCCTCAACGTTTGTTTAAAAACTTTTTTGGACCCGGGAGATGAAGTCGTCGTTTTCACACCTTATTTCGTTGAGTATCTTTTTTATATTGATAACCACAATGGTTACGGAGAGTTAATTGCAACGAGAGAAGATTTTTCTTTAAATCTTGAGGCCATCGAAGCAGGAATTAATCAAAAGACCAAAGCCATTATCATCAACTCGCCGAATAATCCTTCAGGACGGGTCTATAACGAGGCCAGTTTACAGGCGTTGGGACAAATCCTCCTGGAAAAGCGAAAAAAATACGGTCATCCGGTGTATCTATTTTCTGATGAGCCCTACAGCAAATTAGTCTATGATGGAACAAAAGTCCCCAGTATCTTCCAGGTTTATCCATACAGCCTTTTAGTCACTTCTTATTCCAAGGATCTTTCTTTGCCGGGAGAGCGGATCGGATTCATTGCGGTTAATCCCCGCATGGACAACTGGAAAGAAGTTGTTGACGGCCTGACTTTCTGCAACCGCATTCTGGGTTTTGTGAATGCCCCGGCGCTCATGCAACGCATCCTTCCTCAGCTTCAAGGGGTTTCAGTCAATATTTCAGAGTACCAGAGGAAAAGGGATCTCCTGTGCCAGGGCCTTTCTGAGGCGGGGTATTCTTTCATCAAACCTGAAGGAGCTTTTTATCTTTTCCCAAAATCTCCCATCCCCGATGACGTTTTATTCGTGCAGGAACTCCTCAAAGAAAATATCCTGGCCGTTCCTGGAACAGGGTTTGGAACTCCAGGATATTTCCGGCTGGCTTATTGTGTGGAAGATCGGGTGATCGAGAGGTCCATGGAAGGATTCCAACGGACAATCAGGAAATTTTTTACCTAACGCTCATCTATTACTTTAATCTACATCGTGAGTCGGTAAGAGATATTTAGCCATAACATCCCGATTTAATACATTTTTAACATTAAGAAAAGGAAAGGGCTTGAAAAGGGGCGTACCAAAATTGGAGGCTGTTGCTTCCTTATATTGGGATATTTGTAACGTCTGATAAGATATATTATGTAAACTTTAAACAAAACCAGAGATTTTACTTAAAAAACCTGAAAGTTTATCCTTGACGCTACTAAAAGCCATCTGTTACCCTTCCGTAGAAAACCTTAAAAAATAATTGCCCCTTATGATTAAATTTATTGGCGTCAATAAATGGTTTGGCACCCTTCAGGTGTTAAACGACATCAACCTTGAAATCAAGCACGGAGAAGTTGTTGTCGTCTGTGGGCCAAGCGGCTCGGGCAAGAGCACCCTGATCCGGTGCATCAACAAGTTAGAACCCATTCAGGCAGGCGAAGTCATTGTGGATGGAATGTCCCTCAACAACCCGAAGACAGACATCACCAAATTACGAGCTGAGGTGGGAATGGTCTTCCAGCAATTTAATCTCTATCCCCACAAAACAGCCCTGCAGAATATCACCCTGGCTCCGATCAAAGTGCGAAAAATGCCCAAGGATAAAGCCGAAAGAATTGCGTTAGACCTGATGACCAAAGTGGGCATCCCAGAAAAGATTAACAGTTATCCGGCCCAGCTTTCTGGTGGCCAGCAGCAAAGAGTTGCCATTGCCCGGGCTCTGGCCATGCAGCCGAAGATCATGCTCTTCGACGAACCCACTTCTGCCTTAGACCCGGAAATGATTAACGAAGTCCTGGAAGCCATGGTGAACTTAGCTCAAGAAGGGATGACCATGATCGTCGTGACCCATGAGATGGGTTTTGCCAAAAAGGTTGCCCGCCGTATTATCTTCATGGATGAAGGCCGAATTATTGAGGAGGCAAACCC
>Ga0315282_10006146_pt1 | contig 20195 bp, 18 predicted proteins | sample YL17G07_20_MG_FD_203693 | JGI IMG/M metagenome (GOLD analysis project Ga0315282, IMG submission 203693) | Sediment microbial communities from Yellowstone Lake, YNP, Wyoming, USA - YL17G07_20 | ecosystem: Environmental > Aquatic > Freshwater > Lake > Sediment | place: USA: Wyoming | collected... | reverse complement strand
TTGTTTTTTCTGGAAAAGATCTAGAGCAAATGTCATAAGAATAAAAACTGTGAAGACAAAAGTTAAAATATAAAGCAATGCTTGAATAAAGATAATCCACTGGGATATTTTCTCTTGTCCCCCAAAATTTATTCCAATCAAAATAAAAAGCGAACTTGAGATAAAGACAAACAAAATCGATATTAAAGCCATACCCTTTGCATCTAATTCGAGTGACGGAGAAACTGGTCTGATTTTAGCAATTTGTTCTGGTGAATGTATTTTGGGATCAATATTTTTAAGATATCTTAGATATTTTTCTTTTCCCTTTGGATCTAGCGGAATTTTGAAATAAGGGTTCGCTTTATAAGCGAGTATTACAAATATTGATAAAAGAAATGTAATAAAAGTAGTCACAGGAATGATATTTTTATCTAAAAAAATAGTTATTGTTTGTTGAGGTAGTGTTTGAAAGGCAAATTGTAAAAAAGGAAGAGCAATTGTCAAGACCGTACTTATCGATTGAAGACTCTCGGCGAGAAAATTATCCTGGTTTTTCATTCTGCCGCCACTTTACCTCAAAAGTTATTTAAATGCAATTATTTGAAAGCTGTTTTTAAAGTCTAACTTCAAATCAAAAACATTTAATTGGCCCTTAACTGGAATTGGTGGGTTTATTGGCCGGATATTACGGATAAACCAAGCTTGAGCTTTTGGATAAACTTTAATGCAGGCTTTTTTCTCATGTTCTTTTTGCATTGGTTTAATATCATAAAGCTCTACAATACAAAGCGCTTTTCCATATGGTTCAATTTTGGGATTTTGCGAAGAACAAATTACCAAGTCTCCTCGATATTTTGTAGCCCATTTTCTGGTTTCAATAGTTTTCTTGCCGTTGGCAACTAAATTTGCCCAAGGTTGTTTTAGAGAAATTGCTTTATAAATCATATAGGCAATCGGAATTTAATATAACAGCCGGGATAAATAATTTCATTCCCTCCAAAACTTTTTTTAAAGTGGGTAAAACCCAACCAAGATTTATTGGGGAACCGTTCATCGTATATCCCTTCAAAATCAAAAACTTTTGCACCTAGTTTCTTTGCCCAAAGAATTCCTTCCCAAACGATTTTGTATTGATAATTATTTCTTCTTCCATCTTTATTAGTAAATGCTTGCCAATAATAACTTTTTTTATCTGCTCTTAAAAAGATTGCTCCCGCAGAATAATCATAAGTTGTAATAAATAAACAATTTTTACCAAAAGTTTTCTTTAAAGATTCCAGTTGAGGAATTTGGGGAACATATCGTTTAAAACCAACTGCTTTTTTCCACACTCCCTGAAATTTTTCCGGAGAAGTTTTGACAATCTTTACTTTGGATTTTTTGACTATACTTCGACAATCTTTTTTAAGATTCTTTAATAAATCTTTTTCTGGTTTTGTTAAATTAAGTTCTAAGGTTTTAGTAGGAAGATAGGGGGAGTTGCTTAACCTAAAACCATTTTTCTTAATTTCTTCTTTTTGTTTATCATCTTTTGGTTCCAAAATAATTTGAAAAGCACGATATTTTTTCGCTAAAGTTTTTATTTTCTTAAAATAAATTTTTTCTGGCCTTTGAATTTTAATCACAGAACCAATTAAGGGAAACTTCTTAATAAAATAGTTGGTGTTTTTTATTCTTTCGACTATCCAACCCAAAGAAGAAAGATATCGGGTATAATCTTTTGACTGTCTAATATCAACCATTTAGAAATTTGGTTTAATAATTTTGCTTTTTAAGCGGAGAATTAACCAACGGATATTTTCTAATATTCTGTATGGATAATAAAGGAACGAAGTAATTAAATCCCAACTACCTAAAAATTCCACAACTTCCGGATTATAACCCTCCTTAAATTTAGTAAAACCTTTTCCTTCTTCCCGACCCCAAAGGTCAAAAGTTTTAAGCCCTAAACTTTTACCGAATTTAATGGCTTCCCACATCATGAGATTGTTGGCCATGACATTTTTGTATTTCTCGGTGGAAGCCCCATACGGATAGTAAAGAAAATCGTGCCAGGAAAATAAAATCCAGGTGGTAATAATTTCTCCTTTGTAAGTTGCGGTTAAGAGGTGAATTGCTCCGGACTTTCTTAAACTTTTCCACATCAGTTCATGGTATTTTTTGGTGTGGGCGTAAAAACCCTGTCTTTGAGAAGTTTCTTTAGTTAATTCCAAATATTTCTCAAAAGCTTTTTCGGAATTATCTTCCACAACCTTCACTCCATGTTTTTCAGCCAGACGAATATTGTAGCGGGTCTTGGAAGAAAAACTTTTTAAAAGTTCTTCTTCGGATTTGGTTAAATCAAGCCAGAAAGAAGTGGGAGTAAAAAGTCTTTTGCCGGGAGTACAATTTTCTTTTAAAAGTTTTAAAACTTCAATTTTATTTTTAAGATTTGGGTCAAAGGGTTCTAGCTTAATAAAAAGGGCATGTTCCTCTTTGCCTGCTTTTTTAATTGCTTCTAAAATTTCGGGAGTGGGGGTTGGTCCTTTAATAACTGTTCCAATTTTGAGATTAGTAAAAGGAATTTTGGAGAAGATTATTTGAATTCCTTGGGTTAAGGTTCTTCCTTCATAAACACCCAGTCTCACAATTTTATTCCCCCACAAACTTCTGAATTCTCCCCATTCCCAAGATTGCAGGGGGTGAAGAGCTACTTTATTAAATTCATTTTTCTCGCTATCCGGAATAACTTTAATCATTTTTTTATTATTAATAATTTTTATCTATTTTTCTAAAAAGTTTTGTTTTCTTTTTAAGATCTTTGATTGTTTCTGTTTTGATATCTGAAAAATCAAGACCCTCTCCAATTATATCGCACCCTTTATATAAAGAGTTGTCGCCAACCTTCATATTAGTTGGATCAACACAAATCCAATTATTGTTGATATAACATTCCGCAAAAACATGTCCACTTAATCCATCACTGGTCTTTCTAATCGCCTCAATATATTTGGTTGGAATACCTTTTGCTCTGCAAAGAACAACGAATACAAGTGCGATGTCAGTACAACCAGTAGTAAAACCATCATCTATTATTTGTTTTGCAGTTCTTTTCCTAAATACTTTTGATTTTATTTCTTTATCTTTTGTGTGTTTGATATGTTGAGGAATCCAATTAAACGTATTTTTAATAAACTCAATTCCACTTCCTCTTATCTGAGAAGAAATTTCCAATATTTCAGGAGTTATTTCTGTCTGTTTTCCCTCCTTGAGATACTTAATCATTTTTTAAATATTTATCGATAATATCATCAAAAGTTCCTTTAAGGTCTTCCTCTCTTAAGCTTAAATCAATCTTCTCTTCTTTTCCAATAGTTTCCAGTAAGTTCTCGGGAATGTCTATTAAAAATCTGCTGGGAGGATTTGAAATCTGTTCACCAAAATATAACCTTCTTGAAGCATAGGTTAAATAAAGAAGATCTTTTGCTCGGGTGATTCCCACATAGGCCAATCTTCTTTCTTCTTCCAGTTGTAGGTTATCCCAAAGAGATCTGGAATGGGGGAAAAGCCCTTCTTCCATACCAATGATAAAGACAACAGGAAATTCCAGTCCCTTAGCGGCATGAAGGGTCATGAGGGTTACGGCCTCTTTTTTCTCAAGATTTTGTTTGCTTACCTTTCCTTTTTCGTTTTGTTCTGCTTCAACTAAAGCCACATTTTCTAAAAACTCATTAATCTTAGGATATTCTGTTGCTACCGACCTTAATTCTTTGATGTTTTCCAGTCTGGCTAAATTTTCTTCTGTTTCTTTTTCGTAAAGTTCAAGATAATTAGTTTTTTCCAAAACTAAATCCATTAAATCTAAAGTTGTTTTTTCTTTTAAATCTTTTTGAGAAATTTTTATTTCTTTAAACTTCTTCATTCTTCTTATTCCTAATTTCTCAATTCTTTTTTTGGACATTTTATCTTTGGAATTAACCAAAAGTCTTAAAAAAGAAAGGACATCTTTAATTTCTTTTCGGTCATAGAATCTGACTCCACCTACTAAGGTGTAGGGGATACTGACATGAAGAAGTGCCTCTTCTAAAATACGGGACTGGGCATTAGTGCGATAAAGAACAGCAATGTCGGAAAGTTTTTTCCCCTCAAAAGAGGTGAGTCTGGCAATTTCATTAACAATAAAATCAACTTCTTTTAAACCAGAAGAAGCGCTGTAAACTCTGATTTTTTCTCCCTTAGGATTTTCAGTCCAGAGTTTTAAAACCGGGTGAGTTGTATTTTTACAGATCACACAATTGGCTGCTTCTAAAATATTTTGGGTGGAACGGTAGTTCTGTTCCAAATTAACAATTTTTATTTTAGGAAAATCGCGGATTAAATAATTGATGTTTCTAAAATCTGCTCCACGCCAGGAATAAATACTTTGAGAAGCATCTCCCACTACCGTCAGATTTTTATTTTCCCCGACTAAAAATTTAACCAAAGCGTATTGTACTTTATTGGTGTCTTGCCACTCATCAACTAAGATATGGGTTAACCTTCTTTGCCATTTTTCCAAAACCTCAGGACACTTTTTAAAGAGTTCTACGGTTTTAACCAGAAGATCATCAAAGTCGAGTGCCCCGATTTCTTTTAAATTCTTTTCGTATTCAATGTAAACTTTTAAAACATTTTCCTGGAAATCATCATTAACCAATTCTTTATATTGATTGGGGTCAATCATTTGATTTTTTGCATCAGAGATGGCATTAAGAATGGAAGATGGGTTATATGAATCTTCGGGGATATTCAAATCATGAAGAATTTGTTTGATTAAACCTTTTTGGTCTTCTTCATCATAAATTAAAAATCCTGGAGGGATTCCTAAAGCTTTTCCTTCAATTCTTAAAACCTTGGCGCAAAAAGAATGAAAAGTTCCGGCAAACCCTGGTTTTACTCCGGTTAACCTCTGAACTCTTTCTTTCATTTCCTCAGCTGCTTTGTTGGTAAAGGTAAGGAGGAGAATATTTTCGGGGTTAATTCCTTGAGTTAAAAAGTAGGCGACACGGTAAGTTAAAACTTTAGTTTTTCCGCTTCCGGCTCCGGCTAAAACCAAAAGAATTCCTTCAGGAGAAATTACAGCTTCAACTTGGGCTTTATTTAAATCTGCTATTAGTTTTTTTGTTTTTTCAGGTAAAATAGACATATTGTTAAGTAAATTCTTTAAAGATTTAAGGAAATCTTAAGGATTTCAGATAAAAATCATTCTAGCATGGAAGACCCGACAAAAAAGCCAGTAAATCCAGTCAATAAAATAAAAATTATTATTTTTGGTTTAGTCATCTTCATTTTTGCCGTCCTTCCTCCCTTTTTAATCTCCTTTTTCGTAGCAAAAACTTTTTCGGAATTAGGGATTAATGATCCTCTTGGGGTTATTTCTGATTTTATAACTGCGCCTGAAAGTAAAGTTAATTCTCAAGACGGGGAAATAGGCATTCTTATCCTGGGAAAAAGCGGGGCAGGATATAGCGCACCCGATTTAACCGACACAGTTATTTTTGGCTCTTTAGATTTAAATCAGCAAAAATTGAATCTAATTTCTCTTCCTCGGGATATTTGGGTTCCTGCCATTCGTGCAAAATTAAACACGGCTTATTATTGGGGTGATCAGAAAGGAGCGGGGGAAGGATTAAAACTAGCCAAATCCTTAACTAGTGATATTGTTGGACAACCAGTTGATTATGCTTTGGTTTTAGATTTTTCGGGATTCAAAGAAATGATTGATGCTATGGGAGGAATTGATATTAATGTTGAACGTAGTTTTACGGATAAAAAGTTTCCTATACCCGGCAAAGAGAATGATTTATGTAACGGGGATAAAGAATTCAAATGCCGCTATGAAACAGTCAGTTTCCAAAAAGGATTAACCCATATGGACGGAACTTTGGCTTTAAAGTTTGCTAGATCTCGTAATTCCGAAGGAGAAGAAGGAACCGATTTAGCCAGAGCAGCTCGTCAAGAAAAAGTAATTTTGGCTCTTAAGGAGAAAACCTTAAGTCCTCAAATTTTACTTTCTCCTTTTAAAGTTCTGTCCTTATATAAAGCGGTGATGAAAAATTTAGAAACAGATCTGCCCGTTTCTACTCAAGCTGTCTTAGCCAGAAAGATTTTAGAAGCAAGGAAGAGTATTCAATCAAATGTTTTGCCAGAAAGTTTCCTGACTAATCCTCCAATTTCTTCTCGTTACGATTATCAGTATGTTTTTATTCCCAAAGGTGGAAGTTGGAAAGAAGTTAATAATTGGGTTAAAGATTTATTGAAGTAAAAATAAATTTATCCTTTACCATCCCAGTTTTATTCCCCAAATTACTCCCCAGGTATTCACGAGAATGGAAAAGACCAAAAGAAGAATTAATAATTTCTTTGGCTTAAATCTCAAAGCCAGAATAATTAAAAGGAGAGGAAGAAAATCCAGTAAAAAACGGTAACCAAATTGGACCCAACCCTGCATATAATGAAGAAAATCGACTCCCGCAATTCCCAATGCTCCCAAAATTAAACTTTTTTCTATCTTTTTAAAAGGAGGTTTAAGAGCAATCAAAAGAAGGGGAGTAGTAAAAATAATTCCCATGCCATAAGGAGAGGGAACCAAATTTTTCAAATTAATAACTGGTGGCATAAAGAGGAAAGTAAAAAGATGGAGGGGAATATTTCTTGGGTCTAGATAACCGAAGTATGGAAAACCAGGTTTTATTAATTGTAACAAAGTAAAAGGATAATTCATATTGATATAGTTTTTATAGACTTCAAGATATCCTGTTTGAAAAAAATTACCAAAACGCAAATAGTTATAGATAAATTGAATAGGGATGCAAATTAAAGCCCCGGATAAAAATTTGATTAACCCCTTTTTGTCTTTACGCAACTCTAAAAGGTAAAAAATGATCCCTAGGAAAATTGGATAACGGGAGAGTACCGCAAAAGAGAAGAAAAGACCGGCAAGAAGAAAGGACTTCTTCTTGAAAGCAATTAAACTTAAAAGAAAAAACATTATGGCAACAAGATGGGCAAAATACCAAGCTGTTCCTACCACGCTTGCCCAGAAGAAAACCGTGCCAAAGGCAAAAAAGTAGGAGAGAAGAAGAGAGTTTTTAAGATTAGTAAACTTTAAGAGCAATAAAAAAACCAAGATCACATTTAAAGCCCCAACCAGAAGAGAGACTTGTTGTTGAGTAATCCCGGAATTTAAATAAATAATGGGGGCTAAAACTAAAGCTGGTAGAGGAGGAAAGGGGAGATAAACTTTCCCTCCAATTTCTACTTTATCGTGATAGAATTGTGGAAGGTTAGGCATGTCCACTCTTTTTGCCAGAAAAGCCTGAGCCAAATACTTATAATGGTCGTACCAATTTCTGGGATGGGGATAGATGAATTTATAGATTAAGAAGGTCGAAATAAAAATAAGGAGGCAGAAGAAAATTTTCTTTTTCATCAAGATAATTTTATGCTGAAATTTCTCAAGCGACAAGAAAAGATAATTTTAATTTTTATTTTTGCTTTGGTTTTACGTTTAGCCCTTTCCTTTTGGGGAACTTTAAAACTTGATCAAAACACTTTTATTGCCTGGAGCAATATTTTAATTGGAAAAGGTTTTTCTAATTTTTATAATTCTTGGTCTGATTATCTCCCGGGTTATCCCTATCTCCTCTGGCTTTTGGGAAAGATTAATAGCCTTTCAATTATTCCCCCGATCCTACTTTATAAAATACCAGCAATTTTAGCCGATGTTTTAACGGGACTTTTGATTTATAAAATTGTTAAAAAATATAAAGATGAAAAGTGGGGAATTGTGATCAGTAGTTTCTATTTTTTTAATCCAGCTATTTTAGCTAACTCCACCTTTTGGGGACAGATAGATTCTTTAACTGCCCTAACTTCACTTTTAACGCTTTATTTGATTGAGATAAATCCTTTTTTTTCAGCTGTTTCCCTTTCTTTAGGAACCTTAATTAAACCTCAAGTGGCTTTTATTTTCCCAGTGATTTTTCTTTTAATGCTCAAAGACAAATGGAGTCTTAAAAAGATTTTTTCCTATCTTTTTATTGGTTTAGCCCTTTTTCTTCTTGGTTTTTTACCTTTTGTTGGAAAGCAAAACTTTTTAAATTTCCTTTTAGAGAGATTTAATATTTCTTTAAATCAATATCCCTATACCTCCATTAATGCTTTTAATTTCTGGGGAATTTTTGGTTTTTGGAGACCTGATAGTTTGGGAGTAATTAACCCTCAAATCTTAGGTTTTGCCCTAACTGGAGTAATTTCTTTAGTGTTCCTTTTAAAAATGAAATTAGAAAAAGGAAAAAAATATCTAGCTGCAGCAGTTATTTTTCTGGTAAGTTTTCTTTTCCTAACCCGTATGCACGAAAGGCATTTATTACCAACTCTTGCCCCACTTTTAGTTGCCAGTTCCCTAAATACTCTTCTTTTAATTCCTTATTTTTTCCTTTCTTTAATTTATGTTGCTAATCTTTTTTATGCTTCTTATTGGATTAACCATAATTTTGTTTCAGTCTTTCCTAATCCTTTAATTATTGTTTTTATTCTTTTCAATTTGGCCTCTTTAATCTTCATTTTTTTGGCTGAATTTAAGAAAGGATCTTTGGAAGAATATCTAAGAAAGTTTAAATCTATTTTTAAATTTAATTTAAAACAAAGAAAATTAGAAAAAATTTCTTCTTTTCCTAAGGTTAATTTAAAACCAAAAACAACAAAAATATTTTTAGTCTTAATCCTTGCCTTTGCCTTTATCACAAGATTAATTTCTTTAGGAGAAATTAAAAAAGAATATTTTGATGAGGTCTATCATGCTTTTACTGCCAGGCAAATTTTGCACGGTAATCCTAAAGCTTGGGAATGGTGGAACACACCACCGGAAGGTTTTGCTTATGAATGGACTCATCCACCCTTAGCCAAACTGGGTATGGTTTTGGGGATGCTTGTCTTTGGTGAGAATTCTTTTGGCTGGAGATTTCCCGGGGTTGTTTTAGGGGCGGGAAGTGTTTTTCTTGTTTATTTAATTGCCAAAGAAATTTTTAGGGACGAGATCTTAGGACTTCTCTCTGCAGCAACATTCTCTTTAGACGGATTACCCTTAGTCATGTCCAGAATTGGCATGAATGATGGTTATTTACTTCTCTTTGCCCTTCTTTCCATTTACTTTTTCCTTAAAAAGAAAAATCTTCCTTCCGCCTTATCCTGGGGATTGGCGATTTCTTCCAAATGGTCAGCTCTCTGGGTGATTCCCATCTTTGGTTTTATTTGGCTGACTCAAAGAAAAGATTTTAAATTAAGCTATCTTTGGTTTTTAATCCTTCCACCCATGGTTTATTTGGCAACTTATCTGCCACTTTTTTTAACAGGACATTCTTGGGGAATCTTTGTCGAAATGCAAAAACAAATGTGGTGGTATCATACCAATTTAAGGGCAACTCACCCTTATACTTCTCCCTGGTGGAGTTGGCCGCTTCTGGTTCGCCCCATCTATCTTTATACCAGTAATGAAGTGGGGGGTTGGGTTGCCAGAATTTATGCGATGGGTAACCCCCTTATCTTTTGGGGAGGAATAGTTTCCTTTGTCTTTCTTGGTTATTGGGCTTTAGAAAAAAGGTTAGAGGGGATAGTTTCCTACGAAATCAAAAATATCGGTTTAGTTATTTTTTCTTATCTTATTTTCTTTGTTCCCTGGGCAGCTTCCCCCAGAATCATGTTTCTCTACCACTACCTCCCTTCCCTTCCTTTTCTCTCCATAGCCATTGCCTATGTTTTGCGAAGAAATCTTAAATTAATTTTCCTTTTCTTACCCTTGGCTTTTTTGACTTTCCTCTATTTTTACCCACATTGGGCAGGAATTAAAATTCCTCTCTGGTTGGATTCTTCTTACTATTGGTTTACCTCCTGGAGATAATCTCTTTTTTTAAAGAGCCAAGAGGAGGGAGAAGAGAATAATTGTTGCTCCAGCACCAAGACCGAGAATAGTTGGCCAAGAGGTACCCGATTCAGGTAGAGAAGGTGTTGCCGTAGGAGTAGGTGTACGCGTCGGTGTTGGTGTTACTGTCGTGGTGGGAGTGGGAGTAGAGCTACCTGTGGGGGTAGGGGTCAAAGTTGGTGTTGGTGTAGGAGTTCCACTCCCGGTTGGGGTCGGAGTAGAACTGCCCGTGGGAGTGGGAGTAGAGCTACCTGTGGGTGTAGGAGTCGGAGTTCCTGTTCCCAGAGTAAAAGCCAGTGTCTGACAAGAACCCAATTCAGCTGCCTTTGGTTTAGAAGAAGGAACGTTGGGGGCAACCGCCTCTTGCCTAAGTTGGTAAAGACGGATAGCGGTAAAAACAGCCACACCGGCAAGGACCAAGGTGGCAATTAAAATCCCTATGGTCACAATTTTGCTTTTAAGAAAATTTTTCATAATTTTTAGAACCAACCCAAGGTACTATGATGTATCTTGGCGGTAATGGTAAAACTGGTAACTGCGGTAGGAATTACATATTCACTATAAAATTCATTGCTACTTGGTTTCTTAGTCGTTGTTTCAGGTAAGGCAACTCCATTAACCGTAAACTGAGCTTTATCAACTGTCCCGGTAGTAGCAGTTCCTGAAACAGCTAAACGAATGGTTGTACCGACGGTGAGGGCGGAAAGTTGAGCTGTTGTTAACTGAGTCCAACTGGTGTCATAAACCTTAATGGCTTGACACTGAGCACTTGGTCCGCCACCCGTGGAACAATCTGAGCCGTAGGTGTTTGATTTATAGTCGGCATAGGCTTTAGGGCTATCTCCACACTGTGACCCATAACCAGGGCACTGAACATCAATCTGTTCTGTTCCGCAATTTTCTTTAAAGGTTGCACTTTGTACGGCACTGTCCACAAGAATATCCGAACAACCCTCTGGCTTTCTGGTTAAACAACGGTAGCGGTTGACATAGCAGCCTGAGGAGGAGTTTGTAATTCGGCAACCACCAGTATCACAAGAATACGGTGGTGTTCCTGTCTTGCAGGAAGAGGGAGTTGTTACTCCACCACTGGTTGTTTTACACAATCCATTTATACTTCCGCTTGGAGTACATCCTCCAACTACACAGTTTTGACCAGGCGGACAACTTGAACCGCCAGCGAGACTACATATACAATCAGTAGTGGTAGTGGGTTTAGAACCACACCTTGTATTGGAGGTAGGGCATGTAGAATCAGTGTAGGATCCGGAGCAACAGCTCTTCCCAAGACTTACATCAAGACATTGATTATCTGCAATACAACCACCCGTTGTTCCACTTTTACAGCAACCACCTTGTCCAGCAGGACAACCAGTTGATGTACAATCATTGGGACAGGTACTGTCATTCCCCCAAAATCCACCAGTACAGACTTGCAGGGTTTTGCTGTCTTTACACTGGGTAGCTCCGCTTGAACCACAGGTTCCACCACCCCCACTCGGAGGTGTTATACTTTTCGGTTGACAACAAGTATAGTTTGGAGCACAGTCTCTTTGACCCAAATCAGTTCCAACAGAAGCGGGACAGGAATAATTATTGACACAGCCTGCAGGAGAAGTACAGGATTCTGCAGGTTGACAGCTGTTGTAACGTCCAGTCTGGGCTGTATAGCCAGGATCACATTGACAGGTGCAACTACTACCACCGCATGTACCATTTTTTGGATCATTATCAGTATTACGATAACAGGTACAATCCCCTTTACATAATGGAGGAGTAGCAGCTTTTTCCCTAATATCCTGCTGTTGTTTGACAAGAACAATTCCTGCTCCAACTCCCCCGACAAGAAGTAAAATTCCCAAAATGGTCGCAACAATTTTTCCCTTGCCTAAACTTAATTTGGGTTTAGAAGGAGGGAGAGTAGAAGGTGTTTCAATAGGAGCAGCCGTACCATCTCCCGTTGGCTGGTTAAGATCTGGTGTTAACGGAAGAGAACCCGAATCTTCAGAGGGAAAGGCCACATCAGGAACTGGTTGGTTAACTGAGGTGGGGTTTTGTGGAGCGGTTTGATCAGTTGGTGAACCAGGGATGTTAGTTTGACCTGGATCAGGTAAAGGATTTAATGGAGGATTGACAGGATTTTTATTTTGATCGTCCATTCGGTTTTACGGTTTAGTTGTTACCTCTTGCCATAACAAAAAAGCAAAGAGAATCACTCCTATTCCCATGATAGAGAGAAGGAGTGTGGGTGTCAAGCTACCAGAAACGGGAGTCGGGGCCAAAGTAGGAGAAGATGAAGGTCTTGCCGTTGGCTGGCCACTACTAGAAGCAGTTGGAGTAGGCGAGGAGGTTACCCTCGGAGTTACTGTTGCCGTCGGTGTTGGTGTTAAAGAAGCAGAAGGAGTGGACTCAAAAGCTGGTCCTTCGGAAGCCTCAACAATAAAAGTACGAGTTAGAGTTCTTAAGATACCATTTATATCTCGCCAAGAAATGGTAATTTTATGAACCCCGGGGGCAAGATCCTCGGGTGGACTCCAATTCCACTCGCCGTTTGCGGAGGCTTTTACGGTGTCGGTCACGGGGTCTGATTCAACCGTAATAGTTAAGTCAGTTCCTTTTGGAGCTACACCAAAAAATTCCGGTTTAGTTGACGTAATTACCTCATTATCGTTTTTAATGCTTTCTAAAGTAACCGTACCAGAGCTAGTGGCGGTTTTACCTTCTTCAACCTTAAAACCTGAAGAAGGACTACTTTCGGGAGGTGCGGAAAGTTCTGCTTGGGGAATTTCACCTACCGTACTAGGTGGTAAACTCTTAAAATCATGAACTTGCCCCAAAATAATGGGGGGAACAGGATGAGCAGATTGGGGATAAATTTGAGCCGAGGCAACATTGCCCCCTCCCGCATTCACGGAAATCTCTATTAAGGAAGATTGATTATTAATAGGAAGGTAGCTGGTTAAATCCGAAGTTCTGGTTAAAGAAATTGGAATAACCCAGCTCCCACCCTCTGAAGTTAAAGTGGATAAAGTTTCTCCACCTGAAGTGGTAACATAAACCAAAGCATTTTTAGCTGATTCTCCAGTTGAATTTAAAACCTGGCCGGAAATTAATAAATTAGTGGAAGGGGCTTGAAGAGTGGGGGCAGTAGTTGCCTCCCAGGGAAGTCCATTATTATCAAACTCTTCTCCACCCGAATTTATTCTGGCAAAATATTGAGTTTGGGGGGTTAAAGAACGAAGAGTTACAGAATGGGTTAGAGACTGATTTTTAATTTCATCCAATTCAGTTTTATCTAAATTTTCTTTCTCTTTTCCCCATTTGATAAAACCGGAAGTTTCTTTATCTGTGGTCCAAGAGATAGTAAAAGAATTGTCAGTAAGGTTGGAAAAACGCACGTCTTTGGGGGCTAAACTCGCAGTTGCTCCCAAGCGAAAGATGGCTTGATTTTTTACCAAAAAAACACCAGCAATTAGACCTAAGACTAAAAGGATAATTCCGATAAGAGTGGGAATAGATTTTTTTTTCATAAATTTTAAGTTGTTGGTAATCCTGCCCCAGTTGTCGGTGTAGGACTCGTCTCTGGTTGGGGAGAAGGACTTAGGGAAGGAGTGGGAGTTGGACTGGGAAGAGGTGAGACACTTGGACTAGGAGAGGGACTGGCTAAGATAACAGTGGCCGGAATTTGTCCCTGTTCAATAAAAATTCTTTTTTCTACTTCATCGATTACTCCTGAAGGAAAATCTGGATTAAGTGGTTCTGAAATCGGTGCGGGAACCGATGGGGTAGGTTGAGTGGTGAAGACACGATAAACACTAAAGAAGATCCAAAAAACCGAAGTTAAGGCAGTTAAGATGGCTAAAGAAACAATATTGGGAAGACCTGGCTTTTTCATTTTTCGCCTCCAAGATAAGGTACTCGTCCAGAAACTACAAGAACCAAAATTTTCTTTTCTCCAACCAGTGATGAATTAAAACCTAAATTATCGATCTTAATTGGTCTTCTTAAGTTCTCTAAATCTTTAAGGAAACTTACTAGAGAAGGATAATCAGCGTTGGCTGAAATTGAAAAGGAAAGTCCTTGGGCGCCTTCAGGGAGAGGGGTAAGTTCAGTTGATTCTCTTTTGGCAACCACAGCTCCTTTGATGACCACCTCACCGACAGAAATACCTAGAATTTTAGTGTTATTTTTATTAGCAACTCCCTCTAATTGACGGATAAAAGTTTCAGGCGAGGGGGAAGTGGGGGCAACTTGGGCAATCACGGAAATTCGCCCACCCTGACTGGTAAAAAAACTCTGGGCTTGATTTAAAGCATTAATTTTTTGATCTAACTTTTGGACTGTTTCCTCCTTGGATTTGACTTGTCTATAAAGTTCGGCAATCGTCAAAAGTGTTGGCCTTAAAGCAAAAAGACCAAAGAAAGTAACGGTTAGGGAAGAAAGAAGAATTTCCAAAAACATCCTAACCTCTTTTTTCTTCTGATAAAGAATAAGGATGTTTAGGAAAAATTCTTTATATCTTAAATAGTCTTTTCTCCAACCAAGTGCCATTTAGTCTGCCCCCCTTCCAGCTGGGTTTACCTTCATCTTAAGAGTAAAAGTTAAATAAGATTGATTTTGTGAACTGGAATCAAGATTAAAAAGAGCAATTTCCTTAAACTTATTAGAACTTTCCAAATTGGAAATGAGTTGGGCAATGGCAATTTCTGAAGAAGATAAACCTTTAATCTGAATTTCATCTTCATTTTGAGCAAAATTAGTTAAAGAGATGTTTACCGGAAGATAAGTATTAATTGTAACCAAAAGATCTGCAGCTGAAACCTCTTTTGCTATTAAAGTACTAAAAATATTCAATTGTTTTTGTGTTTCTCTAACTTGTTTTTCAAAATCTGCCTGAGCAGCAATAATCGCTGATTTTTGTTTAATGAGATCATTTAAATCATTAGAATGTGCATCTAACCAGAAGCGGGAGAGAAATGCCAACATGACAATCATTTCCATGGCAATAACCATAACCCGAAAGGAGGATAAAGCCCATTTTAAAACTCGGCCTAAAGTTGTGGCCTCGAATTCTTCTTGTGGAAGAAGGTTGATTTTATTTTTTCCGGCAGGCATAGCAGAAAGAGCACATCACGTGCGCTAACCCAACTATACCATATGTAAAAGTGTGAAAGAAGAAAAGATTATTTTTTGCTAGCTTTCTTGGTCTTGGAAGTTTTAGTAACTTTTTTGGTCGTGGTAACTTTAGGTAATAATTTCCCCAACCTAGACTTAATTCTGGCCGCCTTATTTTTATGAATTGCATGTCTTTTGGCGGCTTTATCGGCCAGGGAGATAGCTTTTTTAATTTTTTCTACTACTTTGGTTTTTAAAGCCACACGTAAAGCCGCCTCCAAATTAGCAAGAGTTTTTTTATTAACCCGTGCTTTTCTGGAAGAACTTCTTAAAGCTCTTTTTGCGGTTTTGGTAACTGGCATAAAATTAGATTAACCTGGAAAGTATATCTGAAGCTAGAAAAAATATCAATACTTTTTCTTTTGACTAGGTTATTATAGAGTAGGAGAAAGTTATGGTCGGAAAGATTTTTGACAAGGGTAGAAAATTTTTAACCTCGCCCCAAACTACTGTCCTTTCAGCCGCCACAATTATTATGTTAATGGTGGTGGCTTCTCGTGTCTTGGGTTTGGTCAGACAAAGAACTTTGGCTCTTTTCTTTAACCCTAATGAACTTTCCCTTTTCTTTGCTGCCTTTCGTCTACCTGACCTTATTTTTGAAATTTTAGTTTTTGGGACCTTTTCTTCTGCTTTTATTCCGGTTTTTACCAAATCTCTTAAAAATGGAGAGAAAGAAGCTTGGGAAATTGCTGGTCGGGTCGTTAATCTCGGCCTTTTATTTTTTACCTTAGCGGCTTTAATCTTTGGTCTTTTAGCTCCTAAGATTTATGGGGTAATTGCCCCAGGTTATTCGGATCCGGAAACGGTAAGAATTGCTTCCTTAGCCAGAATTCTTTTTGCGGCTCAAGGATTTTTTGTCGTCAGTTATGTTTTGACCGGAGTCTTGGAATCTCTACGCAGATTTTTGGTTCCTGCCCTAGCTCCACTTTTTTATAATTTAGGGATTATTTTAGGTACTGTTTTCCTGGCTCCCAAAATTGGGCTTTATGGTCCTGCGGTGGGAGTAGTGGTGGGAGCACTCTGCCATCTTTTAATTCAACTTCCTTTGGCCATCAAACTAGGTTTTAGATTTATCCCCAGTCTAAGACCCACGGCAGGGGTAAAAGAAATCGGTAGACTTTCCCTGCCCAGACTTTTTGATTTAATTGCTGAACAGATTCAAAAAACCGTTGAACTTTCTTTAGCCTCGATTATTTCCACTGCCTCATACACCTACTTTACCTTAGGGGCAACACTGCAACTTTTACCCGTGAGTCTTTTTGGGGTCTCTTTAGCCAAAGCTGCTCTCCCCACTCTTTCCAGGCAGACGGGTAATCCCCATGAATTTAAGAAAACCCTTTTTACCACTTTATATCAAATTGTCTTTTTAGCTTCCCCTTTAGCCGCCACTTTAGTAATTTTAAGAATTCCCCTGGTGAGACTTATTTTTGGAACCCATATTTTCGACTGGGAAGCAACGGTGCAGACCGGTTTGGTTTTATCCTCCTTTGCTATAGGGATTGTTTTTCAATCAGTCACCTCGGTTTTAGAAAGGGCTTTTTATGCCCTTCATGACATGAAGACGCCAGTCACCGTTTCTATTATTAGTCTCACCATGATTGTCTTTGGAGATTTTATCTTGATTAAAGGATTTTCTTTCCCGGTTTGGGGTCTGGCCACTTCTTTTTCCGTCGGGATTATTTTCCAAACGATTACTCTTTACCTTCTTTTAAATAGAAAACTGGGGGGAGGTAAAGAATTTACCAACTTTGCCCCTCTTATTAAATCCATATTAGCCACTCTTACTTCTGGGGGAATCATGTACTTCTTGCTTAAGGTTTTTGATAAATCCGTTTGGGTAAAACGACTTTCTTTTTTGGGGAGATTAGATAAAGTGACGAGCGTAATTCCTTTTGAAAAGTTCGTTTTAGATACGAGATATACAGTTAACCTTTTAATTCTTTCCTCTTTCGTGATTTTAGTTGGGGTCGCTGTCTACCTCTTTGTCTCTTTAATCTTAAGATCCAACGAACTTTTCTATTTTGTGAATCTTCTTAAAAGAATGTTTATTGGAAGGAAAATTGAACCCGTACCGGCAAAGGAGCCGGAACCGGTTTCTCCTACACCTCCGGAAATAACCTCTTGACAAATCTTTAGCACTCATGTTAGATTAGTGCTAATACTTCGACAAGCTCAATTTAAACCTGTCTTGGGTAAACGAAGTAAATAAAAATGACAGACGGTTTAACTGCTAGACAAACGCAGATTTTAAAAGCTTTGATCGATGAATATATCTCAACAGCTCAAGCCGTGGGATCTGAACCTTTAGATAAAAAATATAATCTCGGTGTTTCACCGGCAACCATTAGAAATGAGATGGTGGCCTTGACCCATGCCGGGTATTTAAAACAACTGCACACGTCGGCAGGACGTGTTCCTACTCCTCGGGCCATGAAGTTTTATATCGACCAATTAATGGAAGAAAAACAAATGAGTTTGGCCGATGAGGTTAGGGCCAAAGAAGAGGTTTGGGATGTTCGAAGTAACTTAGATGCACTTTTAGAAGAAGCAACGCACGCTTTAGCCGAACAAACCAAAAGTTTGGCGGTCGCGGCGACGGATGAAGGAAAAGTTTGGCATGCGGGACATGCGAATATTTTCAATAATCCGGAATTTGCGGATTTAAGAGTCTGTGCTGACCTTTTTTCTTTTTTAGATGAGGCGGAAAGAATTCAGGACCTCTTTTTCCGAAGAGCTTTTTCCGGAAGCCCGATTGATGTTCTTTTTGGAGAAGAGTTAGGTTGGCCGGAATTAATTCCGGTTGGGGTAGTTGCCACTCATTTTCGGGTTGGTGAGAGAAATGGGGCTTTAGCCGTCATCGGACCGATGCATTTAAGTTACCCGACGATTATTCCCACCTTAAGGTACTTTAAGAAATTAATTGAGGAAGTTGCGGGAAGATGAAGATTAAAAAAATTAAACCGGACGAATTAAAAAATCAGCTTGCCAGAGCCCTAGCTGATTATGATAATCTAATTAAAAGAGTTGAAAGAGAACGGCAAGATCTAGAAAAACTTGCCGGTTTTAAAATTATTTTAAAATTATTGCCAGTTTTGGATAATTTAAGAAGTGCTTTAGCCCATCTTAAAGATCCGGGCCTGGCCATAGCTTTAAAAGATTTTGAAGAAGCTTTAAAGTCTGAAGGAATTGAAGAGATTAAAACCGAAGCGGGAAGTGATTTTAACCATAACTTACACGAGGCGGTAGAAGTTGTTTCAGGCGGACAAAAAGGAAAAATTGTCGAAGTAGTCTTACCAGGCTGGAAATTTATTCAGGGTCCAGTCATAAGACATACCAAAGTTAAGGTTTATGGCGAAAAGATAGAGAAAGAAAAAGAATTAGAAAAGGAGATGGCGAGAGGAGATTACATGTAAAATCTCCTAAAAATAAAAATATGAGTAAAATTGTTGGCATTGATTTAGGCACAACCAATTCAGTCGTGGCGGTCATGGAAGGGGGTCGACCCAAGGTCATCCCCGCGGCTGATACTGGGAGAAATATTACCCCCTCTGTGGTTGAACCAATTAAGAATTTGGTGGGGGATGTGGCTAAACGTCAGGTCATCTTAAATCCCAAAAATACCGTTTATTCGGTGAAAAGACTCATGGGTCGAAGAGAAAAAGATAAAGAGGTTGAAAGAACTAAGAAAATGGTTCCCTATGAGATTAAGTCCGGAAAAGATGGAATGGCCGTGATTGAAATTGAAGGCAAAGAGTTTACTCCTCAAGAAATCTCCGCCAGGATCCTCATGAAACTTAAAAAAGACGCTGAAACCTACCTGGGCGAAAAAGTGGAATCAGCCGTGATTACCGTTCCGGCTTATTTTGACGATGCCCAACGTCAAGCAACTCGTCAGGCCGGGGAAATTGCCGGTTTTAAAGTTGAGAGAATTATTAATGAACCAACAGCTTCAGCTTTGGCATATGGGCTAGATAAGAAAAAAGCGGAAAAAATCGCTGTTTATGATCTTGGCGGAGGGACCTTTGATATTTCCATCTTGGAATTAGGAGACGGAGTTTTTGAAGTCAAAGCCACTAATGGAGATACCCACTTGGGGGGAGATGATTTTGACGAAAGAATTGTGGACTACATTGCTGAGGAATTTAAGAAAGACAATGCAGTTGATTTAAAAGCGGATAGACAAGCTCTGCAAAGAGTTCGAGATGCGGCTGAAAAAGCTAAAATTGAGCTTTCCGCAGCTAGCGAAGTTGAAATTAATCAACCTTATATTACTCAAAAAGACGGGCAACCTCTGCATTTAACCATGAAGTTAACTAGAGCCAAGTTAGAAAGCATTGTCGCTGATTTAATTGAAGAAACCATGGGTCCGGTGAAATCTTGTCTTAAAGATGCCAAACTTGACCCCCACGATGTTGATGAAGTGATCTTAGTCGGTGGAATGACCAGGATGCCTAAAGTGGTTGAAACGGTTAAAGATTTCTTCGGTAAAGAAGCTAATAAATCTGTTAATCCAGATGAAGTGGTGGCGGTAGGAGCAGCTATTCAAGCGGGAGTTTTGGGTGGAGAAGTTAAAGACATTCTTCTTTTGGATGTGACCCCTTTAACGCTCGCCATTGAAACTTTAGGTAATGTGGCCACCCCCATGATTCCCAGAAATACCACGGTTCCGACCTCTAAAACCGAAATTTTCTCAACCGCTGCGGATAATCAAACCCAGGTGGAAATTCATGTCACTCAAGGGGAGCGACCCATGAGTGCGGATAACAAATCTTTAGGGAAATTTATTCTTGATGGGATTCCTCCGGCACCCCGCGGAGTGCCTCAAATTGAAGTGACTTTTGATATGGATGCCTCAGGAATCTTAACGGTAACGGCTAAAGATAAAGCTACGGGGAAAACCCAGAACATCAAGATTACCGGAGCAATTGGGTTATCTGACGATGAAGTTAAAAGAATGCAGGATGAAGCAGAAAAACATAAAGAGGAAGATGAGAAAAAAGCGGAAACTATTAAGGCTAAGAATAATGCCGATGCCATGATTGCAACAAGCGAGAAAGCCTTGAAAGATGCTGGAGACAAAGTTCCAGGAGATGTTAAA
>Ga0315282_10006145_pt1 | contig 20198 bp, 27 predicted proteins | sample YL17G07_20_MG_FD_203693 | JGI IMG/M metagenome (GOLD analysis project Ga0315282, IMG submission 203693) | Sediment microbial communities from Yellowstone Lake, YNP, Wyoming, USA - YL17G07_20 | ecosystem: Environmental > Aquatic > Freshwater > Lake > Sediment | place: USA: Wyoming | collected... | reverse complement strand
AGATTTTTCTTATCCTTCGTTCATAATCGTCGATTGATTTGGCGATGGTTTCATCCTTCTTCTTCACAACGACGAAGTAGCCGATTTCCACCTCGCCGATTCCATCCAAACGTAAAACTCCATCTCCAAACAAAACCTTCTGACGATCGACAATATAACGGTTCTTTCTAGCCTTGTTATACTGCTTGACTATCCCCTGAGCAACGAACAATTGGAGCCTGTATCGGATAAACGAGTCCTGCTTCCTCAAACTGTAGGGAGGCTTAAAAAGAGCCTTCACAATATCCGACGTAGTGCTATCTGGAGCATCCGAGAGAAAAGCTAATATGCCAATGTCGATGTCGTCAAGCTCCAACACTTATGCACCAGAAGCTTCCTTCAAGATTTCTTTCGTTTCCTCATCCGTACAGCGTCTAGCAATGTCAACTCCATCTTTGTCCTTAGCAATGAGAATGCAGTCAGGTACAGCCGTAATTCCAAGCTTGGACACTATTTCTGCCCCCTCAGGCGAATTGATATTGACTAGCTTGTACTTGCTCAAGACCCCTTTCTGCTCCAACGATTGAACGAGAACCTTACATGCGGCACATCCATCAGAAACTATGATGGCTTTGTCCATAAATAACCTGTCCATCAAAAAAGCTTAATACATGAGATTGTTTATTAAGTTTTAGTTCCCAAACGGTAGTTCCCAATGAGCGAAGAAAACGAAGTTCCCAGAAAAGAGCAGAAGGAAGTTCCCACTGTCGAGTTACCTGAAGAATGGAAGGACATAAACTTTCCAGACCTCTTTTCAAGAGGATGGAGGCCGCGAGTCAAAACCAAAGGAAGTAAGCAGTATATAACCTTGCGGTACACTCGCACTGAAGAAGGCAAGCGCAAAGAGCAAGAGAAAAGTTTGGGGCCCTTCAGCGTTGAAAAGTGGGAACTTGTTCAAAAGCTGTTTCCCCATAGAACTTGGGACATTGAAGATGAAGGAAAGCCAGACATGGTTATCTCAAAGAAAATGCTCGCAACAAACATCGCAAGACACAAGGACATTCCTGGGTCTATGAGCATAGACACAGACATACTTCAATACTATAATTGGTCGAAGAGTAAAGGATATGACGAGCCTCTTGACAGATGGATTCAAGACTGCGTGAGGAACTACTTCATACAAAACGGCTTTGGGATAGCAATCAAAATCAACAAAGGTGAATAATCAACATGGGAGAAAATTCTGAAAAATTGGGAAAAAATGGGAGACGACCAAAAGACATGGAAGAAATCATAGTAGAAGCCAGAACTGGCAAGGGCAAAATCCATGACATACTTGAGAAGGAAAGGGACAACATGATGGACGAACTTGAAACAACAAAAATCCAAAGGATACTGGAAGAGGAAAAACAGAAAATCGATGCACTACGCAGAACCAACCAGCCTGTACCTCAAGCTCAAGCTCAGAACTTCGTTCAAATGATGCTCGCAGGAAGATCAGCAACAGAAATCAAAGAGATTCTAGAAGCTCTAGGACCAGAACACATGGAAAAGCTGAGTATGATGGCCTCAGCAATGAATCCTGGAGGATTCCAAGGATTACAGGCATTCCTACGACAACCATCGACCTCTGGAAAAGACATTGTTGAAGCTGTAAGAACAGGAGCAGAACTTTCAAAAGAACGACCGCAGACTTCCAACACTGGAAGCATTAGCGACATAACCAAAAGCATGGCTGAAATGTTCAAGACAGGCGTGGAACTTGGAAAAGGTCAAGTAGCACCGCCACAGCAGAATACCTTGGAAATGTTCAAGACATTTCATGAAATGTACCTTAAACCAGTTCTCGATCAACTCGCATCAAAAGACAGGGAAAACTTGGAACTACGCATGAGACACATGGAATCGCAACGGATTGATCCCCTTGAATATCTCAAGTCAATCAAACAGGCAAGCTCCGACCTTGGTCTATCACAAAACACAAGAAGCGAAATAGACCTGAAACTTGAAGAAATGCGTGAAATGCACGACATAGAAATGGCCAAGTATGGACTCGAAACAAGAAAATGGGAGCATCAAAAAGACAGTGAAGGCAAGACCATCGAGCAGGTGAAAGACTTGGTTAAAACGGTTACGGAGGGTCCTATTGGCTCAATGATTGAGAATATCGGTTCTGGAGCCGCGGACAGGATACGCAGGGGAAAAGGAAACAACACACCCCTCGTACATGTTCGATGCCCCAACTGTCAAGGAGAATTCAACGTTAACCCAGCACTCCACACCGTCACATGCATCCATTGTGGTGCAACCCTCCAGTCTGCACAGCCACCCCAAAACACACAATCAACACCTGCCCCTCAACCTGAACCCAGTCAGGAAGCCCCAAATGAACAAGTAAACTCACAGGAGAATAAACCTTCTGACCAGCCCCCAAACGAACCAGCAACCCAATAAGTACGTTCTCGTCACCCCAGCCAAGCCTCCTGAAAAGTTCACGCCTGAATGGGCATTATACCATTTCCTAAAAGACTTCACACCTGAAGACATGGAGTTAGCCATCAGAAAAAACTTTCCATGGGACCTGTCAGCTTACATTGACGTAGTAATCGACATGGCAATCAAGGAACTCCTTAAAATGATGGAAAAATGGAGGCCTGACCTCCATAAAGTGTTAAACACAAAAGAAGGACAGAGGTACCTGAAATGCAAGATGAAAGAAGCGTTGACCCAGACCTGAAAAGACTACAGAACAAAACGAAAAAGGGAGCAGCAAACGTCGTCACAGAAGTGCTTGCAGACCCCACAGTTCAAGGACTAATCAAAAATGCACTGCTCCGTGAAACAATCAAAAACTCCATACTCATGGCCTGCCTCCTTGTCGGAGTATTAAAACTCTACGATGTCGCCAAAACCGTCATCGGATTCAACTGGGTCGGAGACTTCATAATCGCACTTCTACTCATAGGAGTCGGTTTAATATACCTGCTCAAATCAATGTACCATGAGGACAACAATGGTGACGCAGAAACAAGCCGTAGCGATACTAATACGCATGCACACGCATGCAATGTATCTCGACCTTAGCCAACCCACCAAAAAATAATAAAGGATGAATATCTACTTAAGTAACTATGCCTACGGAAAAACAAGTGCTGGCGATTCTTTCTGTACTTGCGACTAGTGCGGCTTTGGGTTTTGCATTGTGGAATCTCTATGTTTCAATAAAACAGCCGAACGCCTATAAAGTGACCAAGGCATAAGCTTTTTAGGCTTTACGCAATACGTATTCTTTAGGTGAAACAGTTTGGATTTGGGAACGTTTGCTTGGGGCGTACTCGTCGGCATCGGGGTAGGCGTGATCCTGTTCACTGCGACAGGCAGGGAAGTCGGCGGAACCGTTGCACGTGCTGGTGCGGGCGTAGTAAAGTCAACTGGTGAAAGACTAAGCAAAAAAATCAGTGCTTAAGCCACATCGACTTTGAGGCGTATCTTACATGTCTGAATCTCGGGAAGCAAATGTGGCAAAGGTTCTGATGTACATACTTGTCCCCATCGGGGCAGTTGTTGCCCTATACTTCATAGTTAAACAATTGCTGACGGGTGGCGGTGAAGCGTTCCTAGAGCTGTATAAGACTCAGCTTATGGCATACATCGAAAAGATGGAAGGGTACGCTAAAGAGAACAATGGCGTGTTAAACCCTGCACAAGAAGCGTCTAGGCAAGATGAGGTGCACCTTATGGGTGCAACTCAGGCGAACGCAGCTCAAGCCTTCAACGACCCGTGGAAAGTAATAGACAAGATAGTCGGGATAGGTGTAGCCGTATTAAGCATAGTGTACATTGCGAAAAACTTGCCGAGCATCATAACGAAGTGGAAACCACTTTTCGAAAACCCAAACACTCAGCCTAAAAGTGCTCAGGGACTCGCGAAAATGTATGATTGCGTCCTAGTTGACCAGTTGGCATTGCAGGGATACACAGTAGCTGCCACAAATTTTCTGTCAACATTACAGTCTTCTTGGTACGCCACCGACGTTCCGCAGATGCAGGCTACAATGGCTAGTCTTCAAGCTCAGATTGACGCAGGCATATTGTCTGGCATAGAATTGTCGATGGCTCAAGCCACTATTCAAGCGTACACTTGGGACATTGCAATGATGCCCACCATATTCGCAATACCAGTCATCTAAGGGAGGATGAAAAACGAAAATTTCCCCTTGGGTCGTTCTCATCGCCGTACCAATCGTTGGCTTGGGAATATACGCAATTGCAAGGGCTACAGCGAAAAAGGAGTATGCACTCATCGTCACTCACTCTGGACCTGGAACCCTAGACATACCTGATGGGACACACCATTATACTGAACCAACACAGATAGTCGTGATTGCCACACCAGATGCGGGATACCAAGCAAACTGGAACATCAACGGCGTAGACGTGGAACAGGGAGTAAACCAGTACACTTTATACCTCACAGGAATCGTTTCGTTAAGCGTGTCATTCGTTCCCGTGGGAGGAGGCGGAACTGTTCCTGTTGGAATTAAGCCGATAGGCTCAATCGGCACTTTACAAAACTTTCAGTTCTGGGTTGGAAACGCCTATGCACCCGTAGACATCGTTGAATGTGACGAAAACTGGAATCCTGGACGATGCAAATGGCAACCGCTCTTATTCAAAGTGTATGACGCTTCTGGCAGAGGCGTTCCAAACATTAATGTTTCCATATACCCAGACATCAACCCTGACGCTACCCCATACAAGACGATCATGAACCTAGACGGCCTATACGGCGTTACTCCGCAGAGTCCCCTAACCCGCACAACTGATGAGAACGGTATAGTCGGTGTCTGGGTACTCAACATGTACGGAGCCGATGACATAACAGCAGACGGCGGAGGAAAAGAACTTTCCCGCGGTAGCAACCTTTGGATACACGCGAGCTGCCTGTTCGGAGGTGCCACACATTTGCCCACATACAAAGGCGACACTGCAGGCTTATCATGCTGGTGGTACAATTCAGGAGGAGGCGGAACCATCAGCTATAATAGGCTAATCCGTGCAGAAATAATTGGAACTGACAAATCAACTGTTCAGTCCATCACAGTCAATTTCGGTGTAAGGTGGAAACCATGACGAAAGAATATGTGACAAAATGGTATAATGCTCTTCCACAAGGAGAGCGTGACCTCCCCCTGCTATTGCTGGACGGCATCGTGTACACGCCGACCACAGCATACAACGAGGTCATCAGGAACAGCCCAGTTGGAATCAGGCTTCAAGCCCTAATCGAAAGCGGAAGGTTCGGAACCACAGCCGAAGACGAACAGGCCATAGCAAAAACACGACTTGAACAATGGCTCAGATCCCAACCTGACAAGCCCCTCTTCGCAACCCTCAGCAACAAAGTCTTCACGCCAAGCCAACTCCTAGAAGAAATCCAGTCAGGAACATCAATCGGCGAACAATGGGTCGGAAACGAAATTTCCCACATGAAAAACCTCATGCAGTTAAAGTGAGTTAACCGAAGGCGAAAACTTTGCCAGCACTACAAAACACTTTCCTGTTCATAGAACCCATGCAGCATTCCTTAAACTACGGGTCTATAGTGCTACATCAGATCATTGAAGCAAACAAACGTCCTGAACAAACAATCACAGAATTAATTGGAAACGATGCAACTCCAGAAAACACACTCGAAAAACTCAGAACCATGCAACCGATACTCTTCGCTCTTGTTGGCCACGGGAATTGCTATTCCGACGACACGGAAATCTTGACTGAAAATGGCTGGAAATTCTTTTATGAACTTGATCCTAGAGAAAAAGTTGCTACTCTGTCAGAGGATGGAGAATTAAAGTACGATGTTCCAACAGCACATTACAAATTCGAATACAAAGGAAAAATGTTATCAATTGATGGAAGAAGAATAAATCTTCTAGTCACGCCAAATCATAACCTTTATTGTTCTTGGCCTATTGGAAAGAAAGGTTGGACTCCATACAGATTCATCCAAGCACAAGACATCGGAAAAGCTGGCGTAGCATACCAGATCGGAACTGACGAAAAAAGCAAGAAATACATTGAACTTGAGAAAAAAACTTGGGAATTGAGAAACAAAAACCACTACGGAGCAAGGCGAATATCAAGGTTGTTAGGAATCAAAGAAAGCACTGTGAATGATTGGCTATTTTATGGAAGGAAAGCTGGAAAAAGACTCGTTTCAACTGGAACGACAACTGGCTGTTACTTGAGATTTAAGAGAAGTGCACGATGGAATTGTCAACAATTATCCTGTTTTCAATTGGCTTCAACTGAAAAAATCGAACACCACAGACAAGTCACAGTTCCAAGCAAAAATATTCCAATCGAAGACTGGCTCAGATTTTTTGGTATTTGGATTGCGGAAGGATCGGCCTCTCTAGGAAGCAGAAAAGGCGAATACATCATATCCATAACTCAGAATAATGAGCAAAAAAGGGCAATCATCAAAAAATGGGTTGCCTCAATAGCAGATAGGGTAGGATTTTCAGCTTGGGAAGAGAAGAGTAATGAACATTCAAAAGCGATCAAATTCAAAAATAAGCAAGTTTTCGACTACCTAAAACACTTCGGTCACTCCCAAGACAAGTATATTCCTAAAGAAATCAAAATGTTGCCTCCTAACCTGCTTAACATTCTTTTCGAAGCAATGGTACTTGGTGATGGCTTCAAAGACCCTGAAACAGGAGAAATATCGTATGCAACTAAGTCTAAAAAACTCGCTGATGATGTTCAAGAAATTGCACTGAAATTAGGATGTGGTGCAACTATTAGCATGGACAAGAGAACAGGTGTCTATTGCATTGGAATAACAAAGACTGAACCAAATGTGACAAAGCGAAGTCGTAAATGGGTAGATTATGACGGATGCGTTTATTCGGTCACTGTTCCAAACCACCTGATTTATGTCAGAAGAAATGGCAAACCTTGCTGGTCTGGGAATTCAGACGTGACCTCGGTGGAATGCACTGCTGTTTTGGTGAGGAGCGACAGTCCAGAATTGGAGCTTTTCAAGGACAAAATAGTTTCGTTGACGAGTTGTTTAACAGCTCAGATTCTTGGACCAGCCATCATTGATGCTGGGGCAGAAGCTTACACGGGCTACAAGGAGGAGTTCTGGTTTTTCATTGGGGACGAGGCTGGAACGACACCAGCAGTTCGCAGTCCTTTCGTGGCTGAATTCCAGTTTGTAGCTTCCCTGTTGCAGGGAAAATCTGTTTCTGACGCTCGGAAAGACCAGCTTGCCAAGTTCGATGAGGAAATTGCTTACTGGACGAGTGGTGCGGGAAAAAATGATGTGAACAGCATGGAACTGTCACGCATTTTAGAAATGAACAAAAGCAACAGCGTCTTCTTGGGCGTAGGAACAGTTACTCCAAGCCCAACAGTTTCAGTCAGTCAAGCTACGATGGGAAACCCAATCGTGTACGCCATAACTTTACCGTTGATGGCACTAATCATCTACAGAGAACTCAAAACCTGATAAAAGCTTTTATATCCAAGTTGTGAAACTATATTTAGCATAGGTGCAGAACATGGAACCTGTCACGAAGAATATGCTTATTGGAGCTTTTGTAACGGGTGCAGTTGACGCTGGTCTTGAAGGCTACTGGACGTACATGGGCGGCCAAGGAAAAGACTTAGGAAACACGTTTCCCTACATTACATTAACTCCGTATTTGCCACCACTAGACGATTGGCTTGCCGAAGCAGGTGTTCCACTACTACTATACGCTCTAGGCAAAGGCATGAAGAAAGACTCGCTGGTTCAAATGGCCAAGGGCGGTGCGATCTTCGGTGTAAGCCAACTTGCAGGCATCACACTCATCCGAGTCGCAAAACAGTTTGCTCCTCCAACAGCAGCACGCTACGTTTTAGTTCCAAATAGGAGGCTCTAAAAATGTTCAACCCACTTAAGATGGACCCGATAGAAAAAAGGATGCTGATAGGCGGACTCGCAAGTAGCATAGCATACTACTCAAACATGTACGCTGCAGACGCGGTACCATACCCCATTGAACTCAGAAATAGGCTTGACCAGCATTTGCCACGAAACTCAGAGTTAATCGGCAACATTGCCCCTCCAGCAGCACTCTACATCGCCAAGAAAGTCGTGAAAAACCCAGGTACAAAAGAAAAACTCGACGACATGTTCTTAGGATCAGCCTTGTACTCCGTTCCAAACCTGATGCATGATGTGGTAGTTCAAACAGCCTACCAAGTAGGCGTGGACACTCGACCACCAGCAAAACTACCAACATTGGCTTCAGCAAGGTCAACATACACAGTCAACTCCACAAGACCTACACCAGCAAGACCCGCAACCAGTGGCATGAGCAAATACGCCTTAACTGTCTAAGTACCCTAGCCCATCTTTCTAAGCAACTTCCACAACGACTTTCCCGCATTGAAGCTTCCACACTAGGGCTCCATTGGTTTAGTCACTTTATATTTTGACAAACCAGTTTCTACATCCATCAGAGATGTTCCATACTGCTCATACAGTATTAACAATGCTTCTAGTGTTTGTTCATAATCATCAAAATCAACAGAAAGCCTCTTAAAACGTCTGTAATTCTTCTTGGAACAGCGTATTCTCAAGATTGTTCTTTCATTGCGTTCCATGCTTCCGCAATCACCTTCTGTAACGAACGTATCTGTATTTCAAGTTTCCGTTGCTTGGACAAAGCATCATCACGCTCTCTCTCGAGTCTATCAAAGTCAGCGTTGGCTTGACGGACAACGTACTCTGCATGATTAGAAAGATCTACATTTTCTTTTTGTAATTTCCCAATTTCGGTGTAGTATCTCGATTTCCATTGGTTATAAAGTTCAATGACAAGTTTAGCGTTGACCCAAATGACCTCATCAAATATTTTCCGCAAGTTGGTGAGTTTTGACAGTTCTGTTTGACCGCATTCTATTGCAACCCTGTAATTGTTTTTTATCCCAACAATATCCACTGTGTACTTGATTCTTCCATTGACTACATATTCAACATCGTATTCCTCATGGATCTCTCTAGGCTCGAATCCTTTTTCCTTCAATATGTCGATTGCAACGCTTTTATATGCTCGGTGAAGCGGGCTTTCCATTGGCATGCGACATCTGTAGCAGTGGTATCTTCTGTGGCACTATAAATATTTACCGATAAGACTCCACTTAACCTTGCAAACAATATAGGAGATTAAGAAAGATGGGACAAGGACTTTATGCGATTTGTGAACTTGACTCAATCAACAAAGAGAACAGTATGTTTCAGCAGGCTATGAGACAGCTTGATGAGATGGCGATTAACAAGTGCAACATGGATTGGAAGCCACGGTCATTCAATTCTGCTAAAGCGTTGACGGGCGATGGGGGTTTCTATGGTAGAACCACAATTTTGCCAGCACTTTTCGATGGCAACGGCTTGGTTCCGTTGGATATCACTGGTGGTGGTGGAAGTCCAGTGGCAACTTTTCGGCAGAGGTTCACGGCGGCAAGCACGGTCACGGCTGACACCGTATTACTTCAGGGAGTAGGAGCAGGCGAAACGATTCCTGAAGACTTTAAGATTGCTTGGGCGGGACTGGCGTTTCCAAACAAGAACCAGCACATCACAGAAATCAAATACCAAATTGGAGATCGTAAGTACGGAAGAATCAACATCGAAGAAATGCAATGCTATAACAAACCAGCAATAATCTTCGAGGAAGGCTACATATTAGACGAGGAAGAAAGCTTCCACCTGTACGGCTACGTTGAAGGTCCAGTACCATTGTTCCACGATGGCTCGTCAGCAATATACCAACGCATTGTTCCTTTGGGTGCAACGTACTTCAAGGTCATCAGCAAAGTGCTTGGACAGCCAGGAACGGCAATCAGCTAGGAGGAATTGAAATGCAATATGTAATTTGTGAATACGAGAAAGTGAAGGAGAGTTTCCCAGAGTTTGGCACGATGATGCAGAACTTGAGGACTTCGCTTATTGCATCGGCCAAAAGCAAATGGGCACCGCTGACCTTCGGAGGCTTAAACCCGAGGTCTGGACAGTATGGAGAAACAACCATTTTGCCACCACTATTCAACGACATAAACGGCAATCAAATGCTAACTTGGAGGCAGAACTTCACCGCCACACATGTAGCGACTTCTCTTGCAGGCACCGCACAAGCATTGATCACTGGATCTGGAACGGCAGGTACGATACCCGAGGACTACATGGTTGGATTTGCTGGCATATGCTTCCTAGACAAGGCAATCAAAGTGTCAGAAATCAAACTTCAGATAGGCGACAGAAAGATTGGCAGAATAAACCTTGAGGAAGCAATGGTATACAACAAGCCATGCGTCGTACTTGAGGAGGGCCTCACATTGGATGAGGAAGAAGGCTTCGAGCTGTACGGCTACATTCAGGCACAAGGCGACCAAAGAATAAAACTGCTAGGTATGCAGCTCAACAGAGTTCCAAACAAGACACAGGTGACTCATTGTGGACAGGCACTTTAGGAGTGAACTGAAATGGTAGAAGTATATCAGTCAAACGCATCAGACCACACATCTTATGGTGGCGGAAACCCGCTGATCCACATACACAGCATCAGACGCGAAGTCTTCGGCAACGAAATCGCCCTTTGGGTAGCTGGAGAAATCAAGATTGCCGCCAAGGAAGTTGTCTTCGCCAAGGAACTAAAGCTGAACACGATACAAGTGCTAGTGCTAACCGCAGAAGCAGCAGATCATGTGCCATACGTACCAGCCAAATGGATATACCACAAAGGCGAATATGATAACTATGCTTCAATAGACATCTTCGCGCCCACGGCAGGATACGAACTACGGTCTGGAAGCAGAACTCAAGTAGCAACACCAACAATAGGCGCAAATTCAACACTGCCATACGATGGATCGTTGTGGCTCAACTTCGTCGCAGTTGGAGAATAAGCGTAGAAGTCCAGCCGACCTCGTAAACAACAAGAAATGAGGAACTGAAAATGGTAGAATGGAACGATTGGAGCGAAGGGTGGATCAAGGAAGGCTTCTACATTAGCTACTTGCGAGAAGGCACACAATTCTATGAGCGTGTTACTCAACGCGACTTTGGACACTGGGAATACGATTGGCCAGAAACAATCAACTCCCTAGCAACGAGTGGACCATATGTTCCGCCCGACCTTGAAATCACAAAAGGCTACGATGTGAACAACAATTCGAACCAGTTGTGGCAGTTGATATTCGGCATAAAAGGACAAGTCTTCATTTATGTCGAGTTGCCAACAGACCTGCACAGGCACGGCATACCAAAAATTCCCAAACCCAGCAGCACCACACGGAGAGTATCACACTTTACAGAATGGATGAGTCCATTCACCGAACCAAGCTTCATCACGGAACACTTCATGATGCGCCCAGAAACAATCAACATGGGCTTCGACGCATACAATCCAGGACTAATAAACCACACGGACGTAACACTCAACATCATGATCAACAAAATGGTCACGGAACGCATTGGCACAGTCGAAAACAGCGTACAAAAACCTTCACTGCCCAGATTCAAAGATGTGCTGGACAAACTGTGGAAACAAGCAATACCCTGCAGACCAATAACGATACAGCCCGTGAGAGCCCCCGCCGAAGCACCATCAGGAGAGTAGCCTAAATGGTTGAACTAATCAAAAAGGAAATCAAGGATCTTGGGCTTCAAAGAGAAGTGTTTGAAGCGTTGCCATACGCAGTCGTCGGCGGAGCATATGAAGGAAGCTTCCAAGCGGCGATGGCTGGGACAGAATACTTCACAGCACTAAACTACGTGGTTCCACACGGTCAACAGCTAAAGATACTGTTTCTCAGAGTAAGCACACAGGAAGCTGGCGGAGCAAGATTCAGCATAGTGCAAACCAACCCAGCGACGACAGGACTAACGGGAACAGTTGAAGCCTACCCAGTGGTCGGAAGCGTACCAAGCGGAACAAGAGACTACCTGCTACTTGAAGCACCAGGAGCAGAAGTTCTCAGAGGCGGCCTAGTAGACCCAGTGCATGTGCTTGAGGGAAGCATCGACTTCAGAATACTAGCGCAGTTCCCAGGAGCGGTAGTCGCGGGACCAGCAACAGACGCAAGATACAGCCTAGTATGGTCTGGCGTAATCAAGGTACCCGAGCAAGAAAAGTAAGCTAACATACAAAACCAGAATCCCATTTTCCCTTTTTTTAATTAAACTTATATATCTCCGAAAAGACTCTTTGATCTGGAGATTTGATGATAGCTCGGCGTGGAACATGTGGCGGATGGACTAAACACACCTCTGTACAACAGAGACCAGGAGTAACTATACCAATACCATTAAGGATGAGTGAGGGTTGGATTCACAGAACCATACTTCTAATACAGTGATGCTCATCAGCCATTTCTTACCAGCAAATTCTCCACTATCTTCTCTGACGCTTTTCCGTCTCCGTAAGGGTTCGGCAAACGCTCAAGCTTTTCCTCGGACCCTTCATCACTTAAGATTCTTCTTACTTCCTCTAATATCCGCTCTCGACTGGTTCCGACAAGCTTGTTCGCGCCAAACTCGATTGTTTCTATCCACTCTGTAGTGTCACGCAATGTAAGGCATGGAACGTGAAGCATGAATGCTTCCTTTTGCATTCCACCCGAATCCGTGAGGACAACCTTAGCATTTTCCATCAGGCTTAACATGTCAAAATAGCCTAATGGATCTGTCAAAACAATGTTCTCAGTACGTTGGAGAATAACTGCGAGATCCTTGTCTTCAAGCCTTTTCCGTACTCGCGGATGCACAGGAAAAATCACCGTTGTTTCCTTAAGGTTCTCCATTGCAAGGATTATATCCTTCAATTTCTCTGGGTTATCCGCGTTTTCGGCTCTATGAACAGTTAAAACCACGTATTTCTTCCTCATGAGTTTCAAATCTTGTGTGATCGTTGATTTTTCCACGTCATGTCGATGCATCAAGAACGAGTCGTACATGGTGTCACCCGACAAGAATATGCGTTCTTCACATATTCCCTCTTTCTTCAGGTTTTCCACTGCCGTAATTGTCGGGCTACACAGTATTTGCGAACAGTGGTCGATTAACACTCGGTTTACTTCTTCTGGCATAAGCATATCATAGGAGCGCAATCCCGATTCTACATGACAAATTGGAATGTGCATCTTGACCGCTGCCAATGCACCTCCAAGACTTGTGTTAGCATCTCCGAAAACCATGACGACATCTGGTTTCAACTTTTCAATAGTCTTCTCGGCACACATCAGCAAACGAGCGGTTTGAACAGCGTGTGAGCCACTTCCACCATTCCAATCACAAACGGGCTTAGGTAAATCCAGCTCATTGAAGAAGACCTTTGACATTTCATAATCATAATGCTGTCCACTGTTGACCAGTTGCAGTTCAATCTCGGTTTTCTGACTTAACGCTCGGAGAACAGGCGCAGACTTTATGATTTGCGGTCTGACACCCACAATAGGCATAACTTTCAGGGCTGTCACACTTCTCTATTCAACAGGTAGTCTCTGACCTTTTCTAATCCCTGATCCAGAGGAACTTTGGCATCCCAGCCAAGTACCCTCTTTGCCTTCTCAAATGAGCCTCTTTTGATTGGAATAATGGTTGGATCTGGCGGAACCATCTTTATCTCCGACTTAGACCCACAGATGCTTACAATTTTCTTTGCTAGATCTTCAGTTGCGATTGGGTCATCTTTTCCAATATTAAACACTTCATAGTTTGACTCTTGTTGTCGATTCACAATTCTTTCCATTGCGTCTATCGCATCTTCAATGTAACACCATGAACGTTCTGTTCCTTTGTGAACTTGTAAGGGTTCGCCAGTTAATGCCCAATGGGTAAATCTGACAACTGCGCTACGGTAATCTGTCGGCTCCTCTCCTGGTCCGTAGAGCATGAAAATCCTCATTGTGGTTGCTATTAGTTGTCTAGAAGTCATGTACTGCACTATTTCCTCTGCCATCCTTTTTGTCATGCTGTATATGCCTGTTGGAACACCAAAAACCGTGTCTTCATTAACTATGCCGTTTTGGTAAGCACTGCCATACTCTTCTGACGATCCAGCGTATATGAGTCTAGATTTATGCTTGAGACTTAATGTGCATATGCTGTGGGTTCCAACAACATTTGTTGTGATGGCTAGGCTCGGCGTTTCTTCACACTCCTTTCTTGAAACCATTGCTGCAAGGTGAATTACCAGCTCTGGCTTCGTAAGGTCAAACACTTTTTCCAAACTGGAATAATCGTTGAGGTCAGCGTGAAAGTAGTTTTGCCCTCTATAACGTCTATGGTCTAAAACGCTAACCTCATGATTATTCTGTAGGCGTTCTACTAGCTGACTACCGATTACGCCTAAACCGCCAACCACAAGAATTCGCATCATATTCACCCTAGAATCTGCTTGAGTTTTCCATGAACGAGATCGTGAAGATAAACTTGTTTACTAAAAGATAGCTCATCGGTTTGGAAGCATGGTCTAAATGAGCCGTCCTTGCCAACAAGGTAATAGTCTTCCCAGTTTCGGCTGACCCACGTTATTCCATATTTTTCTGGATATGCAAAAGTGTCGCTGCCAGGAAGTGGGGCGAACGCTGACAGTAGCCACTTGTCAGGTCTTGTTTTCTCAGCGAATGCGACTGTTTCCTTAGCTGTCTTTTCGGTTTCGCCTGGGAAGTTCACGATAAAATAGGCTTTAGCTTTCATTCCATGCTTCTGAGTCAAGGTTATCGCTCTTTTATTCGCTTCAACGGTGGTATCTTTGTTCATATTGTCTAGCATCGTTTGACTGCCATGTTCAATTCCAAAACTGATCTCAGAACATCCAGCATCTTTAGCCAATTCCAACATCTCCTCGTCTAAGGTTCTGGCTCTAGCGTCTTGATTCAGCCTGAAAGTTATCCCGAGAGGCTTTATATGCTTTAAGAGTTCTTTGACTCTTTTCGGGTTAACTATAATGTTGTCATCGCCGAAAACAACATGCTCAAAACCTAACGACTTGACTATTTCAATCTCTTCTATCACGCGACTAATCGGCATTTCTCTATAGGTTCTTCCGCTAATCTTTGAGCAGAATCTACAGGCAAATGGACAACCCCTTGAAGTGTATATTGGCGTTGCGTTCTCGCCTCCTGGCATATACTTGTGCAGATCTACTAAGTGTCTAGCTGGTTTTGGAATGGATTCGACAGGAACCAATCCGCCATCATATACCCGTTGAATTGTGCCGTTTTCAATGTCTTTCATGACTTTTTCGATAACTACCTCGCTTTCTCCTTTGACAACCGCATCACAGCGAACATTACGTAAGGTGTCTTCTGGAAGAAATGTTGCGTGAACATTACCAACTATTATCGGTTTGTCAGAGGGCAACAGATGTGAAATTTCTTGAACGATTTTGAAGTTAGGTGTTACACATGGAAGACCGAAAACATCGCCTTCTAAGCTTTCAACCTGCTTTCTCCAGTCGGCACCGCCAGTAAAATCCACAATCTTAACAGCGTGTCCAAGTTCCTCTAATCTCGCACCAAGATACAAGAGACCCATTGGCGGATATGAAGCATCATTCGCTAGGTATGGACTCGGCGGGTTAATGAGCGTTACTTGCGTGTCAACCACTACTTTTTATGTTTTTGCAATATTTGCAGGAATTCTTTGGCTCGAATGTCGTTTGTATGCCTAGAATGAACAAGATTATACCCGTTTTTAGAGATGCGTAAAGCCTCATCTGAATGAGTTAAATAATATGAAACTAAAGCGAAGAACTTGTCCTTGTCACAAGACCAGTTTTCCATGTTTATAGGATGATCCTTTTGGCCATTAAACTGGAACCATACGTCAGTTCCAGCTTGCACATAATTTTCTCCTGCCTTCAATCCAAGTTCCTCAGCATCAAACGGTGTGTCAGATACTAGAAGTGTATTGCAGGCCATAATTTCGAAGAGTTTCAATCCTGGATACTTGAAGGTTGAAGTACATGTGGTGTAAAGTTTTCCTTGGTTGATGATTCTTGCGTACTCGTCAGTCATTACTCCTGCAAGCTTGTTTGATTCGGTCACAAAGTCGTAGCCACAAACATATTTGATTTTGTCTCTATGTGCGACTAGGGCTTCATGCATTGCCATGCGTAACGGGTAATAACTAGAGTTGAAAGAACCCATATTGATGACATCATAGATTTTGGGTAATCCGTAATCTTTGAATATGTCTGGGTCGATTGAAAATGGAACCCATTCCATGGGAATGCCTAACTGCACAATTTTCTGGCTATACTGACTCAGATTGTTGACATCCCAAGACTTTATTATGAGATCCCAAGCATGTTCTGCGAGAGGCTTTTGAATTGTCGGTTCACTAACATCATTGTGGAAGTCTGCTGCCCAGAGAACACGTAAACACTGTGCTTTCTCAAAGTTTGCAAAAGAAGAAATCATTCCTTCAGCGTTACCTGGACTCAATTGCATGACGACATCTGGATAATCATTCGGATAGAGTCTTTTGATGACATCGAGAACATCTATCTCGCCATATGTCGGAAGCCAACTTTCCATATAGTTCGGATAGCCTGGACCATAAAACTTTACATCAGCAATTTTCGCTAAGGCGAATGCCAAGGCAAAGTAGCGTCGCCCTGAATATGGTGCTCCTGGAATAAGCATACCAGCGGGAAATCGGACTGTTCCATCTGTTTTGTAGGAATCTTCTATATGCTTGTAGACTTCAGGAGGCAGGTTGCCCAAGCTAGGTATACTTGGCAAAAGTGCCCGACCCAATATGAGTATTTTCATTTTTCGTGTCTCCAGACTCAGTTAGAAGATTTCAATATCGGCGAGCATAAAGCATTCCCCTAGCAAATGTTGGATCGTAAGGTGGAGCTGGGCACCCGCAACCAGTCATGGAAACCAAGTAACCCATCTTCTTCAGATACTCAGCGTAATACGCCCCATCGTAATTGTGCCATTCAAGTAAAATTAGCGAGGCTTGTCCGATGCAAGTTTTGAATTCGTCGCAAAATATCTCTTTCTCAGCTCCTTCACAGTCGATTTTCAGAACATCACAACCTGTAAGATCATTGTTTAGGAAGACATCTCTCAGTGTTACACAGTTCACTTCCAACTCATCTGTCGCCACGTTCAGAGGCTTGTAAAGCGTATTACTAGCCAAAGAATGTGGTATGGAATAGAAAATTCTTGATTTTCGACAACCCGCGACAGCTAAGTTGAACGCTTTTATTCTATTCTCTAAATGATTTTCACTAATATTCTTTAGCAGAATCGAAAACGACGGTAGATACGGCTCATAAGCATAGACTGCACAGCCTTTCTCTTTTGCACAACGTAGGCTAAAGGTTCCTATATGAGCGCCGATATCTATGACTAATGCTTCTTCTCGAATCTGATCGACCTTGTAGCTATTCTCATAAAAAACTTCGTTTATGACTGCCTTATCTTCTTTCCTATGCAAAATCTTGATGCTACTGATTGTTGATTCTAGGGTCAAACATCCAACCTCTCTTCCCTTAAATCAAATATATTCTGGTGTTCAACCCACAGCTTCCACAAATCTCCACGGCAATCATCAGCATAGAAATTAGGTCTGGGAGAGCATGGAGGCTTCAAGCTCTCTTGCCTAACAAACTCTAACTCATCCTCCGTGAGCTTCTCAGAGTTCGCTCTCCAACGATTCTTATTCTTGCTCAGAAGAAACAGGGCATAATTACACTTACAATTTCCTTGATTCGGAACAACCACGTCAGGAGGGATAGGCAGATGCTCATGCTCAATGACTTGATGGTCAACATCCAAACTGAACATGTCTCTGTACCCCGCCATGGTTAATCTTAACCCGCACTCTTGATCTTCTTGGCTTTTATCGGAATCCATTAGCTCATTGTATCCATTGATTCTAAGTGCTGCTTCTAGACTCATGCTGGAGTAGCCGTAATACCAGTCTATTGGAGCAATCATTTTTCCGCCTCTGGCTTTAACGATTGGATATCGTGTATCTCTAATTAGTCCTTCATCTCCATAAAGTCGTCTTAGTATGGCTTGTCTCTCATCCTTCTCCAACGTTACAGAATACTTAGCCTCATATCCTTTTTCCATGTACTCCTTATCAAACCGAGCTGGTTTTCCACCTAAATATCTGATATGCATTGCCATTGGGAAATAGCCGCTTCGGTAGCCATCCCAAAACTTCTGTAGGAAATCAGACTCAAATTGACTGCAATCATCAATGCGAACAATAAGTTCTCCTTCGCAATGTAGTATGGCACTGTTCAACTGACCGCAAATATTCCAGCGTTTCTGGTCAAGCCAAAACCTATGGTTCGGATGTACTGGAACATACTTTATTGGAAAACTCCACCTTCGACTTTCAATCCACTCTTTCCTTTCTGGGTAGAGTGCATCACAAATAATCAATTCAAAATCTTTGAATGTCTGCTTCTCTAAACTACGTAACGTCGGTTCAAAAATATGGATGTTCGGCAACCCAATAATGGGGAAGTCATGTCTAGCCGTACAGAGGATGCAGGAAATCATATTCGTTCCAACACCACGATTAGGTTAAGCAACCAATTCTTGATGATAGCTGGGTTTACTAGAGCGGCAAACCACTGAACCAGATCGCGTCGAACTAGCCAGTCATCTCTGTCGAATTTTTCATACCAAAAGCTTTCAGGTTGAACAGTAACGTGACCTGCCACCGCGCATCCTTCAAGTTCAATTGGAACTTTCTTGCCTTTAGCGAAAGCGTAACCTTTATCACTTCTTCCTTGAAGACCGCCAGAACCAGCGACAGCTATCTGCAAGAAAACCCATTTTCCTGCAACACGAAACATCTCATCCATGACAAACTGTAGATCCTCTTGATAGATGTGCTCCCAAAAATCAAGGGCAACCACTAACTCAAAACTCTTGTCTGTGTATGGCCAAGGTTTAGTGGCATCATGCACCTTTAACCACTCGGGCTTACAACGATCATACCGATTTTTGATTGCCCACTCACTAAAATCAAACCCTTCAGCCTTAATGCCGACATCTCTTGCATACGTTAAAAACGTGCCACGACCACAACCAACATCGAGGAGATTTTTAGGATTGAACATAGTCTTCCATGCTTCAGCAATTTCTTTTGCTCCCAAAAACTCTCCCTGTAAATTCCTATATCCCCAATGTTCAATTGTGCCATTTGGTCGTCTGAACGATTTGCCTACTGGGTCCGAAAAGTATTCATTGTCGTAATATTCTTGTGTGAATTCTTTTTCTGGAAGCGACATATTAACTGACCTTCAGCGATACTTTTATATCTATACTCACCTTAAATGCCTTACTGTTGAACAGATATGTCCTCTCAATTACCCCGAGAAATCTTGGAGAAAGCAGTCACCCTGAGAAACTCTGTTCGCAAAATATACATTGCTCTCTACGCTAATGGGAAACCGTCAACATCAACAGAAATTGCACAGCTTGTCGGTCAAGCAAGAGCACATGTGAACATGAGGCTTCAACAACTTGTTGACATGGGTTTGGCATCAGTAGAACTTAGGGGAAGAACCAAGTATTTCGAGGCTAAAAAATGAGGCTAATGATCCTCGGCGATAAAATTCTGGGCGGAAATTCTGCTTATTCCAAGATCGGTCTAGAACTCTGCAATAGGCTCACTGAAGCTGGTCATAAAGTCGCTCATATTCCAATAGGTTATGCTAATCGCATGGGTATACAGAGTCTTGATAATGGTGTCAGAATTTATGAGAGTGGCAACACACCCTTTTCAGAGGATGTCATAGAAGAGGATTACATACACTTCAAAGCGGATATGCTCATAAGTTTGAAGGAAACATGGTGTTTCAATCTTTTGCCTCAGCTTCCGATAAACTACGTTCCCCACTGCATAATTGACCATGAACCTCTTTCTCCACTCATTTCATACGGGCTTGGCACAACGTACAGAAACATTGCGATAACACGCTTCGGTCAGAGAATGCTTAAAAACGCTGGCTTCTCAAGCGTTTATATTCCCCATGCTGTCGATACAAACATCTTCAAGCCGATCCCAGAACACAAGAAAGAATGCAGAAAACTATGGTTCTTAGACGAAGACTCCTTCGTCATCGGCATTATTGCGAGAAATCAAGCACGAAAAATGATCCCGAGAATGCTAAGAG
>Ga0315282_10006143_pt1 | contig 20200 bp, 22 predicted proteins | sample YL17G07_20_MG_FD_203693 | JGI IMG/M metagenome (GOLD analysis project Ga0315282, IMG submission 203693) | Sediment microbial communities from Yellowstone Lake, YNP, Wyoming, USA - YL17G07_20 | ecosystem: Environmental > Aquatic > Freshwater > Lake > Sediment | place: USA: Wyoming | collected... | reverse complement strand
TGAAGAATGACCGTTTTTCCACCATCGTTTGTGTAACCCACGATAAACGCCTCTTTCCCATTTGTCCAGATCCCTGAGTAGACAACATTAAGATCTTTGAGTCCCTCGTATTGAAACCAGTCTATGCCGTTGTAGTGGAACACGTTTCCGAAGTCGCCAACAGCAAACATGTTATCATCACTTGTTCCTGCCATTCTTCGCAAGGCGTCAAACGTCACATACACGATGCTCCAGGTCGAGCCATTCCAGCGGTAGATGTTCGGCCCGAACGAATACAGTGAGCCTGATGGACTCACCCAGAGCCCATTCTGACCAAACTTCACCTCAACTTGTCCTGGCTGAATGACGAAGCTGTCCACCACAGTCCAAGTTCGCGTGGTCCTGCGCAAGAAGTATGGAGTTGTCTTCGCTAAATTATTCTCGTGCACATAACCGACCATGAAGATGTCTTGGGATGACTTTCCATTAACACCCCAAAGAACGAACTCGCCACCAGCGGGAATGCTCACAGGCACTGAGTCTCTCTTCCAAGATAGACCATCAAAGTGGAAAACTGTCCCGTTCCAACCACACGTCCAAATATCGTTTGAAGCGCTCCCCCAGACAGATAATAAATACCTTCCCCCCACAACTTTATTCTCTTTCCACTGCATTCCATCAAAATGGATGATGAGACTGCTGTCCAGAAAGTTTGGCGGCGGAGTGGGGTTTATATCGATCCGTTCCCCCACTGCCCAGATATCATTGCCGGCAAAACCGTAAATGCTAGTCAGGTCTATCGGTCCATCGATCATACCACCTTCAATGGGATTCAGTCCTACAGGTTTCCACTGCTTCCCATCATAATGGAACATCTTCCCGAAACCACGGTCATTGTGTCCCACCACATACACATCATTAGCCGAACTTCCCCAGATATCTCGCATCTCTGTTTGGAGACTACCGGGATAAGCGAGTGTGTCACTTGTCCACGTGTAGGTGCGTGGGTCTTTCACTGGCTCCGGGCCTGTGGGGGATTTGTCACAGCTGAGCGACGCCAATGCTAAGCCGATTACCGAAACCGCTACACGTCCGTGCATTGTTCCTTTCATCTCCTGTTGTGTATATGTTACTTGCCGTGGAGGATAAGCGTCTTCCCTCCATCATTTGTGTAACCCACGATAAATGCCTCTTTCCCGTCTGTCCAAACTCCTGAGTAGACGACTCCAAGATTGTCCATGTCCTTGAATTGAAACCAATCCGTACCATTGTAATGCAATACCGTCCCAAAATGACCAACAACGAAAATGTTGTGATCGGATGTACCAGTGAGACGTGAAAGAAAATTTGGGTGATCGAAAAGCATCGTCCAATTGGTCCCGTTCCACCTGTGTACTCCGACACCGCAGGAATACAGTGTGCCCGAGGGGCTCGCCCATAAGTCTGCGTATCCCCATTTATTCTCAATCCTCCCTGGTTGAATAACGAAACTATCTACCACCGACCAATTCCCCGACCGTCTTCTGAAAAAGTAGTGAGTCGTCTTCACCGAAGAACTCTCACCTGTGCTACCAATAGCAAAGATCTCGCCAGAGGAAGTGCCTACGAGTGCGATCGTCTGAAAAAAGGCATCAGTGGGAATCACCACCGGAAAAGAATCTGTTATCCAGGTGGTATTATAATAGTGGTGGATCCGGTTTGTCCAACCAGCAGTCCAAAGATCTCTAGGTGAGGTTCCCCATATTGCTTGGAGATACCTCCCGTCTTCTATCTTCTCCTCACGCCATTGCACTCCATCATAATAGATGATAAGACTTGAGTCCAAGAAATTGGGAAGCGGCGATGGATTCTGGTAAATCTTTTCTCCCACCACCCAAATATCATTAGCTGCAAAACCATGAATCGCCGTGAGATCTATCGGACCTTGAATGTTTCCACCTTGTGTCGTGCTTAGCCTCACATCCGTCCAGCTGTTTCCATCATAATGCCACATCAATCCACGGTTCTGGTCGTTGTGTCCAACCACATATACATCGCTGGATGAGCTTCCCCAAATATCTCGCATCGTGGTCTGAAAACTGCCGGGGTAGGCAAGTGTGTCAATTGTCCATGTGTAGGTACGGGGGTCTTTGTATGGCTCCGGGCCTGTCGGAGATTTGTCGCAGGTAAGGGAAAGCAGAGCAGAGAGGGAACTTCCCAGCGCAAGCATGAATGTTCGCCCCGCCTTTGTCATTCCATGGTCCCCAAGAATGAAATGTAACACATGGCTGAGCCTTAGCCTGAATGTTTTTTTCTTTTCTTCGAAGGCGCAACTTGTGTGCCAATTATGAAATGCTGGGCTTCAAGAGCTCGGAGCTTTTTCGCGAGCCAAAATTGCGGGAGTTTCCTCGAATAGAAAAGGTAACACGTCGCAAGTATGCGAATGAAGCACGGACTATTTCGCAGGCCTGCGAAATATTCTTAATGGTATTTCGCGGTGTTGCGAAATGGGAAAGTCCGGTGAGCATCGGGTGGCGTATGCAGTCAACGAATCGCAGTAATCTCTATCGCGCTGTTTTTTCTCACCTGTCTCCTAGTGCTTCAAGAAGTTCGCAAAGGACATCATGAGACCTATGCTTGAGGAACAACACCGCATTCCATGCCAGCCTCATCCAATTGATTGCATTTAAGCGTGGTTTTCTTTAATTTGCTCAAGGTTTCTCTCAAGAATGGTTTAGAAGTTCATCTCCCGATCCGAAGGATTATCCTGTGAACACCTACTTCGTTTCCGATGCGCACCTAGGCGTCAGTGAAAGAGCAATCGAAAGGCAGAAAGAGCGTGAGTTGATCAGGTTTCTCGACCTCGTTCAGTCAGATGGGAAGCAACTCTTCATCCTCGGCGATCTGTTTGACTTTTGGTTCGAGTATCGCACCGTGATTCCAAGAGGGTATCACAGACTCCTTGCGAAGCTTTCGGAAGTAGTAGAGAAAGGCACCGAAATCAGCTACCTGGCAGGCAACCACGATTTCTGGCTGGGGAAATTCTTCGAGGATGAAATTGGCATGCACGTCCATGTGGAACCGTTCAGTGTCACGATTGGGAATGCAAAGTTCTTTCTCCATCACGGTGATGGACTCGCGCATAAGGATCTCGGGTATCGGATTTTGAAGAGGGTTCTGCGAAACCGCCTTAATATCTGGCTGTACTCTCTGCTTCACCCAGACCTCGGCATCAAGCTGGCTCGGTTCTCCTCAAGAAAGAGCCGAGACTACACATCACAAAAGGATTATGGGGAAGTGGACGGGATGAGGGTATTCGCTACCCAAAAGATTGGAGAAGGCTATCAGTACGTCGTCATGGGCCACAATCACAAGCCCATTTTAGAAAGAATCGGGAATGGCTACTACGTGAACCTTGGGGACTGGATCTCTCACTACACGTACGGCGTTTTCGACGGAAATAAGTTTGAACTCCTGAAATGGGCGCGGGACTGAGCCTAGCGACTGATGGAATCTCAAGAGTACAGTTAACGATTAGGAGCAAGAGGTTTCCATGGCAGAAGGTCGGAAGAAGTCAGCCATCAATAGGACGAAGGAGTGGTTGAGAGCGAGGAAGAAATACCTTCCCTACGCCCTCGCCGGCGTGGGGATTCTTCTCATCGTCTACACCATCTTCCTTCTTTCAGGCTTGCCCTCACTCGAGCAACTTGAGAATCCGAAGCCTGACCTTGCCAGCAGGGTCATGTCCATCGATGGAGAAGTCCTTGACCAGTTCTACATCAAAAATAGGACTCGAGTTACACGTGACCAACTCCCTCAGACACTTATCAATGCGCTGATTGCAACCGAGGACAAGAACTTCTACCACCATTGGGGCGTCGATGTCGGGCGTTTTGCCAAAGCGATGGTGAAGAATGTCTTTGCACTCCGCCTCCGGGAAGGTGCGAGCACAATCACCCAACAGCTTGCCAGGAACCTGTATGAATTGAAGGGAGCAAGGGAGTCGATTTTTGAGAAAGTGACGCGGAAGATTCGGGAGGCCATTACCGCTGTCCAGATCGAGCGCACATACACAAAGGACGAGATCCTGGAGACGTACTCCAACATTGCGTACTTCGGACGTAGCGCATACGGAGTTGCGACAGCAGCTCAGATTTACTTTGACAAAGCTCCGAAAGATCTTGACCTGAGTGAATGTTCACTCCTCGTCGGAATGGTGAGAGGACCGGCGTATTACGATCCGTTTAACCATCCTGACCGTGCGTACGCACGTCGAGATCTTGTCCTAAAGCAAATGCTAAAAGAAGAGTTCATCAGCGATCAACAGTACGAAGCGGCAAAGGCTGAGCGACTGCACCTTGCATCACTTCAGGGACCTACAGGTGTTGCTGCACATTTTGTCGAGTATATTCGGCAGAAGCTCTCTCGAAATCCAAAGCTTCGCGGCCGCGACCTGTACCGAGATGGACTCACAATCTACACAACTCTCGACAGTCGCATGCAGAGGTATGCAAACCGAGCAGTCGAGGAGCATCTTGCAGAATACCAAGAGAAGTTTAAGAAACAGTGGAATTGGTCAGAACACAGCGACATACTCGAGAAAGCTCTCGACAAAGCCATCCGCTCCGGCGAGCCATACGAACAGGCAGCCACGGCACAGGACAAGAAGCGAGTGTATCGAGAACTCAGAAACAGGAAATCATTCATCGACTCCGTAAGGAAGGCTGAGGAAACGATCGAGGTCGGCTTTACCGCCATTGACGCGAAGACGGGAGAGATTCGCGCGATGGTTGGAGGTGCGAACTTCAAGAAGTTCAAGTACGGCCTCAATCACGTCACTCAGATCACCCGGCAACCTGGTTCGGCGTTCAAGCCCTTCGTTTACACCGTAGCAATCGACAACGGCTATCCTCCATCCTTCGAACTTCTCAATCAACCCGTGACAATCATGATGGCCGACGGGAAGCGCTGGACGCCACGGAATGCTGAAGGAGCATTTGGCGGCAAGTTCACACTGCGCGAGGGTCTGAAGTATTCGATTAATCTCATATCTGTCAGGCTCGTCACGCAGGAAATCTCGCCCGTCAGACAGGTGATCCAGTATGCGCATCGGATGGGGATCAAATCGCCGCTTCCACCATACGAATCGCTCGCGATGGGAGCCGCTGAAGTATCACCGCTTGATATGACTGCTGCATTTGGTGTTTTCGCAAACGAAGGGGTATACGTTGAGCCAATGTCGATTCTGCGGATAGAGGACAAGGATGGAAACGTTCTTGAAGAAAACTTTCCAGTCAAAAAGGAAGTCCTCAGCAAGGAGACCGCGTTCATTATGACGTCAATGATGGAAGGGGTTGTCAACGGTGGTACTGGGATTCACGTCCGCGACTACTTCCACCTTCCGGCAGCTGGCAAGACGGGGACGACACAAGAGTTCGCCGACGCGTGGTTCGTCGGATTCACACCTCAACTTACCGCAGGCGTCTGGGTGGGCTTTGACGACAGACAGGTGCACTTCACTAACTGGGATGGACAAGGTGGGCGTGCCGCAGCACCAATCTGGGGTCGCTTCATGAGGTACGTCTACGAAGACCCAGGGATCGGGATGCCATTGGAGTACTTCGATAAACCTGACGGTGTGATTGCAGATTCGATCTGCACGGAGACGAAGAAATTGGCAACGGAATTTTGCCCGTCAAGATCGCTTGAGTATTTCACTAGCAAATCGCTCCCGCCAAAGTGTGACGTCCACACGAGTCCCTTCTGGAAAAAGCGAAAAGAGAACCCAAGCACGATAAGCTTCTAGTGTTATTTACTGACTGGAGGAGGGCTGCATGAAGTCAATCGATGTAGCGGAATTACGGCGCAGAGCTGTCGAAGCTCTGAAGAAGGCACACATTTCTGCCACACCGGAAGAGTGTGAGAATCTTGAGGTGGCTGATTTTGGATTGAATGATATTGAGAAGGTCGGACTTGAACTTCTCGTGTATGAAAACAACGACCGATACTGTGCAAAGGAGTTGATTCTGTTCCCGCGACAGATGTGCCCCGAACACAGACACCCCCCGCTGAGCAAAGAGAACATCGGGAAGCAGGAAACCTTCCGTTGTCGATGTGGAGAAGTGTATCTCTATGTCGAGGGCAACCCGACACCAAACCCAAAAGCAATAGTCCCGGAGAAGCACAAGCGACACCTCACCGTATGGCATGAAATCGTTCTCCGTCCGGGTGATCAATACACGATCAAGCCGAACACTCTGCACTGGTTCCAGGCTGGGGATCGAGGAGTCATCGTCTCAGAGTTTTCCTCCAGGAGTGTCGATGCAGCCGACGTGTTCACAGACCCAAACATCAAGCGAATTCCGCCGATCAACTAAGCTTCAAAAGGGTACAGCCCCAATGACTTCTAAACAACGGTTTCTGACTGCACTCAAGAGGCAAACGCCTGATCGCCTTCCTGTCACGACCCACCATGTGATGCCGTTCTTCCTGAAGAAGTACATGAATGGCATCTCGAACGACGAGTTCTTCGACTACTTCGGGTTGGATCCGATTCGATGGATGATTGCCTACAAGCCAGATGAGTCCAAAGGGGAATACTACGATCCGAACCACGTTCCTGGCTATCTTGAAGCTCACCGCGTGATATCCGACAAGTGGAGAATCGAGCATGAGCCTGTTCCCGACCCACAGTACGAAACTATCAGGTATAAACTCGTCACTCCCAAGAAGACACTCACAACTGTAATCCAGAGTGACGAACATACTTCGTGGGTCGTGGAGCGGCTGGTGAAAGAGAAGTCGGACATCGATATCATCGCTGAGTTTGCCACGACGCCGAAGTGCGATGTTGACGAAGTGAACCATCAGGCGGAGGAGTACGGTGAGCGCGGAATGCTGCGTAGCTTTGTTATCTGCTTCGACGTGTATGGACAACCCGGGTGCTGGCAGGACGCCTCAGTGCTGTTCGGGATTGAAAAACTCATCTTTGCAACATTCGACGATCCCGAATGGGTCCACGCATTTCTAAAGATTCTCTTCCAGAGAAAGAAGGTGTACATCGAATCTCTGAAAGGAGCAAAATACGATCTTGTCGAGCTCGGCGGTGGGGATGCTTCATCGACAGTTATCTCGCCAAAGATCTTTGACAAGTTTGTGGCGCCGTATGACGCTCCGCTCATTGAGCTTGCGCATTCAGCGGGACAACGCATCGTGTACCACACGTGCGGTGGTATGATGCCCTTCTTGGAGAGAATCGCCGACATGAAGCCCGACGCCATGGAGACTCTCACGCCGCCCGACATCGGAGGCGACATGATCCTTGCTGAGGCAAAGCGGCGAATCGGAGATCGTGCATGCATGATTGGCGGATTTGACCAATTCCACTTCTTCAAGGATTGCACTCCAGAGGAAACTCGGAAGGCGGTACGAAAGTGTTTTGAAGACGCAGGCCGAGGAGGCGGATACATCCTCTCTCCTTCCGATCACTTCTTCGATGCGGATCTGGAACTCCTGAAGGCTTTTGCGGATGAAGCAAGAAGGTGTGTATATGATTAAGAGCTGAAATGACACCACCTGTCAAGAAGCGCCTACTTCCTCCCTATATTTTCCTACTCTAGTGAAGGATTCCACCTATAATTGACCTTCCTTTCATTATTTTCGCTATCATGATTCAGGGGAATTCATTATATTATCAGAAGAAAAGGCCAATGATGTGTCATCTTTTCAAATAGTATGGAAACAGTAACGCTCACAGAACTTGCCGAGCGATTACGAAACGCCCGCAAGGGTGCTGGTCTTTCACAAGAAGAGGTAGCAGTCAAAACAGGCATCCCTCAGCCATCTATTTCCGCCATTGAGGCTGCCAAGCGGAGCGTTGATAGCTTAGAACTCGCAAAGTTTGCACAGCTGTACAAGAAAGCGATCGACTATTTCCTCGACTCAGGGTTTAGTGATCAAAACAAATCCTTTGGTCCGCTTCTGGAGTCAAAAGAAATTCTCGATTCTGACCGGGCAATCCTTGACGACTTCCACATCTTTTGCCAAGACTATGGTGAGCTTGAGCAACTCGTCCTAGGCAAAGTAAACATTGTACGAGTCTTCGAGGAAGTTGTCGTTCCGCAAAACGAGCGCGAGGCGATAGAGCAGGGTGCTCACTATGCTTCGGCACTCCGGAAGATCTTTGAAATCGGCATTGAGCCAACATACGATGTACGACTTTTCCTCGATACCATCGGTATTAGAACTATTAAGCGCAAGTTGAATACCCAGTCACTAACAGCTGTGTATGTCTATAGCCCTGAATATGGGCATTGCATCATGGTCAACCGATCTGGTAACCGCCAACTTGATCGGTTCAGCCTTGTTCACGCCTTTTGCCACACCTTGTTAGACTGGCAGACGATGGAAATGCAGGAGAATTTCATCTTGTGCAATAACTGGGTCAAGAATTCTCTGGCAGAATATCGTGCCAGCATCTTTGCATTGAATTTTTTGATGCCCGCAGAAACTGTCGAGAAAGTTTGGCTGCAGATGAGGACACAGGACAAACCCAGTCTCTTTGACACAATAGCTCTTGCTCGTTATTTCGGTGTCGATTATGAATCGACGCTTTACCGCTTTGTTCTTCTCGGCTTTATCTCCGAGAAAGAAAGAGGTCCTCTCCGAGAAGAGTTGGGGCGCTTCGCTGCTGAGATTGATGATTTGCTCGGATACAAAATGAGCGAGGTACGTGTGAGCGGTGAGGAGCTTTATCCGGACAGGTACATCAAGTTGGCACTTGAGGCATACAGGATGGGAAAGATTTCCGTGGGGCGACTGGCAAAATATCTCGGTAAGAATATCTATGATACCAATCAACTACTCCAACGGATGAAGATAGAACTTGCCCCCGTGCCTGCAGCGAATTAAGGCATCCGATGACAAGTCTCTTGAACGTTCTACAAATAAGGTTGAACCCACGGCGGACTTAGGGGGGCTCTCAGGGAGGAGCAGAGCGATCCACCACGGGCTCAACACATACTGATTCGGTTTTACTTCTTTCTCTTCTTCGGAGCGTATTTCGTACCCTGTTTTTGAGTGTGCTTCGTAGCCATCGGCTTGTGTTTTGCAGTCATTGCTGTTGCAAGAGCAGAGGTTGCTTCGGCAGCTTTGCTTGATGCGGCAGCAAGCTTTGGTTTGGCATCCATAAGATTACCGCCAAGGATTGATCGTTCTGCGCTAGCGAGATCAGTTTCCGCATGTCTGATTGTTGTCTCGATAGTAGCAGCTGCTTTTTTGGCAACCTTCTTGTGCTGCTTGTTGAACTCCGTTTTCACGTGTTCAATGGCATTCTGTGCAGTCTCTTTCGACTGAGCGAGCTCAGTAACCAGATCTGATTTGTTTTTCTCTGCTGTCTCTTTGGCGATCTTTGCCTTCTCGCTGGCTTCGAGTAATAGCTTCTTCGCTTCATCATAATCTTTGCTCGCCATCTTGGTTTCCGCCATTGTGAAGCGTTGGTCAGCATCTGACCATTCCCTCGAAGCGTAAACAGGAGCCTCTGCATCGCGGGCCGCCGCGATCGCATCCTTTGCAGCTTTCTCCTCCTCCTTTGGAGGCTGAGCACAGCCGAAGAGTAAGATCGACGCTGCACTAAGAGCGAGGAAAAGCAACGTGAGTCGTATGTATTTCATAGTATTATTCCTTTCATCGTGATGAATGTATCTATTATTGTGATCTGGGTGAACCGTTAACTTTCTGAAGGAGTTTTTCAAGGGCGTCAAGTTTTTCCCTAACCTCATCGAGATACCCCTCAGATTTCGAAAATTCGTTTAAGAAAAACGCACCCAATGCTTGGTTCAAAGACTCTTGTGCATGGTGAAAGAAATACCCGCATCGAGAGATCCCGAATTGGGGAAGTTTATCTTGCACGACACGGTACGTTGTACGGAGTTCTTCGAGTCTTTTTGATGACTGTTCTAACAGAATGCTGATTGATTGTTTTGCGTGATTCACATGTTTCTCCGCACCTCGTCTAGCTTCAAGGGCTTTCGCTGTTGCTCCCCTCACATACATTTCTGCTTTGGTAAGCTCACCGTTTAGAAACTGCTGCAAGGCTTGAGCATAAAGAACCTCAGCTTCACGATACTGATTCCACGCAAATTTATCGGCATGAACCGCCGAAGCGTCATTCAATGCTCTGCGTGTTTCATCCAGCAAGTGGGACAAATATTCCCGGCTGTTAATATGTCCTATGTTCATAAAGCACCATGAATGTTCATCCTCGTTTCTGATAGTATTGAAGCTGAGGCTCTCTTTTTCACTAACCAACTGACCGCCTAAAACTTACATCTTCTTACCACCTTTTGGCTGTTGCGTTGCCGCCGTTGGTGGTGCAGTCGATGTTGTCGGCTTAGGCGGTGGTGTACTTGTCGCCTGAGGACCCGTAACTGGCGGAGCTGGTGAAGCTTTCAGTCGCGCTATCCGCACTGCTGCTTCAGCTCTGTCCTTGGCTTGATTCGCAAACGACTTCGCCCGAAAGGCGTTCTTCGCTTGCTGTTGAGCGACGGCGTCCTTCAAGAGCGACTCTGCTTGAGTGAGCTCAGTTGAAGCGTATTGCCCCGCCTTCGCATTTTGTGCCGCAGCTATGGCAGCTTTGGCAGCATCAATTGATTGTTGTGGCATAGATACTTCTCCTTTTGGTTGTTACTGTTTTGGTGAATTAATACCAGACAAGTAGTTTGTTTTAAGATGTCTGGTGAAGCGATTTCCAACCGCGTTTGATGACATACTGAAATTCTTTTGACATCTCGGGCTCATTTCCCTTCCTTATCCTATCATGCTTCTTGGGTCATGTCTGAACCGTTCTCATCAGGCTTAGCTCGAAGCTCATGATTAGTTTTCGGTTGCTGCCTCACAACGTTGTCTGCAGAAAACTTGCCAACGGTATTGGCAATCATCATACCAAGAGTTTCTGCAACCAGTTCCTCACGAAACTGATAAGAATACAGGAGCACAATAGGTACTTGTTCTTCGAGGGTGAGAAGAGCGTCCCTGTGGCCATTGGAGAGATGTTGCGAGAATGTAGTTTGATCTTGATTTGAGTGGCTCACGGGTGTTGCACCTCTTGACTATAACACTGGGCGATCTGCTTAGCGGATCGGAGTTCATTCATGGCCAGTTCAAGCCTCTTTTGCGCCTGAGGCTGGCGGTTCGTTGCGAGCAATGACTGTGACTCCACGAGGCAGTTTCTTGCAATGGTCAGATACATCTGCAATTTGCTATCATCGTCTCCTTGCATCTTGCCGTTCAGATGTTCTCTTACGTTTTGTAAAATCTCAACATCTTGGTACGTAGTGTGGATAATAGCCAAAAGTTGCTCCTCTTCCAGAGAAAGCTCACGACTTCTACACTTTGGTTTCAGCGATTCTTTCATGGATCATGCTAGGATTGCACCAGCATAGTTTGAAGTTGTTGAATGTGTCGTTGAGCAACATTTAGGTGTTCCACCGCAGCGTCAACCTTTGTGCACAAAAGCATCACACGTGCATCATGCAGGTACGAACGAACCTTTCGTGCAATATCGTCGCAGGCGACAGGATTCCGCACTTCGGCAGTCTTCAGTAATCCCTCGAATTCTTGTTCGAGTTTGGAAAGCTTCTGGAACACTTCGTTTACGGAAAGTTGAGGCTCCGTCTGATGTTCCTTTACTCTATCGGTCATGTGCCCCTCTGGAAACACTATAAAGATTGTTGGACAAAGGAGTATTCATACTATCCTACCCATCAGTTGTTGGTCCATCTGCTGTTTGAAAGGCACCTGTGAATTGCTTCCATTACCCCTTGCAGTGGGTGCTTTCTTCCTAAGATTTTCCGCATCCAAACCGAATCGACATAGTACAGAATGGTATCGTCAATCATCTCTCCCTCAAGCTGATACGGATAAAACCGTAATATGTAGATGGGATGATCAGTCATTTCTAACCGGTACGCTTTCATCTTCTGCAGCACGTTGCCTCTCCACAGCGTTGAATCAACGACGGCGATCATCTCCTTGCGAAGCACGAGAGCAACATCCAACATTGTTCCAAGGTCATCACAAAGTGTGATATCACACGTGTTCGACAAAAGCACAGCAAGTCGAAGGCGAAAATCCTCTTCCTTGCTCACGATGCACACGTGTTTTGGCGCCATACTCTGGATAAGATGATGCTCCATTGAATTCTATGGTCAACTACTTTGTGCGCTTTGCTTGCTGTACGCTAAAGGTCATAGGTATCTGCAGACTTCTCATACTTTCTCATCCAGGCCGTAAGAATGAGCTCCAAGGTGAGAAGCCCCAAAAGAATCATCAAGAGCAGCTTGAATGTTTTCACGGTGCACCCATTCCTCTATGTCAGTTTAATTGTGTTATCAAGTAGGATTTCTGCTTCAGGTAGCTCAATGCCCGCGAATCTCAGTTCCATATAGACGCCGAGGAAATTATACTCTCCTAACGTTCGTCGTGCATTATCAAGAGAGGCTTCAGCGAGTTGCAGATGGTGAGCTAATACATCAACTTCTTGGACAGTGCGTTCCTGCTGTGCATGCTCCATCCATGCAACTTCGCGAGTCGATCTTCCAGTTTCGCAATCTGGTTTTCAAAGCGAGCAGTAACGAGCTCCAGTCTTTTGTCGTTGCGATTCATCACTAGGTCGATCTTATGAATCCGTTTCGAGCATGCTTTCTGTTATACGACCTGTGTTCATTGCTAGTTCGATTTGCACTTTGTTACTGATAAGACAGCCTTACTGGATTTTTCCAGAGAAGAAAGCTTTGGTTTTGTAGATTCATAGACGAAAACGCCATTGTGTTCTGTACCAACATAGATGGTGCTTTGACTATTGACACCGAGAGAAAGTACGACGCACTCTCTCAGAGGCTCAGTATCAACAGATGACCAAGTATCACCAGCGTCCGTGGATTGCAGAACCGAATGGGGAAAAGCTGTGGCATATAGGTGCCTTCGGTTCCGTGGATGCATTGTGAGTGTACACAGATGGTTAACCGACATTTTCAAGTGATACGATTGGAACCCATCGGCAGTTTTGTAAATTCCACGTTGATGAACAGTTCCGCCGATGAAGTTGACAATTTTCGGATTAACGGGATCGAAAACGAGATTGGCTATTTCGGCCACGCTATGACGATGCTCAATGCTGTGCCACGTGGCTCCCTCATCCACCGATTTGAACACCCACGGTACCCCCGCTTCATCCATTGTAACGTAGACGATATTGCTATGCTTTGGGTCGACATAGACCTCGTGCAGTGAGATGAAATATTCAGTGCGAGGGAGCGTTCCGACGCGAAACCACGTCTCGCCTCCGTCATCAGATTTGACAAGCTCATCATCGCCGGGCGAAGGTTCGTCATCTGCGAGCACTACATACATGATTTTCGGGTTAGATCGTGACACACTGAGGGAAATAACGGAATGATCTGGCCCAAATCCTTCGCTGAAGAATTTCCATTCCGAACCAAGAGGCGATGATTGTACCATACCTTGTTGAGTTACGCAGATGAGTTCCTGAGCTTGTTTGGTCACAGCAGGAAAGCACGTCATCTCTCGATCCATTCGACTGTCATTGAACATATGCCACCTTTCACCGCCTGACCAGACGTAGATGTTTGTTGGTGTCAATGCATAAATCATTTCAGTACTCGAGTGAGTTTCGCTTTGGTACGATGGTGACTCGTTGACGATCAAGTTGATAATGGGAACATCTTGGAGTCCAATATTTCTCCAGTTTCCGGTCTGGCAGATCGCTGTGTGGTTTGATACGACCTCAAGCAGTGCAACAAAGACTGTGTTGAACAAAACTGATCTGAATCGAGGATAGAGGTTCTGAGGAGTGTGATTGAATGTGGAACAAAAGTAACCGTAGGAGAGATTCATCAACGTTGCTCTGCTGAGGAAAGTTGGACGCTCTTGGGTTCCTCCGTCGGGGTTGTTCTCTCGATTTGTCACGAACTCACCTAACTTTATCCCTATGCAAAATATAATACTTTCTGATATTGAAAGCAAATAAGTGCCTAAGATATTATCCGATATCTTGATATTATTCAGGAAAATGCTTATCATTGAGAGATTTTAAAACTCGGGAGATACAATATTATCTCATAACCTCATGAATTCTCTAGTCTATATTTCGTTTGTGGGCTCTGTAACTACGGCAATTGATGGACTCCGATTGAACGTTGCCAAGCGATTATTTTCCTGTCACCGTGCGGGAAGTTTGCGAAAGAAGACACCCTTGGCGTTGCATTCATTCTCTCCCCTGCGAGACCTTTCTCTCCAGCCCAGAGCCGCTTGCGGTATCACTTCAACATCTCCTTTGAGAGTTAATTGCTCACTTTGGCCAGAGACACTCCCTCACGCCATTCGCTTGGCGGTCGAACAACTCCCGGAAAAGCGTTCCTCAAAAACATCCAACGATAAATCAGGAGTGAATCAACCTGCATGAGAACTGTCGCATTGCTGACCATTTCGAATACGTTCATGACGTTTGCATGGTACGGTCATCTGAAGTACAAAGAGATTGCACTGTGGAAAGTTATTTTCATCAGTTGGGGTATAGGGTTTTTTGAATACTGTTTTCAGGTGCCGGCGAATCGTCTTGGCCACGGCTACTTTTCCACCGCTCAACTGAAGATCATCCAGGAGGCGATCACGCTTCTTGTCTTCGGCGTTTTTTCCATCTTATACCTGAAGGAAGAACTGAAATGGAACTACGTTGTTTCGTTTCTGCTCATCCTAAGTGCAGTGTATATCGCCTTCAAGGAATGGACATAAGAGTTTATTTCACTTGGACGAGTTGAACATATTATAGGAGCTGTTATGTTTTCAAACAAACCCATTATCGAACGAGCTAAGGAAGGATTAGGTAAGGAGATCCTTCAGATGTTATCTTCCACCATTCCGGAATCTTCGAATGGATGCCATCCAGACACGCTGCTGCATGAATTCTTGGAGAACTCCTTACGGGAACTTGCTCAACAAAGGCCTTTTCGGAAGCAATCGTTACTCCGAATTGGCCCTGACGGGTTCGTTCCGTTACCATCAAATGTGATCTCGGTTGAATCTATCTGGCATAAAGGAAATCGTCTTGTAGAGAAGAAGAGCCCGCGAGGACTTACCACATCAGAGTATCACATCGACGCATCGGCAAAGATCATTCGGGTAGCGACGCAGTTGAGGGGAACTATCGAGATCAATAGCACCATTATTCCGAAAGAGGGAGATGTTACTGGTGAAGCGAGACGAACACTTGTGCTGCATGTGAAGGCGCAGTCCTGTGAGTACATTGCTCAAAAACTCAAGACCAATCCATCGATCAAATCGCCAAAAGGAAAATATGCGTTGAACAACCCCGCAACATGGGAACGGGAGGCTCACATCTTGCGCCAACGATTCTCAGAAGCTGTGCGAACGATCGGCTAAACTTGGAGAGTCACGCTGCCATCAAGACGAGCGAGTAAAAGGGAGTTCCTTCAATGACAACTGACCATCTTGATCCAAAAGCACGAGCATTAATCCTCTTTGCAATTGCGTGCAAGAATCAGGATTCTATGACCATTAAGTATCACTTTTTCAGAGCGAAAGAATTGGGCTGTACCTCAGAGGAATTGAAGGCTGTCGTGGATCTGACGAGGAAGGACAACACCCGTTATCGGAGAGAAATCGAGTATGTGTTCAAAGAACTTTTCATGATATGACCCCCACGTACTTTGGAACATCCGTATCCATGGAACCCTCACACTGCTCTATCTGCATTCTAAGCTCTGATCGCATCTTTGCACGCATACTTGCTGCATTGCTTCGAGATCAATTCCGGATCACCATTGCCCAGAACACCGACCAGGTGATCTCGTTTATCGAGCATGAGCAACTGACACTCATACTCGCAGAGGGAAGCCAATTGAACTCTTCTCTTCTTTCTACACTGATCGCTAGACGCAAAACGTTTGGCGGGTTTCCACATGTTCTGATCTTTCGCTCGTTAAATGAAGTACACGATATCGACACGCAGTACAAGTCCGTTGTCGATAAGGTACTCACTAAGCCACCGGGGATAGAGGAAATTCTGCGATCGGTGTTGGAGATGACGATGAGCAAATCTTAAGACAATTGCCGGCAGCGATGTAACCTATTGGTCTGAACATGCACAAGTGTGCACCCCATCGTACGGTGAACAGTCAAAGGCGTTCTCTCCGTCTGGTGCTACTACACCCTCCTTTGAGCTAATATTCTTGCCTCTAAGGCTTGATTCTACCCAAAAATGTGTCAGAACTTGTGCAGCCCGTAGCGATCAATTCGCGGTTGCAACTTACAGCATTTTTCAGAATCTTGTGTCATCCCTCAACAAATTCCTCAGCCTGAAAGGATGAACCAACCATGAATCCTTCGCAACGCCTCCATTATCTTCTTGTAACAGTCCTCTGCTTTCTCAGCTTGAGCAGTCTACTTGCTCAAGAGAAGCAGAAGCTGACTCTCGAGACGATGAACGATCCATCCCTGCACCAAGCGATGGCGACTCCACGAACCTGGTGGCTTGATGACAACACTGCGATCATCTATGACGTGCGAAAACCGCCAGCGGAGCAGCAGCTTGAGCGACTCGATCCACAGACTGGCAAGAGAACTCCGCTTCTCGACCAAAAGAAATCGAGTGAGAGTTTCAAAAGCCTCTTCCCGGAAGGGAAAGCTCCCCGCTTCTCGCCGGTACCCAACGCATTCTCAAGTACGGGCACATACGGCTCCTACCTTATCAACGGCGATATTTTTCTCCTCGACATCCCGAAGGCAACCGTGACGCGCGTGACAGACACAAAGGAGGAAGAAAAGGATGTCGACTTCTCCCCTGACGGATTGAAGCTCGCGTTTGTCCGCGGAAACGACCTCTACATATACGACATCACTCAAAAGAAAGAATCGCGGCTTACCAACGATGGAAGCGAGACGATCCTGAACGGAACCCTCTCTTGGGTCTACTGGGAGGAAATCTTCGGACGGCGGGACATCGGCTACTGGTGGTCTCCTGATTCACGATCCGTTGCGTATCTGCGCACTGATGAATCAGGCGTCAGCATCCAACATTTTGTAGACATCTCTCCCTGGACTCCGACGGTCAGCACACAGAGATATCCGAAAGTCGGTGAGAAAAACCCTGACGTGCGTGTCGGGATTGTTGAGGTTGGCGCGAGGAAGACAACCTGGGTGAATATCGATCCCAAGACATACGAGTATATTGTGCGAGTGGAGTGGCTACCAGACAACAAACGCGTCTGCGTTCGCACCATGAACCGACTCCAGACCGAGGAGGACATGTATTTTTTCGACTGCGGGTCTGGCGAGGCAAAGTTTATCGAGAAAGAGACCAACGATGCGTGGGTCAACACCTCGGATGACCTTTATTTCCTCCACGATGGGAAGTACTTCATCAGGTCATCAGAAGGCGACGGTTACGACCACCTGTACCGCTTCACGATGGACGGGAAGCTTGTCAACCAGATCACGAAAGGTGAATGGGCGATTCGTTCCGCGGGCGGTGGAGTATTCTGGCTAAGGAGAGCAGTCACCGGCATCGATGAAAAAGACGGATGGATTTACTTTACTGCGCTGGAGAAATCCTCGTTGGAGAAGCATCTCTACCGGATCAAAATGGACGGCAGCGACATGAAGCGACTGACGGACGAGGATGGGACACATTCGATCTCCATGAGTCCGAACGCACAGTACTATTTCGACCGATATTCAAACATCAGCAATCCTCCATCCCTCGCTTTGTACAAGTCGGATGGATCGAAGAAGCTCGTGCTTGCAGAGTCCGATCTTGCAGGATTCAAGAAGTACGATGCGCAGTTCGCCGAGCTCACGCACGTCCCTGCGAGAGACGGTTTCATGCTCCCAGTATCAATCACCAAACCGAAAGACTTTGACCCATCGAAGAAGTATCCCGTCATCGTCTCAGTGTACGGGGGGCCCTCTGCGCCGCAGGTAGCCAACGCTTTCCCAACGGGTTTAGCGTGGGACAACGTCTTACTGAACAACGGCTTTGTTCTGATGATAGTGGACAACCGCGCCGCTACTGCAATCAGCAAGAAGCTTGAAAACCTTCTCCTCGAGCGCTCACCTGGAGAGGTCGAACTCAACGATCTTGTCGATGCAGTGCGATGGATGAGGCAGCAGCCGGGAATCGACTCAAACCGTTTCGGCATTACAGGGTGGAGCGGCGGTGGGACCAATACCCTGCTCGCAATGACACGATCGACGGAATTCAAAGCAGGCATTGACGGAGCAGGTGTGACCGATTTTCGATTCTATGACACAAAGTGGGGTGAGGCTTTGATGAGGACGGAAAAAGAAAACCTCAAAGGCTACGAAGACTACTCCCTCATGAAGTACGCGAAAGACCTCCACGGGAAGCTGCTCATCATCCACGGCCTGCACGACGACAACGTGCACATCCAGAACTCGTGGAGGTTCATTGACGAGCTGATCAATGCCAACAAGTTATTCGAACTTATGGTGTACCCGTTGCGCAAGCATGGTGTCGGCGATCCTGCGGGTCGCAAACACCTTTTGAACACCGAGCTTGACTTCTGGAAGCGGAATTTGTAGAAAGACGGTGATTGCTCGTTCTTGTGATTCACCCACCTTCTTCGTTTGACCTACGGCGCTCAAAAGAAAAGCCGATCCTCCCAGTGGGTCGGCTTCTGTTCAGATGCACGGAGCAACGTAGGGTCATTTGACATGCATTGTGTATTCTGGTGGGCCCTTCTGCCCGCATGAATGGAATAGCGTTATCTCGTCAACAGGAGACGAATGGTCTTTGCATTCCTTCCGGTTGCTAGGCGGCACAAATACGCGCCGCCTGCAACAACCTTGCTATACTCGTTCCTGCCGGCCAAGTTTCTCGACCACATGTCGTCCTCATCGAACGACTCTCGCGCTGGTCAGCAATCTCCCTGATCGAGGTCAGGAGCAGGTCATTGGCTGACCGGTACCCAGTGAACCTCAGTAAAGGCACCGAGATCGTCAGTGATTTTCTTTAGGTCGGTCCCCTCGGCATTTATGACGTATAAAGCGCCCCCAGCAACGCTGCCGGGTTGACCCGAACCGTACGAGAACGCAATTCGCTTACCGTCGGGTGACCAGCCATAGCCAAGCAAGTGACCTCCATTGAACTCCGTCAATAACTTCTTGCCACTGCCATCTCTGTTCACAACAAACAAGTGTACTACATTGTCATACTTCGCAGAAAAAACTACGTAGTCCCAATCAGCAGACCAGCTAACTCTCTCGATAGGAAGGCCGGGTTCGCTCGGCACAAGCGGTCTGAGACCGCTTCCATCCGCGTTCACAATGTATCCCGAATCACCACACGTGAAAGATAGCATTGACCCATCGGGAGACACCTCTGGAGTCTGAGCATATTTTCGCACAACCAGGCGCTCCCCGGAGCCATCGAGGTTGATGATACGGAGTTCGTGAACGCCTGTGACAGCCTTACCAGTGGAGTCTTTCTGACTCCACAAGAAAAGAATACGTCTTCCGTCGGGAAACCACCGCGGCTGCCAGCTAAATCCAGTCGTGTCCTTCGTCACTTGTCGCTGCCCACTGCCGTCAGCGTTCATAGCCCAGACGTTTTCGCAGCTACACGCCGGCCCGCTCTGGTAGACAATCAGTGAAGCATCCGGCGATCAATGCGCATCGCTACAACTCAATGCACTATTGGTGAGGTTGCGGACTGAACCTCCGTCAACACCTATTACACATATGTTGTTCCTGTCAGGACCGCTAGTGGCCGTAAAGAGGACACTTCTCCCAGCTGGTGAGATACAAATCTCGATCCCATCAGCAAGCTTCGTCAGTCCTGTACCATTGGACTTCACAATGTAGATGGGCCAACCGTCACCGATGTACGAACCAAACACAATCTGGCCAGTTGCCCAGTCTACAGGCGTCGTTGGGCTGGTCGTATGTTCGCATCCAAGCAGAAGCATCCCCAGAAAAGCTAAAGGAATAAGGTTTCCGCTTCGAAACCGCATGTTCGTATCCTCCCGTGCCCCCGCGCCCTTGAGCATTCTCGCACGCGGGACAAGCTGAAAAAGTTTTTTCTGGACCCAAACTTCATCGTAGCCCTGTTTCCAACTCCTTATCTCGTCAATAAGAGGCGTATGACCTTCACTCCGTCTCCAGTTGATAGCTGACAGAGATAAAG
>Ga0315282_10006142_pt1 | contig 20201 bp, 15 predicted proteins | sample YL17G07_20_MG_FD_203693 | JGI IMG/M metagenome (GOLD analysis project Ga0315282, IMG submission 203693) | Sediment microbial communities from Yellowstone Lake, YNP, Wyoming, USA - YL17G07_20 | ecosystem: Environmental > Aquatic > Freshwater > Lake > Sediment | place: USA: Wyoming | collected... | reverse complement strand
AGAAGGAGGAGGTCCTGGCCCTCCTCTACCAGAAGCAGGACGTCACCAAGCAGATTTTGTCGCTGACATAGGCAAGGAAGAGGCTATATGACGGAATGTCATCATGGATACCACATCGAAAGAGGTGCGCGGCGTGTCTCCTGAGAACAAACTCCACAAAGATGAAATCTCACAGCTCATCTCCAAGGGGCGGAAGCAGGGCTTTCTGCTCTTCGAAGAGATCGACAAGACCTTCACCGAGGACCTGGATTCCGAGGAGGATTTCGACGATTTCCTGTCCTCCATGGACAACTACGGGATCAAGATCCTCAACGCCCAGCAGAAGGAGATGATCCCCCGGACGCGCAAGAGCGACCTCGTCTCCACCCACGGACTCGAGCGGACGACCGACCCGGTCAAGCTCTATCTTCGGGAAATGGGCAACATCTCGCTCCTGACCCGGGAGGGCGAGATCGCCATCGCCCGGGAGATCGAGCGCGGCGAGAAGAGCATCATCAAGGCCCTGTCCAAGACGCGGCTGGTCCTCAACGAGGTCCTGGCCCTCGAGGACAGGATCAAGGACAATCCCTACACCATCCAGGAGATGTTCGACGTCAGCGAGGACGACATCGCCGAGGGGAAGCTCGACGAGAAGAAGAAGCAGATCCTGGCCAAGATCAAGAAGATCAGGGAGCTGAGCCGCAAGCTCGACCGCCTGCCGACGACGAAGAAGGCCACCGTCTCCCGGGGCCGCTACATCGTCGCCATCAGCAGCTGCATCCGCGACCTCAACATCCGCTCGTCGCGCCGGGAGAAGATCATCGACGAGCTCCGCAAGCGGCTGAAGATCGTCAACGACCTCGAGGACCAGAAGGACGAGCTGGCCCTGGCCATCTCCAAGAAGAAGGACAGCCCGGCCCGGCGGCAGAGGCTCCGCGAAATCAACAAGGAGATCCGCCGGCACGCCTCCGAGATCGGCCTGGACCCCGAGGGCCTGCGCAAGTCCGTCCGCGCCATCACGGCCGGGCGGAAGATCAGCGACCAGGCCAAGAAGGAGCTCGTCGCCGCCAACCTGCGGCTCGTCGTCTCCATCGCCAAGAAGTACAGCAACCGGGGGCTTCAGTTCCTGGACCTCATCCAGGAAGGGAACATGGGCCTGATGAAGGCCGTCGAGAAGTTCGAGTACCGGCGGGGCTACAAGTTCTCGACCTACGCGACCTGGTGGATCCGCCAGGCCATCACCCGGGCCATCGCCGACCAGGCCCGGACGATCCGCATCCCGGTGCACATGATCGAGACCATCAACAAGCTCATCCGCGTGTCGCGGACCCTGGTCCAGGAGATCGGCCGGGAGCCGTCGAGCGAGGAGATCGCCAAGAAGATGGACATGCCGGTCAGCAAGGTCCGCAAGATCATCAAGATCGCCCAGGAGCCGATCTCCCTCGAGACGCCGATCGGCGAGGAGGAGGACAGCCACCTCGGCGACTTCATCGAGGACAAGCTCATCCCCTCGCCGCCCGACACGGTCATCCACATCAACCTCAAGGAGCAGATCGAGGAGGCCCTGAAGTCGCTGACCGAGCGCGAGGGGCGGGTCCTCAAGATGCGCTTCGGCCTGGGCGACGGCAACGAGCACACGCTCGAAGAGGTGGGCCAGCAGTTCAAGGTCACGCGAGAGCGCATCCGCCAGATCGAGGCCAAGGCCCTGCGCAAGCTCAAGCACCCCAGCCGCAGCCGCAAGCTCAAGTCCTTCACCAACAATCACTGACGGACATGAACGACGACGGTCCCCGGTCGCCCTCTCCGGGCCGGGGGGACGCTATCCGTGCGGATTTGCGGCCCTATTCATTGACGGACATACAATATTTTGTTATAAAGGAGGGCCTGGGCCTATAGCTCAGTTGGTAGAGCCACCGGCTCATAACCGGTTGGTCCCAGGTTCGAATCCTGGTAGGCCCATTCGTCCATCGGGCCGAAAGAGGACTGAGGGATTGTGGATATAGACTTCGACAATATCATCCAGCTGCAGACATTGGATTCCGAAATCCAGGCCGCGACGCTCGTCCTCGAGGGCATCCCGCGGCTCATCCAGGACATCGACAGGAAGATCCAGGCCGGCTCCACGGCCGTCGCCGAGTCCAAGGACCGGATGGCCCAGAACCAGAAGAAGCGCCGCGACCAGGAGTCCGAGGTCAAGGACGTCAAGTCCCAGATCGGGAAATACAAGCGCCAGCTGAACGAAGTCAAGACGAACAAGGAATACACCTCTTTCCTCAGGGAGATCGAGGAAGCCCAGCGCAAGATCGACGCCATCGAGGAAGCCATCATCGCCGAGATGCTGGCCGCCGATGACATCGAAGAGGAGATCAAGGCGGCGGTCCTGAAACAGGGCCAGGAGGAGGAAAACCTCCGCAGGGAAAAGCAGGCCCTCGACGAGAAGGCGGCCGAGATGGAGGCGAAGCGGACGAAGTCCCTCGAGGAGCGCCAGGCCCTTCTGCCCCTCATCCCGCCGGAGCAGATGAGGCTTTACGAGGCGATCTTCCAGAAAAAGGGCGGGACGCCCCTGTCCCCCGTCAAGGACGACTTCTGCGCCATGTGCCACATGCGCATCCGCCCCCAGATGCTCAACGAGATCCGGGACAAGGTCAAGGTCATCCTCTGCGAAAACTGCGGCCGCATCCTCTACTGGCCGCCGGCCAAGCCCGAGCCTCCGAAATCGGAGTGACGGCCCGGCGTCCGCTCATCCCCCGTTCCGGTTGTCCGCCGGTTCTTCCTTGTACATGGCCTCGATGAGCTCCTGGTATTTCCCCTCGATGATGGAGCGCCGGACCTTGAGCGACGGCGTGATCTCGCCCTTCTCGATCTCGAAATCCCGGCCGAGGAGAACGATCTTCTTGATCCGCTCGTAGGGCGCGAGCAGCGGCGTGGCCTTGTCGACCTCGGCCCGCATGAACTCCACGATCCGCGCGTCGCGGACGAGCTCCTCCCGGTCGCGGAACGGGATGTCCCGCTGGCGGGCGAAGGCCTCGAGCTTCTCGAATTCGGGAACGACGAGGGCCGAAACGAACCGTTTCCTGTCTCCGACGACGACGGCGTTGGCGATGTACGGGCTCGTCTTGAGGAGGTTCTCGATGGGCTGGGGGGCGACGTTCTTGCCGCCCGACGTGACGATGAGGTCCTTCTTGCGGTCGGTGATGACGAGGTAGCCGTCCTCGTCGATGTGGCCGACGTCGCCCGTGTGGAACCAGCCCCCCTCGAAGACCTCGCGCGTCTCGGCCTCTTTCTTGTAGTAGCCTTTCATGATGTTCGGGCCCTTGGCCAGGATCTCGCCGTCCGCGGCGATGAGGATCTCGACGCCGGGCATGGGCCTGCCGACGGTCCCCGGCCTGAGGTGATCGAGCGTGTTGACGGACAGGACGGGGGCCGTCTCCGTCAGGCCGTACCCCTCGAGGATGATCAGGCCGAGGGCGTAGAAGAACTCGGCGATCTCCTTGGACAGGGGCGCCCCGCCCGAGACGAAGAACCGGACGCGGCCGCCGGTGCGGGCGATGATCTTGGAGTAGACGAGCTTGTGGGCGATCGACCGCTTGACGCCGAGAGCGGTCGGGATGGGCCGGCCGGCCAGCTTCCGCGCGCCGTACTGCCGGCCGACGTTGAGGGCCCAGAAGAAGATCTTGCGCCGCAGGGCCGGGCTGACGAGGATCTGGTCCATGACCTTGGTGTAGATCTTTTCGAAGACGCGGGGGACGCTGACCATGATGGAGGGCCGGACCTCGAGGAGGTTCTGGGCGACCGTCTCCACGCTCTCCGCGTAGGCGATCGTGCAGCCGGCGAAAAGGTACGTGAACGTGACCATCCGCTCGAGGACGTGGGACAGGGGCAGGAAGGACAGGCAGACGTCCTTCTCCGTGAATTCGATGATCTGGTGGACGGTCTTGATGTTGCTCAGGAAGTTGTCATGGGTCAGGACGACGCCCTTCGGCGCGCCCGTCGTCCCCGAGGTGTAGATCAGGGAGGCCTCGTCGCCGGGCTTGACCCGGGCGACGAGCTCGTCGAAGAGGCCGGGCATGGCCGTCCCCAGGGCCCTCCCCTTCTCCCGGATCGCCTCGAAGGACAGCACGCCGGCCGGCGCGGGGCCGTCGATCATGATGGTGTGGCGCACCTTGCCCAACCGGTCCCGGATGGCCTCGATCTTCCTCCAGTGGTCGGCGTTGGAGACGACGACGACCGTGGCGTCCGAGTCGTCGATGATGTACTGGATTTGGTCCGGGACGAGGGTCGTGTAGATGGGAACGGTCAGGCCTCCGGCGCAGAGCGTCGCGAAATCCGTCATCACCCACTCCGGCCGGTTCTCCGAAAGGAGGCAGAGTTTGTCGCCGGCCCGGAAGCCGAGGGAATTCAGGCCGAGGCAGAGCTCCCGGACGGCGTCGCCGAACTCCCCGGTCGAGATCGGGACGTAGGCGCCTTCCTTCTTCTTCAGCATCAGGTCGTCTTTGACGAACGACTTGACCGTATTGGCGAACAATTGAGGCAGAGTCGAAACCATGACACCCTCCAAGCGAAAAGTGCCCTGATTCTAGTTTTTGCCGCCGCCCCTGTCAAGCGGATGTTAGGGGGCGAAGATGCGTCCGTCGCGGAGCTCGATCGTCCGCTGGGCCGTGCGGGCGAGCGGCAGGTTGTGGGTGACGAGGACGATCGTCAGGCCGGTCCTCTCGTTCAGGTCCTTGAGCAGGACGCCGATCTCCTCGCTCCGCTTCGTGTCCAGGTTCCCGGTCGGCTCGTCGGCGAGGAGGATCTGCGGCCGGTTGACCAGGGCCCGGGCGATGGCCACGCGCTGCATCTCGCCGCCCGACAGCTGTCCCGGCAGGTGGTCGCGCCGGCGGTCGAGGCCGAGGAGCTTGAGGATGTCCTCGACGCCGTCGCCGGCCCCGGGCTTGCGGTAGAACGTGAACGGCAGGATGACATTCTCGTAAACCGTCAGCGTGGAAACGAGATAGAACTTCTGGAAGATGTAACCGAAGATCTCCCGCCGGACGCGGGTCAGGCGGGATTCCGAGAGGGCCTTCCCGTCGCCGAAAACGGTCCGGCCTTCGAGAAGAAGCCGGCCCGAGGTGGGGTTGTCCAGGCAGCCGAGGACGTTGATCAGGGTCGTCTTGCCCGAGCCCGAGGGCCCGACGATGGACACGAAGGCGCCCTTGGCGAGCGTCATGGAGACGCCGTCCACCGCCGCGATCTCCTCGGCCCCGCGGCGATAGACGCGCCGCAGGTTCTCGGCCTCGATCGAAAAGCGGGCGGCGGCGCTCACGATTCCTCCTCGCTGCGGATGGTCTCGAGCGGCCTCAGGCGGCCCGCCTTCCAGGAGGGGTAGAGGCCGCTGACAAGGCCGATGACGGTGATGACGGCCAGGGTGGAGAGGACGAGGCGGAGGTCGATCGAGATGAGCCCCCCGCTCGGCGAGTACGGCAGGAGCTTGCGGATGAGGATGTCCGTGGCCTTGGCCGTCCCCAGGGCCAAGGCCGTTCCGAGGAGTCCGCCGGAGACGCAGAGCAGGATGGTCTCCAGCCAGACGAGCTTGAAGATGTCGCCGGCCTGGGCGCCCATGGACTTGAAGATGCCGATCTCCTGGCGCCGCTCCATGACCGACATCAGGATGGTGTTGACGACGCCCATCATGGCGATGAGGATGGCGATCAGGGCGATGGAGAAGACCATGACCCGGGCCGTCGCCACGAGCGTCATGATCGTCGTCTTGACCTGGGTCAGGCTGACGACCTGGACGTCGGGGAGCTTGAACATCTTGTCCTCGAACTTGGTCATGTCGACGTCCTTCTTGACCTTGATGCCGATCGACGTCAGCTCGTCCCGGATGCCGAAGATCTTCTGCACGGTCCCCAGGGGCAGGAAGATCGTGCCGTCGTCCTGGGTCCCGGTCCGGGAGAGGACGCCAACGACCGTGACCTCGACGTTCTTCTCGGGAATGAGGTACTTGTCGCCGACCTCGCGCTGTTCGAGCTCCGCGACCTCGTAGCCGAAAACGGCCTCGGCGGCCCGGGGGTCCTTGAACCAGCCGCCGGCCTTGAAGGCCAGGCCGGCCTTCATCCTCGGGTAGGTTGCGGGATCGACGCCGAGAAAGGCCGCCAAGCCGCCGCTCTCGCCCTTGTTCGGGTCGAAGACGACCTGCATGAGCATGGCCGTCACGCCGTCCACCTCGGGCTCGCGGGCCACGTCGCGGGCGATCTCCTCCTTCATGTACTTGAGCCCCGTGCCGCCCTTGAGCATCAGCGTGGCCGCTTCGTACGGGCAGCCCTTGGCGACGACGAGCATCTGGAAGCCGAGGTTGTCGATGTCCTTATTGAGCGACTTCTCGTAGCCGCTGTTGAAGCCGAACAGGCTGACCAGGACCCAGGCGGCCATGGCGATGCCGATCATCGTCAGCGCGCTCCGAGTCTTCTTGCGAAGCAGGTTTTTGTAAGCCACTTGGAAGAGGCTGATTTTCTTGTCCACCATGATCATCTCGCTTTCTTCAGAAGAAATTCGTCGACCAGGATGAGGTTTTTCTTGGTCGCCCGGAGGGTCGCCCGGAAGTCCGCCTCCGAGCCGGGGTCCGGATTCTTGATCCGGCTGACCGGCCCGGCCGGCTCCTCCTTCCCCGAGACGACATCGTAGCGGGCGAAGTCCTTGAGGCCGAGGCCGATGAACTGCTTGCCGAAGGCGGGTTCGCGGAAGAGCTTGGCCGCCTTCGAGGTCAGCTTCTGGAAGTAGAAGCCGCGGATGACGCCGGCGCGGTCGAGGGCCAGGAAGACCTGGAGCCCGCCGTAGGTGCCTTTCTGGTTGACGCCGTGGATGAAGCCGATGAGCTCGTTCCCCTTGTAGATCTCGTACATCGTGTAGGGAACGTCGGCGGTCTCGAAAAGACCCTTGAAGTTGTCGCCGAGGCGGGCCTCGATCTCCCTTAGGAGCGCGTCGCCGCCCTTCCTGGCGATGGAAACGTAGAGCGTTTTATAACTGGTGGATTCGGGGAACAGGCGCTTGACGTCCCGGTCGGGATCGTTGAGATCGCAGCCGACGGCGGCGCGGAGGACGGACGCGGCGGCCAGGACGAAAAACGCCGTCGGGATGATCGCTCGCGCGGCCCCGCGGCGCGGCGATCGCGGCCGACCGACGGCCGGCGTCGCCTTGCCCGTGTCTTTTCGGCATTCGTTCATCATGGACGTTCGCTCCTTGTCCGCTCTCCGGCGCTCCTCATAAGCCCTTGTAGTAATAAATCTGAAGCACGAACCGGGTCTCGGTCCCGTCATGATCGTATTGAACCATGGACCGCGCCGAGAGCTCGGCCGTGATCTGATAGGTCACGCCGCCGGCCAGCCGCCAGTTCCAGTCCCCGCCGGCCTTAATGACCATGGGCTGTCCCTCGAGCTTGAGCCTGCCCTCCGCCATGAGGTTCAGGCCGGCGCGCCAGAAAAAGGCCAGGATGTCCTGCCCGGCCTTGCGCCCGGCCAGCACCTCGGCCCTGTTCTCGACGTTCCGCCACAGATAGGCGGCGTCCACGGCGACGGCCGTGAAATTCATGGGATCAGGGCTGAGGAGATGGTTCCCCATCGTGTCGAGGATCCGGCCTCCGGCCAGCGAGGCGCCGAGGCTGAAATTGTCCCGGGCCAGGACGCCCCGGGAAACGCGGACGGCGGCCAGGTAATTCCCCTTGAAATAGAGCGGCATGCCGCTGCCCGTCGTCAAGGTCGCGGCCGCGTCGCCCCAGGAAAAATCCCTGTGGAGGCCGACGCCCCAATCCCGGTCGAAACCGTATCCAGCCATGGCCGGGCTCGGCAGGAGCAGGGCGTGACTGTCGAGCGCGTAGTCCAGCCCGAGGGCCGGGCGGCTGTGCCCGGCCCAGATGTCGGCGAAGCCGGCCTTGAACCGGAGATAGGCGTTGTAGAGCTGGGGCTCGACGCGGTGATCCCCTTCCTGATTGTAGGCCAGGCGGAACTGGACGGCCAGGACGCCCCAGTCGCGGGTCGAGGTCGAAAGCCGTCGGACGAAATCGAAGCCGAGGCTCGGCTTCTGCATGACGTCATCGGACATCAGGGAGTAGAGCTGAACCTCCTTGGCCTTGGTCGAATACGCGGCCAGGCCCTGGAACTCGAAATAGAACAACGAGCTCTGGGCGGCGAGGGGCGCCGCGGCGCAGATAAGCAGGAGCGATGCCGCGAAGAGCGTTTTGGTCATGCAACGTCCGCCCGCCGGGAGAGTGCCGCGGCGGCGTGCCGCGCGCTCCGCCCGCGCCCTGGATTCCAACCGCTCAGACATCGAAGAGGAATCGGCCGCGGAAGATGACGATGTTCGTCCGGGAGAAGGTCAGCTGGACCTCCCAGTCACCGGGCATGACGATGTTGACCGGCAGGAGGTAGTCGCCTTTTTTGTTGAGCTTGAAGGCGACCTCGCCGGAGTCGTGGGCGCCCCGCATGGACGGCATGTCGGACCGGCCCTTGATGTCCAGGTCCGTGACCTGCTTCCCGTCCTTGTCGAAGAGCTGGATCTTGAGGATGGCCGTGCCCATTTTGGGCGTCCGGTCAAACTCGTAGATGAAATAATAGACTTCGCCGATCCAGCATTTTTTGCCCGCCTTCGGCAGGTCTTTGAACTCCGGGGCCTTGGCCTGGGGACCCGAGGGCGTGAGCCCCGGCGAGTTGCAGCAGGACGCCGCCGGTTGGGCCGAGGCCAACGGCGCCGCGAGGAGAATGAGGAGGAGGGCGGCGGCAAACGGATTCACCTGCCTGGGCATGGCGGATCTCCTTTCGGCTGGGAATAATACCATATTCCTATATATTCTATCACTTTAATAAGAGCTACGCGACCGCCTCCGGCCGCGCCCTGGAAATCACCCGGAAGAAGGGCATTCTCTTCGATGCGGATGTCGTGGCCGCTTGTTTGAAGCTCTTCCGCGAGAAAGGTCATCAGCTGCCGAGCTGACGGGAAGGGCAAGGGACGGCGGCGCGCCCGGCTCAGACCTTCCCCGCCTTGGGAAGGAAGTCTTCGAACCGGAATCGCTCCGGGCCGCGGGATTCCTCTTCCCCCCGGGCGCGGCTTTCCATGCGGCACAATTCGGAAACGGTCCTCGGGAAGTTTTTTATCTGCTTCCTGCTGCTGAGCCAGGAGCCCCTGTTTATGGCCAGATGCAGCAAGGGATGCGCCCGGTTGGCCGGGAGCCGCCGCAGCGCCGCGGACGTCTTGGTGAATTCGTTCCGGACCCAGATCCGGCCCGCGAGGAGCTCGGGCAAGGAAAGGTTCTTCGGCCGGAAAACGGCCGTGTTGTGATTGTAATACCGCCAGTCGTCCGTGAATATTCTCCCCTCCGCCTTGAGCTGCCGGTGGATCTCGGTGCCCGGGTACGGAGTCAGGACATTGATGCTGGCCGAACCGACGCCGTTCCTATTCAGGAATTCGAGCGTGTCCGGGAAGGTCCGCGGAGTGTCTTCGTCGAAGCCGAAGACGACGGAGGCATAGGGGTAGATGCCGGCCCCGCGGAGTTTCTTGATCGCCTCTTCGAGCTTTTCGATCTTGGGGATGGATTTCCTCATCTTCGCCAGCCGCTCTTCCGAGACGCTTTCGAGCCCGAAAAACAGGGCGGCGCAGCCGCTGTCCCTTGCCAGCCGCAGGAGTTCCCCGTCCTGGACGAACGAAAGGGAGGCCTGTCCAACCCATCTTATCCTGAGCGGCGCGATGGCCCGGAAGAGCTCCTTGGCGTAGCGCGGCTCGCCCATGATGTTGTCGTCGAGGAACATGAAGATTTTTCCGCGCGAATCGACGATGTGCCGGACGACGTTTTCGATCGCGACATGGCGCACCTTCGCGCCGTAGATGTCGTGCACGCAGCAAAAATCGCAGTTGTAAGGGCAGCCGCGCGTGGTCATCACCGGGACGACGTGGAAGAGGCCCTTTTTCATTCCCTTTCGGGGCTTGACGGGCACGTAGGTGTCGAGCGGCGGGCACGGATCGTGGTATGTTTTCTGCAGCCGGCCGTGCGCGAAGTCGTCCAGCAGACGCGGCCAGACGCCCTCCGCTTCGCCGATGACGACGGCGTCGGCGTGCCGGAGGGCTTCGTCCGGCAGGATCGTGGGATGAACGCCTCCCATGACGACCGCCTTGCCCCGTTTCCTGAACTCCTGCGCAAGCTCATAGCCCCGCGGGGCGTTCGACGTCATGCAGCTCAGGCCCACGAGATCGCAGTCCGCGTCGAGATCGATGACGTCGTATTCTTCCTCGACGATGGTGACGACGTGCTCGGAGGGCGTCAGGCCGGCCACCAGATCGAGCGCCAGCTGGGGCATCATGACGCTCTTCTGTTGCTTGATGTTCGGCCCTCGACCCGGCGAAATCAGAAGGATTTTCATGGCTCTTCTTTCTTTCAATTTTCCGTCCGACTCCCAGCGTTCATTATACGCTTCGATGTGTTGAACTTCTTCACGTCCATGACTGAATTTTCTCTGAAGATTCCTTAAGACTCATGCGCCTGAAAACAAAAATGATAACGCCCCACGCTCCTTCAAGTCAACAAGGCCCTTGCCAAGAACGGCCGGACGGACGACTCCCCGGGCGCGGAACGTGCGGGAGGTCGGAGACATCCGCTCGCGGGGGATCTCGGAGCGGACGTTTGACCGCGGAGGCTGATCGGGGTGAGCGGCGGGACCTTGTCGAAGGATATCCCGCCGCGGCCGATCCCTGCCACGGTCTGGGGGAGGCGTATCTGAAAAGGGGCGCCCGTCGAGCGGCGATCGAGGCCTGCGAGCGGGCGCTTCGCTTGGATCCGGGCAAAAACACCCCCGCGGGATCTCAGCCGGACTAGGGAATCGACGGGGATTCTCTTGTATCGCCGCTCAATAATCCCCCGCCGATCCCGCCGCCTTCGCCTTCAGATCGTCCAGGATCTTGGTGCTGACCCAATAAATATCCCGGCAGGTCGAATAGAAAATATACTTGCCGTCGGGGGAAATCGAGGGGCAGAAATTGGTGCCCGGGGTGTTGACCGCATCGCCGAGATTCAGGGCTTCGCCCCAGGAACCGTCCGGCTTGCGGAAGCAGACATGCAAGTCGCCCTCCCCGCCCTGGCCGCCGGGCCTGTTGGAGGAATCGAACAGGATGTAGCTTTCGTCGGGGGCGATGTAGCCGTGATCGGCGTTCACCGGCGCATTCACCCCTCCGCCCACTCTTTGCGGCGCCCCATAGTGATCTCCGGACCACGGATAAACGACCACCGGCCTGTCGCGAGCGATGAGACTCGCGACGTCCGTCATGTAGAGGTTTCCGTTTCGGGCGGTCGAGACGTACATGCCGGGGCCGTGATAGCGGGGCTCGCCCCAGGCGCCGCTGGCCGTCCTCTCGACGACCCAGATGCCATAGGTGGGCCGGTCGTCGCCGGGTTTCGTCCGGTCGCTGCCGAAATAGAGCCTGCTCCCGTCGGGCGTGATGAAAGGCTCGTTGCCAGGGAAGCCCTTGGCGAAATCCGCCTCCTGGGGCATCGTCCAGCCGTCCTTCTCCAGACGCGAAACCATCAGCGTGTTGAAACCGCCGTCTTTCCGCCGCGTGAAATACATCTCCTTGCCGTCGGGGCTGAACGTGACGGCGAACTCCATGGCGGCGGCCGAAGAGACGATCCCCGGCGCGAAGAGAACGGGCTGCGTTCCGGGCGGCGTTTGCCCGAGATACGGCCCCTGGAGCCCGGTCGAGGCGCCGGAATCGAACCGGAGGGGCGCCTTGGTCTCGCCGGCCGAATTCAACTTGGCACCCCGAATCCGGCTCAATTGGTTCTTCCCATTCTGATTCTCGGGATTGAGCTCGATGGACTTCTGATAAAGCGTTTCCGCCTTATCCCGGTCACCCTTTAATAAATAGCCTTCGGCCAGACTGTCCCAGGCGTTCCACGACCCGGGAAAGGCCGCGGCGTTGATCTCGAAGACGGCCACCTCCTCCCCCGTCCGGCCGGATTGAGCATAGCGGTAGCCGAGGGCGATGAAGTCGTCCTCGGCGACGTTGTACCGTTCATTGCCGGCGATCGTTTTCTTATATTCCGCGACCGCCGCTTCCAGGCCGCGGGCGGCGATCAGCGATTCGAGCGCCGCGGCGGCCGATTCCGACTGCAGCCGCCAGGCGGCCTCGACATTGGCGAGATGCCGTTCCCGGTGTTGCCGGGGGGCGAAAACGGCGGCCACTCCCGGATATTTCGTTTCGAAGGGGAACCTTGTCTTGGTCGCCGCCAGGTTCGCCCCTTCGCGGCGGGCCGCGGCCACTCCCTCCCAGATGTCCCGGAGGTAGGCGGCCTGCGTCCGCAGCTCATCGCCCGTCATCGGATCCTCATGACCGCAGATGACAGTTTCCGCGGCCTGGGGGCCGGCCGGAAGACTGTCGAGCACCTGGAACCAGTGGGGCACGTCGCTTCGCATTCCCTGGAACGTGGGCAACCACTTTTTACTGAAAAGGTCGCCGACCATGAGAAGCCGGAGCTCGGGGATTTGGATGAGAATATCCGAATCGGTATGGGCGCGCCCAAAATAGATGAGGTTCACGTTGAGATCGCCCATGTCCAGAGACAGCCGGTCGTTGAAAAGGATGGTCGGCCTCGTCAGGACGAGCCGGCCCTGCCGGAAATCCGCCATCAGGGCGTCGTTCTGCGCCATCTCCTCCTGGATCCGGACTGAATCCGGGGATCCGTCCGCCGCCGCGTTCAGTTCGGCTTGGAGTCCGGCCTGATACTGGCTGTAGTTGCGGAGAAACGCATTGATCGCGGCCGGCGTCTGGTACCAGCGCGTCATCTCCCTGGCCGCGTTCTGCTGGGCGACGATGGGCACGTCGGCGAAGGCCTGGTTGCCGTCGATGTGGTCGAAATGGGAGTGGGTGTTGATGACGTAAGCGAAGTCCTTGCGGCCGAATTCCCGCTCGATGGCCGCCCGCAGGGCCGCGGCCCGCGACGGCAGGACGCCGGTGTCGATGACCACGAGCCCTCGGCGGGAGGCCAGGACGACGATGTTGGTCGTCGATTCCCTGCCGATCTGAAAGAGCGCCGCCTTCTCCCCCAACCGTGTGACGCGGAATTCCTGTTGAATCGCGACGGCCGAAAGGCATAAAGCGCCCAACAACCCCAGCGACAGAAGCAGGGCTTTCTTTGAGATAACGCGGCCTCTTTCAGTTGGTTGCGATTGGCTTTTCATCCTTCCCCTCCATTTTGTATTTTTCGATCAGCGCGAACGCGTATTCCATCACGGCGTCCTTGCCGGAGATCAACTCCCCTATCCCGGGCTCAACCGGATCGTCCGGCACGACGCCGGTCTTCAGCGTCATCCCCTCCACTGCTGCGGCGTACGTCTTCCGGGCCATGGAGATTTTGATCCCGGTATTCGGCAGGTTGACGACCTGGCTCGCGTCGTGGCATTCAAAAGTTCCCCCGCTTTCGCCGCCCACCAGGACGCCGATCCGATGGAATTTCAAGAGAGCCAACAGATGGCCGGTCGAGGAAAAGCATCGCCCGTCGACGAGGGTGAGCAGGCGACCCAAGAACGGGTGTTCGGCGCGGGGAATCGGCTTCACATAGGCCGCGTAGCCTTCGCCGCAACCCGGGGCGAAATAGGGAACGGGATTCGGCTCGAGATAGGAAAGAAGAAGGGTCGCGGCGAAGGGAGATCCGCCGGCGTTGCCGCGCAGGTCGAGGACCAGATTCCGGATGTTCGACCCCCGGATTTTGGAAAAGGAGCTGTCGATGAAAGACTTGAAACGCATCATGTCCTGGTCCCGATAGTAATTGAGATTTCTGATCGTCAAAACGGCCGCGCTCTTCTCCTCGATGATCTGCAGACCCAGGTCGGGATCGATCGAAGAAGCCGGGGGATTCCTATTCCTCCAAGCGGCCATGATGACGTTTCTCGCGACCGAGTTCAGCTCCGTTTTCCGCGCCCGGGTCTGCCCGGGAGGAACGTAGGCCACGGCGAACCTCCCCGGACGCCCGAACTGGAGTGCGGCATAAAAGTAGAATCTCTCAGCAAGGGAGGCCCATTTCAGGGGATCGCGAAGTCCATCCGACGATATCGTGGGCAGGACCGCTCGCAGGATATCGGACATGGGCCGGCCCTGGATGGCGATGATCTCGCTGCCCGGGGGGATGGGGATGTCCGCGTCAAAGAGTTGGATGACATAGGCCCGGTTCCTGACGAAGGTCAGACCCAGGGGGAAGCATCCGGCGGGGCCATCATTCCAAAATGAATCGGGCACCATGGCACGCGAATGGCCACAACCGATCCGCGCGACGACCGCCGCGACCAGATTGAAGAATTCGGGCCCGGTCAGGGGTTGGTTGATGCGCGCGAGCTGCTCCTCGAAAAGGCGTTGGAATGTCGCCCGGTCCGTGAATTCGTACAGGGCGGGGTGGAGACGTTCCATCGCCTCCTTGGCTTTCAGGCAATCCTCCCTGAGCTCCCGGACGGCGTATCGGGAACCGAAGGGTCGATCGCCCCGGCTTCCCGCCTCGGGGGCAACCGTCAGGCCGTATTCCCGGCAGACGGGGATGAGGGCGGTCAAAAAAAGGATGAGCCGGATTTTTTTCATATCTCGCCTCATCAATCGAACCATCCGGACCGGCTCGATGCCCTATGCGGATCCATGGGAATGGGGACCGGCGGATTTTTTACGGAAAATCCCCGAGAACCGAAGGGACCGTTGATGGTCGATGATCATTTGTCCGGGTTCGCCGATCCCAAGGCCTTCGCCTTCAACGGATCCAGGATCTTGGCGCTGACCCAGTAGACGTCTTCGCCGGTCGTGTAAAAGATATACTTTCCGTCCGGGGAGATGGAGGGAATCCAATTGTCGGCCGGCGTGTTGACGCCATTTCCCAGGTTCAATCCACCGCTCCAGGATCCGTCCGGCCTCCGGAAGGAAACCCAGAGATCGGCCCCGCCTTGGCCGCCCCTCCGTTCCGAGTCGAAGAGGATGTAGCCTTCGTCCGGCGCGATGCAGGAGTGATCGCCCTCGATCAATTGTCGCGGCGATCCATATCGGCCTCCGGTCGAAGGGAAGACGATGATGCCGCCGCCGGCGAGCCTGCCGATGTCGGTCATATAAAGGTTTCCGTTGCGGGCAACCGACACCGACATCCCGGGCCCATGATAGCGGGCCTCGCCCCAATCGCCGCCGGCCGTTTTCTCGACAACCCATATCGCGCAGTTCGACGAATTCGTTACCGGCTGCGGCTTTTCCCAGCCGAAATAGAGCCGCTGGCCGTCGGGCCCGATATGCGGCTCCTGGGCATGGAAGCCCTTGGAGAATGAGGCTTCCCTGGGTTCTGTCCAGCCGTCCTTCTCCAGGCGGGACAGCATCAGCCGGGCCATGGGACCGCCGTAAAGACTATAACAGAGCTCCCGGCCGTCCGGGCTGAAGGTGAGGGCGATGACTATGGCTCCGGTGGACGAGATGACCCCGGGCGCGAAGATTTTGGGAGTTGTGTCCGGCGGCGTCTGGCCGAAGTACGGTCCCTGCGGCCGCGTCTTTTCCCCGCCCCGGACCGGAGCCGCGGAAGCGAAGGCGGAAAGCGAGAGCAAACAGATCAACGACAGGAGGAGGATTCTTTTCATTTTATTATTCATGCTTGATGGAATCGACGGGATTCGTCCGGGCGGCCCGGACGGCCTTGGTGCCGACGGCAAGGAGAGCGACGGACAGGGAAAACGCGGCGGCCATCGCCGCGGGCGCGATGCCCGGACGGACATGGTAGGCGAATCCCCGCAGCCATCGCTCGACCGCGAAGTAGGCCGCGGGCCAGGCGACGACATTGGCCGCGAGAACCCAAACGGCGAACTCGCCGGTCAGGTTCAGGACCAGTCCCCGGATCGACGCGCCGAGCACCTTGCGGATGCCGATTTCCTTCGTCCTTCGCTCGACGAGGAAGGAGGCCAAGCCGGAAAGGCCCAGGCAGGCCGTGAACAGGGCCAGGATGGCGAACATCCCGAGAATCGCCCTGACCTTGCGCTCCGATTTGTAAACGCCGTCGATTTGTTCGTCGAGGAACTTGTAGCTGAAGGGATAGTTCGGCACGAGGGATTCCCACTTGTTCCTCAGGAATTTCAGCGTTTCCTCGATATTCGATGGGCTGATCCGGAGGTTGACCCAGGGATCTTGATCGCCGCTCCAGGTGAAAAACATGGGCTCGATGGCCCGATGGAGCGAGGTCTGATGGAAATCCTTCATGACGCCGATCACCGTCAACGTATAATCAGCGACGACCCCCTGGCCGTTCATGGCGCGGAACGTCAGGCGTTTCCCGAGGGGTGAACCGGGGCCCATGGCCCGGGCCGCCGTTTCGTTGACGACCACCGCGTCCCGGCGATCGGACTGCGTGTTCCGGGAAAAGAAACGGCCTTCCGCCATCGCCAGCCGGAACGTCTTCAGATATTCCTCGTCGACGGGCACGGGAAGGAAGGGAACGATGGTTTCCGGATTCTTGCCTTCCCAAGAGACGGTGGTATTGTCTCTGATCTCCTGTCCGGGCGGCCTGGATTGGCTGATATTCAAAACGGCCGGATTGGCCAACAGGGCCTCTCTCATGCCTTCTCGCAATCCCACGATCGTCAGGACTTGATGCGTATCGACCCCGGTGTTTTTATCCCGGATGTACTTCAATTGTTTGTCCACGACGATGGTCCCGATGACCAGGAAGACCGTCAGCCCGAACTGGACGACGACGAGAGCTTTCCTCAGGACGGCCTGTCCCCGTCCCCACGGAAGCCCTTTATCTTTTAGGACTTTCGCCGGACGGAAGGCCGAGAGAATGAGAGCCGGATAGCTGCCGGCGAAGAGGCCGGTCAGGACGGTGAATCCCAGAACCGTCGCGAACAATCCCGCTCCGAACAAACGGTCCAAGGTCAAATGCTTACCCGCCAGACCGTTGAACAGCGGCAGGGCCAGCCCCACCAGCCCGACGGCCAGGGCCAGGCTGACGATGGACAGAACGACGGATTCGCCGAGGAACTGCTTGATGAGGTCCGAACGGCGCGCGCCCGTGACCTTGCGCAGGCCGACTTCCTTGGCCCGGCTGGACGAGCGGGCCGTGGCCAGGTTCATGAAATTGATGCAGGCCAGCAGGAGCACGGCCGCTGCGGCGATGGAGAACGTCACCAGCGTCGAGGCGCTTCCCTGGGCATAATTATCCAGATCAAAGGCGAAATTCGACCTCAAGTGGACATCCCTCAGGGGTTGAAGACGGAGAGACGCCTTGACTCCGGCCGCTCTTGCGCCGAGCACGTTCGTGATCTTCCGCTCGACCGCGGCGGGATCGGCCTGCGGCGCGAGTTGGACATAAACATAGAAAAACATGCTGTCCCAATTCTCGAAATTGACGTGATGGTAGCGGGTCATGTTGACGGAGGGGATCATGCAGTCGAAATGAAGATGGGAATTTTCCGGAACGTCCCGGATGACGCCGGTCACCGTATAAGGGTCGCGCACCGAGGTCAACTCGAGGACCTTCCCCATCGGGTTGTCTCCGCCGAAATACTTGCGGGCCAGGTGTTCCGTGATCACGATCGACCGGGGCTCGACGAGCGCCGTCTTCGGATCGCCGCTGACGAAGGGGAAGGAAAACATCGCGAAAAAAGAAGGGTCGGCGATGCCGACGACTTCATCGAACATGCCCTTATCGCCGAGCCGGATGCCGTAGGTTTCGATCCCCTGGTAGCGGGAATAATTCACCACCTCGGGAACCTCCGCTTTGAGGACCGGGCCGAGAGGAGTGGGCGTGCGGGCGTCGAACACGACGGCATTGTCGGCTTTCCGTTCCGCAATCACCCGGTAGAGCGAATCCCCGTTGGCGTGAAAGCGGTCGAAACTCAGCTCGTCCCGGACCCAGAGCATCATCAAGATGCAGCAGGCCAAGCCCACGGCCAGCCCGGCGATATTGATGAAGGAATAGCCCTTCTGGCGCCGGATCTTCCGCAGGGAGATGCGGATATAATTCCCGAGCAGGTCCGGCATGGCCAGGCGGCGCAACCGCTGTCCCCGGCCACGAGGCCGCCGGACTTTGGAGAATTCGCTTCCGATGGTCGAGTCCTCCCCCATCCCCACGCGGACGCGTCGGAAGGCCTCTTCTTCGCTTTGGCCCTGGCGAACGAGGTCCGCCACCTCATCGCGGAGGACGGCCTCGAGCTCCAGGATATAGGTCTCTTCCAGGGCCGCATGGCCGGCCAAGTCCTTTTTCCAATCCCTGATGGCTCTTTCCAGGTCGAACATCATCGTCTCCGCGGACTGTCAGTCGGCGGCGCCGGCCGTCGCCCATATCACCTTGAGGGCTTTTTCGATGTTGATCCAGCGCGCTTTTTCGGTCTCGAGTTCTTTTCGGCCGAGGTCGGTGAGCGCGTAGTACTTCCTCATCCTTTTCTCGTCGGACACCCTCCACTCCGAGCGGATCAAGCCTTCTTTTTCCATCCGGCGCAGGACCGGGTAGAGCATCGCGCTCGACCATTTCATCGTTCCGCCCGAAACACGGCGGACGCGCTGGAGAATTTGATAGCCATAGCTTTCCCCCGAGAGCAGGAGGGAAAGGACGATCGGCTTCGTTGAAGCGGCGACAAGCGTATCGGACGACATGACGTACCTCCTAATGACTAATAGGCGACGTCATTACCTATGCCAGATATGTGCCAACCCGTTTCCCCTGGGGCGCTTGAAGCGCCTGCCCGTTTTCTTTACTGGGGATTGTCCGGAGTCGACACGGCGATTGTTCGAAAGCGGACGGACTTTTTATTCCGTCGGTCTCATTTTTTCGATGACGCCGGCATCGATCCAATAGATGTCGAAATTCCCGTTCTGGGCGCTGACGTTCATCTCGAGGAGCCGGCGGAGCGTCATCCCCTTGAGCGGGCCGGCAAACCGCTCGGCCGTCTTCACCGCGGCGAAGAAGAAATACTTGCCGTCCGGCGAAACGGAGCAGGACATGGCCGTCGAGCCCTTCATGTTGACCTCGGGCCCGAGCGGGACGCCATCGCTCCAGTTATCGTTCTTGTCGCGGAAGAAGATGAAGTAGTTCGCCTCTCCGGGATTGATGTCGCAGGGACGTCCTTCCACGCAGACGATGAGATAGCTCTCGTCCGGGGCGACAAACGCGTTGTACGGAGTCCCCGTTCCGTTGATCTTGTCCGGGAGCTTTTCAGCCTCGGCGTATTTCCCGCCGGCGAGCCGGGCCCGATAAATAGCCGGCTTCCTGGGTTGGCCGCCCCTGCGGGTGAAATAGAGTGTTCCGTCCCGCGTCAGCGACGGATAGAACTGTTGGCCGCCGTTATTGATGGCGGGATCCGGGTCATAGGGCTCCCCCCAGGAGCCGTCGGCCGTCCGGTCAGCCGCCCAGATGTTCTGGTAAGTCCACCCGGGTTTGGGATCCTGGCCCTTGGCGGGCCGGTTCGTCAGGAAGAACATCCTCCGGCCGTCCGCGCTCATGGCCGGCTCGAAGTGGTAGTGATTCCGGTCGGTCGCGAAGGGGGCGACCTCGGGCTCGGTCCAGCGCCCCTCCCGCAGCCGCGTCCACATGATCGTCATGATCTCGCCGCAGGCGACGCCGAAATAAATTTCCTTGCCGTCGGGCGAGACGACAACGTCCCGCTCCATGATCCCCGTGTCCACGATCCCCGGGGCGAAGAGCTGGGCCGTCATTCCCGGCGGCTTCTGGCCGAGATACGGGCCGCTCAGTTTCGGAAAGCCGTCCGCGCCGCCCCGGGCGCAGGCCCAGGACAACAGTCCGAAGAGGGCGAATAGAAGAGGAAAGCTTTTTTTCATGGTTTTTGGTTGCTCCTTCACTTGCGGTCGGCGGCCGCCTTGTCCTTCTCCAGCTTGGCCTTGACCGCGGCCGCGACCTGGTCCGAGGCGAAGGAGAAATGCATCTGGACGATGAGCCATTTTCCGTCCCGCTTCTCCATGACGCCCGTCCAGCGCGTGTCCTTCCAGCCGGTGGGCTTTCCGTCCCACTCGCCGAGGTCGTCGAGAATGCACGACCACCAGGCGACGTCGCCCGACCGCGCGACGTCGATGCGCAGGTCCCGGATATCGGACCTCGTGGCCTTGAAGCGCGGGTCCATCCAGAACTCGAAGTTCTTCACCAGCTGGCTCCAGCCGATCGTGATTTCGGAATCCGGATTGAAGATGAACAGGCGCTCGTCATGGCTCATCGTGCTCTCGGCGAGCGGCCGGTCCTTGGTCAG
>Ga0315282_10006141_pt1 | contig 20202 bp, 16 predicted proteins | sample YL17G07_20_MG_FD_203693 | JGI IMG/M metagenome (GOLD analysis project Ga0315282, IMG submission 203693) | Sediment microbial communities from Yellowstone Lake, YNP, Wyoming, USA - YL17G07_20 | ecosystem: Environmental > Aquatic > Freshwater > Lake > Sediment | place: USA: Wyoming | collected... | reverse complement strand
CTCTGGGTGCTGGTGGTGATCATCGACGGCCAGTATAGTGCCGGTGCGCTGGCGGTCGCGAGCGGTGCGATCCGTGGGCTGGCGTATGCGATGTCCATCTCGGGGGCGACCACGGCCATGATCGACGATCCGCGCATCGATTTCATCGAGAGCCTCGCCACGGCGCTGGCGCCGCTGGGGCAGACGACCGCCGAGTTGCAGGACGTCCTGTCGACCTGCGCCGACGCCCTCGGTCTGCAGATCACCTTCCTGATCCTGCCCACGGCCATCCTCGGGGTCTCCACGGAGGGAGAGGAGGAGCGCACGATCCTGATCTCGGTCAGCGAGGGCGCCGTCGACCTCGAGACCCTGGGCTTGCTGCAGCACATCGCCGCCGATGTCGTCGCCGGTCGCGTCGACCCCGTTGAGGGACAGCGCCGGATCGAAGAGCTCGTCGCCAGCCCGCCGCGCTTCCCGTTGTGGCTGCGGATCCTGGCCGGCGGGCTCGCCGCGGCCGCGATCGCCCTGCTTCTGGGCGGTGGTTCGCGCGAGGTCGTCGCCGCGGTTCCGACCGGCCTCGGGGTGGCCGTGTTCTACCAGGTCAGCGCCCGCATCCGGCGGCTGCAGGGGCTCCTGGAACTGTCGTCGGCGGCCTTCGCCACCTGCCTGGCGCTGTTGCTCGGCCATGTGCTCAGCAGCTTCGACTCGACCACGGTGATCATCGCCGCCATCGTCCAGTTGTTGCCCGGCCTGCGCCTCACGATGGGCGTCTCCGAGCTGGCCGCCGGTCATCTGGTCGCCGGCTCGTCGCGGCTGGCCGGTGCCGCCATGACGCTGCTCAACCTGAGCATCGGTGTGGCCGTCATGAGCGCGATCTTCGAGAGGCTGCATGAGATGCCGGCACAGCCCCAGGCCGGCGGCGCCTCGGCGGCCATGGTCGCGATCTCCGTTCCGGCCGCCGCGCTGGCGTTCACGGTCACCCAGAATGCTCGGCACCGCGACATCGGCTGGGTCTTTCTCGCCGTCGCCGTGGCCGTGGCCGGCAGCCGCTTCGGCGCCTGGACGGTCGGCTCGCAGCTCGCCGTCGGCATCGCCAGCCTGGCCGTCGGCCTGAGCGGCAACCTGTACTCGCGCTACCTGCACCGGCCCAAGTCGACGATGTCCGTGCCGGGCCTGACGGTCCTGGTGCCCGGCGCGCTGGGCTTCGAGGGCGTGTTCGCGCTGGTCAGTCACACGGGCTCGGTCGGCGCTCACGTGCTGGTCTCGACGGTCCTGCTGGTCGCCGGCCTCGTGGTCGGCCTGCTGGTCGCCGAGTCGATCGTGCCGCCGCGGTCGCTGTCGGGCAGAATCAAGAAGGGGACGGGCGGAGGCGGCGTTTGACTAGCTCTCGTCCTTGCCGTGCAGGATCCCCTTCGGCACGAAGACGAGCACTCCGACCAGCGCCAGCACCGCGACGACCATTCCGACCTTGAGCGACATGCCGATGCCGTAGGCGTAGGCGTCGTGGGCCGCCGCTACGACCTTGTGTTGCGCGTCGGCGGGCAACGTCTCGACCATCTTATGGAACGAGTCCGAACCGGTGGCCGCGTTCTCGATGTCGTTCGCCTGCTTGGCGCTGAGTCCGAGTCCGTCGACGTCGCTGTTGAAGCGGGGAAAGCCGAAGGCCTTCATGAGCGCCGCGAAGATGGCCACGCCGAACGAGCCGCCGACCATGCTCGCGGTCTTGAAGAGGCCTGAGGCGGCGCCCGACTCGGCCGGCGGCGCCAGGCCGACGGCGGTATCGGAGAGCGGTGTGGAGAAGAGCCCCATGCCGAGCGCCTGCACCGCCAGTCCGGTCGCGATCCACCAGTAGGCCGTCTCGTCCCCGAGGAAGCCGAGCATCAACGTGCCGGCGCCCATGATCGCGGTGCCCACGGCCAGCGGCAGGCGCGGACCGCGGGCTATGCCGACGCGCCCGCCCACCGGGATGAGGGCCAGCATGGCGATCGTCGACGGCAGCAGGAGCAGGCCGGCCGTGAAGGGATCCTTCCCCTCGACGTTGATGAAGTAGAGCGTCATCACGTACATCGTGCCGCCGAGCGTGATGTTGTAGGCGAAGTTGTCGATCAGCGCGCCGTCGAAGGAGTGACGCCGGAAGAGCGTGAGGTCGATCAGTGGGTTGTGGACGCGGCGCTCGATCAGCAGGCAGGCGACCAGCGAGGCCACCGCGACGGCGATCATGCCCAGGATGAGCGGCGAGCCCCAGCCGTCGGTCGGACCCTCGTTGAGGGCGAAGAGGAGCGCGACGAGGCCGCCGCTCAATGTGACCAGGCCGAGCACGTCGATCGAGTGTGGGGCGCCTTCGGCGCGCGACTCCGGCGTCGTGGCCCTGAGGATCAGGAACGCAGCCAGGCACAGCGGGATGTCGACCCAGAAGATCCAGCGCCAGCTCAGTGCCTGCGTGAGCCCGCCGCCGACCATCGGGCCCAGCGCCTGGCCGGCGCCGGCGACCGCCATCCAGACGCTGAAGGCGGTGACCTGCTCGCGACCCTTGAACTCCACCGGGATGATGGCCAGCGTGGCCGGCAGGATCAGGGCGGCGCCGACGCCCATCAGGGCGCGGCCGACGATAAGCAGCGGCGTGCCCTGGCTCACGGCGGCGATGACCGAGGCGACGGCGAGGATGACCAGGCCCAGCTCGAGGAAGCTGCGGCGGCCGAAGACGTCGGCCAGTCTGCCGCCGGTCGCCACCAGGGCACCGGTCGAGAGGGTGAAGATCGTCACCGCCCACTGCAGGCTGGTCATCGAGCCGCCGAGGTCGTCGGCGATGTCGGTGAGGGCGACGGTCAGGTCGGAGGAGGCCAGCCAGACGATGGCTGCGGCCAGGGCCAGGGCGCCGAGCGAGATCCAGCGGCGAGGGTTGGGGGCGGCGGGGGCGGGGGCACGGGCGGCCGCCCCCGCCGCCCCCTCAGCACGCGCCACGTGGGCCTACCGCGCCATCCCGACGAGCACGAGCGCCTCGCCGACGATGCACTTCTCGAGCTCGTCGAGCGACACGCTCTCGTCGGGGGAGTGGATCTTGGAGAGCGGCTCTTCGGGGCCGTAGAGCACGATCTCGGCGCCCGGCACCGCGTCGCGGAAGGCCATCACCAACGGGATCGAGCCGCCCTGGCCCATGTGGACGGTCTTGTCGCCGAAGGCTTCGGCCAAGGCGGCCTCGACGACGGCGTAGGCCGGCCCGTCGGTCTTTGCCAGGAAGCCTTCGCCGACGACGGCGTTGGTGACCTTGACCTTCACATCCCACGGGGCGACCTTCTCGAGGTGCTGTCGCAGCGCCGCCTGAGCATCCACCGGGTCCTGCCCGGGGGCGAGGCGGGCGCTCACCTTCGCCCGCGCCTTGGGTACCAGCGCGTTGCCGGCCGTCTCGACGGCCGGAGCGTCGAGGCCGATGACGGTGATGGCCGGCTTGGCCCACAGGCGTTCACCGACCGTCCCGTCGCCGACAAGGGCGACCCCATCGAGCACGCCGGCGTCGGCGCGGAAGTCGTTCTCGGGGTAGTCGGCGCCGTCCCAGTCGATCGTCTTCAGGCCGGCGACGGCCACGTTGCCGTGCTCGTCGAACATGCTGTCGAGCATGCGGATCAGGGCCGTGAGCGCATCGGGAGCGGCGCCGCCGAACATGCCGCTGTGGACGGCGTTCCTGAGCGTCTCGACCTCGACCACCACGGCGGTCATGCCGCGCAGCGAGATCGTCAGCGTGGGCTGGCCGATCTTGGCGTTCCCGGTGTCGCCCATGACAATCAGGTCGCAGGCCAGCATGTCGCCGTGGCCGGCGACCCACTTCTCGAGCGAGCCCAGTCCGGCCTCTTCCTCGCCCTCGATCAGCACCTTGATGCCGACCGGGCAGTCGTCGCCCAGAGCCTTGAGCGCGTAGGCGTGCATGATGTCGCCGCCCTTGTCGTCTGAGGCGCCGCGGCCGTAGAGGCGGCCGTCGCGCAGCGCCGGAGCGAACGGCGGCGTGGTCCAGAGGCTCTCGTCGCCGGGCGGCTGCACGTCGTAGTGGCTGTAGAGCAGCACGGTGGGCTGGCCGGGCGGCGCGGGGCGCTCGCCGAACACGGCGTGTGGCCCGTCGGGGATGTCGAGCAGCCGCACGTTCGCGAGGCCGCACGCCGTGAGCATGTCGGCGACCGCCCGCGCCGCCTCGTCGACCGGCTCGCGCGGGAAGCCCTCGAAGGCGATCGAGGAGATCTTCACCAGGCGCTCGAGGTCGGCCTGCGCCTGTGGCATCAGCGCCTTCACGCGGGCCCGCAGCGTCGCCGCGTCGGGCCCGCCAACCGTGTTCTTGTCGTCACTCATCGCGGCGCCACCTCATTGCGCGGTCACATCGGCGAACTTCATACCGCTGTACCAGTCCTTGAACTCGGCCGCGGCCTGCGGCCCCCTGTACACGTTCAACGCGATCCACTCGGCCACGAAGATGTCGTCATCGAGGATCCCCGGTCGTGAGAGCGCTCCGCTGCCGGCGAGCTGGAAGTTGGCCAGGGCGTGGTAGTAGCTGCTCTGCGGATCGGTGAGCAGCTCGCCGCCGTCGGTGCCGAACGCCTCGGCGGCGCGCTGGATCGCGCGGTCCCGGTTCACGATCGGGAAGCCGGCCTTCTGGAGCTGGTCGACGAACTCGGTCGCCTTGGCGGTCGACTCCTCGGTCACCTTCTTCTGGTGGTGGCGCAGACCGCCGACGACCGCCAGCACGACGAGCGCGACGATGGCGATGATGTAGACCCACTTGTGTTGTTTGAACTGCATCGTTCGCACCTCCCTCGTCACGCGTCGCTGGGCGCGGTCGTGGCCTCATCGGACGTAGCGGGCGGCGACGACGGGCCGCCTCCGGCGGCCCCACCCGCCGCCTTCCAGCCCGGCTTGCGCAGCTTGTAGAACAGGAACGGAATGAGCAGCCCGATCCCGGCCACGCCGGCGAGGATCATCAGCACGTACTGGATGGGGTTGCCGCTGCCGAACTGCGAGGGCGGCACGAACCCGATCACGAACGCCGCCACGGTCGCGGCGATGCCGACGCCGGCCACCAGGTTCAGCGCCGGCACGCGGTAGCCGCGTGGGTGGTCGGGCTGGGTGCGGCGCAGGCGTATCGCCGAAACGAACAGGAGCACGTACATGATCAGGTAGATCTGGGTGGTCATCACCGAGAAGATCCAGTACACGCTGTTGACGCTCGGCAGGAAGACGTACAGCAGGGCGATGACCGTGGTCACGATGCCCTGCGAGTAGAGGATGTTCTTCTGCACGTTGTTGATGTTCATCCTCTGGAGGAACGGCGGCAGGTAGCCCTCCTCGCGGCCGATCATGAGCAGGCCCTTGCTGGGGCCGGCCAGCCAGGCCATGAAGCCGCCCAGCGAGGCCGCCATGAGCATGAGCGCCACGACCGGCGTGAGCCAGGGCACGTGGAAGTACTGGAAGAACGACTCGAAGGCCTGCATGACACCACCGGTGAGGGTGAGCTCGCTCGACGGCACGACCCAACTGATCGCCAGCGCCGGCAGCACGAAGATGAGGATCACGAGGCCGCAGGCGATGAACATGGCCTTGGGGTACTCCTTGCTGGGGTTGCGCAGGTCGTTGACGTGGACCGCGTTGACCTCCATGCCAGCGTACGAGAGGAAGTTGTTGACGATCAGCACGAGGCTGGCCACGCCGGTCCACTGGGGCAGCAGGTGCGCCACGTCCATCGGTGCCGACGAGTGGTTGCCCTGGAGCAGGTAGACCACACCCAGCAGGACGAGAGCGGAGCCAGGGATGAGCGTGCCGATGATGAGCCCGCCGCTGGCCAGCCCGGCGATGGCGCCGATGCCGCGCAGCGACACGATGACGGCGACCCAGTACACGATGATGATGACCGCCGCCGTGTAGTAACCGTTGTTGGCCCAGCCGGGGTTGATGGCGTAGGCGAAGGTGGTCGCCACGTAGGCCAGGAGCGTGGGGTAGTAGAAGATCGTCATCGCGAACTGGGTCCAGACGCCGAGGAAGCCCATCGGCGCCGAGATGCCCTGACGGGCCCAGTTGTAGATGCCGCCCTCCCAGCCCGAGGCCAGCTCGGCGGCCACCAGCGCGGTGGGCAGCAGGAACACGATGGCCGGCAGCGCGTAGAGGAAGATCGCCGTGATGCCGTAGGTCGCCATGGTCGGCGCCGCGCGCAGACTGGCGACGACGCTGACGGTCATAAAGCAGATGGCGAGCCAGGAGATGTACTGCGGCTTCACCTTGGCGGCGGGCTTGGCGGCTGCCTTGGCGGGCACATCGCCGGCGGTGACGTCTGCGGCTTCCACCCGATGGCCTCCTTCCCCCAGGGACTGTCGGAGGGGCGCGTGGCGGCGCCCGCGTGCGAGGCAATCCTACCTGAGATGCGGGACATCGGATGGGCGGGCGGCGGCGGGCAGGCGGGGGCGCTCGGAAGGGCGTTCCGCTCGAGGCGGCTTCGCCGTCTCGCTGCACTCGTTCGCGGAACGACTGCGTCGCCGCTCTCGATCCTCCCTCGACCCCCGCCTGCCCGCCGACGCCCGCCGATCGTCTCCTCCTCGTCCGGCCGGCGCCATTGCCCGCCGGTTGACGTTGCTCGTCACCCGTTGAACCCGAGCCGACGGGCCCCACAATGGAGCTGCCCGCTCTCCGCGTCACGAACCGGAGGCAGCCGTGTCCGAACTCATGAGCCAGATGCGCACCGCGCTGCGTTCGCGTCACTACAGCCGCCACACCGAGCGCTCCTATTGCCAGTGGGTGAAGCGCTTCATCCGGTCCAACGGCATGCGCCATCCGGCCGACATGGGCGAGCCCGAGATCAACGCGTTCCTCACCGGCCTCGCCGTCGACGGTCACGTAGCGGCGTCGACGCAGAACCAGGCGCTCGCCGCGCTGCTCTTCCTCTACCGCCACGTGCTCGGCCGGCCGCCGGGCGACCTGGGGAGCGTCATCCGCGCACGGCGGCCGCGGCGGCTTCCCGTGGTGCTCACGCGCGACGAGGTGCGCGCCGTCCTGTCCCAGCTCGAGGGCGACCCGTGGCTCGTCGCCGCGCTGCTCTACGGCGCCGGCCTGCGTCTCGGCGAATGCCTGCGCCTGCGGGTCCTCGACATCGACTTCGCCCGCGGCGAGATCGTCGTGCGCGACGGCAAGGGCGGCAAGGACCGCGTCACCATGCTGCCGCAGACGGTCGTCGCCGGGCTTCACGAGCATCTGGGGCGCGTCGAACGACTCCACAGCCGCGACCTCGCCCTCGGGTGGGGACGGGTGCAACTGCCCGACGCCCTGGCGCGCAAGTACCCGTCCGCGGCTGCCGAGTGGCGCTGGCAGTGGGTCTTCCCCCAGCGCCACCGCTGGCGCGACCCGGCGACCGGACGACAAGGCCGACACCACATCGACGAAACGGTCGTGCAGCGCGCGGTCGCCCAGGCGGTGCGGCGCTCCGGCATCGTCAAGCGCGCGAGCTGCCACACCCTGCGGCACTCCTTCGCCACCCACCTGCTCGAGAGCGGCCACGACATCCGCACGATCCAGGAGCTCCTCGGCCACAAGGACGTGCGCACGACCATGGTCTACACCCACGTCCTCAACCGCGGCGGCCTGGGCGTGCGCAGCCCCGCCGACGCCCTGTGACCGGCGCTCTCGAGACGCGACCCCGAGCGACACGCAGCTGCGCGCTACACTGCACGCCGCCCCGACCTACACGGAACAGCACAACACACAATCCTGAGTTCACAGTGACGCACTATGCAGAAGCGCGTAGACTCTCCATCGTGCTATCTACAAAGCAGAATCACTGTTCTGCAAACCGGAGGACGTGAGATGAGCCTCGTGCCATCGGACATCGCCCACGAGCAAGCGCCGGCGGGGTTCTGGACACGGTATGTCGCCCTCTTCTGGGACTCGGTCTGGCTATGGCCCGTCACGTTTGTGGCTTCATTGGCCTACGAAGCCGGCCGCTGGCAAGCCATCGCCGGTGCTGCCGCATTGTTCGTCCTGGGGGGCGTCTACCGGGTCGTCTTTCACGCCACTCGCGGTGCCACGCTGGGCAAGATATCTCGCGGTCTCGAGGTCGTGCGGACCGATGGCTCGCCGGTCGGCTGGACAAGAGCGCTCAGGCGAGAGTCGGTGTTCCTCGTTCTCGCGCTCGCCGTCTTTGCGGGAGAGGCGTGGGCCATAGTGCACGTCGACGTGGGCCGAGATGCGAGGTTCGGCGGCGGCTGGAGAAGCGGGATGATGGCCGACTACGAACCTTGGTGGGCGATGCCGGCTTTGGTCGCGTATCTGGTATGGCTCCCCGTCGATGCGCTGTTCCTCGTGTGCAGCAAGAAGCGAAGGGCGGCCCACGATCTCATCGGCGGTACGGTCGTGGTCCGGGAGGCGGTTGCAGAACAGGCGCTTGCAGCGGACATACCCACGGCTTTCGAGAGACTCAAGAGCGGTGCCGCGCGCCGCTGAAGCGCACAGACGTTCGGCAGAAGCCGTGGAGGCTTGATGGCATTGGACGTCTACAATCTCGAATTCCGTAGTTGGTGCGAGGAGATGACCATAGCCGGCTACCGGTTCGTCCGAGTGGCCGAGTATCCCGAGCAACTGCAGGGATTGCACCACCGCATCACCTTCCACAGCGAGTTCGGCGTCAAGGCGGCGACTGGCGGGCACCGGATAACGGCGCGAGTCTTCCCACCTGAGACTGAGGATCGCGCCGTTCTGCCGTGGAAGGATGACCGGGCGACAGCTTTGGAAGACGTCTTGATGCTCCTCTCGATCTTCACAGGCCGCAATGTCTTCGTGTGTCGAAACGAGGTCATGAACGCTCCAGTCTCCGTCGTCGTGGCTGACCCTCGCGACGACCTCTGGGGCGGTGTGATCCGTGGTTCAATCCCGTACGAGCGAGCGCCTGGGCCAACGAAGAACGACGGCGTGCCGCACGGCGATGTTGGCTTGGAGACGCACCTCAATCAGGTCTATCAGTGGATGTCCACTGCTGAATGGCGAGAGACCTATCGTGACGGCCACTACCTCTTGCTCTTCCGGAATGCTCTCCAGCAGCGTTCGCTCGAATTGGCCTTTCCCCAGTGCTGGACCATTTGGGAGCACCTATTCTCGGTTCTGAATGACCGTTGGATGACCAAGAGGACGATCGAGAACACGAACGCGACCGAGAAGATCGCATTCCTGCTTGTCAGATTCGGGGTCCGCGACCGGCTGCAAGACAAGGAGCAGAGCAGGCTTAGATCGCTTGCTGCAATCCGCAACCGGCTCGTGCATCTTGGCCGATTCCCGGAAAGCGGTACGTGCTTCGATGACGCGGTCCTGTTTGTCTACATGACCGAATGGATGGTCGCCAGGACTCTCAACCTGCTGCCGTCCGAAGCGCTCAACACCCTCGAGCGGTTCGAGGCCTTCATCAAGAACGCATCTACGCATTCGTAGGTGAAGCATGGGCGCGTACGACAGACGCGACGAGCCGCCATGGGTCCAATACCGGGCCGGTCCTGAGTACTCCTTGAATCGGCACATCCTCACTTGGTGGACAGATGCCCACGACAAGCTGTTGGCGGACCTGATTGGCCGCTGGCAATGGGTTTGGTCGTCGTTCGTTTTGGAGGCTGTGAAGGAGGCGACACCAGGCGACCGCGTAGAGAGATGGCGCGCAAAGGACCCGCTGTGCTCACGATACTCTTGGTACAACGTGCTGCGGCAATTCTGCGAGTCACGAGCGGATAGGCTGGGACTCACGAACGCCATCCGCAAGCCCCAGTGGAGAATCTGCCCTCTATGTACAGAGCGGTACATCGAGAGTTCGCTGCCTTACGCCTTGGTCGCAAGGCTCGGTGTAGATCAACTCGATTTCTGCGCACCTTGCTTGAAGAGAACCGTTCTGCAGGGAACTGGAGATCGGAACGCCACGCGTGACGGCGTTCTCTCGTATGTGCGCGATCTTGCCGCTGTGATCGGAGCAATCCCCCCGCAAGGATTCGGTGAAGGGCGCGATGACCTGCGCGACCTTGACACCGAGAGCAGGCTGGAGTTGCTCAAGGTACTCGACCGCAAGCCCACGACCGCACGCGTGAAGGAGCTGTATGGATCCTGGCTGAACACCCTGCTCGAAGCCGGTGTACTTCCAGGTGAAACGCGAAGGACGAGCCGCGGCACTCAGACGTTCGCGAAGGACGGCCACATCTGCTACTCGCTCGGGGAGAAAACCATAGACGACTGGCTCTCTGCTCGCGGTATTGCTCATGAGAGGGAGCCACGCTATCCGGAGGGCAACTTCAGAGCGGATTGGGCCGTCGGCGATGTTCTCATCGAGTATTTCGGTCTGGCAGGTGACACCGCGTACGATGAGAAATCAGAGCAGAAGATGTTCATCTGCCGGAGGCACGGCGTGCGTCTTGTGGCCGTGTATGCATCGGACCTGGCGAGTTCAAAGGGGATCGAGAGGAGACTCGGTACAATCCTCGTGCCGGTCGATTCAAGCTCCGAGTAGCGCCGGTTGGTGGTTGCGGGACGACTTCCAGAGATGGCGGTGCAGTGCACGCACGGAGTGCGGAGTGTCGTGAAGGCTCTGCCGAACAAGCACATCGAGCAGACGCCGCCAAGGCGGCGCAGCTCATTCGCCGGACGTTAGGTGCAGCAACATCGATGGCCAGAGAACGCGAACCGGAGGACGTCGTATGCGCGGGCGAGCTCTAGTAGCCATCTCGGCGCTGGTGCTCGGCGTGATGTCAGCAGGCGGCTGCTCGGACCAGTCCGCGCCTGCGCGCCATTCCAGCAGCACCCAGCCGACGCCGTCCGCGACAGGCCCCGCCTGGCCGATGCTTGGCGCCAATATCCAACGTACCGGGGTGAGCCTGCGCTCTGGACCTGATGACCCTGCCGAGCTGTGGGCAGTGGAGCTCGATCACTACGACTCATCGTCGCCTGCGGTTGGCGTCGACGGTACCGTCTATGTCGGCGCCGAAAGCAGGCTCGTCGCAGTCGCCGCCAACGGCACCACCGAGTGGGCCTTCCCGGCCGGAGGCGCCGTCTGGTCGTCTCCGGCGATCGCCTCAGACGGAACGATCTATGTGGGCATGTTCCGCGGTGACACCGCGGGTCACAGGCGCGGCCGAGTCTACGCAGTCCGGCCGAACGGAACGCAGAAGTGGGAGTTCGACCCCGGCGACTGGGTCCAGTCGTCGCCGGCGATTGCAGCCGACGGCACCGTCTACTTCTGCTGCAGCGATGGCAGTCTCCACGCGCTTCGCCCCGACGGCAAGGAGAAGTGGGTCTACGAGGCGGGCGGTGCTCTGTGGGGATCGCCACCTGCCGTCGGCCCCGATGGCACGGTCTACTTCGTGTCGAGCTTCTTTCCCAATGACAGGCTGTTCGCGGTGACACGCGCCGGCACGTTGCGATGGACGTTCGCCGGCGGATTCGGCATGGACGATACTCCGGTGGTCGGTCCCGACGGCACCATCTATGTCCTTGACGACTACGGACAGACCCTTCATGCCCTCGACCCCGAGGGGGAGGAGCGGTGGACGAGTGACTTCGAACGACCGCCGGTGGACGCCTCGTCGCCTCAACCGAAGCCACCTGGGCATGTGGCACTGGCGCCGGCCATCAGCGCCGATGGGATGGTCTGCGTCGCATGCACCGACGGCCGGGTCTATGGATTGACGGCGGACGGTGTTCAGAAGTGGCAGGTGAATGTGGGCGGCGCTATCTGCGACTCACCAACCATCGGTGCGGACGGAACCATCTACATAGCCGGTGACGGACTGCACGCGCTGGGTCCGGACGGCGCCGAGCGATGGGAGATGCTGAGCGGCCGCAGGTCGAACACGTCGCCTGTCATCGGTGCCGGCGGGACCATCTTCTGCGTGCTTGACTCCGGGACCCTGGCCGCGATCGGGGAGCGACGGTAGCCGCTCGTGCGCACCTAACAAGCAGTTCGAGCAGACCGGCCGCCAAGGTATGCTCGGCGCCAAGCGCAGTTGGGCCGGCAGCTCAACTGCCCGACGTTGGGCAGCCGAGGGGGCGGTGTGACCGAGAGGACCCTGGTACCCCGAACGGCCGCGATTGCCTTGGTCGTCGTGATCCTCACGGGGCTCGCCGGCGCTGTCTGCTCGGCCTGTTCCGCGGGAAGCAACGCCTCGGCCGCACCGAGCGATTCCCCTCGCGGGCAGCCCGGCGACGTACGCTTCAGTCAGACACTGCTCCCCTTCTCGGAGCCGGGCGCCGGAGGTATCGGATACCGGATCGACGCCACGCCTTCGGGTCACGCCGTCGTCGCCTGCAGTGTCCGTGGATACCACTCCGCCGCGACCGTCAGTCTCTCGGCGTCGGGGATCGACTGGCAGTTCCAGCGCGACTGCAGTCAGGAGGATGCCACCGACCTGAACTGGAGCGACCAGGCGCTGGCGCCGGACGGCTTGGCCGTCGACGTCGGAGTCCGGGCCGACCACGAAGGTCCGGGGTACTCGCTGGTGGTCTCGCGTTTCGTCGATGCCGAGACGAGGTTCGACACCACCTACCAGGAGGCGGACCAATCGCTCAGGGGCACGGCCGTTGCAGTGGGGCCCGACGGTGCGATCTACGTCGTCGGCGTGCGTGAGGACACCTCCGACATCGTCCTCATCAAGTACGACCCCACGCTGAAGGCGCAATGGGTACGCTACTTCGGTGGGCCGGCATACGAGTGGGGGCGCGCCGTCACGGTGCAGGGAGACTCCGTCTATGTGGCTGGTGAAGGCTACCGGCGAGGGCGCAGTCTCGACCTGCTGGTCATGCGCTTCGACGCGCAGACCGGCAGGCGCCTCTGGGCGCGCTACGTGACCACCGGCGACCGCCGCGAGCAGCAGCTCGACGCCCTCCTTGCGCGGCCGACGGGCATCTACGTCTGCGGCCACGTCGTCTCGACAGAGCATCCCACCCCGATCGCGGTGCTCGCCAAGGTGGCGCCGTCGGGCGTCCAGCGATGGGTACGGTCTTCGCCGGGCGTCTGGTGGGCCGACATCGCTGCCGCTCCCGACGGGTCGCTGCGGTTGACGGGGAGCGCGCATCGGCGTGCCGCGGGTTTCGACATGATCACGGCCGCCTTCCGCCGCGACGGCAGGCGGCTGTGGCTGCGTGCGTACAAGCGGTCTTTTGGGACCGATCTCGATGTCGATGCGTCTGGTGCGACGTACGTCGGCGGGTCAACTCCGGCCGCCGACCCTGCGACCGGCCACGACTTGCTCGTTGCCGCCTACTCCGCCTCCGGCGAACGGCTGTGGGTGACCAGGCAGCCCGGCGGGAACATGGGGAACCTGTACTACGGCGTCATGGACCTCGACGTCAGCGACGACTCGGTGTGGGTCACGGGCACGAGTGTCGACCACCAGGTCCTCGTTCTGCAGCTGCAGAAGTAGGCAGCACGGTGGGGCAATCATGGCGGTTCGGTGCTCGGGTCGCGGTCGTCCGCTGCCCAACAGCGCTTCCAGCGGACGCGCCGACGGTCTTCGATAGACTTCGGAGCGGCGGCTCGCGCCGCTGAAGCGCAGAGACGTTAGCGGTACAGCTCCGGATGCACGTTGGGGGTTGCCATTGGGGTCTGTGAGGTATACTTTCCATACCTTAGCGGCAGTGGAGGTCGCGAGTGGCGTTTGAGTTCGACGAGCGCAAGAGTGCCGCCAACAAAGCCAAGCACGGCATCGACTTCGTGCGGGCCCAGGCGTTGTGGGCAGACGAGGCGCTCGCCGAGGTACCCGCTCGCAGCGACACCGAGGCGCGGTTCCTGGTCGTGGGGCTGATCGGTGATAGGCACTGGTCGGCCTTCATCACCTACCGCGGCGAGGCCATCCGGCTGATCTCCGTGCGCCGGTCCCGTCCCGAGGAGGTGGCGATCTATGAAGGCAAGTGAACTCGACAAGCGCTTCGACGACGGTGAGGACATCACCTCCGAGCTCGATTTGACGAAGGTCCGCCGGCCCAACCGTGATCAGCGGCGCGTCAACGTCGACTTCCCCGTCTGGATGATCGACTCCCTTGACCGCGAGGCCAGGCGCCTGGGCGTCACTCGTCAGTCCATCATCAAGGTCTGGATCGCCGACCGGCTCGAGAAGGTCGCCAGCTGACAGGCCCGACTGTGGCTGAGCCGCTAACCAGCGCATCGAGCAGACGCCGCCCGCAGGTATGCTCTCGTTGAGAGCGCTGCGAATGCGTCGCAGCTCATGCCCAACACGTTAGCTGCACACCGTGACCGATTGATGCAGGTTGTTGGGGGCAAGAAGGTGCGGGTGACATCGTGAGCGCTCCGCGGGGCATACTTGCACTTCTGCTTGCATGCGCCGGCGCAGCCTTGATCGTCTGGCTCCAGACCGCCTACAGCTGAGCGCTCGAGGAACTGCTGCTGGTCACCCTGGCGATGCGCGTCAAGAACCCGCCGGCCGCGCGCCCCAAGGTGCGTCCTGTCCGGAACATGGAGGAGATCGCGCGGACGGTGATCCGCGCCCGGCATCTGCAGGTCCACGCCGCCGGCGTGCTCGCCGGCTTCTCCGAGCTCAGGGGGATCAGTGGCCTGCTCTGGTCCGACCTCGACCTCGAGCACGGTTTCGTCAACGTCTGCCGTACCTTCGAGGAGGACGACGATGGCAGCCTCCTCGAGTACCCGCCCAAGAACGGCAAGGCCCGCGTGGTGCCCTTGCCCGCCGCCGCCTGAGACGAGCTGCGCGTCTGGCTCTCAGCGCAGAAGGAGTACCGCCTGGCCCAAGGCCCGGCGGGATCGAGGCCGGCCGCGTGGTCCCCAAGAAGGACGGCACCCAAATGGCGCCCTCGACCTCTTGGAGGCGTCGTCGCTACTTCTGACGTCCGGGTGTTGAGCTGCGAGCGCTCAGGCCACGGTTTTGCGCAGCGTTTCGGCGAGCCTGCTCGAACGCCGTGTCAGGCGTGTGGCGCCTGGCCGGAGATCGGCCGCCGCCGGGCGATGATGTCCGGCGAAGGCCGCGATGAAGTGAGACGGGCGGGGCGCTTTCGCGCCCCGCCCGTCGCTCGGTCTCGGACTCTGCGACCCCAGGGCTACTCGACGACGACCTTCATCGGTCGCGACGCCGCCGCGCCGTTCAGGTCGGTGCCCAGGAATCGGCTGCGCAGCCAGTAGGTGCCGGGCTTGAGCTTGAGCGTGGTCGAGATCGCGCTCGGCGGCGTGCCGCCGGCCGGATCCGTGCTTGCGAGGACGGCGAGCCGCTTCCAGGAGCCCTTGACCCGCCGCTCGACGATGAATCGCGGATCGACGGTCGCTCCATCCTGGCTGGGGACGACCGAGGCGGTGATCGCCAGGCCGTGGCCCTTGAGCGACTTCACCCTGAGCCTCGCGATGCCGCGCACCTCGACGCCGACCGACTTCGAGCTTCCGAGGTGGCGGTCGTCACCTTCGAAAACGGCGGTGATCGTGGCGCTGTGCGTCAGCCAGGGGATCTCTGCGGCAAACGAGCTCGACCCGCCGCCGCTGCTGCCGGCGTCTTCGCCGACGAGCACGCTGGTGACGAGCGTGTCGGTCGTCTCGCCGACCTCGCGTTTGTAGATCCTGATCGTCTCGCCTGCGGCGCCGTCGATCGACAGGTTGCCCTGGAGCATCACGGGACGACCGGTGACGATCGGCGACGAGACGACGTCGACGTACAGGTCGGCGACCGACTTCGACGCCTGTCCGGTCAGATAGGTGTCGAGTTCGGTGCACACGACGATGGCGTCGCTGCCCCACTCCTCAATTCCGCTGCCCCCATCGGAGTTGCCGCCGTTGGGCGGCGCGTAGGCGACGAGGAGTTGGTCGTTGGTGGGCTTGGCGTTCAGATCGGCGACCACGTCGGCGAGAGTCTGCGGCGGATCGGTGGTGTCGCCGCCCAGTGACGGCCACCAGGCGTAGTAGCCCTGACCCATGCTCGCGACCTCGTGCGCCGGCGCCTTGGCGTAGAGGGTGCCTTGGAGCGACATGCCGGCGGGGATGGTCAGCGGCACGTCGACGATGGTCGGGCTGGTCTCTCCGTGCTTGTAGGTCGTGACCTCGACCGTGTTGAGGCCTGTCTTGAGCTGGCCGTCGACGTTGACGTCGGCGACGCGGGTGCTGGTGTGGCCCGGCTTGAGCGTGGCATCGATGGTGATCGATTCGATGTGGGCATTGACGGTGCCGTCGGGGTCGAACGTGAGCTCGGACAGGAGCTTCAGCGTCTCCTCCCAGAGCAGACTCGGGGCGTCCCAGCCCATGTCGTCCTGCCAGATGTTGGTGCGCTCGTATGTATAGTCGTGGACCCCGTCAGTCATCTCGATCGTCATGTCGTAGGTGATGCGGCCGTCGTACTGGGAGTCGCCGGTCGCCTGCCAGAACGCCGGCACGATGGCCAGCGAGTTGGTGAAGGCGTACGGATACTTGTACTGGTCGATCACCCATTGCGTTGCGAAGGAGTGTGTCGTCGCCGTTCTTCCGCTGGCGGTGTCGCTCGCCGTCACGGTGATCGGGACCTCGGCAGGGCCGGCGCCGATGCGCCCGGCGACGCCGGGGCCCGAGTCGAGCGCGATCTCGCCGCGCACGGCGCCCGGGGCGACGACCTTGTGGGGTTCGTAGCCGTTGTTCCACAGGCCGATCACGTCGGCATTGGTCATGTAGGCGGAAAGGCCGGCATCCCACATGCCGGGATGGCCGAAGGCGACCAGCACGTCGTCGGCGGTCGAGTAGGTCGTCGTGCCGACGCCGCCGTACCAGAAGTCACCGCGCATGAACAGTTCGCCGACCGACGAGCCGGGTACGAGCGGGGTGTTGAAGCCGGGATCGAACCCGCCGGCGCCGCCGGCGAGTCCGGCGCGCACCTCGATGCCCTTCGCGGCCAGTGCCCTAGACGTCTCGATGACGGCGCGCGAGTCCGCCGGCACGCCGCCCATCTGGACGACCGTCAGCGGCCCGAAGACCGCGGTGGCGGCGTCGGCCGAGCGGCTGATACGGCGCGCGCGGGCCGTGGTCGGCGCCAGAACAACGGTGTCAACGCCACCGGCACTCGCGGCGACGGGGTCGGTGAGCGTCGTCGTGCGGCCCATCGAGACCGCGATCGGGTCGACCGCGGCGAGGTCGGCTTCGAGCGTCATCATGTGCTCGATCGGTGTCGCCATGCCGAGCCCGTTGTCGGTGAAGAGCTCACCGTACGACACGGCGCCGACCAGCTTGTCGCCGCCGTCATCGACGTAGATCGGGCTGCCGCTCATGCCGGCCGCGATCCCACCGGCGCGGTCGATCACGGGACCGCTCGCCTGGAAGAGGAGCAGGTCGCCGTTGTCCAAGGCGAGGTGAGGCACGAGCCCGAGGATCGTGCAGGGCACCGACTCGATCGTTGCGCCGCGGGTGGCGGTGAGGAAGTGGCCGGCGACCGTGTGGTCGGGCGAAGCGGCAAGGAGCTGCTCGAGGCGCTCGAGCGTCATCGTGGGCTCCTTGGGCGCCGCGAGGGCGGGGCTCGCGGCCGCGAGGATCGAGATCACGGAGAGAGCGAGTGCGAGTGCGAGTATCGGATTCAGCCGCGTCGGCAACGGGCGCGCCGGCGGCGGTCGGTGGAGAGTGCGGGGAGAGCGGGTCATTCGGGTGGCCTCCTTGGGTTGGTGAAGTCCTCTGTCGAGTTCACTTCAATGGTTCCAGCGAGTTCGCGATCGTGAGGAGTTGGTCGCGCGTCAGGTCGCCGGCCACGGTGATCAGCAGGCCGTCGTGGAACGCCCAGAGGTGCGGCACGCCGAGCGTCGGCGTCGCGAGCTGCGCCTCTACTCCGCGCAGCGCACCGCTCTCGAGCGTGACCTTCTCGCGCTGGTCGGGGGTCGCGACGAGATCCGGCTCGGTGGCGAACGGGTCGGCGAGCCGTGGATCGCGCATCCCCGCTTCGCTGCGAGTGGTGACGGTGAACCTCAGGAAGCCCGCCCGGTAGTCGAGTGCGGTGATGTCGCGGCTCGGGAGCTCGGCCGCCTCGCCGAGGCCCTCGATGACGACGAAGCGGGAGCGCGGCGCCACGGCCGCGGCGAGGCGATGGAAGTCGCTCGGCAGCACGCTGGGCGCCAGTGGGGTGTAGTCGAACGTGTGGGCCGCCTCGTCGAAGCTGACGCGGCGGAAGCCCTGATCGCTGGCCTCGACCTTCGCGCCCTTCGGGAACGACGGCGTGAACAGCGCGTCGGTGACCGGCGCATCGAGGCGGATGTCGGTCAGCCGCGAGTCGTCGACGACCTCGCCGTGCAGCTTCGTCGTGAAGCGCACCGGGAACCAGGTGGCCTTGTCGACGGTGATCTCGATGCGGTCGAACTGGCCGTAGAACGAGATCCCACTGCCGGTGGTCTGCGGCACGGCCGGACCCGGGGTCACGTCGGCGCCGACCACCAGGGCGGGGCGCCCGTCGTAGGTCGCCGCCGACACCGTGCCGTGAGCCAGGACAGAGAGGGCGCTGAGAGAGAAGCCCTCCGTGCCCATCCACGAGGCGACCTGGCCCTGACTGTCGGGCGGCCCCAGAGGAGCGCCCGTGACCAGGAATGCCTTCTCGGCGGACGCGAACGACCCAGTCTCCGTGCTCCAACGGTAGCCCGGCGCGTACCAGCTCACGACGCCCGTCGCGTCGTCGGCGGTGTCTATGGAGACAGGCGGCACGTCGCGCGTGAGCTCGAGCGAGTCGGGGACCTCTCTGGTCACCTCGATCGTGCCGTCCGGCCCTGGCCCGTAAGACCACGACGCGCCGGTGACGGGAGCGACATTGCGCAGCTGACCGTCGGCTGTGGCCCAGATCCGGGCCGGGTCGCCGACCGGCACGGCCGGTCCTTCGACCTTGGCGCGTGCGAACCAGTCGGCGCTGGTCCAGCCCGGCTCGAACGCTTCGGGGCCGGTGACGCCTGCCCTCGAGCTGATGACCGTCGCACGGATCGTGGTGAAGCTGGTCAGGGCCTCCCTGACGTTGGCGACGACCACGGCTGCGTTGGCGACGGGGGGGTGCTGCAGCTCGCGCACGGCGTTTCTCCCCGGGTAGACGATCACGGCGAGGACCGCGACCGCGGCCACGACGGCGGCGGCCAGCGCGATGCGGCGCCAGGAGCGCCGCCGGGTCGTGCCGTCGGGCTTGCCCGACGACTCACGCCCCGCCTTCTCCGCCGCTTGGCGGGCGTCCTCTGCGTCGATCGCCATCCAGAGCTGCGCTTCGAAGCCGGGCGCGTGTTCCGGCGCCGCGCCGTGCTCGTGCAGCAGTCGCTCCACATCGGTCATCGTCACTCGCCTCCTTCGGTGTCGGTTGAGAGGGCTGCCGCTAACTGCCGGCGCCCGTGTGCGACCCTGCTGGCGACCGTTCCGGGCGGCACGCCGAGGATCTCGGCTGCGTCGACGTAGTTGTAGCCGTCACGCAGTACGAGAAGCACGGCGGCGCAGCGTTCCGGCGACAGGGCCGCGAGCGCCTGGTGGAGTTGGTCGCGGATCGCGAGGTGGTCGTCGATGCCGGCGATGCCCGGTCGTGCGTCCTCGATCTGCTCGGACGTCATCGGTTCGGTCCTCTTCTCCCGACGCAGGTGGTCGATGCAGGTCGTGTAGGTGATGCGGTACAGCCAGGTGGCGATCGTGGACTCGCCGCGGAACTCATCCAGATGGCGATACGCCTTCACGTAGACCTCCTGCAACACGTCGTCCATGGCGTCGCGGCTGCCCAGCAGGTGGTAGGCCAGCGCGCGCAGGCGGTCGTCGCTGGCGGCCATGGCGGCGGCGAGTGTCGTATGGGCGCTGCGCCGCGGGGTCGGGGCCTCAGCGCGTCGCTCGCGCAGATCGACCACTTCGGCGCCGTCTGCAGATGGTGTCAAGATCCTCCTCAAGAGGCGCGAGATGAATCGCTTGTCTTCAGGGCCATGCCTGGTGCGCACGGGGTTTGACGCAACAGGCCGCTGCGGATTTCACGGCCACACGAATGATTCTCGGACGCGGCCGGCGACGTCGGCGCTTCGGCGGACCATCGCCTCACTACCTCTGGTCGCCTCGACCGTGCTCGGTCTGCCTGCGCCAAGTGCCGATAGGGTGCCTGTGGAACCAGTCGATGTCAAAGCACGAGCGGCAGCGATTGGCACCTGAGTTCAAGTTTGACTGATCATCCCCTTAGCTCAGGCCGCGATCAGCTCGGAGTATGTGGTCGGTGGCGTGTACAAGACACAGCGGTTCAGGATGCGGCGGAAGAGGTCGAGCCGTGCGTCACGGCGGTTGAGCCG
>Ga0315282_10006140_pt1 | contig 20204 bp, 9 predicted proteins | sample YL17G07_20_MG_FD_203693 | JGI IMG/M metagenome (GOLD analysis project Ga0315282, IMG submission 203693) | Sediment microbial communities from Yellowstone Lake, YNP, Wyoming, USA - YL17G07_20 | ecosystem: Environmental > Aquatic > Freshwater > Lake > Sediment | place: USA: Wyoming | collected... | reverse complement strand
ACGGCAAGAGCCCGCTCAAGGGCATCTGTAAAGACTGGACCAATGGGTTGAAAATGGTCTGGGAGGTTGGCAGCTTGTGCGGCAGTGGCGGAAGAATGTGGTCGTGGTCGGCACCTTCCGTCAAGGGAAACAGGCTGGTCGTTCCCGGGCGACACGGCACCGAGGACGTGATTTTCTGCTTTGATGCTGAAACAGGCGCACCGATCTGGGAGCAGGAATACTCCGCGCCCGCTCCGCCCGGCAGGAGTGAGTATGGTGAAGGACCTCGCGCCACGCCCTGCATTGATGGTGACAAGGTATATACATTTGGCCGTTACGGCCATCTGGCTTGTTGGGATCTCCAGAACGGCACGCTGATCTGGATAAGACACATCGAAACCGAGGGTGGTGGGCGATCGGGCCCCTATGGATTGTCCGGCTCTCCGGTTGTCTACGAGAACCTCGTCATGGCTGCGGGCGACGGAAAGGCTCAGGCCATCGCCTTCGACAAGCAGACCGGTGCGTGCGCGTGGAAATTCACGACTGGCCAGGGCAGCGAAGGGTACGCCACGCCCGTGATCGCTAGGTTCGGCGGGGCGGACCAGGTGGTCTTCTTCGTCGGCGCACCCCGGGCGGCGAGGGAGAGAGGCCAAGATGCCGGCTCGGTGGTAGGCCTCGACTCAAAATCGGGGAAGCTGATCTGGGAGTCCCCCTGGTGGTGCAACTCCCGGGTTTTCGCGACCACCCCCCTGGTCGATGGGAAGACGGTCTTTGTCTCGTCCGGCTATGGCAGCGGCTGCAAGGCGATCGAGGTCGACGGGTCAAAAGCCACGGATCTCTGGGAACACTGGAAGGACGGCGTCATGGCGTCGCAGCACTCCGACCCGGTGCTGGTGGATGGCTACCTGTACGGTTACCATGGCGATAGTCAGGGCAATCGCGCCCTCCAGTGTGTCGAGTTGAAGACTGGGAAACTGATGTGGACCACGGAAACGGAGGTGGGTTGGGGTAAACTGGTCTATGTCGACGGACACCTGCTCTGCCTGAGCAACCGCGGTGATCTCTTCTTGGTTAAAGCCGACCCGACGCAATTCGTCAAGGTCGCCGAGTTCCTCCGAGCCATACCCGGCAAACCGGTCTGGACGATGCCTATCGTGGCCAACGGCAAGGTGTATCTCCGCTATTGCGAAAGACTCGTCTGCTATGACTTGGTCAACAGAGCGGAGAGTCCCCAGCGGGTGCTGCCGGCCAGTCCCCTGCACGAAGCAGCCAAGACGGGGAAACTCGCGGACGCGCAGGCCTCTCTCGACAAAGGGCTTGACGTGAATGGCGTGGACAAGGACGGCAAGACCCCGTTGCACTGGGTAATGCACAGGGAAATGGCCGAACTCCTCATTGCCAAGGGAGCGGATATCAATCGCCGGGATCGTGGTTCACGCAACACGCCGTTGCACACGATGGCCGGCAAGGGGCAGAAGGAGGTCGCGGAATTTCTCCTCGCGAAGGGGGCCGACATCAACGCCAGGAACCGCGAGGGCCAGACGCCCCTGCATCTCGCGGCTGACAAGGGTCATGAGGCGCTTGCGCGACTGTTCATTGCCAAGGGGGCGGATGTGAACGCCAAGAACGAAGCAGGCGCGACCGCGTTGCACCTCGCGGCGACCAAGGGTAGCAAAGAGGTGGCGGAAATCCTCCTCACCAATAAGACGGATCCCAATACCAGAGACAACTCGGGAGATACGCCGTTACACGCGGCTGCTGCCGGGGGCCATCAGGCGTTGGTCGAATTCCTGCTCAGCAAGGGTGCAGAAGTAAATGCGAGGAATAACAACGACAGTACGCCGCTGCACCTTGCGGCGGCCAAGGGGAGCAAGGAGGTCGCGGCCCTGCTCCTCGCCAAGGGAGCGGACACAAACGCCAAGGACAAGAAAGGGAAGACGCCCTCGGACATCGCCACCGAGAAGGGCCGTAAGGAATTGGCCGACCTTCTCATCAGCCAAGGCCGAGGGGAAGGAGATCAATTGCGTTGAAGTTCCCGCGCAATTGTTCGCCTGTTGTCCCTCCCGAAAACCTCATCCGGACGAGAGTGAGCAACCGAGGTCCCTGCGTTTGCACCGGGGTGATGACTGCCGCAAGCGGTCCCGCCGCGCATGATCATACGCTCTGCCCGGCCTTCGGCAACAAGTTTCCCGCGCCAAGGACAGCCGTATGCCCGTTGGTTGACAAGCCGGGCACGTCCATATACAATCCCGCTCTTCTGCGTCCCTGTGTTCCCGTCACGGAGCCTTCGATGATCGCCGTTCACGTGATCGCCAACGCCCATCTTGACCCGGTCTGGCTCCCTGCCGCATCACGACGTTTCTTCGGTAAGGAGTGGTCGATGAGAGCAATCGTCTGCGCAGTTGGCCTGTTACTGACGATGGCGGGCGCCGCATCCGGCCAGGCAAGTGCGGCCGGAGCGCAGTCGGACTGGCCCCAGTGGCGGGGACCGCTCGCAAGCGGCGTGGCTCCGTCCGCCAATCCGCCCGTGGAGTGGGCCGAGAACAAGAACATCCGGTGGAAAGCGGCCATCCCCGGGCAGGGGCTTTCCTCCCCGATTGTCTGGAAGGACCGTATCTTCCTGACCACCACCATCGAGACCGGGGGGAAAGTCGACGAAGAGAAGATCAAGACCATCGAGGCCGAGACCCCGGAGTTCCACCGCAGCAGTGCGCGCATGCCCAGGAAGGTGCTGCAGTTCGTCGTGCTAGCCCTTAAGCGCAGCGATGGCAGCGTGCTCTGGCAGCGGACGGTCTGCGAGGCCGCCCCTCACACCGCGACCCACGCGGATGGAAGCTGGGCATCCGGTTCCCCCGTCACGGACGGCGAGCGCGTGTATGCCTACTTCGGTTCCTATGGGCTCTGCGCCCTGGACATGGACGGCAAGGTGGAGTGGCAGACGCGGTTCGGGCTGTTCAAGATGAAGGCCAACTTCGGCGAAGGCACCTCGCCCGTCCTGTGCCAGGACCTGCTCATCCTGAGCCAGGACAAGGAAGGCGGGTCCTTCATCGTGGCCCTCGACAGGAAAACCGGCGAGGAGAAATGGAGGAAAGCCCGGGATGAGGAGACCTCGTGGGCCACGCCGCTCATCGTCGACTTCAACGGTGTTCGCCAGGTGATTACCTCGGCCACCCGGCGCATCCGCGGCTACGACGCGTCCTCGGGCGAATTGCTCTGGGAGTCCGCCGGCATGACCGGCAACGTGATACCGTCCCCAGTGTCCGACAAAGGGATCGTCTATTGCATGAGCGGCTTCCGGGGCAGCGCCCTTTTGGCCATTCGTCTCGCCGCCTCCAAGGGGGACGTTACCTCGAAACCGGAGGCGATTGCCTGGTCGGCCACGAAGGACACCCCGTACGCGCCCTCGCCGCTGCTGTATGACGGACTGCTTTACTACGGCAAGGTCAACGCCGGGGTCTTGACGTGTGCGGATGCCGCCACCGGCAAGGTGCACTACGCAAGCCAGCGGCTCGAGGGCATCGGGACGCTCTACGCCTCGCCGGTCGGAGCGGCGGGCCGCGTATACGTCACGGGGAGAGAGGGCTTGACCTTCGTGATCAAACACGGCACCGAATTCGAGGTCCTGGCCCGCAACAAGCTTGACGACCGCTTCACGGCCTCGGCAGCCATTGTCGATGGCGGGCTCCTGCTGCGCGGCGAAAAGAGTCTCTACTGTGTCGCCAAGGATGCGTCGGACTGAGGATACCCGCGACACTGAACCATTGTCGTGACCGCTTCGTCTGTCTGGAGGCATGTGAGGGAACGCGGCGTTGGCAGCCATTGCTGGGCATGAGGAGCCAAAACATGTATGGGTTGGCGATCCGACCGTACAAGTGTGGCTGCGGGGGATTCGATACTGATTCCCGGAGTTCCTCGGGCCGGGCCGAGGAAGGTGGGATTTCGGATGGGTTTGCAATCCGACCACACGGGTGTGGGTTCATAGCGCAGTTCGCGGCCTTGCGGAGACCGTCTGATGAATGCTCCGCATCATCTGACTTTCGTCTGCTCCTGGTGTGCTGAGGTCGTAGCCTGGCAGCGTCCGGAATTGTCCGGCCAAGGTGCTTTGGCGTCCGGCGCTTGACAGAGGTCTTGGCGTCTTGCGCAAGTCCTCGATAGGGTCATCCCGGAGGCTCTTGCGGGTTTGTCCAAGGCCAGCGTCCGTGCGGGCCGCGAAGTCAGGTGAGACGAGTCTGCCGCGGAGGGCAAGGTTCCAGGCTGGGAAGGGATCGGTAGGCTCAATGCCGTGGACAAAGGTGCCACCGTAGGACTTCAGTGTGTCACTCATGGGCAGCAACCACGCAGTGGAGGTCGATTCTCTGCCGACACAGGACCAACAACGTCACAGGCGTAAGAGATGTCGAGGCAACCCGCGGGAGGGTGCGGCGGCGGCCCCCGGTGGGGCCTGCCACCAAGGCTCGGTCGTCCTGCTGTGCCCCACCTCAATAGTCCTTTACCGGATAGGGACAGATCTTGAAGATGGCTGCGACGGAGTTCAGGGAGGTCGTCCCCCAGATCGGGACCCCCGCTACCAAACACAGGTCTATCAGGGACTGGCACTTGCGCTGTCTTTGCTTTTTTTGACACCATTCAATGGCTAAATGTAGCTGAATCGTTCCCTCCAGAAGCTGGAACAACGGCAAGTCGCTTGTCGGACCGTCACGTCTTACATGGTCTCGCAACGGACTCACAGTCAGTTGACCATCTGTGTTCCCGCATTGCACTCCAATGGAGCATCCCCGCGAATATCCTTTCGGTCCGTTAAGGCAGCGTTCTCTTTCCCCGTGTTTACGCCTTATTTCCGTGTCCAGAACTGTCCGGACTTAGCTGACGGCGAACACTCCGGCAGTTGCCGCCCGGATCGATCAATCCATCCTCCAAGTCGAGATCCTCGGGCTTGATCACCGGCTCCAGTTCCAACTCTGGCGGCCGGGACTGCTCCAACATTCCGCCGTCGATATTGAATATCTGTCCGGTGATGAATGCCGCGTCATCGGCCGCCAGAAAAACAACCGCCCAGGCCACGTCGGCCGGGCGTGCAATCCGGCCCAGCGGGATCATCGCCCCTAAGCGCCGGTCACGCACTTCAGCCGGTGTGCCCGGAGCAGGGGCATCAGCTACAGCGCACGGGCGCAAGGCATTCACACGCACGTTCCAGGGGGCCAGATCGACCGCTAACGCCCGCGTGAATGATTCCAACGCACCTTTGAACGTGTCATAAGCCAGGCGCTGGCGGTGAGCCTGAACGGCGCCGTTGCTGGAAATATTGATGATGCTCCCGCGGCGACAGCGAGTCATGATCTTGGCGGCCGCCTGAGACGTATAAAACAGGGCGTCGAGGTTGCGGCTCAGGAATTCATTCCAGGCCGCGGCACGGACTCTCAGGAACGGACCTCGTTCCGCCTTTGACGGCGTGTGGATGACCGCATTATTCACCAGGATGTCCAAGCCCCCGAACTCCTTGAGTGCCTGCTTGAACATGCTCTGCACGGCCGTCGGGTTGCTTATGTCAGCCAGGACTGGATGGACGCTGAGGCCGTCGGCCCTACACTGCGCGGCCAATCCCTCCAGGGCAGCGGACTCAATGTCGTCCAGCAGCACGTGAGCGCCTTCGCGAGCCAGGCGCAAGGCGATCCCGCGTCCCACGTTGCGTGCCGCTCCCGTAACCAGTGCAACCTTGCCCTTGAGCAACATGTCTGGCCTCCGTTGAACCGGGATTTCCCCTTTGACCATGGGCCCACGACCGTCGCAGGCCGCCTTCGCTCATCCTACCGCACGAAAGACCTGCTCCCAAGCCCCCATCGCGCCCCAAAAAGGCTGGGGCTGTATTGCCCGAAACCGGACGCAGATAGCACATCGAACTTGCCGCACAGAGACCGCAACGCCAGGAGACCGCACAGCTCGCACGGGTCCCTGCGCCCTCAGGGGTCTTGGCTGTGTCCGGGATGCTGGGTTTTTCCGCGGCCCGTGCGGGCGTGCCACTTTTTTCCGCTGCACTCCGGTCCGGCGTCACCGTGAGCCGCCTGCTCGCCTGGACGCCCTTGAGTTCGACCCATGCCGACAACACTGAATTGGCGAGGTCCGGGAGGCAGCCAAGGCCCGTTCATCCCCGTGCCAGCTTGACGGCCATCCCACAGGCATTGACGAAGCTTCGCGTCGAAGCAATTCCCTTATAGGCGATGTCGAAAGCAGTGCCATGGTCCACTGAAGTCCTGACGATCTGCAGGCCCAGGGTTACATTGACGGCGCCGTCGAAATCCAGCAGTTTCACGGGGATGTGTCCCTGGTCGTGGTACATGCAGACAACCGCGTCGTACCGGCCATGGACTGTCTGATAGAAGACCGTATCAGCCGGGATGGGGCCGCACACGTCCAAACCCTCATCGCGGGCCCGCATTACGGCTGCTTCAATCTCGCACCGGTCTTCCGTCCCAAAGGCGTTACCTTCGCCGGCATGTGGGTTCAGTCCAGCCACGGCGATCCGTGCCCGTGGACGGAGTTTCCTCACCATCTCTTCGGTAAGCCTTATCACCTCATGCACCCGATCCGCCTTGACATTCTCGATGGCTGCTCTTTGAGACACGTGGGTCGAGACATGGGTCACAATGAGCTTGTCACAGGCAAGCATCATGGCGGTCTTGGTCCTGCCGCAGATCGAGGCGATGAACTCCGTATGACCGGTGAAATTCTTCTCCGTCAGCCGGGCGGCCTCTTTGTTCACGGGCAGGGTCACCATGGCGTCGATCGAACCGCTCAGAGCGAGGCGTGTTGCACGTTCGACATATCTGAGAGCGGCTTGCCCGGCGTCTCTTGAAATGCGGCCGACGGCGAGGTCACTGCCCTGCAACAGGCCCATATCGCAGACATTCAAGCAGCCCGGCTGGAAATCGTCCGCGTCTTTCATCCTTCTCATGGACACATGAAGATCGAGCATTTCGCGCGCCAGTTCGAGAATCGCATGATCGCCAATCACCATGCAATCACAGGGGAGTTCGTTTTCCTGGTGGGCTTTCAGGACGATTTCAGGCCCCACGCCACTGGCGTCCCCCATGGTCACCCCGAGCATCTCACCCGTCCTTCCTGAGAAAATCGACCATTCTGAGCACCACGTCCGGGTCGCCGAAGCCGCCTGACTTTGTTATGAAATTCGCACCTACGGAGCTCCCGACGATTTCGGCTAGGACAAGGCCGGGCATGATCTCCGCTTTGGGCAGAAGCCCGGTAGAGCCGAGCGCCTTCATGACGCCGAGCGACGAATCACCGCCAAAGACGGCACAGGTGCCGAAGAATCCCCGCTCGAGCACGCAGGCGACGAACCGTCCCATGTTCTCCGCAGCCAGATGACAGACACGGCGGCGGTCAACGCATGAGAGCCCGGCTTGAGCCACGTAGTCCGCAAGTTCGTCCGGCCGCTCGATGGTTCGCACGACAACGTCTCTGCCCTGCGCCGCTTTCCAGGCCGTCTGCTCCGCGATGCGTTTCCCCTCCTCGTTGAGCGAGACTCCTTTCGCGAGAAGCACGCTCGGCGGCAGGACAACATCGACGAACCCGTGCTGTCGTGCGAAGGCGATTTGCCTCAGGGAGGCCTCGTTGACGCTGCCGCCCACGACAAGCAGCGGCCCCCTGTTCCGTTCGGCCACAAGGTCCGCTCGCGGCAAGCAGAGCAACTCGGGAAGCAATTCGGCAAATCCGGCGGGACCGGCTGTCACGTGAAGGGCATCATTGGCCGCAAGGATTGCACCGATGCGGCGCAGATCGTTGTCGCTTTCACAGTCGAAAACGTAGATGCCCGTTCGACCGCCCTGGAGCGCTCTGCCGCTCTCATCCCCGAGCAGCGAGAGCACCGTAACCCCGACCCGGGTCTGTTTTCCGATGACCGCGGGGACAAAGCTTTCGCATGCAGGTTCAAGGGGATCCCTCCCGAAGGCCGTGGCGTGCAGCAGTTTGTCCCCGACGTACTGGAAGCCCTTCCGCGTTGTGCGAGACGCCTTGGGATAGGCGGGAATGAACATGAGGCAATCGCTGCCTGCCGCTTTCATGAGGGCCTCCAACTCGGCCCCGATATTCCCGCGCAAGGCTGAGTCGGTTTTCTTATAGAAATTTCTGACGCCAGCCTCCCTCGCCCGGCGAGCAACATCGTACACCCGCGCTGCAGCTTCAGCGGGCGAGACGTGTCTGCTTTCGGTGTCGACCGCGAGAACCGCAACTTGAGAACCAAGCGACTCGATACGGATGTCCCGGTTCGTCGTGACAAACGTGGAAGCGCCTTCCTTCGCGAACTGAACCCCTGTGTCGTTGGCGCCGGTGAGGTCATCCGCCGTGATCAAGAGATGCACCATCGACTTCCACCTCCCGCCGCTTCCGACGCACAGGAAGGGGTGATTCACTTCAGGCATCCCATCGAAAGTCCCGAACTCTGCGGCGAACGGAAAAAGGCGTCGAGCACCCGCGGCTCCTTTCGGGGGGAAAAACGTGACGCCAAGGCGCCATGGAAGACTTCACAAGCGTCGGCCGCTGACGCACACAGGAAAACGCCTTACCGCTTTGCAAGGACTTTGTCCAGCGCCTTGAGAAAGCGGTCGACGTTTTCGGCACGGGACGTATGGCCCATGAGACCGATCCGCCAGATCTTCCCGGCCAGCAGGCCGAGCCCTGCCCCCACCTCAATGTTGCAGTTCTCCAAGAGCTCCTGCCGCACCGCTGCTTCGTCTATTCCCGCGGGTACGTGAATCGCGTTCAGCATGGGCAACCGACAGCTCGGCTCGACAAACATCTTTATCCCCCGCTTGCCGAGACCCTCGACGAGATACCTGTGGTTGTCCCGATGTCGGCGGTAAACGTTCTCCAGTCCCTCTTCGAGGATCAGATAGAGCGCCTGATACAGACCATAGAGCATATTGACGGGAGCCGTGTGGTGATAGACGCGCTTGTGTCCTTCCCAGTACCTGATGATCATGGAGAGATCGAGGTACCAGTTGGGCACCTTCGTTTTTCGAGACATCAAGGCCCTGACGGCTTTTTGAGAGAACGAGAGGGGCGCGAGCCCCGGGGGACAGGAAAGGCATTTCTGGCTGCCGCTGTACAGAGCATCGACGCCCCACGCGTCCATGGCCACCTCCATCCCACCGAGACTCGTGACGGTGTCAACGAGATAGATGGTGTCCGTTCCCTTGATTCGTTCACCGATTTCGCCCACGGGATTCAAGACCCCAGTCGATGTTTCCGCGTGAACGACGGCAACAATCTTGTAGCTTTTCTCGGCGACTTTCCTTGCCATTTCGTTCACGGAAACCGGCGTGCCCCACTCGAACTCAAGCGTGTCCACGTCGGCTCCCAGACGCGTGGCCACGTCCTGCATGCGCGTGCCGAAGACGCCGTTGCTCAACACCAGCACAGGGTCGCCCGGCTCAATCAGGTTGACAAAACATGCTTCCATGCCGGCCGACCCGGTTCCCGATATGGGAAGGGTGAGTGCATTGCTTGTCCCCATGACCTTTTGCAGTTGCTCCTTTATCTGATCCATGATTCGCAGGAAACGCGGGTCAAGGTGGCCCATCGTCTTCTTGCCGAGGGCCTCATAGACAGAATCAGGAACACAGGACGGACCGGGTCCCATGAGCAGGATGTCCCTTATGTTGTCGAGCGCATTACTCATGATTGTGCCTCTCGTTTCCTTCCGGGGATGAACGGGCCGGTTGGCTGTCTTCAGGCCCACACGGCCTCTCCGGTCCCTTCGAACAGAGCGCCATTGTAAGCGACCCCGGGGAAATCAACAATCCCTTTCCGCCCGATGTTTGTCAGCCAGGCCAGGTGACGACTGTTCCCGGGTCTCTCTGAAAAAACCATCCTTGCAAATCGGATGCAAGGGGGTATCGTGTTCTCGAGGTGAAGCTTCGGAACAGAACGACACCCGTGGGGTCTGGCTCGGCAGGCCGCCGGGCGCAACTGCATAACCGTGAAAGGGGCACCAGGATCGGTTACTTTCCGGAAATCGTGACGGGTGAGGATGTCGCACGGTTCGTGGAGAAGTGCGGCAAGCCGGTCAAGCGGCTGGGCACGGCACTGGGAGGCGCAGCCATCCAGGCCGTGAAGGTCGGCGGGAGGAAGAAACCGGCAGTGGTCGTCAAAGGCGGAAGCCACGGGACGGAAATCGCCGGTGTTCATGCCGCACTCACCTTCCTGGCCGAAGACGTGGACAGCGCTCACGAAGTCTACGTGATTCCTTGCGGAAGCCCGTTTGATTTCGGCGGCTACACCAGGGCGCTGTGCCACGCCGCCGACGAAGAGGTGGACGTGCGGAACGATGACGAATGCCTGTCGGTGCTGACCCGTCTGGGCAGACGCTTTTATGACGGGGAACATTTTGCACTGTTCCATGTCGGCGGGATGATCTTTGCGTGGGTGGACCAGACGAAACTCGACGCGCGAAAGCTGTTCTACGGCCAAATGGACGTGCTCGCACAGCAGGATCCGCGTCTCTGTGCCGAAATCACCGGCAAGCGGATTTTCTACCCGAATGCCATCTACTACGACGACGGGTACGGTCCCTACGACCAGGGCGGGCTGGTGAGTCTGGTGAGCCGCTACGGGTGGGTGGGGAACATGAACGGTTTCTACGACCGTTACGATGCACCCGAAGAGGTACGCTGTGTCCGGGAATTCTGTGAAAGCATAAAGCCGGGCCTGGTGCTCGACCTCCACGAGTCCTGCATCAACGCCCGCATCCCGGAGAAACTTCGGACCTCCGGGGAAGAACTCGGGAACCATTTCCTCATCCTCCCGTCGGTCCACGTGCCCGGTTCCGAGGAGACGGAAACGCCTGTCGCCGAGGCGATGGTGGCGGGCACGCTCGAGGCCGGCCACAAATGTTTCACCCGCAGCCAGTTGGAGGCCGCGTGGGGCTATGACGAGACGGACTACTATCACGGCTACGTGAGGCACCGAGCCCGGTCCACCAATTCCTTCTTCCAGTGGGTTCTCCTTTTTGCCGAGGCCTCGATCGTGGTGGAACCCCGGATGGACCAGCCCTGTGCGGAACGCGTGAACATACACACCACGGCCGTCCGGGCGGCTCTTGCGAAATACGGGCAGATCGTGGAAGACAGGGGATGACGAACCACTCCATCCATGACGGCGATCACGAAGCGACAGCGTGGCGCCGGCAGTGGGAGCTGGCGCCCGACGTGATCTACCTGAACCACGGCGGGGTGGGTCTATCCCCTCGTCCGGTCCTGGATGTCTGGACGGACTGGATCCGTCGGATCGACAGGCAGCGGGCGGGCTTTCATTTCCGCGAGGCGGCCGGACACCTCGAAAAGGCTCGGGACCGCCTGGCTCGTTTCATCGGGACCACTCACGAAGATCTCGCCTTTGTCACCAACGTGACCGTGGGAATGCTCGCCCTCGCCAACACCTTCCCGCTCGCAAGCGGGGATGAAGTGCTCATCACCGACCATGACTATTGGTCGGTTCAGGACATCTGGCGGCGGGCCTGTGAACGGGTGGGTGCCAGACTGGTCGTGAAACCGGTGCCTGTGCCTCTCACCCGTCAGGATGAGTTGATCGAGAAGGTGCTTTCAGCGGTCACGTCACGGACGCGACTGCTCATTTTCAGTCACATCAACTACCGGACTTCGCTCATCATGCCGGCGGAAGCGCTGTGCCGCCGGGCACGGGAACTGGACGTGCAGGTCTGCATCGACGGCGCCCACGCCCTGGGGGTCCGTCCCATCGACGTCCGCCGACTCGACTGTGACTACTATGTCGCCTGTTGTCACAAGTGGCTGTGTGCCCCGGCGGGCACGGGCTTTCTCTACGTGCATCCACGCAACCAGAACATGCTCGAACCACTCGTTGCCCATAGCAGAGGCGGATGGCAGGATCTGACGTTCATCGGGACGGAGGACCTCTCACGCTACCTCTCGGTCCCCGCCGCGTTGGACTTCATGGAGGGCGCCGGGCTGGACGACTTCCGCCGACGCACGCACGACCTGGCGCAGTACGCCCGTCACCGCATCTCGGAACTCACCGGTCTTCAGCCGTTCTTCCCCGACAGTCCCGATTGGTACGGTTCCATGATTGCCCTGCCGCTGCCCCCCTGTGAAGACCAGAAGATCCGGACTGCACTTTGGGACCGGTACAGAATCGAATCGTACATCAGGAGGTGGAACGATCTGCCGTTGATCCGCGTCTCATGCCACCTCTATACCCGCGCGACGGAGATCGACCGGCTGGTGGACGCCCTTCGCGCACTGGGAATCCCGTGAGAGAAGAAATCCCGCAGGGAACCGGAAGGAATTCGGGCACACGCCTTTGCTCTCGATGTTCACGGCCTCGCGAAGCACAGGGTTCAAGGCGGGGAATGGAAAGCGGGTTGATCATGCAAAGGGAGCCGTCACGGGTTGCGGCTCAGGAGGGGAGATAGTGGAAGAAGTGCCACACGACTCCCCATATGCCGCCGCGCATGCGGGCAAGCCGTCGGATGCCTCGGCGGTAGGCCCTTCGGGCAGACCGCGAGTTGCTCAACCGTCTGCGCTGTCTCGCGGCCAGGCGAAGGTGGTGGTTGGATTGGATGCGTTGCTTTCCGTCCTGCGGGTCTTTCGTCAGGACCAGGATGGCACGCGTCATGTGAAGCAGCAGGATTTCCCTCGGCGACATGGCCTCTTCTGTGATGCGGTCCGTGTGGTCGGCGGCGGCTCGGAGGTTCCCCGCAACGGCCTCGCAGAAGCCGGCCCAGGCGGAAATGCACGGACTCGTATGGTCCGGGGGCAGCGCCAGGGCCTTGAGTGCCACGCGGTACGCGGCATCATCCTGGCTCGATTCGCGCATGGCAAGCAGCAGGTTGAAGAGCATCCAGGGACGGACGCCTTGACGGTCCGCGCCTTCCAGCAGCCATTGCAAGGCCTGGGAGTGCTGCCGCTGAGTGGCCAGGGCATACCCGGCCGATCCCCAGGTTCGCACGTCACGCTTGAGGGCGTCGGCATGACGCCGGACGAACGATGCGGCACGACCGACCAGGTGTGTTGAGTGCATCAGGTTAAGGTAGTACTCCGCCGTGCGCACGCCGATTTCTCCGTGGTCCAGCAGCAGGGTGACCCATGATTCGGCACGGTTCGCCTGCTGGTCCATGCCGCTGGACTGCATCCATACACGGCCGAGGTCAGGATTGCACTGCGGATCGTCGATGGCCTGTTGAACCACTGCCTCCACTTCGCGGGTCCAGCGTCGGCGCACCGCGGCGTCAAAGGCTAGGGCGAGGGCGCCGTCGCTTCCGGGAACGTTGCAGCGACAAAGGGCCTGTATGCCTTTGAGTGCGCCTCCAAGATTGTCAAGTTGGGTATCCAGCACCACGCGGCGGGCTGTAACGAGGGGTCCGGGCACGTGGTGTTCCAGTTTGTCGAGGACGGCTCCGGCCTCGCCTATGGTGCCGGCCTTGACGAGGAGGTCGAACAGAACCGCCCCGGCGTAGAGATAGTCGGGTGCCAGTGTGAAGGCCTTGCGGAACATCCCGGTGGCTTCGGTGTGCTTCCCGTTGGCGGCGAGGGCATCGCCGAGGGTGGTCAGAGCCGTTGGGTCGGTGGGTTCCAGGTCGGCCATCTTCCGGGCCGCCTGGAGGGCTCGGTCGGGCTGGTTGTTTGCGAGACACGCATCGGCCAATTGCTTCCACACCGCGGGATTCTGGGGCTCGTCCTTGGCCATGCTTTCCCACAGGGCCACCGCCTCGCGCACGCGACCGCGGTAGAACAGGATCCATGCCGCACGCGAGCGCAATTGGGCGGGGGGATGGTCACCCCAAACCTCGGGACGACACGCGGCCAGGGCTTCTTCCGTGCGGCCCGCCGAGGCCAAGAGGTCGGCCTTTCGGTCGTACGCATCTGCATTGCGCGGGTGCAGCCGAACGGCACGGTCGATGGCGTCAAGTCTCTCCTGAAGCGTGTGGTCGCCGCTGAGCAGTTCCGAGAGGATGAGCCACGAGTCGCTGTCCCCCGGACGTCGCTCCACCAACTCGCGTGCCACGATCTCGGGTGCTTCGGGACGGTGCATTTCAGCCGTCCACTGACGGTACGCGTTCCACGCCCAGTGGTAGGAGGGATCGAGCCGGACGGCCTTCTCGACCTGAGCCAGAGCCTCCTCGCGCTGACCGGTATTCCAGAGGGCGCCGGCCAGGACGCCGTGGGCATGGGCGTCCAGCGGGTTGCTGGAAACCGCACGCGTCAGGATGGCCGTGCAACTCGCCCAGTCACCACGGCGCTCATAGGCGCCAGCCAGCAGACGTGCCGAAACACTCCAGCATGGGTTGATGTCGAACGCTTTCCGGAGGGATTCGATCTCCCCCTCCGCGTCACCGGCCAGTCTGCAGGCGTTGGCGTGATCCAACCAGATGCGGGGAAGGAGTGGGAAGCGCGTGGCGGCTTCGCGACTCAACTCGACGGCTTCCTTCAAGCGGCCCATGTCGGTCAGCTGCTGGGCCATCGCCGACCACGCGTGCCACAGGTCGGGTCGCGCGTCCAGCGCCTCCCGGAGTGAACTCAGAAGAGACACGTCGTCGAATACCCCGCGTGCACAGAGACGCCACGCCAGCAATCCGTCGCCGAAGATCACCTGTGCCACGAACTGTTCATGGACGAAAGTCAGTTCTCGTCGGCGTTCATCGGTGTCCCGGCAGACCCGCATCAGTTCGTGGATGGCCCAGTCCAGGTCCACGGAGAGGGTGAGGGCCTTGCGGAAAGAGTCTCGTGCCGCGTTGAAGTCTCCTGCGACGGACTGGACGAGACCTCGCACCCCGAAGCTCACGGGATCGTGCTCGTCGACCCGACAGGCCGTCTCGGCATGTTCGAGGGCTTCATCCATGCGACGCTGCTTGCTGAGTGCCATGGCCATTTCGCGGTGGGTCCAGCGGTCGCCGGGCGCGATCTCGAGAAGTCGTCGTGCGGTCTCCAACCATGCGTCGGGGTCTTCCTCGCGAAGCCAGTCGATCAGCAACTGGTAGAGTGCGAAGTCGTGGGGAAGCCGTGTCACGGCTTTGCGCAGGTGAGCAATGGCCGCCGCCGGTCCCTCCGTGACGCCCAGCAGGTTGGCGACTTCCCGCTGCGCATCGGTGGCATTCGGCTCCAGTTCGAGGATCTGCCGCCAAAGCTCCAGGGAGCGCTTGGGCTCGCCGCGGTAGCGGGCGACGGCCGCCGAGGTCCGAAGCCAATCGGTCCGCCGCGAGCGGGGCTGTGCCCGTACGAGAAGCTCCTCCGCGGACGTGAAATCCCCGTGACGGGCCCGGACATCGGCGGCGAACAGCATCAGTTCCCAGTCGTCCGGACGCAGTGAAAGAGCCTCTTCCAGCACCTTGAGTCCGCGAGGGACCTGGTCGATCTGCTCGCAGGCCATGAACAGGGTGCGGGCGGGTTGGCTGGACTTGCTTCCGAAGCGTCGGAAGCGCCCCTCCAGGAAGTTCAGTGTGGTATCCATCTGCTTGAGGTGGCGTGAGGCCGAGAAGTAGACCTGTGAATAGATTTCGTTCTTGTCGTCCATGCAGACGGCGTACCGGTAAAGCGCCAATGCCTCCTGCCATCGGCGTCGCGACCACAGCACCTGAGCCGTGATGTAGAGGATGGGTTCGAGGCGATGTCCACGTCGGGTGGCCCTGCGAAGCATCTTCAGTGCGGTCTCATGTTCCCGGGCGTCATCGCTCAACAGCCATGCGCAGTCGACCAGGAAGAAGGGGTCGGCTTTCCTGTCGGCGCAGCGCTTCCTCACCAGTGCCAGGCGCTGTTCGCGCTGTGTGTGGTTGTCCAGGGCCATCACCCTCCTGGACTGGGCGAAGTCGTCGTCCGGAAAGCGTTCGGCCATGGCCTCGCAGGCGGCCAGGGATGCAGCGGCGTCGTGGTTGTAGTGGGCGAGCTGCCAGCGCGCCTGGAGAGTGAGATATTGTTCGGGGTCGGTCTGGGCCATCTCGCGGTACATCGTATCGGCCGTTTCGGTCTGGTGGACCTCGAGGGCCTTCTCGAACCGACCATAGCGATCATGAAGGTCGGCGTCGGGCAGATTGGTGTCCTCCAGCAGGGCCGGCTGTTCCCGGGGCGCCATCGCCATGCCGCGCGGGCCCGTGGCCTTCTGCCGTTTCAGCAGTTCCTCGCACACGTCCTCGCGCACAAAGGGGGTCGAGGGGTCTCTCACCAGGAACGTTCCCCGGCTTTCATCGTATCCCACCACTGCCTGCATGTGCGCCGCGGACGGCGTGGTCGTCACCAGGCCGAAGGGAATGCCACGGTCGATGAGCAGACGGGCCGAGTCCCAACTCACGGTGAATTCGCGCGTCACGAAACCGTTCCTCTGCGTCCACTCGCGCTCCTCATAGTGAGGAGTGCCTCCGTAACAGATTTCCTCGGCGACCTGCAGATGGTCCACCTCCTTCGACCAGAAACGACTGAGTGCAGTCAGAGTGGCCGGTGCACAGGTTTCGTAATGCTGCCTGACGAACGGCACCCGCAGCACGTTGCGCCGACAGCTGTCGTCGGCGTCCTTCAGGTGCTGGAGGATCGCCTTTGCACACTCCGCATCGGCTTCCGCCGCTTTGTCCGCCGCTCCGGCGTAGTCGCCGCGCCGAGATGCCAAATAGGACCGTGCCAGCAGCAGCCACTGGTTGATCTCTTTTTCCCGGAGAGGAGTGGTCTGTTCATATCGGTCGAGACAGATCGCGGCACCGTCCAGGTTATCCAGTTCCGTCCTCACGAGGTAAAGATGCGACCACAGGGAAGAGACCTCGAACCGCTGTGTCGCCTCGGCCAGCACCCGCTCCGCCTCCAGACAGAGTCCCTCGAGCATGAGCAGGTGCGCGGCCGCATGCCAGGCATAGCTGTACCAGGGGTAGCGTCCAAGCATCTCCCGTGCCTTGTCGAGTGCATCGGCATAGCGGTCCTGACACTGCAGCAGGAAGACCTGTTGTCCGCAGAGCACAGGCTCATCCACGCCGAGCCCGGCGGCCCTGGCCATCCATCTTTCGGCCTCATCGAAATCCCGGAAAATACCGCTGACACGGGCGTGGAAGGCGTACCATCGGGCAAGGTCCCTGTCCTGTGCAGAAGGCAACTCGCGACAATCCTGCAGGAACTCCCAGCAGGCGAGCGGTCCGCGACGGTTGAGGAGTGTGTCGGCGTATTGCGTGCGAATTTCCAAGTTGTCGGGAGTCCCTGCGTAGGCGGCCACACTAAGGGCGTGAGAAAGTCGCAGGGCACCCAGGTTCTGCACCAGGTACGATGCGACTAACCGATCACGAGGATCGGTCCAGGTGCGGATGGGTCCGTACTTGCTGGCGATGCCGTAGGCCTGGAGGGGGAGACCCCTGAAGTTCATTTCCTTGATGTGCTCTCGGTCGTTGTCGTTCAGAATCATTCGCTCATCCCCACTCGTCGATGCCTGAGAGCAGGAGGATAACGCCCGGATGTGGAATGTGCAAGTGGGATCTCGGGGTCGAGGGAAAGGAGTATACATCTACGTGCTGGAGGCCGGCTGCGCCGTTGCTGCGGCAAGGGGATCTAGTTCAATCTCCTCCTGGTCCCAGGAACCCGGAGAATCAGTATCGAATCCCACCCTCGCTACGAACCCACGACCAGGCGACTGGCCGGCCACGTGGACAGCTTCTTCCCAGCGTGGGCGGCACCAGCCTCGAGATACTGATTGCCAAGGACGAGCCAAGTCGGTAGGCTATTCAATAGCCTGAACCGTGGGAAGCTCGAGCCGGCTAGGGAGTTCCCGGCGGAGGTGAAGCGAAGGCTGGGCCGGAAGGAAACGTCTCATCCGGCGACGCGCTTTTTGTCTCAATAAGCTGACGACGTACAGAAAGGCGTCAAGACGGACCAGACGGTCGAGATGAAGGAGAAATGATGTGCGTCTCATGATGACGAGAGCAACAGGCGTGTTGATCTTAGCGTTCTTCGGAATATTCCGGTGCGTTGGAGTATGGGGAGAAGAATCGGCTGTGCCCCGCGGTACGGGGCAGGTGATGATATTGCGCACGGCGATAGATGACTTCCGGCCGAACGGTCCGGGCTCCATGTGGCGGTATTGCGAGACGTGGCGCAGCGACATCACGCGCGTGGACGGCAAACTGGTGAATGTGGATGTGTTCCAAAACCGGCGGAAGGACGATCGGACGGGCCAATGGGTCATCTGCGAACCCAAACAGCTCGTGGGATCGGCATTTCCTCCGGATAGCTGGCGGAAGGTGGATTTTGACGACCGCGACTGGATCCGCCATCCCGGACCGTTTTACGCCGGGTACCGGCGTCTCGCCCTGATCTGCCTGCGCGGCAGGTTCCAGGTAACTGACCCGGCCGAGGCCGGCGAGTTGACACTGGCCGTGAAGTTCCAGGGAGGCGCCGTCGCTTATGTCAACGGCCGGGAGGTCGGCCGGGCGTTTCTGCCTGCGGGCCCGATCGACAACCTTGCCCCGGCTCAGGAATATCCGATCGGGACGTACGTCGCCGCCGATGGCAGACCGTTTGAGGAACTTCCCTCCTCCGCGCTCAGGGCCGAGATCCTGACCTCAGCGGTGGAAGACATAAGGAAGTGGACCTATCCAAGGAAGCCGTGGGGCTGGGACGACGACAGGCTCAACCGTTTCAAGCTGCGCGGCAGGATTGCGACGTTCAGGATTCCGGCCTCCCTTCTGCAAAAAGGAGTGAACGTGCTGGCCGTCGAGATCCATCGCGCGGAGGCCGATCCGGTGATGTTTCTGAGTCAGGACCTGAAATTGGGGACCGGCGATCTACTCGGCAGCTGCTGGAACCGGGCCTCTATCGAAGAGGTCACGCTCACCGCGGCGGCGCCGGCCGCCGGCATCGTGCCGAACGTCCGTCATCCCAAAGGCGCACAGATCTGGGTCGAAGACACCCTGGCGCCCATGAACAATCGCAGGCGCTTCGGCGATCCCAACGAGCCGGTTATCCCCATGCGCATCCGTGGCTTGAGGAACGGAAGCTACGCCGGGTTGGCCGTGGTCAGTTCCCGTTCGGCGCTCAAGAATCTGAAGGCATCCGTCAGCGACCTCAAGCTGGGTCAACGCGTAATTCCCGCGAGCGACGTCCGGATCGCCTATCCCGGTATAGGTTTGTCCTCCGACGCTTTGAACGCGACGGCGCCGGCTGAAATCACGCCGCCCGTGGAGGGCGACCGTACCGGCGAGAACGCGATCCAGCCGGTCTGGGTCATCGTGAAGATCCCGCGGGACGCGGCGCCGGGTCTTTACATCGGTACCCTGACCGTGAACGTCGCCGGCGAAAAGCGGATGTCCGTACCTGTGGAATTGAAGGTCGTCGGGGATTGGGTGCTTCCGGATCCGCACGATTTCATCACGTTCGTCGGCATCCAGGAGTCGTCCGATTCCGTGGCCATGCAGTACCATGTGCCGCTCTGGTCCGAGGAGCACTGGAAGTATCTCGACAAGGTTTATCAGTTGCTGGCGGAGATCAGCACAAAGGACATCTATCTCCCGATCCTCGCCAAGACGCACCTGGGCAATGAACAGTCCATGGTTCGATGGATCCGACAGCCGGACGGAACTTATCGATACGATTTCTCGATCTTCGAGCGCTACCTGGACACGGCGTTGAAGCACCTCGGCAAGGTCCCGGTTGTCTGCCTGTACCTGCACGACTACGGTTTTCGCTCCGAGTCACACGCGAATCGTACCGTGGTGCCGTGCGTCACCCAGATTGACTCCGTCACGGGGAAGATGAGCGACCTGCTGCCGCCCGAATGGGGCACCCCTGAGGCACGGAGCTTCTGGAAGCCGGTGATCGACAAGGCGCGGGAAGTCCTGGCCAAGCGTGGCGTCGAGAAATCGATGATGTTCGGGATGGGGGCGAACAACTGGGTCAAGCCGGAGTGTCTCGTAGACCTGAAGAGCCTTTACCCGGAGGTCCTGTGGGTGAATCGCACGCACTACTTCTCGCCCTCGGCCGGCCAGGGTAAGGTGAGGCAGGCCTTTGGACTGGTGTCGAACGTGAGCAGCGCCGCGGGGGTCAGTTATGACCCCAACGAGTGGGAGAAGCACTGCGGATGGAGAAGTCCGTATCCCATCATCAATTTTCCCCGTAATTTCGTGACCTTGAGCAAATATCCGGCTGCCTATCGGCTCTTCGCAGAAGGCACCCTGCTCTCCGGGGTCATGGGCTGGCGCGGGGGCCCGGCCGGTCGTG